>JACCDR012588370.1_pt1 | contig 12648 bp, 12 predicted proteins | sample 7446431 | NCBI WGS metagenome assembly JACCDR01 (sample SAMN15323443, study PRJNA562643) | freshwater metagenome | isolation source: river surface water | place: USA:Blue River Watershed | collected 2017-08-17
ATTATGCTTAATACGAAAATGATTATTATTCCAATGTCTATTTGCATTCCACTTTTGTTTTAACAGTTGAACATTGTTCTATTATGGGTTCCGTCTTGTTCCCAAATTTTAATGAGGCCTTATAAATGCATATCAAAGACCCTGCATAGTTTAAGAGGATTAAGAAGCAGAAAAGCAAAATCTTACTTTTGGTTTCTTTTGCATCCATTATGTCTTTACATTTTCTATAGATCAGCGTGACTATAAGCGATACGATAAGGCATATAACAAAAAGAACTAGAACGGATTTATCAGTTGTGTCGTGAGAGAAAAGGTGAATTAGCATAAAGGACGTAGAAAGAAAAATTATGTTCATAGGAATCTCCGTAAATAATTCCAGATAATTTCTCTTTTCAATACTCCTGCCAGTGGTAAATCGAATTGTAATTTGAAGTGCCGTGGCAAGAATTGGCCCTATGAATTTAAAATCATCCATTTTTATCTTTTTGCTTCAATTAATCTTTTGTCGAGACCAACAATTCCCTCACATCCACATCTAACACCTCTGCGATTTTCCTTAGCACCTCAATACTTGGTTGGGAATTATTGTTGCAATAATTTGTCACTACGACATAGCTTTTCTCGATTTTTTCCGCCAGCCATGTTTGCGTTCTTCCCTGTTCTTTTAGGACTTCTTTTATCCTGTTCATCTGATTATTAATGATTAAACTATTTTTATAAAACTCCTTAACATAGAAAATTATTATCTGTTGATAATTATCTTTCAGTGTGTTAAATTATAATATAAAAATGTATTGTAGAATATTATTTTTTGACATATATTTGTATTATAATTTAACATATAATTCATGAGAAACTATACGAAAGCTGATTTAGAGGAACTGGTTTCCTGTCAACTGGAAAACCTGAATGCTATGCATGATCTCTTAAGTATCATGAAGGTGCAGAACGAATTGCTGCATAATGCCAACAAGAAACTGAAAGATGAAATTTCAGAGTTCAAGGAAAAGCACTATGTATACCCAACCGGAAAACAAAATCGAAAATAACATCATTCTTGCGGGTGGGAGATTTGCCTCTTTTCGTTTTGCGGAGTGTCAGCTTGTGTGTCGGGCAAAACCAAATGTGCCAAATGCGGGCAGGAAAAATTATTTTTTAAATGTACGGTGGGCAAAATTTTAAAAACTTCGCTTGGTCTGCGTGTCGGTGAATTCAAAGAACTGTTGTTGTTTTGTTGTCAGGTTAAAATATTGTCTTGCAAAAAATCGTCTCTTTTTGTAGTGAATTGTCAAGGTTGCACAGTCGTCTTACGCTTGCCTGTATAGGTTTCGCAACTGCCGTCAGGGGCGGGGTAGATTTGAACTTTCCTCGCTAATATAAATAAAATGCGAAAGAAAAACCACAAATTAAAATGTTACCGCCACTTGCGGCAGTTGTGTGTTATAAGGCTTTTTTATCTCTGTGGTCAATATTAAATTATAAACTTAAAACCTGTCAGTGTGTAGGTCAACTATCATAAAATATATGATAAAAAAACAACAAAAACAAGGTTATCTGACGGAACAAACAACCTTGAAAATCAGATTAGAATTTATTACTTTTTCTTTCTCCCGTTTTTAAAAGGGTCAAAGACTTAGTAACGGATTTGTAATTATTTTTCTAAAACAAATGTCAGTGTATACATGAATGAGTCAGTTGAAGCTGTTGTCACTGGAACGACTTGTATAACTTTATATCCATCTTTTAAATAACTGTCAAGATTTGGATATTCTTTTTCTACAAACTTATTAACCTCGTCAATAATGTTTGTGTGTGTTGTGATTGTGATTACTTTTTGCATTGTCTGTTTTTTTTTAAAGTTAATTATTAATTTAATTGTATGTAGTCTGTTGACTTTTGTTTTAGTAATTTTTTAAAATGCCTTATAACTAATTTTATACTCGAAAGTCTCACACCCTTATCACCCCCAAACTGACAGTATAATCGAATACAACCTTTGTTCGTAAAAATATCTTCAATAAAATCTTCTGCTTGTTTTTTTATGGTTTTCATTTGGGGTAATCGGATATATACGAATACGAAGTAAGGAAAATAAATTATGAATGTCAAGGGAATTTAACCGGCTTAGGGAATGCAGCGGAAATCCTTTTTTGAGGCACGAAAAAAAGATTGCAGCGAAATGCCCGACCCTGCTTGCTTTGCGTTTGCCACGCGCTTTGGATGCATAGCAGGGGAAGCCCCAAATTACTTGTGTTTTTACATTATGCACTGTTGGTGGTATTCATTATCTTGCAGCGAATTTCTTGAATACTATTACATGACGAAAGCAGATTATACATTACGACTTTCAGGATTAGAGCCTTTGGTTATTTATGAAGGCTCGAACTTTATTAACGTTGGCGAACGTACCAATGTTACCGGTTCGAAAAAGTTTTTGCGACTGATTAAAGAAGGGCAGTTTGATGAAGCGCTTGAAGTTGCCCGCGAACAAGTGCAAGGCGGCGCTCAGGTTATTGATATTAACATGGACGAAGGTATGATTGATGGCGCCGAAGCTATGACTCGTTTTCTTCATCTGGTTATGGCCGAACCCGATATTGCTCGTGTTCCTATTATGATTGACTCATCGAAATGGGAAATTATTGAGGCCGGACTTAAATGTGTGCAAGGTAAATGTGTGGTAAATTCTATTTCGCTTAAAGGTGGTGAAGAGGAATTTATTAAACAAGCTAAAACTGTAAAACGCTTTGGTGCCGCTGTAATTGTAATGTTGTTTGATGAGGTTGGCCAAGCCGATAACTTTAACAGACGCATTGAAATTGCCGAACGTGCTTACCGCATCTTGACCGAAAAGGTTGGCTTTCCGGCCGGTGATATCATTTTTGACCCAAACATTTTCCCCGTAGCCACCGGCATGGAGGAACATCGTAAAAATGCGCTCGACTTTTTTAAGGCAACCAAATGGATTAAGGAAAATTTACCCGGTGCAAAAATTAGCGGTGGCGTTTCTAACGTGTCTTTTTCATTTCGCGGTAACGATAAGGTACGCGAAGCCATGCATTCGGCTTTTTTATACCATGGCATTAAACATGGTATGGATATGGGTATTGTAAACCCGAGTCAGCTTGAGGTGTACGACGAAATTGATAAAGACTTACTAACTTATGTGGAAGATGTGTTGCTCGACAGAAAAGATGATGCCACAGAACGTTTGTTGGAATATGCTGAAAAGGTTAAAGGCAAGGGCAAGGAAAAAGTTGTGGATGAGGAATGGCGCAAAGGCACTGTTGAAGAGCGTTTGAGCCACGCTTTGGTAAAAGGAATTGTAGATTATATTGATGCAGATACGGAAGAAGCTCGCCAAAAATATGGTCGCCCGCTTAATGTAATTGAAGGACCTTTAATGGCAGGTATGAATGTGGTGGGTGACTTATTTGGTGAAGGTAAAATGTTTTTACCTCAGGTGGTGAAAAGTGCTCGTGTAATGAAAAAAGCAGTAGCCTATTTAACTCCATATTTAGAGGAAGAAAAACGCTTGGCCGGAACAACAGGCAGCAGTGGTGCAGGTAAAATTTTATTGGCTACCGTTAAAGGTGATGTGCATGATATTGGTAAAAATATCGTAGGTGTAGTATTGGCTTGTAACAATTTTGAAATTATTGATTTGGGGGTGATGATTCCGGCTGATAAAATTTTGGAAACGGCCATAAAGGAAAATGTAGATGCTATTGGTTTGAGTGGATTAATTACACCCAGCCTTGATGAAATGGTGCATGTAGCCAAAGAAATGGAACGTTTAAACATGAAACTTCCATTGCTTATTGGTGGCGCAACAACCAGTAAAGTACACACTGCCGTTAAAATTGATCCGAACTACTCGGGGCCGGTGGTGCATGTGTTGGACGCAAGTAAAAGTGTGCCGGTAGCACAAAGTTTAATAAGCAAAGAACAACGTCCGGGCGTTGAAAAAAACCTGAAAGCTGACTACGAAAAATTTCGCGAAGACTATAAAAACCGTAAACGAGAAAAACAGTTTGTGTCGTTAGACAAGGCACGGTCAACTCGCATTACGGTAAATCACGAACAGATTGTTGCACCTACTTTTACAGGAATAAAAGTGTTTGATGATTACCCATTGGACGAGCTAAGGAAGTATATTGATTGGACTCCATTTTTTGCAACGTGGGAATTGGCAGGCAGGTATCCTAAAATTTTGCAGGATGAGGTTGTAGGTAAAGAGGCACAAAAATTATTTGATGATGCCAACAAGATGTTGGATGAAGTGATTGCTGAAAAACGGTTACAAGCCAAGGCTGTTATTGGTTTTTGGCCGGCTAATGCAGTTGGCGATGATGTAACATTATCTGTAAATGGAAAGGATGCTACGTTTCATTTTTTACGTCAGCAAAGTGAAAAAGCCGAAGGACAAACCTATCATTGTTTGGCTGATTTTGTATCGCAAGCCGATAAAGGAAAAACGGAATATATGGGAGGATTTGCAGTTACTGCAGGTATTGGAATTGAGAAGTGGGTTGAGCAATATGAAAAAGACCACGACGATTATAAGAGCATTATGATTAAAGCCATTGCCGATCGTTTAGCAGAGGCATTTGCAGAGCGTATGCATGAAAGGGTGAGAAAAGAATTTTGGGGTTATGCAAGTGACGAAACGTTGAGTAATGATGAATTGATTAAGGAGGAATACCGTGGTATTCGTCCGGCTCCGGGTTATCCTGCATGTCCCGACCATACCGAAAAACGATTGTTGTTTGATTTATTGGGTGCCGAAGAACATGCAAATATTAACCTTACCGAAAATTTTGCCATGTATCCGGCAGCCAGTGTAAGTGGATTTTATTTTGCACATCCCGAAAGCAAATACTTTGGTATTGGTAAAATTAATAAAGACCAAGTAGAGGAATATGCCACACGTAAAGGCGTAAGCGTTGATTATGTTGAACGTTGGTTGGCACCGAACTTGGGTTATGATGCATAGCAGTTACTTTTTAAATTGATAAAAGCTGTCGGTGTGCACTTAATACACCGACAGCTTTTATATTATATGCCTTGAATAGGTTTTGCTTTTGGAAAACGAACTTCGTAGGTAAAGGTTATACGTTTGGTGGTTTTAGGTTCAAGTTTTAACTCCCATGTTAAGGTACCGGTAAGGTCGTCTAACTGTGCTCCATTTCCATTAACTAAATTTACTTTTACATCATTAGTGCCTGGCTGCACCATTGGTATTTGATCTTCTACTTTTAACCGAATGGTAAATGGCTTAGTATTTCTTATGGTAATTTCATAGGTTCTTATTTCAATTTGCTCTTGGTCAATAAACCTGGTTTTGTTTTTATCTTTAAGGCGTTTGCGTTGCAATACTATGCTGCGGTCGGAGCCTAAGTTAATGGCTAGGGTATCCGAATCACTTTCGGGATTTAACATCACTTCACCAATATATCCACCTTCCATAAAAATTCTAGCATTTCCCGGAAGCAGGTTAAGCTCTTCCCAACCGGTAATGTTTCCGATAAGATAGGCGTTATTACTAAGTTTTGGCACCGCCGCAAAAACCATATTTATAGGAATTTCTTTCTGCTGCACGATAACTTTATGTTCGTTATTACCGCTTGATATGGTATAACTTAAATTAATTTCGTACAAGGTTCTAATTAATCCTTCAGTGGTTTTTATATAATTATCCATACTTATTTCATTGGCATAACCTCGGTTTTCTTCTGCATCATCTGTGGGTACTTCTGCATTTGATTTCAGTGCAATACTAGGGGCTTGGGGAGTTGTACTGCGCCTAAGCGACTTCACCTTTTCAACCCTAACTAAATAACCAATTAACCATGGTGATAAAGCAGGTTTAACATGGCCATCATTTGGATTTGAAGTGCTGAGGGTGAGTTTAACATTTCGCCAATTTACCTGAGAGTTTTGATATACACTTGCCAAGTACTTTAATTGAATAGTGTTTTGAGTAGAATGTGCGCGTAATTCATACATAGGAACCCAACCGGCTTCATGTATGATGTAATTAAAACTAACCTTTGCCGAGCCTTCGTTTTCACTAAATATGTTTACAACAATTTGGTGTTGTGGGTCAACAACCGGATCATCAATTCCCGGATTGTTTTTTAATGATATTAGATGATTTAACTCTTCATTTTGACGGTTAAGTATTTTCTTTAGCCGACTGGTTTCTTTAGAATTTTTATATTCTAAGTCGATATATTCATTCAACTTTTGACTTAAAAACGGAAGGATTGATTGCAATAAAGGAAGAGAATCTTTGCTAAACTCACCACGTATAAGTCGGTTGTTTAATAATAAGTTTCGTTCGGTAATAATAACATTTAGTCTTTGACTGGTTGCAGTTAGGTTAAAATTGGTTTCTTCAATACTATCTTCATACAACCTAATAAGTTTATCATATTGTTTTAAGGGTTGTTTGGCCGGAGGGTATACAGCTTGATACTTAACATCGGTAACAAGTCCACCCTTTGTTGAAGCCTGCAAAGAAGGAATAACGATGAGCGGTGATACCCTGTCGAATACCAATTGGTTGTATCCTTGTTTTAGAAATACATCATGTTCATAAAATAATTGAGCGCCTTGCAAGTAAACAATTGCTTTTTCAATTTCGGCTTTAATCGGTTTTTGTTGAGCAAAACCACAAGTACTTAACGCAATAATACTTGCCAATAACATTTTCACTTTCATAGTTTGATTTGTTTAATTGCTGATAAGAGTGAAAATGGGAATGGATTCCATAAACCGAGGGTAACTTTTTTTAAAAAATTTGAAATGATGAGTAATTTGCACTTAAATATTTCATGAAAAACCTATCAGATGAACAGCTAGTAACCGCTTATAAACTTGAGGGCAATACAGCCTATGTTGGGGAGTTATATAAGCGTTATTTAGTGATGTGTTTTTCGGTGGCTGTAAAATACTTAAAAGATGAAGATGCGGCTGAAGATGCGGTGATGCAGGTGTTTGAGCAGTTATTTACAGTGTTAAAAACGTATGACATAAAAGTTGTTAAGCCTTGGTTATATACCATTTGCAAGAACCATTGTTTGGGCATACTTAAAAAAGAAGCGGCAAGTTTGTTTGATGCCATGCAAGAAAATAATCAAACAGATTTTATGGAAAATGGCATGGAAGAAACTCTTAGTGCTGAAGAAAAAGAAAAAACACTTGAGGCACTAGAAGCGGCTATTATGGAATTAAAGCCTGAGCAACAACAATGTATTAAAGGATTTTATTTACATGGCAATACATATGAGCAAATAGCCGTAGCACATGGCTTTACGTTAAATGAAGTAAAGAGTCACATACAAAATGGAAAAAGAAATTTAAAAATCGTTTTAAATCAACAAGGGATTAACTGGGTAATAATATGGTGTATATGGATAATCAATCATGCATAAGCAATGAAGTTTGGCTGCGTTATGCCGAGGGCAAACTAAACGCAGATGAGCTTGAGGTGCTATCCTCGCATGTTATAACCTGCGACATGTGTATGGATATTAAATCGGGAATTGATGCCATGAAACAACCGAAAGGCTTAGCGGATAAAATCAAAACCTTAGAAAAGCTTGTTGATGCACATCCTAAAATAAAAAACAAACAACTTAGTGCTTATGTGTGGTTTGGCATTGCCGCTACGTTATTAGCTGTTTCAGGATTGTTATTATTATTATTAAAACCACAAGAAGAAGAATTAGCTGTTCATTATCCTAAACCCTCGCAAGTTCAATCAGTGCCTGAAGCAAGCATACCTAAAACCGATGCTTTGGAGCCTAAGTTAAAAACAAAACCAGACAAGCAGAAAAAACCGGAGGTAAGTATACTTATTCCGAAAGAAAAAAGTAAGGAAGAAAATGTTCCGTTAAATAATGATATGCCGCAAGTCGCAAGCAACTCGCCAACTCCGGTAGAAATAAATGAACAGAAAGCAAAAACATTAAATTTAAGTGAATCAGATGCCGGCGGTTCAGCCATGGAAGATGATTTTGCTAACAGCCGTGAAGAAGTAACTGAAAAACCGAAAGCTTCAGTTCAGTCGTTAAAAACAAAAAAAGAAAACGTTATATCGCCTTATGAGCAAGCCGCAATTTTATACAGGCAAGGCAAATTTGATAGTTGTATAGCATTGTTTAGGCAGTTAAAAAGAAGTGAACAGCGAAACGAAACCTGGTTGTTGTTGGCAGGAAAAAGTTATTTATCAAAGCAAGATACCGTAAAAGCAATTGATTTATTAAACGCCATTCCTAAGTCGAATTCATCAGCCTATTTTGAGGCGAAAAAAATTTTAGAAGTCTTACCCAAAAAATAAGTCGGGTGAACTTAACGTAGCACCCGACTTTATTGTATCAATAATTAATGTATTAATTCGTAGGGGAAATTGCTCCCGTACCCATCACAGCTTCGGCTTTTGCTTTTAGTTCTTTAGCTAGGGCTTCTTGTTGGTTGATGGTGGCCACTTGCACAGCATACATCATAATTTGACCGTTTTCGTCAATTTCATTTTGTACATTTTTTAGCTGTTTTCCTTTAAAGCGGCTATAATATGCGTATTTTTCTGATGCTAACTCAGTCATCACTTTTAGCAAGTTAGCTGCTTTTTCTTTAGCACCCGCGGCATAATATGCTTCAGCCATACGAATAACGAAAATATCATAAGGGCAGGTTTCGTTTGGCATTACTTCTACACAACGGTCAATTGATTTAATAGCCCTAGCTGTGTCGCCTTCTTGAACCAACTTCATAGATAACCTGTAAAACAAGTTACGGAAATTGCGGGTTTGACGAAGAGTTGTTTCATCCAAGTAAACACCTGGTTTATCAATATTACCCCATTTAAATTTCTCAACTAAATTAGCATATAAAATATCGGTATTAATTCTACCATAAGAACCCGGATCAACAGGTTCGGTATTTTTAATAGGAATTACTTTGTAGGTTAATCCTTCTAATTGGAAATAATCCATCATGTTTAAATACACATCACTTCCTGTGGTGATAGCGAAATAAACCGGACGTGTCCAATTAACGGTAGAAATTACATCAAGCACAATTAAATCGGCTTTCATTAAGGTATTACCTTTAATTTCCCACTTCATGGTATCAGCGATAAAGGCAGCATCTTTAGGTTTAACAGCTCCTGTTTTAAGCACATGAGCTTTATCAATTGGGATATAAAACTTTTTAGTTGGATAATAACTAAACTGCATACCGTTACCACTAGTAATTTTTGCATACGGGTCGGTATCATCACAAATAAACTGAATAATATTTTTTAACGGGTAATAATCATTTTGGTTGATACCAAATTGTGATTCAACTTGTGGGTTTTGATAGAAAACCACATAATCGCGAGTACCTTGTTTGTATTTATCGGGGGTCATGCTAAAAGGCACCGGTTCCGAATCATATATTTTCGTTTTTAAGGCATCGGCATACCAATCTGTGTTTAATAAACTTAGGTTAATTACGCGGATATCAGAACGAATACCTTCTACGTTTTGGGCGTACCACAAAGGATAAGTATCATTATCACCATTGGTAAATAAAACCGCATTAGGTTCACATGAATTTAGGTAATCGTAAGCAAAATCTAATGCCGCATAGCGGTTGCTTCTGTCGTGATCGTCCCAGTTTTGCGATGCCATTAATAGCGGTACAGCACCTAAAGAAGACACGGAAGCTATTCCGGTTGCAACAGCAAAGTTCATACGTTTCGACAACCAATCAATAATCGCCAATACGCCAATACCTATCCATAACATAAACGTTTGGTACGAACCTACATAAGCATAGTCGCGTTCACGAGGTTGATGAGCGGGGAAGTTAAGGTAAAGGATAATGAAAGCACCTGTAAACAAGAATAAGGTTAAAATAACGATAGCATCTTCTTTTGCTTTTTTGAAATGATATACTAATCCTAAAATACCTAACAATAATGGAAGGAAGAAATAAGTATTACGTGCTTTATTTTGGGTGATTGACGACGGGATATTATCCTGAGGTCCTAAGCGCATGGCATCAATAAATGGGATACCGCTAAGCCAGTTTCCTTTTACGATATCACCAAAACCTTGGTCATCATTTTGGCGACCAACAAAATTCCAAAAGAAATATCTCCAATACATAAATCCCATTTGGTAGGTAAGTAGGAAATCAATGTTTTTACCAAAAGTTGCTTTCTTACCTTCAGGTATATTTTCCCATTGGCGGTAGGCTTGCACATAATCAGCACGATCAGCCCACATACGTGGGAAAATGGTACAATCTTTTTTCTCGTAAATACGTTCGAATTTTTCTCCTGCTTTTACGTAACCATCTTCACCTTTTGCATATTGCATAACTCCGGTTGGTTTATCCTCTACCACTTTTGCATAAAAATACTGACCGTAAATCAAAGGGTTTTCGCCGTATTGTTCGCGGTTAAGGTATGATAACAAACTAAATGGGTTATCGGGAGCATTCATATTAATTGGAGGTTTTGCATTACTTCTAATTAATACCATAGCATAGGTTGAATATCCAACGATAACAAAAGCTACTGAAAGTATTGCTGTATTTACTACTGATTTTGATGCATTATTTTTAATAACATAATAATACAACAGTCCGGTAATAGCGCCCCAAAAAACAAAACCTGAAGCGGAAGGATTTAAAGAGAAGGTAGCCAATACGAGCATAACATAAATGCCACCTGCAACAAACAGTGCTGTTTTATTTTCGGTTTGTGTATAATACAATGCAGCTGCAAATAGCAGAGCAATGGCAATCATCATAAATAGTGCACCTGTATTAAATCCTAGGTTAAACGTATTAACAAAAATGTAATCAAATTTGGTAGCTAATGAAGGCATGCCGGGAATAATTCCAAATTGTACAATAGCAATTGCTGCAACGGCTACACCTGTTGCTTTAACGAATCCGCCAATTGTAAATTTATTATTTCTGAAAAAGTACACATATACAATAGAAGGAATAACAAGAATACTTAACAAATGGACTCCGATAGCCAACCCTATTAAATAGGCGATAAGTACTAACCAGCGTTCGCTACCTTTTTCACCTGCAATATTTTCCCATTTAAGGATACACCAAAAAGTAAGGAAAGTAAAAAAACTTGAAGATGCATACACCTCTGCTTCCACTGCGGAAAACCAAAAAGTATCGCTCCATGTGCAGGCTAAAGCACCAACCAATCCGGCGGCCATGATAGCAAAAATCTGCATTCCGTTTAGTCCTTTATTTTCCTTGTCAAGAATTTTACGTCCTAAATGAGTAATAATCCAAAACATAAACATGATACAAAGCGCACTTGTAGTTGCAGACACCATGTTAACCCAAAATGCAACCTGGGTGATATCATTTCCGGCAAATAATGAAAAAATTCGACCGAACAATAAAAAGAGTGGTGCTCCGGGAGGGTGACATATTTGTAAGCGGTAAGAGGCAGAAATAAACTCTCCGCAGTCCCAAAAACTAACTGTTGGCTCAAGGGTTAAGGTGTAAGTCGCTAATGCAATAACGAAGGTAAGCCATCCTAATACGTTATTAGCCAGATTAAATCTATTCATGCGTTCTGAAATTCTGTAATTATTAAAGGTTAGCAAATATATGTGCTGTGGGTAATTAACCAAATTATCTTAGTTAAAGTATGCATGAACCTATAATTTTCTCTTTAAATTTCGTTATTTATAGGAACTTTCAACTAACCACGTAATTCAGTTCGTTGGTAAGTGGATAAATCATTTTAAATAAAATTAAGAATAAATGTGATTGAGTTTATAAATTCGTAATATATATTAATATTGCACAAGCTAAAAAAGAATTGCTAGGCTATGGTCATCAATAAGGTAGAAAACACTATGCTCATTCACGTAAATAACCCAAAGGCTTTGGGTTTATTGCGCGAGTTGGAGGCAATGGGCCTTATTGCTGTTATTGAAGAGAACCTTCCGATAATAAAGCCAAAACTATCAGATAAGTATAAAGGAAAACTTCCGAGTGAAGTGGCTGAAAAATTAAAAGAAAGTTTAAAGGAAAAATAATGACTGAAGCGGCACAATACTTATTGGACTCAGGAATTATTCTTGATTATTTAAGCGACAAGCTACCCAAGCAATCGGTTGGTTTGATAGATGAGGCAATTAATTTAATTCCAAACATTTCAGTAATTACCAAAATTGAGTTATTATCTTTAAACATTCCCGATGAATATCAGCAGGTGATTACAGGTTTTTTGGGTGATGCCATTGTTTTAGACTTGTCGGTAAATGTGGTAAAGAACACAGTTGCGATAAGTAAAACACACCACATGAGTATGAATGAAGCCATTATAGCTGCCACAGCAATCACTTACGGGTACACATTATTATCTTCGAATATGAAGATTTATGAAAACATCAGGGGGCTTAAGGTACTTAACCCACACGATTACCAACCACATTTAGTTTTTACCAATCAATAAGCACATTTGGAAATTCGATAAGGAATAAATACATTTGTTGCGTACTTAAAAGAATTTAAATGGAGGGGACCACAAGTCCCCTCTACTTTTATACGCAGATGAAATGGATATTGTTAATCAAATAATCGCTTGGTCGGAGGCCTTTTTAC
>JACCDR011142344.1_pt1 | contig 12647 bp, 23 predicted proteins | sample 7446431 | NCBI WGS metagenome assembly JACCDR01 (sample SAMN15323443, study PRJNA562643) | freshwater metagenome | isolation source: river surface water | place: USA:Blue River Watershed | collected 2017-08-17
ATCCGTGCGGGAAGCAGGAGGGGTTGTGATGGGGCCGTTTAAGTACACCCACTTGGCCACACGCACCGAGCTTGAGGCTGAGATCGACCGGCTGAAAGCTCTGATCGCCGCCCCCGCTCCGGTGGCGCGGGGCGAGCCGTGCAGCGACAAGCGCTTGACGCTGATCGCGTCGCGCTTTGGCCTGCACGCGCTGACTGGAAAGGACCGGGCTGACATGCTGGCCTTCGGTCGCGCGTGCATGGCGGATGCGCTCGCCGCCCCTGCGCCCGCCCCCGCTCCGGTGGCGCTGACCCCGGCGCAGCAGCACGCAGACGAGCTGGAATCGGTGTTGCGCGCTCTACGCCGAGCCGGAGGGATCTGGCCCGACTTGCATCCGCGTGTCTGCGAAGTTCTTGAAAAGATCGAAGGCACTCGTGAAACAGGCGGTACGCAATGAAGCTGGAACTCACTGACGAACAACAAGAGCAAATCGCTCTTGACTGGATACGCAAGCGGGCTCGAGAGTCCAGCGGCTACAAAGCCGTCTTGACAGAGCTGCTGAGTAACGCGCACCAGTCTCTTTGGGCATGGAGCGACGCCTTGGACTTTGCCGCCAAGCTGTGCTCCAAGAGCTACTGCTGCAAGGTGCGCGTCCGCATCGACGGTTCATAACCGCCGCCGGTCGGCCACCGGCATCAACCTGAAGGAGTCCTGACCATGTGCAAATGCACCAAACCTGAGCCGCGTCTGCAGCGCACCGAGAAGCACTGCGACCGCATCGTGTCCGTCTACACCGACGGCCGGCGCGTGACCAACTTCCTGCCGCGCTGCTGAGGCCCGGCAACCTCACCACCAACGGGGCCTTGCGCCCCGTCTTCTTTTGTGTTCACATCGGTGAACCTTAGAAGGAGGTTCATTGTGAAAAAGATCCTGATGATGGCCGCACTGGCGGTGGCGAGCTTTTCGGTGCAGGCGGGTTGCCGCATGCAGCATGGCGACGATCTCAAGTTTGACGGCGACAAGCGCGCCCACGCGACATGGAGCGGTGTCGGCGCCATCGGTGTCGAGGCTGCCGATGCCGTGCTCGACCTGGACCTGTCGGCAAAAACCAAGTGGCTGATCGTGATGGCACCAGGCCTGCTGCGCGAGATAAAGACCGGCTGCGGCAGCGACACCCGTGGCGGCTTCAGCTGGCAAGACGTGGTCTACAACGGGATCGGGGCCGCTGTTGGGCTTGGCGTTGGGCATGGGGTGCGGGTGATGCTCACGCCGCGCAGTGTTCACATTCACTGGGAGTTGTGAGATGAGCAGGAGCAAGGACTTATTCGCCGACGAGCAGGAGATGCTCAAAGCCTGCCCACACTTTGGCCCCAGCCCCGCCCGCGATCAGTGGATCGCTGGTTGGGAGGCTGCACGCAGGTCCGCCCCCGCTCCGGTGGCGCAGCCGGCCGGTGAGTCGGTCAACCTCGAATGGGTCGAGCCGCTGCTGCCAGCCATCCGTCACCGGCCCGGCATGCACAACTTCGCCTGCTACACACTGAACGACGTGCGCGCTGCCGTGCAAACGGCCAAGGCCGCCCCCGCTCCGGTGGCGCAGACGCTGACGGATCAGCAGATCGACGCGCTGTCCGACGAGGTGTTCGACCTGATAGCTGACATGCCGGATGCTGACGTGGGCTCACGGACGTGGGACCGGATGTTCGCTCGCGCCGTCATCGCCAAGATCGAGTCCACGGGCCAGGAAGGCGGTGCAGCATGACCCCCACCGACCAAGCCGACCGCATCCTCGAGCTGGAGCAAGAGAACGCCCGCCTGCGCGCCGAGCTGGATCGCACCAAGCGCGTGGCCAACATCCCGTCCATCGTCCTGCCGTCGAAGATCAAGAGCGCCCACCTGTGTTGCGGCAAGTTCGCGACGTGCGTGACGCCGTGCCTGGTGCGCGAGGCGGACAGCGAAGGGGGTGATCGTGATTGATCCGATGCTGCTATCCAACATCAGGGCCTACGCGCTCGGCGCTGGGCGTGACGACACGCGGAAGTCGATGGCCGATCTTTGGGCGCACAACGAGTCATGGCATGACGCTGTTGTCCGATACGCGAAGCTCGACCAGTGCGACATTGGCGCCGCCGCCAAGGGAATCATCTGGCTGCAGGAGCAACGCGATGGCCAACGACCTGTCTGACCTGCTGACCAAGATCCCGACGCACCTGATCGGTGGCCAGCGGTTCGACCCGCTGGGTGACATCAAGCAGGTGCTGACGCCGCGCGAGCGAAAGATCCTGAAGAAGCTCAAGCAGCAACAGGCAGGCCGTCAGAGCCTTCGCCTGTGGGCGACTGATCAGGACCGGGAAGACCTGGAGCTGATCGCCAAGACGTGGGGGCAGCAGTCCCTGTCGGCAGCGGGTATCCTTGCCATCCGCTACCTGGCCAAGCTGACGCGCGAGGGCCTCGAGGAGGTGAAGCTGTGATCGACATCAAGACCCTGGCCTGCGGGCCCAAGCACCTCGTGCTGCGCGCCATCGCGATGCACCGCACCAGCTTCATGGACGAGCGGCCGCGCGCCATCTTCATGAGCCAGGAGTCGATCGATGACCTGGTCGAGGAGCTGGTCAGCGAGCACGAGATGTTCACGACCCATGAGAAGATCGACGGCCTTCTGTACTGTGGCACGCAGATTCGTGTCGGCGACTCGCAAGGCCATCCGTTCATGCTGTGCATCAACGGCAGCGCCTGCTACCTGTGAGAGAGACGATGATCAACGTGAAGTTCAAGCGCCTCAAGGCCTGGGCCGTCGAGCCCAGCCAGGGCACGCCTGGCGCGGCGTGCTGGGATCTGTCGGCCTGCCTGCCCGAGCTGGTCGACTCGGTGATGATCCACCCGTGCCACCGCGTGGCGATCGGAACCGGCCTGGCCGTCGAGATCCCCGACGGATACTGCATGAAGCTCTACTCGCGCAGCGGACACGGCGCCCGCCACGGCGTGCGGCTGGCCAACTGCGTCGGCGTGATCGACAGCGACTACCGGGGCGAGATCATGGTCGTCATTACCAACGACGACATCGACCGCAGCTACAAGCTGCAGGCCGGCGAGCGCATCGTGCAGGCATGCATCGAGCGGGTCGAGCCGGTCACGTTCACCGAGGTCGACGAGCTGGCGGTGAGCCAGCGCGGGGCTGGTGGGTTCGGGTCGACGGGGGTGGTGTGATGGACTTCTTGTTCGCCGCCGCCCTGTTCTTCCTTGGCGCGATCGCCCTGATCGCGCTGCTCATCGAGCTGATTGGGCTGTCCGAGCGCAAGCGCCGCGCCGAGCAACTGATCAAGCTCGAACGCGAGATGCTCGATGCGGCCATCAACGATGCACTCAAGAGGAGGGGCGAATGACTGCCGACCTAAACAACGGGCCCCTGCTGGATGGCATGAGTCTGCGTGACTACTTTGCAGTTCACGCCAACGAGTGGGATCTCAGCTATCAGGCTGAGGTGATTCGCAGCATTCAGCTCAAGAATGGGGGGTGTGGGGTGTTGCCAGACGACTGGCGCATCAAGGCTCGGTACATGCACGCCGACGCCATGCTGAAGGAGCGCTCCAAGTGACCACCCGCACCATCACCCTCACCATCACCGAAACCGAGACGCCCGACGGCAAGGTCGACGTCGACCTGCGCATGGTCGCCATCCCCGATCCGGACCCGAACAGCATTGGTTGCCAGATCGCGTTGGCAATGCGCGAGCGGTTCCTCGAGGCTGTCGGCTTGCAGGGCGGGGCCTTGCGGGATTCACAGAATTGAAGTAGAGTCGATGCTCTCGCTTCAACCCGCATCCACCAACCGGAGAACACGATGCACTGCCTGAACACCATCAACCGCCTGAACGCCGAAAGCTACGCCGTCCATAAGGCCAAGCAGCTGGTCAGCTTCAACAAGCACACCGTGGTCGAGTACCACGGCCTGCACGCCGTCGAGGCGCACGGCTTCGCCACCTACCGCGAGGCCAGCGACTTCATCGACAGCCTGGCCGCCAAGAAGGACTCGAGCAACGGCAAGTACCACGCCCCGCGCAACGCGGCCGCGTACCCGGAGCGCCAGGCCGTCGCCGCCTGACGATCCGATCGCCCAGCAAAAAGCCCTCCAACCGGAGGGCTTTTTCTTTGGGGCGTCGCCGGCTACCAGCGGGTGATCAGTCCACCCAGCAGGCCAGCCAGGCCGCCCAGGATGGGCCAGCCGCTGCCGGTCACGAGGTGTAGGCCGAGCGCCGCCAGGCCGGCCAGGAACCACACGACCGGCGGGATCACTTACAGACCTCTGGCTTCAGCGTCGTGCGCGGCTTGGCCGGGCCCAGGCGCGGCTTCGGCTTCTGCTCGACCGGGCAGACGTTGGTGGTCTTCTCGACCAGCACCGGCACCTCGATGATCCGCACGACCTCGAACGGCACGTAGATGATCTCGGTCGACGGCTGTGGCGTGGTCTCCGGGATCTCGAGCGGCTGCGCGATCACCGGGTCGGGCGGCAGGTAGTCGGTCACCACCGGCGCATCACGACGCCCCAGTAGCGCTCGCTGATACTGCGCATCAGCCCAGGGCTTCCACGATCCGCCATGGCTCGGCGCCGGGGTAGCGGATGGGGCCGGACTCGGCGAGGCTGCCGCAGGAGATGGTGCCGGGGCGGGACTCGGCGCCGGGCTGGGGGCTGGGCTCGGAGCCGGCGCAGGCGACGGCGAAGGCGCAGGCGATGGGCTCGGAGATGGGGCAGGGCTCGGGGCAGGCGACGGACTCGGCGCCGGAGCAGGACTGGGTGCAGGGGCACTGGGCTTTCCTCCGGACGGCTTGCCGGGGCAGCCGCAGGATGACAAGGGCTTGCCGGCCTGGACAGGCGCGGCGAGGAAGACGGCCGCGAGCAGGGCGGCGAGGTAGGTCAGACGCATGGGCGATCTCCTGTTGGGATGGCCTGATGGTCGCCTGCAATCTTCACACGGCCGCGTGAAGATGTCACGCCCATTCGCTCAAGCGCGTGTCCAGTGGTATCCTCGCCACCGCCGAGGCATGACGGGTGCCGCGTGCAGACTTCCGAAGCCCTGCCCGGCGATCCGCCTTGCCCGTCTCCTGGGCGGTGAACTGGGTGGGGCTTCACCCTTTGGAGACGACGAATGTCCGACATCACCCCGAGCATCGGCCGCAAGGTCTGGTTCTACCCCGACGAGAGCTGCATCCAGTCGCTGGCCGCCACGCGCGAGAACAGCCACCCGTTCGACGCCACGATCATCAGCGTGCACGACGACGGCACCGTCAACCTGGCGGTGCATGACCACGTCGGGCACCACTTCGCCAAGCTGGGCGTGACACTGCTGAGCCCGAACGAGGGCGACATCGTCGTCGGTTGCGCCACCTGGATGCCGTACCAGGTCAAGCAGGCCCAGGCCGAGCCCTCGCCGGCCAAGAAGGCCAGCAAGAAGGCCGAGCCCGAGATCCTGCCGCAGGCTGACGCGGCACCCGCGCCGACCACGGAGGTGCAGGCATGAATGAGCACAACTCAGACTGCCCGGTCAACAATGAGCCGGCGTGGCCGGCCGGGCCGTGCGACTGTGACGCCTCCGGGGATGCGCCGGACCAGCAGGCGGTGGCCGAGGTGATCGCCGAGCCCGAGTTCCCGCCGCAGGGCGACAAGGTGCTGACGGCGGCAGATGCGGCGGCCGATCTGGCGGGCGAGCCGCGCCCCTGACGATATGGCCACCGCACCGACCGGCGAGACGATCTTCGAGCGGGTCAACCCCGACGACGTGGTCGCGCGCGTCAAGGCGGTGGCCAACCACCCGCCGCGCGACTGGCACCACAAGGTCGCCTTTCGCCGGCAGGAGTACATCTTCGAGCGGGTCGCCGCCGGCGCCAGCTTCAAGGTGATCGCCGAGGAGATCACGCAGAAGGCCAAGTGGCCGGTCGACGGCAGCCGCCTGCGTCGGGCCATCCTCGAGCACGACGACCTGCAGAAACGCTACCTGGTAGCCCTGCAGGACCGCGCGCACGCGATGGTCGAGCACGCTGGCGACATGGTGCTGTCCGCAGCACTGGCCGGCGACTACGACAAGTCCGGCAAGCTGGCTCTGGCCCTGGCCGAGAAGGTCGCGCCCAACTACTACGGCGCCAAGCGGACGATCGAGATCACCGGCAAGGACGGCGGGCCGATCAAGTCCGAGGTGGTGCAGACGCCGGAGGACGCCTACAAGGCGATGCTCGATGGCAAGTGAACTGTGGATGCCGGAAGGGTTCGACTGGAAGAACCCGAACTACGACGAGGTCTGGCAACGCCGGGCCAAGATGCTGACGGCCATCAGGTCCGGCAAGGTCGACATCGACGCCGTCAAGGTCTTCTACAGCGAACGCCCAGCCCAGTTCATCCACGACTGGATGTGCACCTTCGACCCTCGCAACGTCGAGCGCGGCATCCCGGCGGTCGTCCCGTTCCTGCTGTTCAAGCGCCAGGCCGAGTTCGTCGAGTGGGTCATCGAGCGGTGGACATCGCGCGAGGACGGCGTCGTCGAGAAGTCGCGCGACATGGGCGTGAGCTGGCTTTGCGTGGCCGTTGCCACCTGGATGATGCTGTTCCGGCCGCAGGTTGTGGTCGGCTTCGGCTCGCGCAAAGAGGAGTACGTCGACAAGATCGGCGACCCCAAGAGCTTGTTCTGGAAGATCCGCGAGGCCATCAACCTGCTGCCGGCCGAGTTCCGGCCCGACGGCTACGACCCCCGCATCCACGCGCCGCACATGCGGATCCTCAACCCGGAGAACGACGCCGCCGTGGTCGGCGAGGCCGGCGACAACATCGGCCGCGGCAACCGCACCTCGATCTACTTCAAGGACGAGAGCGCGTTCTACGAGCACCCCGAGGCGATCGATGCCGCGCTGTCGCAGACCTCCAACTGCAAGATCGACGTCAGCACGCCGAACGGCGCCGGCAACCCGTTCTACCGCAAGGCCCACGGGGGCAAGATCAAGAAGTTCGTCTTCGACTGGCGCGACGACCCGCGCAAGGACGACGCCTGGTATCAGCGCCAGAAGGAGAACCTCGACGAGGTCATCGTCGCCCAGGAGATCGACCGCGACTACACCGCCTCGGTAGCCAACAGCTGGATCCCTGGCGTGATCGTCACCGCCGCGTCGATGCTCGGCCCGGCCGACGTCATGGCGATGGGTCCGATGCAGGTCGGCGTCGACTGCGCCCGCTTCGGCGGCGACAAGACCGTGATCACCTTCCGGCAGGGCCGGGTCTGCCTGCGCCAGGTCGTGGCCGCCAAGCTCGACGTGGTGGACGTGGCGGGCCTGGTCAAGCGCGAGATGATGGCCAGCCCTGAGCCAGTCCTGCAGATCGCGGTCGACACGATCGGCATCGGCTCCGGCGTGGCCGACATCCTGCGGCGAGACTTTGGCGACATCGTGGTCGACGTCAACAGCTCGCTGCGGATGGACAACGGGGAGGACTACAATCTCCGCGCCCGCATGTGGCGGGAGATGAAGACCTGGCTCGGACGGGGCGCCAGTATTCCCAGGGATCCTGACCTGCAGACCGACCTGACGTCGCTGCAGTACACCTACAAGGGCGGCCTCTTGCTGATCGAATCCAAGGACGACGCGAAGAAGCGCGGCATCAAGTCGCCCGATCGGGCCGACAGCCTGGCGCTGACCTTTGCGTTCCCGGTCGCCCAGCAGAAAGCCGCTCCGCCGTCGGTCTTCCCTGGCTGGGCCGTCATCGACGAACTCACGGGCTACTGAGCATGAACCCCTCCGAGATGCCGGACGACACGCCGATCGAACTGGAAGACGGCACCATCACCACCCTGGCGGACCTGCGGGCCCAGGAGGGCGAGGCGCTCCAGGCGATCTACAGCGCCTTCGCCGGCATGCGAGACGAGTGGGTGCTGCACCGCTCCCAGTCGGGCGTCGAGACCCGCTGGCGCAAGGCCGCCGCCATGTACTGGGGTGAGATCGACGAGGTCCAGATGACCCCGATGGAGGACACCCTCCGCAACGGACCCAAGCGCCGAGCCAAGACGCCCGAGCGCAGCCGGGTGGTGGTCAACATCGTGCGCCCCAAGGTCGACAACGCGGTGGCCCGCATGTGCGAGCTGCTGCTGCCGTCCGACGATCGCAACTGGGGGATCGGGCCGACGCCCATGCCGGACGTGGTCCAGCGCCGCGTCGGCGACATGCGCCAGACGGTCGACCCGGCCACCGGCCAGCCGACCGGTCTGACGGCCGACGCCGAGGCTGCCGGCCTGATCCAGGCTGCCCAGGAGGCCGCCAAGGCCATGGAGCGGGTGATCGACGACCAGCTCACCGAGGCCTGCTACAACAGCGAGTCCCGCAAGGGCATTGAGAACGGCGTGCGGCTGGGCACGATGGTCCTGGTCGGCCCGATCCCCAAGAAGCAGGTTAGCAAGGTCTGGCTGCCTGGCAACCAGGGCCGCCAGTCGCTGGAGCTGCGCGAGAAGACTGTGCCGTCGACGGTGAGCGCCGACCCGTGGGACGTGTTCTTCGACCCCGCCTGCGGCAACGACCACCAGCGCGGCGCCGGCTTCTGGTGGCGCCGGTTCGCCACCCGCAAGGAGCTGCGGCGCCTGGTCGGCATCAAGGGTTACGACACCGACGCCATCAAGGCGGTTCTGGAGACGAAGCCCAACCGCATCCGCGCGGCCGAGTCGCGCATCCAGCGCGAGCTGTGCAAGGACGACAGCTACGAGATGTGGGTCTACCACGGCGAGGTCGAGCCAGACCAGATGGGGCTGCTCTCCTCGCGTAGCGGCGGCGACCCGCTGACCGACGTCACGATGGCCCAGATCGTCATGGTCAACGACAAGGTGATCAGCGCGATCCCGTCGTGGATCGTCGACGGCACGCTGCCTTGCGACGTGTGGTGCTGGCGCCAGGCCGACGACAGCCCCTACGGCTACGGTCTGCCCGACGAGCTGGAGCACCAGCAGGCGGTCGTGAACAGCGCGTGGCGCCAGGTCATGGACAACGCCAAGGTGTCGCTCGGCCCGCAGATCGTCATGAAGAAGACGGCGGTCGTTCCGGCCGGCGGCGACAAGCTCGACTACAGCATCCACCCGAACAAGGTCTGGCTGGCGGCCGACGACGTCGAGGACGTCAACAAGGCGTTCTCGACCTTCGATATCCCGTCGCGTCTGGAGGAGTTGCTGGCCATCGCCAACACCGCCATGCAGTTCGCCGACGGCGAGACCAGCATGCCGCAGCTGATGAACGGCAACCAGGGCACCGGCCCGACGCCGGAGACCGTCGGCGGCATGGTCATGCTGTTCAACAACGCCAACACGGTGCTGCGCCTGCGCGTCAAGCAGTACGACGACCGCATCACGGTGCCGCACATCGGGCGCTACTACGACTTCAACATGATCAACAACCCGGACCCCGCCATCAAGGGCGATCACGAGGTTGTGGCGCGCGGCGCGTCCGCGCTGATCGAGCGCGACATTCAAGCCCAGTCCGCGATGGCCATCGCCCAGCTGTCGGCCAACCCGCGCTATGCCAACCTCATGAAGGCCGAGAAGGAGTTGCAGGTCATCCTGCGCGCGGCCAAGTTCGAGCCGGACCAGCTCATGAAGTCCGAGGACGAGATCCGGCGCGACGAGGAGGCGATGGCCCAGCAGGGCGCGCCGGCCGATCCGCGCATCGAGTCGGCCCGTCTGCAGCTTCAGGGCAAGCAGCTCGACATTCAGGACCGGCAAGCCCAGCGCGAGTTCGAGAGCCAGCGCAACACCCAAGAGAACCAGCTCAAGCTGGCCTCGCTCGAGTACAACAAGCAGCGCGAGCAGGCCGAGTTCGAGATCGCGCAGACCGCCGCGTCGCTCGACCGCGACATGAGCCTGCTCAAGATCCAGACGGGCGCCCAGACCACTCGCGAGCAGATCGCCGCCAAGGAGCGGATGGAGCTGCTCAGGATCGACAACGATCGCCAGATCTTCAACGCCGAGGCCGCGCTGCGTGTTCGCACCGGCGCAGGCATCTGACCCACCGGAGCCCATCATGGACCAGCCCAGCATCGTCAGCACCAACCCCGACTACCTCATCGGCCTGGACGGCGGGCACCCCGTGCGGGTGCCGGTCAACGCGCCGGATGGGCAGAGGGCGAACATTGGCCTGAGCCAGGCGCAGATCGCAGCCGGGGCGACTGGGGTGGCGGGGGTGACTTCTGACAACCCTGGGTCCATCATCATGCCGGGCGGCGACGCTAGGCTGGCAACCCGTCAATATACGTGGGCGACACTCCCAGCCGCGTCCGCCTACATCGGTAACGCTTTTGTTTCTGATATTGGATCGCATGGGTCTTTGTGGCGGTCTGATGGGTCGACCTGGGGCCTTGTCGGTGGGGTGTGCGTATTGTCTCAGTCGTCTGTTGCCGTCTCCGCTGGCGCGGTCACGACCGAGGAGACGTTGTTTTCTATGACGATCCCGGGCGGATCTATGGGGCCGAATGGCGCGTTGCGCGTTACGACGCTATTTACCACGACCAACAGCGCGAACACCAAGACAATGCGCATCAAGCTGGGCGCAACGGCTTTTGCCGCCCAAGCCGGGACCACAAACGCGACGTGGGAGAACATCCCGCAGACGATCCGCAATCGCGGGTCTGAGGCTAGTCAGGTGACATTCCCTGCGGCCAACGCCCACACTGGTACGGCTACCGGGTCGGCAATCACGACAGGGACCGAGAACACCGCCACCGATCTTGTTTTGGCGATAACCGGCCAGAAAGCATCCGCTGGCGAAGTCCTGACGCTTGAGTCGTACACCATTGAATTGATCCGGCCATGACAATTTACTATGCGGACAATAGCGCCGCACTAGCCGCTATCACGACTGGCGCAAGCGATACGGTTCTTCTCAAGACGGGAGAGACGTTCGCGGCAGCTTCTGTTCCTGCTGGCATTCTGACGCCGTCTGGCGTGACGATTGGCTATTACGGGACTGGCGCAAAGCCCATCATTGATGGCGGAGTCATCAGGTCCGATTGGGTGTTTGATGCCGGGAATAACGTCTACAGCCGATCTGCTGCAAGCAACATCCTCGGCAACGTCACTGAAGACGGCGTGCCGATGAAGTTTGTTGCGTGGAACACAGACATAGCAACCACTGCCGCGAGCATGGTGTCAGGGTCAAACGGCACATATTGGTCTGGGTCATTCACGCAGAATCCGGCGACGTTTACAATCTACATTCGACCGAGCAGCGGGGCAGCCTCAAGTCACGCGTACAAATGTAGTGAATCTCTGTATGGGTTCAGTGTTTTGTCGGCCGGGTCAAATTCTGTTGTTGACGGGTTGGAACTCCGCAGCATTTCAAGACACGGCATCGTCACGCAGAACCGAATTGGTTTTTCAGTATCAAACTGTGATTTCCGCATCATTGGTGGGCACTACATTTCGGTTCACGTTGGAAACGGCATCGAGTTTGCCGAGAACTCCCACGGAGCGGTTGCGTCGGGGTGTTTGTTCGAAGACATTTTTGACACAGCCACAACGTCCCAAGCATACCGGCCGAGCGCGTCCCGCATCACGAGCCATTTGCATGAGGACTTGACGATTCGTCGCTTCGGGATGCATGGCGTTGAGGTTAGCGCCCACACGGCAGATCAAGCTATTTCAGACATTGAAATCAATGGCATCGCCGCGCTCGACCAGGGCATTGGATGGTCTGGAGACCGCGCCGGGCGCGTCGTCATCAACATCTGCACAAACACGACGCGCACAACAATCAACCGATCCTTTGCCCGCAATGTCCGTTCCACAAACTGCCGGCAGTTGTACACAGGCTTCCAGCATGGGGGCTTGTGCGGCATCGAAGATTCATCCGGTGTCGGCACGTATGGCGCCGCCCCTGTCTCAAACGCAAACGGGCGAGCTGGCACGGTCGATCTTTGGCGTAACGTGACAGATAACCTAGGCGCCCCATCTGGTGGCGCCTGGTCTCAGGTTGCTGCGAGCCTGAGCGGAAACTTTCTGGGTGTTGTTTGACCTGTACACCCATCCAGGAGCACAATCCCGCCGGGCTCGCCATGCCCATCTCCCTTCGGCCCGGCCTCGTGCCGGGTCTTTTTTAAGAGACCATGAACCCACAGGACTTTCAGACTGGAACCTGGAAGCGACTGACGAAGCACCTGGAGCAACGACTGCAGGCGCTCCGTGAGTCGAACGACTCGGCCATGTCCGAGTCGAACACCGCCGTGATCCGGGGGAAGATCGCGATGGTGAAGGAATTGCTGGCCCTGTCGCCTGACGACAGCGCCAACGAGGATGCCGGCCCCTGATAGGCGCCGGCGCACCGCCGCAAGGCACCCCACCGAGACGACCGAACCATGACGACGGAGAACAACCCGAGCAAGGCAGACCTCTGGGCCGAGCTGGACAGCGACAGCGGATCACCCGCGTCGCGCCCCGGCGAAAGCCACCAGGACGTCACCGAGCGCATCCAGGCCGAACAGCAAGCCGCCGCCGACCAGACCGCCGCCAAGGCCGTCGACCAAGGCCAAGCCGCTGACCCGTTCGCCGACCTGCCGAGCGCCGTGCGTGACACCCTCCTGGGTCTGCAGGCGCAAGTCGCCCAGCTCACGAACCGCCAGCGCAATGTGGAAGGCCACATCGGCGGCATCAACAGCAAGCTGCAGCA
>JACCDR012476726.1_pt1 | contig 12645 bp, 5 predicted proteins | sample 7446431 | NCBI WGS metagenome assembly JACCDR01 (sample SAMN15323443, study PRJNA562643) | freshwater metagenome | isolation source: river surface water | place: USA:Blue River Watershed | collected 2017-08-17
ATGCTTGAAGCACCGTCACCGGCAACGCCGGTCGTGCCGATGCCGCCCGCTCCAACGGTGATAGCGTAAGAGCCGGGCTGGAATACTTGGCTGGTCTGGTAGAGAACCTGCCCACCGCCGCCACCACCGCCAGCAGTGCCACCGGCACCCGCACCGCCGCCACCTACAACGAGGTAGTCAACGGTGATCGGCCCCGACATGGGACCGACACCAAGGATCGGCATTAGGTGAAGGCCTTTGCAGAACCGACATAGCGGAGCTTCAAGGTGCCAGCGATGCTGATAGCCTCGAACACCAGCAAGTCAGCCTTACTTGCGGTCGTCGTCAGGGTCGGAGCGCCAACAGCGCCAAAGTCAAACGAGCCAGCGCCCGTGGTTGTCCACGTAATGGTGCGAGAACCCGTCGCGTCCTGAATCACCCAAAGGTAATAGGTCGTACCCTCAACAGCGTTGGTCACTGCACCCATGGTGCGGTTACCGCCGAGAGTTACCTTTGCCTTCTGAGCGCCAGAAACGTCCCAGGCCAGCGTTGCTTGATCGGTGATCGTTGCAAGCGCTGAGGTCTGTTGCTTGGTCCACGATTGGGCGACGTTGAGGAACGCCAGGGCGTCCGTGATGCCGTAGCCTGCAACGGTCGTGGGCTTACCGGTCAGCGCCGAGAATGCACCGCTGAACAGCGTAGGCTTGCCAGTGAGGTCAGCATAAGCGCCCGTAAGCGCCACCGTCTTGAGCGAGGCAGACAGAGCAGTGATCAGGCCAGCCAGGGCGTCCAGGGCGTCGGATGCCGTGTCACCGGCAACGGAGCTGAGATTATCAACAACGTCGGTGGTGATTTCGACCACGCCGGTTGCCGCAGCGATCAGGTCGATAGCATGCTGAACGTCGGTAGCGGAAAGGCCCGAGGTCGTGTTGACATACGGGAGGTCCGATGCCGTGTGGACGTTGGCCGAGGCCGCCGCAGCTTGAGCCGCAACCTGGGCAGCAGCCGCAGCCGCCGCCGCAGTAGTCGCCGTAGAGGCAGCGTTGTTCGCCGTAGTGATAGAGGTATTGGCCGTAGTTAGCGCGGTGTTCGCCGTGCTGAGCGCGGTCGTTGCCTTGGCGTCGGCAGCGTTCGCGGTGTCAACGGCATCCTCAGCGTTGGCAAAACCAACGATGGACCGGTCAACAGCTTCCTGCAAAGCATAGAGAAGCTGAACAACCATCCGGTTGAGCTGTTGAGCCGTGGTGGAGCTGCCGTTAGAGAACACAACGCGGGCTGCGTTAATCGTGGTAGATCGTTCGATGCGAACCGCCGCGCCGTTTGCGGGAGCGGCAGCGAAGTGAACGGTGTTCGGATTCGACAGGGTAAAGGCGGGGTCTTCAACTTCAACCCCGCCCACCGTCACCACAATATCGTTCACGTCAATGTAGGCGAACGGCACCGCGTAATCTTTCACGGCACCGTTGCCCACGTAATCAACGTAGGTGTTGTAAAGTGACATCAATATCTTTCGTTAGAATGAGAATCCGACTTCGCGGTTACCCGAGAACACGTCGGCCTTGGCGTTCATCTTGTTTTCGAGCGCCTGATAGAGCTTCGGTTCTTTCTCAGCGAGGGACGCAATTGCCCCACGCCAAATGCCGGTTTGCAATTTGGAGAACGCTTCACCACGCGGGCTGAGTCCACCACGGCGGCCCATGGGCAACCCCTTGGCGTCGTCAAAGAACTCAGCGGCGGCCTTGGGCATCTCTTGATTGTAGATGCTCATGACCTTGTTATAGAGCGTAGTCGATCCATCGCCGGTCTTTTCAGACTTGAGGTCGATGTTGCCCCACTTGGAATCGGGGTTGAACGTCTTGCCGCTCGCATAGCTGAGCTTGGCAATCTCGTTCAGTGTCTTAGCGTCACGCTCCCCCAGGCCACGCTGCCGGGCTTCCCTGCCCGCTGCATCGATACCGATGAAGGGGAAGAAACCTTGCTGCTGAATGGTGCGAGGGAAACCGAGCGAGTCAAACTGATGCGTAACCTTTTCGCTGGCCGGGTTGATGATCGATTCCATGATCTGGTCAACGCCAGCCGGTTCGTTGGAAACGTTCTGACCGTCGCCGAAATAGCGCTGGGATCGGCGGATAGCGTTGGGGACTGCGAGCTGAGCCTTAGAGGTAAAGAACTGCTTGATTGCGTAGTCTTTACGTTCGGGATCGGCCAAGCCTTCACCCAGCTTGATCCAGTCATCGATGCCAGCCGTAAGGTTTGCATCCTTGATCGAGTTCAGGACCGATGCCGTGGCAATGCCAAGGTAACCCATGACTTGCTCAAGCGACGATTTGTCTACCATTTCGCCCTGGGCTTCGCGGTACTGCAAATGCTGTAGCCGCTCCATCGCGTTCACGATGATCTTGATCGGGGTCGAAATAGGATCGTAGTTGCGATAGTTGAACCACGTATCGCCCATCTTGATCGAGTAAGGCCGCCAACCGGCATCCTCCAGCTTGCGCCGTTCCTTCACAGACAGGTCTGCACCCGAGCCGGAAATCGTACCCGTGGCAAAGCCGGTCATGACCGAGGTGGTGAAACCATAGCCAACCATCAGCTCACCGCGAGCGCGGAGCTGCTTGGCCACGCCGTTTGAACCGGCAAGGTCGTCAAGAAACTTCGGGGTCACAAGCTGAACGCCTGGGACCATACGCATGCCAGCCTCAAAGACGCGGACCGGAGTTCTAAAGAACAACTGGCCCATCACCCGCATGAGCGGGAAACGCTGAACGAAATCCTCGTACATCTGCGCGGCGGATGAGAGGGCGTTGTCGCCCGAGAACTCCCGCTTGAACAGAAGGTCATTCGTGTAGCTGATGCCTTCCTCGTCGGTAGCCTTGCGCAACAGACCCTTGTTGTTATCCAACTCGTTCTGAATGTAGACCTTGAGGTTATCGCCCCGGTATCCCTTCTTGATTCCGGCATCGCGAAGCATGCCAACGGTCGAGCTGTCCGGCGTCTTGGTAAAGGCGTTGTCCAGCTTGCTCTTTACAGCCTGCTTGACCAGCGCCTCAGTAGCGGCGGAATCAAGCCCCTGCTTCTTTGCAGAGAGCAGCGCCTTGGCTACCGCGTCACCTTCCACGAATCCGTGATAGGCAACCACCTGGAAAAACTCATCCGTTGCGTTGAGGGCACGGGTCCAGAGTCGGACACCGTTGCGCCCCAGGAACTTCATGATGTTGTTGCCGCCTTCGATCTTCTCCAGCGGGTTGAGCTGGTTTTCGATCCACTTGCTTTCCGTGCCAGTGAGCAGCGAATGCTCAAGGTCGAAAGCGAGGCGAGCCTGCTTGAATGCCGAGCCTGAAATGCGGGCCATGGCAGTGTAAGCAGCCGTCATCTGACGGAACGCGACATGATCGGGCTTGGCGATGAAATGCAAAGCCGGGCGAGAGAACACCATAGCGGCGTTCGAGATAGTGTTGACGGTCAACGATGAAGGGCTGAGAACCGTGCTGGCCATGAAATGACCGATATGGCCCATAACCGTGTTGAACGAATCGAACAGCTTGCCACCGAGCGACATCTGCGCCCGTTCCTCCAGGCGGATAGCCTCACGGGTCTGCGCAAGGCGGTCCCAAAGGTCTTTCACGTCGGCGGTTGGCGAGGCGTCAGCAATCTCTTGCCTCAGCGCTTGAATCTTAACGTCGTTGGCTCGCTGTTCAGTGCGGTCAATGACGTTGCTGAACCAGCGCTCAATGGTGTCTGCCTTCTCGCGATTGGTTGCCGTGGCCGGGTCAATACCCGCCTTCTGCAACAGCGAGGGCAAATCGATTTCCCGCTGAGCGGCAGCGAACCGATTGTAGTTCTGAAAGTTCAGCGTCCTGCCCGAGGTCGAACCCGCTTCCTTGGCGATGTTCTTCAGCGGCTCAAACACCCGGTATGCGGCATCGATCTTCTTTTCGATTTCAGCCTTGAATGCCGGGTTGCTGGTCGCGGTTCGCGTGGCGAGCTGCGTATCAATGTAGTGCGCCACTTGGTTCTGTGCCGTGATAGCGGCGTTGACGAAACCAGTGAACTGCTTCTGCGACATCGAGGAAGCGGCGAACTCGGAAACGAGCTGCTTGGCGTCCTGGGCGGAAAGGTGAACCAGCGCCCGCGTCAACGGTGACGTGGCATCGGTCAGATTCCTCCAGCCCTTGATAGCATCGCGGTCCATCTTAGAACCGAGGTCCATCAGCAATTGCTTCAGGTCGGTCAGCGTCGGGCCATTGGCACCACCGATTTTTTCGGCAGTGGACGGCACGGGGATATTGTCAAAGGTCGTTTTCGCCTTGCCGGATGCCAGGGCAACAATCGGGTTCTCGCCCGTCGTCGTCGCCTTGATCATGGCATCGTCAGCGGCCTGCATCTGAGCCGGGGTCAGCATGTCGCTGAAATCCCTGCCAAGGTGTGCCGGGTCGCGCTCCAGCTTGATGGTGTCGGCAGCGCTGGCCGGGAGCCTACGTTCCACCGGGGTATTGGGGAACATATCCGGCTGGTCGAACGTGCCCATGAGCTTGTAATCCCACGGGGCATTGTGATCTGGCACGGCACCGGGCTTCAGCCTGGGAACGCTAGATTCGGGTACCTGCTCAAGATTGCGCTGGATCGGCAGTCTATCCATGTGCTGGCCGATGATGTCGCTAAAGCCTGGGAGCTGGTGCTGGCTGGCTGTCTCAGGGACACCCAGGTTACCAGCGCCCTCAGCGGCGTCCGCATTGCGCTGGAACACCGGGTCAGGAGCCTCACCACCAATCTTCGGCTGAGGGTCTGCACCCTTGGCGGCCTTAGCCGGGGTGAAGTGTCCAACCAGGCCATTGATGAGCGGGGAGAGAACCGCGCCCATGCCAGCACCGGCAGCGGCGTTCAACGCCACATGGCCGTAGTCGATTCCTTCCTGACCACCGGCATTCTTGCGGGCTTCTTCTTCCACGCGGGAATGCGCAAAGCCAAACAAGCCGCCTTCAATCGCGCCGGTCAGACCGTGCGTCTTGAGGGCAGTCTTGAGGCCCTGAATGGTCGTCAGCTTCGCGGCCTCACCGGCAGCGGCACCCAGGCCAAACGAGGACAGGCCTACATAGTTGACGGGATCGAGCGCGGCCCACTTGGCTGAGCGGGCGATACCGCCTGCGGTCCATTGGGTTTTCTCGTAGGTGTCGAGTAGGTAGAGAAATGCTTTCTTCTGGTCGTCGGGAGCGTTCTTAATCTGAACGGCGTCAACACCCATGAGCGGGAGGTTGTTGTTGAACCGCGCCATGCGGTCCAGGCCCCATTCCGCCAGCTTGGCGCTATCGCCGGTCTTGTCATCCCAATCCTTGCCTTGCGTGGCGTTGTAGAGGATGCGGCTTGCGGCCAACCAGCTCTTGTTATTCTTCAGTAGTTCGGGGTCGATACCATCCGGTTCGGAACGGGCATCGAGCTGCGAAGCGTCAACCTGGGGAGCTGCTGGCTTGGCAGCGCTCTGACCGGTGTACGGGTTGACGGGAGCCTCAGGGGCAACGCCCAAAGACTTGTAGGCCTCATCAGGGCTATCAAGATTGGGGAACGTCAGGGGGTTACCCTGATACAAAATCGTGACGGGCAAAATTGATTCCTTGATGGTGAATGAAAAAGGCCCCGGCATTTCTGCCGAGGCCAGTATCCGTCCGCACGTAGCGGCGGGTTGTGTTAGCCCGGTTGAAGCCGGGTCTGATCTTTAGGAGGTAGCGCCGCCTCTTCAGGCGGTGCGTTGTTCGGGTTAGAGGTCTTGGCCGCGATCCACTGCATGAACGATTGCATGGTTTCGGGAGCGCCGGTCTGAGCAACCCACTGCTTGAACCTTGCGAAGTTCTGAGCGGGTGAATCCATCAGCCACGGTGCGCCCGGTCCCGAGCTGCCGATACCTTTGAACATCTCTGCGATGTTCGCGAAGTTCTGGCCGGGTGTACGGGTCATGAAGTTGTCAGGCATGCCGGGAGCTGGGCCGGTGTATTCCCAACGTCCATTCCCAGGCTGTTGCGGAGCTGCCGCCTGCTGCGGCTGGCCGCCAGCATTGAATGCCGGGGTCAACTGGTCAGGGGTGTTCGGAGCCGCTGCCTTGTTGAACTCAGGCCGGAAGTAGAACGGCTGTCCGGTAGCGGTGAGCATCTTGATTGCACCACCCTCAACAACCGGCTGACCGGTCTGCTTATCCATCACGGTGAAAGCACCTTGCGGGATCGCAAAGTTATTCCAGCGAATGTTCTCAGCAACGAGGCCCTGCTTTTCCAGCTCAGCCTTGATCTGCGGTTCAACAACCGCCTGACCAAACTGCGTAGGATCGGTAACCTGCTGGAGAGGTGCAGCGGCCTTGACCATGTTACCCTTGGTCATTTCAACCGCCTTGCTCATGTTGGCCACAACCGTTTGCGTGTTCTGCAAAGCGATTTGCGCCAGCTTGAGCTTGGTGTCTCCATCGAGCGCCTGCCCGTTGAACTTGGGATCGCGCTTGGCATCTTCCATCAGTGCGGCGTAGTTCTGCACAAAGAAGGCCGATGCCCGGTCTTTAACCTGATTCAGGCTTGCCTGCACCGAAAGCGGATTGACGTTATCGCCAAACTTGATCTGCTCAGCCTTGGCGATAGCAACCGCCATGGGTGAGTTGTAGACCATGCTCTTAATCGACTCGTCATAGATATGCTTCGCTGCGGCCTGCGCCGTGCCCTGGGATTCGGGCAGACTGGTCCGCACCTTCTCATAGGCTTCCATCGCCTTGTTCACGTCAGAAGTCGTGAACTGGCCGCTGGTCGTCAGCCGATTGCGTAGCTTGTCGAGCGATAGGGTCCGGTAATCTTCCTTACCTTGGCCAAACAGCTTATCAACGTAAGCCTGGGGTCCAGCACTCAATTCCGCGGTCGCCTGGATGAGGTTGCCATTGCTGACTGCCTCAGGCGGGGAGTTGATCGAGATGCCCCGCTCCATTGCGGATCGGAACGCCAGCTCGCCTTGCTTCCCTTCAGGAAACTCGGAACGCTTGGGCATCAGCGGCGGGCCACCGGCATCAGCCTGCTCATGCGCCCTCTTGTAGAAGTCGCCTTCAGCCTTGTCTGCTGCCTGCTGCGCTCGCTGCTGCTCACGCTGGTAGGTGTGCTGGGCCATGTTGCCAATGGTTTCATGCGCCCGGTTCAGCTCATTGCGCTCGCCATCGCTGAGCGCGGCAAACGTGTTGCGGAAGTTACCCAGGTCAGCCTGCGCCCCGTTGTGATCGCCGCTGTATGCCTTATCGAGCGCACCTTGAACGGTGTTCTTTACAAGCAGCTCACGGGCACGGGAGGCCGGGATGCCGTAGTTGGCTGCGTCCCTGATCGCCAATTCCATGGGATCGGCGGATGCCGTCTTGCCCTGGAATCCGGGTTGCCGATAGTAGTTGCCGTTACCGGCGTTCTGCCTACCGAGCGCCACCGCTGCGTTGACTTCCTGTAGAGCCAAGCCACCGCTTGACCACGTATTCACGTCCTTCTGCTGGTTCGGTCGCCCGGTGCCAAAGTCGAAGTGAATATGGGAGCCATACGTGCCGATGCCCCGAGCGCCAATCGACGCCAGATAGGTCACAGCCTTGCGCTGCTGTTCCGGGTCTTTGATGCTGATGTCGAGGCTATCGCCGGTCTGATGGTTATGCGTAGAGCCAGCCACCGAGCTGTTATAGCTATCGCTGCGGTGAGCAGACGTGATGCCAACCTTGAAACCCATATGCTGGGAAAGCTGGTCAACGGCTGAGATAGCGCGGCTGTCAATCTGACCGGTGCCACCATAGACACCGCTGTTCTTGAAGTCGGTCCACTTGTAGCCGGTCGTCGTCATGTTGTCGCGCCACGTATTCTCATTGATGAGCTGGCGCGGCATTGCTGCGACGTTGCGACCTTGCGTGTGCATGCCACTGTCCGCATTCATGGTGCGGTTCACCTTGTCGATCATCTGACCAACGGTGCTGACACCCTTGAACACGGCGGGGTTGGCTTCAATGGTTGCCGGGCTGTAGATGTCGCTGACCGAGGCATCCTTGTTCTGCAAGGCCTTGGTAGCGGTCGCTGGCTGGAACCAATAGAGATAAGATTCGGCGGTTGTCGGCTGACGGCCAAGAACTGCCGCTGCCTGTTTCTCGTTGCGCGAATACTCATAGGCCCATGCCGTCGCGTTCTGCTTGGGGTCGCGTCGGTCGGTCAGCCGGGCTGCAATATCGCCCATGCCGTCCTTAGCCATCGCGGCCTTGATGTCAGCCCATCGAGCGTCATTGATCTGCGTCAGGCCGGTAGAACCGTTGCTGGAAACCGCGTTGTTGTTCCACTGCGGATTCTCAATCGCGACGTACTGATACAGCTTGGCAGGATCAACCCGCATGGCCTGAACGGCGTCAACAGCGGCCATCTGTGTGGACCGCTGCCCTGCCCCGTTGGCTACGTGGATATTGTAGGACTGCTCATTGATCTTCTTGGCTTCCTCAACAGCCTTGCCAAAGGCATCAGCGCCCTGGGCACGGCTGAACGTGGTAGCCGCGCGGGAAGCGCCACCCAGGTAGCCGCGAAGGTTTCCGCTGTCCTGGCCGCCCTGCCCCATTTCACCCAGGACCGCGTTGATGCGGGCGTTGAGCGCCTTCTGGTATTCGGCAGGGTTGGTCTTGAGGGCTTCGTTGGCGTTGAGCGCCACGATTTCCGGGTCGGTAGCAATCCGCTTGGTGAACTCAACCTCGCCACGGCGGGAATTGATAACAAGCTGAGCCTCAGCGCTGGGACCACCACCCATCGGGTTGAAGCCTGCGCCATCGGGTGAACCCGCGCCTGGATAGTTGCGGCTCATCAAGCTACCGGTGCCACCGTTGGCAACCATAGAGCCGCCAGCCGCACCCAGGTCAGCGTTGATAATCGCTTCCTTGTCGATCAGGGCTTGGTTCTTTTCGCCCATCTGCTTGAAGGTGCCAGAGAGCTGCTTGAGAGCATCGAACACCTGTTGAGCGTTCGACATAGCATCCGAGTAGTTGGCACTCATGCCGCTGGGGGATGCCGAATACGTTTCCCGCACGGGCAGCGTAGACCTACCGAGTTCGATAGTGTCCTGGCCGCCGCCATACGGGTCTTTCATTTCAATGGCCATCGTAGTCCTTATCCGAAGCTGGTCTGAATGCCGGTGTTAGTGGTGTTGCCGAAGAACCCACCCATGCCACCGCCACCGCCGCCCATGCCGCCGACAACGCTGTTAGCGATGCCAAGGATCATGCCGAGCGGGGAAGGTTGACGCTTGAACGGGACCGAGCTGATGCGCTGCTGAGCCTCAGCCATGATGGACTGGCCATTGTTGCTGTAGGTCTGAACGTTTTCCTCTTGCTTGGTCGCAATGTTGGATTCGTTCTGCGCTGCGATCTGGCTGGACTGGCCCATCAGGTTTTCGAGGGTATGCGAGCCGTAAGCGATGCCGCTTGCGCCCGATGAGGCAATGCCGGTCGCCTGTTCTGCCCTGGCATTCAGCGCGGCCTTGTAGCCCTTCTGAACGAGGTCACGATTGTTGTAGATCGCCTGCGTACCAATATCTTTGTACTTGTTGGTAGCGGCAATCATTGCGTTGCGATGCGCCTCAGCGGCCTGCCGGTTGTAATCGTCGGTAGCCTGCTTCTGTGCGGCGTACTGGCCAATGGCACCGACAATGCCGAGCGCCATTCCCGCCATCATCATGCACATTGGGAATTTTTATCCTTTGATTTTCACGAACGGATAGAACCGCCCATACTGAAATTGCGTTGCTGGAAAGAACGTGAACCCAAGCCAGCGCAGCCACGTATGATGAACATGGTTGTTGACCCAGGTATAATTGTAGAAAACCTCCCTGCCGGTATCCTCATAGAGATTCGCGAGAACCTTCTTGGATCGGCGTAGGAAAGGAACGCGGTGACGAGCGATGTCGTCGGTACCGAGCAGCCAAATGGCTCCCCATGAAGGGCCGTAGTCGGAACCGCATACTCCCATGATGCACCCAGGCTTTAACGTGTCGGGTGCCAGCACGGTCTGAGCTATGATAGAGGCGTCCATGCTGTGCGTCAGAGCATCGAGGGGTGACAGGTTTCCTGCCCTGCACTCCCCGATGTCTGCTTGACGCATGTTTTCAGCAATGAACATCACATCATCCCAGGTAGCGGGACGAATGAGTTCGGTCATTGCACTCTTGTATTGGACTTGGGTGAATAGATCGCTTGCCATTCCGCCGCGCCGAAAGCGCTGGGGAACGGGGTATCGTTGGAAAGAACCATCGTTACCTTGTAATTCTCACTCATGATCGGAACGCGGAGTTTGCCGGTCGCAACAGGCTGTCTACCGAGTTTGTTATCTGAGCCGAGAACCTGCCCTGAGAAGTTTGTCACGAACGGGTCACGTCCTGGCAGCTTCACGGTCACCTTGAATGCCGTAGTGTCGTGGTACTCAAGGGTAAGGTAGCGGAGCTGGAGCCTGCCATCCTGAATGACTTGATAGCCACCGGATTGCGGGATGCGCTGCCGCATGTAGATGGTCGAGAATTGGAATTGCATGTCATACGGAATGCCGAGAGTGAGGTCATAGCCGGTAGCATCGCCTTCCACCTTGATCAGCGTATAGCCGTGGAGCGGGGGCATGTCCGATGTCGGCATGGTCACCCTGGGGCGTAGGCCGGTGATGCCGTTAGGCAGGTCACGCAACACCACGTCGGGCTTGACCGAAACCGGATAAGGCAGCGTCACGTTGGTAACGTCCTCGTCCTCATCGTATTCCATATCGTCGGGATCGATGGTCACCCGGCGATCAAGCAGCACCTCAAAATCTTCATCGGTGTTCCAGACTTGCTCATCCACCCTCAGCTTTTCGAGGTAGGTAAGGCCGTTGCGCTGGATAACGAGGTAAAGGAAGTTGCCGCTGAAATCTGCCCACAGGAGATTGTCAGCATCGTTGAACTCCCAAACACCCCACGCGCTTTGCGCCTTCTTCTGCTCAGTCCAAAAGAACTTATAGCAGTAGAGATTCGTCGGGTATTGCTGCGAATGAACCACCATGGTTTGGCATCGGTTTGATGCGGCCATGAAATCCACGTTGTTCGGAATCACCTGGGGGACCGGTGCGGTCACCTCATCAGCATCATCCGTCGTCGCGTTGTCGATAGGGTGAAACTCGTAGACCTTGGCGAAATTGTAATCGCCGCGATCATCCACGAAATAGACCGAGTTGCCCACGTTGCGCGGCGGGACACGCTTGGACACGTTGAACGAGGTCGAATATTCCACGCGGGTTGTCTTCTGACCGATGTAGTTCTGATAGGTCAGCCGGAACTGATCCTTTTCAGACATGATCAAGAAATCCCGGTTGTACGGGACCGCATGGTAAAGAATGTCAACGTTGTTGTGCAGCGCTGCGATGTCGATAGGGTCGCTATCGAGTAGCTGAGCACAAGTTGTGCGGTAGAAATTCTCGTAGTTGCCAGCCTCAGACAGGATCACGTTTTCATCGGCAAGGAAGCCAAGCCGATTGGTGTACGTGAACACGTCATTGATGGTGAACCCAACGAATGACGGGGACTTGCTGCTCTTGTCGTCGCCCACTTGGCGGCCTCGCCACGGGTGCTCTTGGAAAACCCAAGTGCCATTACTCTGGCGGATCAAGGCATGCGGCATCGTATCGAGGTCGAGCTGTTCGCCCTCGTTCCAGCCAAGGGTTTCGATCCAGACACCGCCTTTATAAACGACGTAGTAGTTATCGTTCTGCGTTTCCAGATCGGCAGCGATACGGAAGATTCGACCGTTGAACATGATCGGCATCAGCTCGTCAAAGCTGGGAACGTCATAGACGTAGCCACGGCACATCTTGTCGCCGCTGCCGCCCTGGGTCTGGATGGTCCAGCCGGTTGGCAGGTTGGTGATGGTGACTGCCGAGCCGTCCACAAGCGTAGTCCAGCCGTTCGCATTGAGCTGCTGAGCCATGGTGAGCGCGATGGTGCCGGTATCAGGGATCGCCTGAACCTGACCAGACCAATCCGATTTGCCGCGTCCAGGCACCGAGCCGCTGTTGCCGGTGCTGACACCATCCGGCGTCAGGTATTGAGCCTGGAGGGTGCCGTTAATGTAAACGGAATACCAAGTGTTATAGGCCGCCTGGGTAACCCAAAAGGTCGCCTGATGCGTCGGATCGGAACGGTACTGCCCTGCGATAGGGCCACCGCCCGATTCACTCACGGGGCTGGCTGTAACGACAACGCTGCGGTTGGTGATGAACGTATAATCGCCCAGGGTGACAAAACGGAAAGCGTCAACGGGCTGGGTGCCGGGGGCAACGTCCAGATAGTCAGCGCCATCGGGATAGGTAACCGTCTGCTTGAGGCCCGTGTTGAGGTCGATAACCGCAATTGCGCCATCGGTGACAGTGACAAGATAACGGTAGCCGTCGTCACGGTCGATAATGTGTGCGGCAGTGCCAGCCGGAAAGGTCGCGTCCAGATCGGCAATGTGCCGGGTCGGAGGACGCTTCTGGAGGCCACTGACCACGGACGGCCAAGCGTTGGTTAGTCGGTCGCACATAGTAGGCAAGCGCAGAGCTGCTGGCTGCTGCGACATGCCGCCGATGAGGTTGGCGATGGGAGAGGATACGAGGGCCATTAACGGTAGGCCCCTCGCGAGAATGATCCACG
>JACCDR012074708.1_pt1 | contig 12642 bp, 23 predicted proteins | sample 7446431 | NCBI WGS metagenome assembly JACCDR01 (sample SAMN15323443, study PRJNA562643) | freshwater metagenome | isolation source: river surface water | place: USA:Blue River Watershed | collected 2017-08-17
GCCCCGACCGCCCCGGGATCGACCGGCCCCAACGGCTCTAGCCCGTCCCGCGCCAACGGCGCCATGCTCGCCGCGCCGACGTAGGCCGTGTGCGCGTCATAGGAATGCACGAACGCCGCGCCGTCCGGCAGAGCCCCGGCCCATTCGGTCGCCGAGAACGGCGACTCACCGGCCGCGTACGGCGCCCACTCCGCCACGTCCGCCGGACGGAACATCGGCGGCTCACGCCAGAACCGCGACCGGATCGAATTCCCGGCCGCCAGCGACGGATTACCCACCCACGCCGCGCCGATCCGCTCATGCCAGAGCGCGAACCGCTCCGTCAATTCCCGCGCCCCCCCGGAGGTGTCTTTCGCCAACGGCAACCGGTCGGCGTCGATCTGCCAGCCCCGGCCGGTCAAGGCCCATTCCAGAATCAGGACGTGAACGCGTTTCTCCTGCTTGCCCCGGCCCCGGTAGAACGTCACCCACTCCGACCACTGGTCGGCCCGCGACCAGCCATCGCGCAACGGCAGATCGAACGCCAACGGCGCCGCGTCCTCCGCCGGGAACTGAGACGGGATGCCCCACTCCCGGGCGACCCTGGGATACACGATCAGCACACCCTCGCTCCCGAACAGGCCCGCAACGGCCTTGAGAGCGCCGGACAGGCCCGAACGGGTCACCTTGGGTCCGTCCCACTGCCCCCGGGCCGGTTGCTTACCGTCGATCGCCCAGAGGTTCGACCCGTACGCGCCGACCGCGTACGCCACCGGGGCCGCCGGTTGCCAGCGCGAGCGAGCCGGGGCACTCATTCGCCCACCTCGAACCCCGGACCGCCGTTACCCGGCGACCGGCGTAGCTCTAGCATCCGGTCGAACAGATAGGACAGACACGCGTTCGGCCCGCCCGTGTTCACGATCACCGACTCCATGCCCGGCCAATTCGAGTCGATCACCGCGAACACCCCGCCACCGGTCGGATAGTCCAGCCGCAACCGCACCCGGTAGGCGTTCTTGCGGAACGTCAGATCGAAATGAGGCAGAACGCGACTCATCACGGCCGCACCACCAATCCGCGCGACCGGACAGGGGGACGACGCGCGGTCAACTCCGGAGGCTCCCACGGCGTACCCGGGGGAAGCTCTCGCAACGGCCCGAACCACGGATGAGTGGCCACCACCGGGGGCCACTCCTCGATACCAACCGGCGGCGGATAGATCGGCTCCGGGTACTGCCAGGCAGCCGCGCACCACTCATCCGCGACCCCGCACCCGGCGTAGAACCGCTCAATCGGCACGGTCAGCAGCGGGTCTCCCAGGTCGCGCACGACGCTCGCGTAGGTCGCCAGGCCGACCCGCGCGAGCGTCCCGTTCTCGGCGTACATCTCAGCCATCGAGACCCAGCCTCCCCCGCGCGTCGGCCACCGCCGCCTCAAGCTGGCGAGCCGCGTAGCCCTCCCACACCTCACGCGGATACTGCGCGGTCGGTTCCTCCCACAGGCTCGCCCGGTGACCGGGATTGTTGGCCTGGTGGTTCCACGCCGCGATGGCGCCGATCTGGTACGGGGTGTCCACGATCGAGAACGGGCACGCGTTGCAGGAGACCCGCTCAACCGTCGGCGCGCGCCCCGCCTCGACCGGTCGGCGCGTCATGACGCACGCTCCGCCGGAGCCTCCGCCGCCGGGGGAGCGACCGGAGCGACGCCGTAGGCGAGCAGGGCCGCCGCCGTCAGCTCGCCGAGCGTCATTCCGTGCTGAGCGGCGTAGACCTTCGCACCGCGCCGCACGTCCGGATGCACGTTCACTTGCCAATTCACACGTGTACTAGTCATGGGGAAACCCTATGACTACGAACGGTGGGGTTCCACCCGGCCGCCCGTTCGGCCACCGGCCGCGACCCGTTCGGGGGGTACCGGCCTGTTCCGCGGCTGACCGAACGGACTAGGCCGGCGACTCCCCCGAACGGACGATGCCGTCCTGGTCGGGGCCGCCCCGGTCGGGGCCGCCCCGGTCGGCGGCGGCATCCGTGCCGTCCGCCGACCGCCGCCGGTCGATGATCTGACCGGCCGCCCGGCCGCCGGTCAACAGGGTGACCAGGCCGAGCAGCACCGAGGCGAGGTTCGCCAGATCGGCGGCGGACTTCCCGGCGTAGTCGAGAACCACGGTGCCGATGACCAGAGCGAGCGCCACCGCGCCCATGACCAGGATGCCCACCATGCCGCCAACGTCGGACCGCCCCGGAGCGGCATGCGCACCGGGGCGGTAGCAGGTGGGGAGCTAGCGCGGGTTGCCCGCGAACCAGCCCCGTTTACGCGGCGGCGGACCGCCGCCGGAGTCGGCCGACTTCGGCGCCGGTTCTTTCTTCGGCGGCGGCGGAGCGTCGGCCGCCGCTTCCTCCGGCGCGTTCTTGGAATCGCCCGGGGCCGGGAGCCTCGACAGAATCTCGCTCAGCGTCGATTTGACGTCGGCCAGCTCCGACTGTGTGGCGTAGGACTGCCCGACCGATTCGGCCGCGACCGCCTCGGCCGCACTCGCCCGCTCGCTCGCCGATTCGGCTACCGCCTCGGCCATCTCCGCCCGCCCCTCCGCTTCTGCTGCCCGTTGCTCGGCCTGCTCGGAGCGTTCCGTTGCCGCCCCGGCCGCGAACGCGGCCCCCTCACCGGAGGTCGCCGGAACCACCACCGTTGACTCACTCATCAGACCCCCTTGACCAGGTTCTCAATCGCGGCGAGCCGGGCGTCCACCTGCTTGACCACCGCCAGGACTCCGGCGATAGCCGCTTGCAGCTCGCGCTGATTCTCTTCCAACTCCGAGCCCTTCGACGCGTTGCCCTTACCGCCGCGCACCACATCATCGATCGCGTCGAGCTGGCCCATCACGCGTTTCTTCTCAGCGTCGGTCCACACGTCATCCCCCCCATGTAGCGCGGCCCAGTAGTCGGCCACGATCGTTGATTTCGCGGACTCGAATCCGGCCCGGAAACTGATGTGTGTGTGATCCGGCCCGTCGTCCCCGGGCTGGTCTGCCCACTGGTACCGGCGGTCCCAGATTCGCCAGTCACAACAGACGTACTTGACTTCCGGGTACTTCCCGGCCCGGCATTGCTTGACCAGCCACCGGGCGAAGTTCGGCGGGACGAATCCCTTTGCCTGCCCCAGATCGACCGCGTAGACGTACCCGGGCCACGGTCGGGTATCGCCCGGGATCGAGTCGGACGCGTTCGGCGTGTGATCCCCATGTTTGAGCCCACCGGCCGCGTTCAGGCCGTTGACGTAGAGATGCTTCTTATCGCCGATCGTGCCGATGTTCATGTCCGGCCAGAGGTCGCGCGCCTTGCCCGCGTTGTCCGCCACCGGTTTAGCCGCTCGCCATTGCACCATTCCGCCGCCCCCCTCTTTTAGTACGCCGGACAGAGCACCTGATAGCACAACCGGGTGTTATCGGCAGTGCACCGGGCCGCCCCCACCGCGCCGGACTTCAAACCCTGCAACCACATGGAATGAGAGCCGGACGAGAGCCCCAGTTCGTAAACCTGGGTGATCGTTCCCCACAATCCCGTGGTCGGCGCACCGAATCGCGCAATGGGAGTGAGCGTGTTGGAATCCACGACGCACCGGCCGATGCACTGGAAAGCGCCGCCGGTATCGACCACGAAATCCCACGTCGCGTAAATCATGACGCGACCGGCGATCGGCACGTACGGGGTAGCGGTCGGCGTGACCACTTGCGCCGATGCCGTGAGCGTCACATTCGCGGCGAGAGCCACCGCCCCCTGTTCGGCGATCGTGTATCCGGCAATCCCCCCCGGATAGGAACCGTTGACCGTGAGATTCCCGTCAACGTGAAGATTGTTGCCGATCTGCATATGCCCATCGACGTACACCTCTCCGCCGGAACCGTCGAGCAACAGCATGTCTTCGGTTTCGATATTGACTTGCGTGCCGCCGGGGTTAATGTCCACGATCCGCGCGTCAAGAATCGACGGATTGTAGTAGCCCCGGATCGCGGTCATCTCGGTCACCGTGTTGGACTTGCGGAGCCGCAATTCCATCCGGTTACCGGTCGTCCCGTCGTAATTGGTGGTGAGAATCCACGCCCGGGTGGTTCCCTCGCTCGGCTGATAGAGCGCGACCCCGGCCCCTTCGGTCCCGATGATCGGATCGGCGCCGATCCGCACGTACTTACCCGTATACGGGTCGGTCACCGTGAACGTGCCGGTGAAATCGTTGGCACTGCCGGAAGTGGATTGGTAGATCGTGACCGTGCCGTAGGACACCGACCCGAATTTGAATGTTCCATCGGTCGAGATTCCTTGGAACACATAATTGTTCGCGTCGATGGAATAGATGACGCACGCCGCGATGCCGTAGGGCAGGAGCACGGTAGGGACTTCCGACCCGATACGCACATAGCGATTGGTCGAGACACTGCCGACCGTGAGTGATCTGGTGGCCGGGGGATATTGCGATCTCACCGTGTCCCCTCTTTCGAGTAGACCACCAGAACACGGCACGCGGTATTCACCGTGAGCCCGGCCCAACTGACCGTGATCACGTCGGCCGGAGTCAGATCAATCGGAGGATCACCGCCCCCGGCATCGGCCGCCGCGACCAGGGGGCAGACAAGCGCGCCATTCTTTCGCACCGCGCACGTAGCGCTATCCGGGGCGCCGGTCGCCTCGACCGTGATTTGCCCGACCGACCACTTTTCGCGGGACCGTGTTTTCACGGTCACGGTTGCCGTGCCATTCGCGGCGGCGGTAGTCGTGTAGGACACGTCCGGCATTAGTCGGCCCAGTTCTCCGTCACGATGGAAACGGTCGCGACGTCGGTAGCGTGCGGATTCCCCAAGAAAACCGGTTCGGAGGAATGCAGTTCCACCGACGCGCCCAATGGGAAGATGAATCCGCGACCGTTGCGCACGCTGGCGGTAGTGGTGCCGTACGAGGCAATGCCGATCGCGCACAAAAGAACGGTGCGCGCCCGCCGGGGGTCGGCATTCAATGCCGGAACCACCGCGCCCGGGGCTATCTGGAAATTGGTTGCCACGCCGTGACGGTTGGGCAATACCCGGGTAGTGATGGGGCCGTTGTGTTCGACCGGCAACGCGAATGGCGACTCATCCTCGCCGAGAATTTCGCCCACGTCATCGGGCGACAGGCCCCCGACCGTGTCACCTTTGATCATTCCGATTTCCGGCATGCGCTATCCCTTTCCCCCGGCCGCTGATACGCCCTTGACCACTTTGCCGACCTTCCCGGCCGGAAGAATATTCAGGATCGGTTTACCGACCACCATTGCCGTACCCACCAGGAGCATTCCGCTACCGGCCGCGACTTTCGAGACCCGTAGCCAATTCTCCCGGTTGCCGAACCATTTACCGACCGCCCCCAATTGGGCCGCCGCCCGTACCAGCGCCTCGGCCCAATTGGGAGTCAACGCGTCGACCGCGTTACCGGCCGCGTCGACCAGATCGTTTCCCAATTCGTCCGTCAGAGGCAGGCCGACCCCCCCGGTACCCAAATACCGGTTGTACTTGCCGGACGTGAATGTCGTCCATTGTTTCCAGCCACCGGCCGCGAACAACTGATTGGCGTGCCGCGCGTTAATGACCGGATTCATATTCGCTATCTCGTCGCGCACTCTCCCGGTGCCCCGGTGGGAATTGAGCGAACGAATCTGCCAGAGACCGATACTCGGCCCCCAGGTATCGCCACCCCCGGCGCTCTCTCCCACTCGTCCCAGGTCGCCACGGGCCGATGGGTCACCGCCCGATTCGGCCATTGCGACTCCGACCGCGACCGGAATAGCGGCAAGGGGGAATCCGCCGCTACGGGCCACGCTCGCAATTTGAGCGGGAGAGAGCTTCGCCATTGGGGATTACTTCTTGCTGGCCGAGCTGGCGCCGGACAGCGATTCGGTGCCGCTGCCACCGGCCACCGTTCCGGCGGTCGCGTCCGGAGTGGACCCGCCGCCGCTGCTGGTCTGGTCACCCTCCACACTCGTCCACTGTCCGGGGCCGAACGTGACCGTGGAGCCGTCGGCCCGGGTGAGCGTGAGCGCGCCGGAATCCTCGATCGTGTGCGTGCCGATGTACTCCTCTGCCTGGGGACTCCCGGCAAGCTGAATCCGGGACTTCTTGTCATCCGCCATTGGTATTTACCTCTCTCTGGTGGGCAGTGCCCAACCGGCCCGTAGGTACCCCCATAGGGTACCCAGCTTCAATGTCCACTCCGGACACGATCACTCTACGTGCACAAACAGGCCCGATTCTCACCGAGCGTGACCGGCGATGTCCGTTTCCGGCCCTACCGGGGGAATGACCCCCGCTAGAGTGCCCATTCCCGGCCCTGAGAGCCAATCTGAGCCCCTAACCCCCCGTTTGGTACCAGGACTATGGGTAGGGAAATTCTAAGGGCTTAGAATCGATTTGGACACAACGGGCAAAGCCGGCATTTCGGGCGCCGCGGACCTAGGCGACCTGGGCCACCGCATCCTCGTCCATGTCGCTCAGACCCCCGATGGTGCGCATGTCCCCATCGGAGAGGATCGACGCGAGACCGGTCATCGGGTGCACCCGGTTGGCGTGCCGGTACCACCAGGCGACCGCAACCGTCATCGCTCCGCCGATGACGAAAATCGTCGGGTCTTTCGCGATCAGCGAGATACCGGAGACCACCCCCACCGATGTCCACGTGGCCAGTCGCTCGGCCTTGTCGATGTCCTCATCATTCGGCTCACTCGCGCGCACGTCGACCAATGCCGGAGTGGCGTTGGAATGGATCGACCAGACGACTCCGGCCACGGCCAGACCCACCCCGATAGACGCCTCTGGCTTGAGAATTGACATAGCGGTTCCCTCCCTTTCTCAGAGTGTTTCCGGCAGATAGATAGCGGGTTGAGTCGGGCGACCGGTAACACCGCCGTGCGCCGCATTCCGCGTCCGGAGTTTCTGCACCTGCAAAGCGCGCCCCGTACCGGGCGGAGCGACATTCGTGTAATGGTGAATCAGCTCCGCCTCGAAATTCGTGTGAGACGGTTTGATCCATCCGGGATTGCCCTTGACCCACGACGCTTTGGGATAGGGCTTACGGCGAGCCGGCCCCTTGTATCCGGAAATACTCGGAGTGTCTTGTCCCGGGCTAGTCGGCGGCGGATTGGTAGTAGTCGGCGGCGGATTGGTAGTAGTCGGCGGAGTCGCCGCAACGGTCACCGAATAGGTTCCTTGCGGCGGCGGACCCATCAAACCCACGGCGGTATTCCACGCGTCCCGACTCGCCGCGTCCGCGACCGGTTGCCGCGCCAATACCTGACCGAGCACCGTGGAAACGAATGTCGGGTCATAGCCGATACCGACCATTGCGTTTACCGCTCGCGTCGTCCATTCGGCATTCGTGATCGGCGGCAAAACCACCGCATCGCCACCGCCGACCGTGGAACCCCCGACGCCCAATGAGCCGCCCGGGGGAATATAGGAATCAGTGCCGTCCGCCGTAGACGGTCGAACTGTTCCGTCATCGACCGTTGCCGCTTCAGCCTGCTCGATACTCCGCCGCGACCAATACGCATAGCCGACGATGCCCACGACCAGGGCGCCACCGATGTAGACGTGTTCTTTCTTGGTCGGCCCCAACAAAGGGAGCTTGATAGTTCCCTCCATTTAGAGCCCCCAGACTTCGGAGACCGGAGAAAGCGAGCCGGTACCGTCATAGCCCACGTGCGAATACGGCTCGGCCGGTTCCCGCCGCAATGTAGCCTGCAATGCCCCGGCCCGTGTTTTCGCCAACCGGTCATAAGGAGAGCTACCCGTCCCTTCCGGCGGAGTCGAATTCCGCGCGGTAGTCGCCGTGTTGTTCGTCAGATACCGTCCGGTCGCATGCTGCCAGCGATGATGGGGAATCTTCCGGTTGAACAACCGGCGGATTCTCCGGCCCACACCATCGCCGGTCGTTCCCGAAGGGAAACCCTCCGGATTGTTGATCGCCAATCCGTTAGCGCCCCGCAACACTTGAGTCTGCGAGGTCGGCACACTCGGACGCACCTGCAAATCGTCCAAGCCCACGGTCTCATCGAATTGACGCATCCGGGGAGAACGAGCCGACCGGTTAGCCGCTATCTGCCCCCGGTCGATTCGACGCGCCTCATTGCCGTATCGGCGCGCTTCCTCATTCGTCATGATTCCGGCGCCGGTCGCCCCGTACGACGATGCGTCCGGGCCGTCCGGTTCCTGCGAAATAGGAACGCCACGCATCCGGCGACCGGGGTCACCCGAGACCGCCAATGACGTATCCATGATCGGCGGAACCTCACCCTGCCTGGGTGCGAGGAAATCGCGTCGGCCGCCCCCGGGCTGGTCGGTATCCGCGTTCATATGCAATTCCGGTTGCGCGCCGCCCAATGGCTTAGCGTGATCGGCGCGCATCCGGTTGGACGCTTTCCACGCTCCGGTAACGGCCATCGGTCAGACCTGCTTTCCGGTGCCCATCGCCGTAGCGAGCGAACCACGGAACAGATTCGAGAACGCGTTGATTACCTGGGTGGTCTGCCGGTTCGGCAGAACCGCCGTCGTGATCATCGCAATTCCGATGATGCCCATTGCGATTTTTTCGGCCGTGCCCATCACTTGCCCCCTTCCCACCATTTGACGAATGACTCGACCGGAGCGGGTACGTTCTTGTCCAGTCGGACGAACAACACGCTGAACAACGCGAGGTAGCTAATCGGCACAACCCCGCGCGCCCATCCTTTCTCGGCGAGCGCGAAAATCATTGCCGCGATGCCGGTAGCGATCGGGATTCGCCACTCCATGTCTTTGTTGTTGACGATGACGCGATTGGCGACCGTGATAGCGCCAATGGCGAGAATCGGCCCCGTGGTCTCCGCCATGCCCTCACCCCTTGACGCGTTTGATGATCGGCGTAGGCGACCACCAGATCTTGGCGATTTTGACTTTCTGACCTGGGGTCGGCGCATGGATCATCTCGACCGCGTTGACCGCGATGCCCATGTGTACGAAGTCCCAGCAAATCAAGTCGCCCGCGATCGGCGGACGGCTCACCGTGGTCACTCCCGACCAGCGCACAAAGTCGCGCACTCGCCGGACATTGCCCGGGACGTCGATTCCCAGATCGTGCCGGAGCACGTATTGCACTAGTCCCGAACAGTCCATGCCCGACGGATTCGCGCCCCCGAATACATAGGGGACACCGATGTATTTCCGGGCGGCGGCAACAATGCGCCCGCCCAGATCGGATGATCCCCCGGCCGCGCCGGTCAATCCGCCGGTAGCGGCCCCGCCGATTCCCGACCCGGAAACCTTGGGGGCCGCTTCCAACATCGCCGAATCGATGAGAGGGGTTTTCGGTCCCTCTTTGATCGGGCCGCCCGACACGATGTCTCGGAGTCCCTCGCGCACGTTGACATTGCGGATTCCCGTATAGATCAGGAATCCGCCCGCCGTGAGCGTGGCCACCGCCGCGCCGGATATGGCCACTGGATTACCGGCCGATCGCCGCGCGTGCCTTAGGCACGACCAACCATCCGATTGCTACCCCGATCCACAGAGCGGGATTCTTGAGATAGGACACCGCTGTGTTCATTCGCTTTCCTCCCCTCTGGATTCAGACCGTGAAGGCGGCGTCATCGCCGTTGGCCGGAGCCACGTCATTCGTGAGAATGCGCATGACGTGAATGCCGGAACCGCCGATCGTGCCGCCCAATTCCAGCCGGGCGGCGGAAGCGGTGAGCAGGTAGCCGCGCCGCGTTTCCCATCCGGGCTTGAAAGCGAAGTCCAGACAGAACGGCAGGACGTAGACGCCGTTGTCCTTGAAATTCACGGTGTCGCCGATTCCGGCGATGTAGCCGTAATCGCGGGCCAACTTGTGTTGCCACACCTTTTTGAGCCGGTCCACCACGATGTTGGCTTCCAACTTGAGCCGGAAGGGATCGGGCCAGTCGGTTTCCCCGACCGACCGCGAACCATTCGAGTCGCGGAGAACCATGATGATGTTCCGGATCGGATAGCCGACCCGCTCGGCCGACAGCCGCATCGTTCCGGCCGAGACGTTCGATTCCTGCGCCGACCAGTACTGAGTGGTTTGCACCGCCGGGGGATTCTGCGCCTGGGGCCGTCCCTTGAGGTCGGTGGATTCGGGATCCCACCAGTTCTCCTGCTGGACGCGCACCCGGACCGATGCGGCATTCGTCGGCGTCGTCGAATAGATCGTGCCGGGAACCGCCAGCCGCATCCGGAGCTTGAACATCGACGTACCGGACTTGTTCGGCAGGGAGCCGAGCGCGTCACGCGGGCACAATTCCAGCGGAATGAACAGAACGAAGGCGAAGCTTCCGCCGGTCGCGCCCGATCCCGTGGTCGCCGAATAGACCGGCGATTGCTTGGGGTCATCGATGTAGGCGTACCCGCCCCACTTGTTGATCAGGTACAAGTCGTACCCGTTGAACGGGCCGAGAATGGGCGCGTTCGACACGTCCTCGAATGTGACGCTGTCGAGAACGTTAAACGGCCCGTCTTCCTTGTACGCGGTCGCGGCGGAATTGCCCGCCGTCGTGGCCTCCACCAGAATCCACAGGCCCCGGAGGAATCCCGCCGGGGGAACCTGCAAGACGCTCATGTCCTGAGTCGAGCTGAGCAGCGTCCGCGTCTCGTCATAGTCGATTTCATCGACCGACTGAACCGCGATACGAAACGCTCTCGGCGCCACGGTGGCCTTACTCGCCCCGGCCGCGCCGCCCGTCTTGACGGTGCCGGTCGCCGTTGCTACTCCCATTTTCGCCCCTTCCTATCTCTCGATTACGCACACGGTCCGACCGGTGCGCCGTATGTAGAGCCATTCGTATTGGCCCAGATTCACTACCGCCGACCGGACTAGGTCGGGGTCCACACCGCCGATTTCGTCATAGCGTTGACGCGCCCGCCGGTCGGGGTCATACGCGATGAAAATGTGTTCGGCCTGGGAGTAGGCCCATTGCGGAATCATCGCCGGACGTTGGGTAGCGGCCCAGATACCGGTCCCCATGCTCGCGCCGGACGCCCACACCGTGATCATCTCGGGGTCGAGATTCAGCGTGGACAGTCGGTAGGTCTCATCGCAGAACAGAATCCGGTTGCCGCGCCGGTAGCTATCCAAGATGGCTTTACGGCACTCGGCGTACAACAGGGCGTTGTCATGCTTGGGATCGAACTGCAACCGGGGCCACAGGACGTAGCCGCGCGGGGGGCCGGCCCCGGGTATCCGCACTGGTGGCCAGCTACGTACGACCTTGAACCCCGCTTGCCGCCGGAGCCGTTCCACCACCGCATCACGCGGTTTCACGACCAGGACGACGCCCGGGAGTTGTTCACTCACGGTCGCATTGAGCAATTGCAGGGCGAGAGTGGTCTTTCCCGATTGGGTCGGCGCCAATAGCGTCACGTGTTCCCCGGGCCGGTAGTCCCAACGCTCGGCGAGGAATTCGGGCCGGGGGAATCGGACTAGGGCCGGGGCCGTCAGTTGCTCGGCCATCCGGTCCCCGTATCGGGGTCGGGCGGCGGAGCCGAGTAACCGATATTCGCTTTGTCCGCCTCTTGGGGTGGAACCCCGCCGCCCGCCCGGATCATCTCGTCTTTGCTCGCCGTGCCAAGTAGGCCCGCCGGTAGCAAGTCGTGATTGACCATGATCTGAGCGACCAGGGGAACCGCCGCCGCGATCAGCGCGCCGTACGGCCCGGCCGCCATGATCCGATCGAGCACAGCGGCAATGCGCGCGTCTTGCGCCGCCAGCTCGGCTATCGCGTTGGCCATCGGCGGGCCGTAGATCAGCAGCGCGGCGGAGTCGGCCGCCAGCTCCGGCCGGACCTGACCGGCGACCGCGAGCCCGGCCGCCGGAATCTGCAACAGGCCCATCACGCCAGCGGCGTAGTCCGGACCCTTCGCCTTGCCCGGCGCCGAGCTGGCGGACGCGGGCCGTTTCGGCGGCGGCGGAGCGGTCCGCGTGGATGCCCGCCGCGCCCGCTGAGCGCGTCCCTGCCGGGTTGTGGGCCGTCCGGGCTTGGCCTTGGGTGTCCCATCGGCTTTCAGGCCGTAGGGGGCGTCTGAGACCGATCCGTCGATGCCCGGGATGGCCTCCCCCCGGTCGGGGGAGCCGGGAATGGTGGTTCCGGCGGCGTCCGGCCCGTCGACCGGGGGGAGGGGCAGTGTGGGATCGGTCACAGTGTCCGCGCTCACCGCAGACCGCCCAGGGCCGCCGCCAGCTCGCCCGTGCCGATCGGGCCGCGCACGTCCCCGGCGTCGGGGTCGGCCAGCCGGAAACCGGCGTCGTAGATCTCCCGGTGCATCGCGAGCAGGCGGGCCGCGACCGCCGGAGTCATCCCGGCCGGACCGAGCTTGAGGTAGAGGCACTGCTGTTCGTGCAACTGGTGGCGGATCGCATCGGCCCGGGTGTCGTACACCGTGCCGTCAGAACCGCCGTCGGAGAGCCTGATAGCCACGTAGCCGCGCGTTCGGCCCGCAACGGTATGCAGGTTCACCAGGTCGGACATTCGGCGGGCAGCGTCGCTCTCAGGGCCGCTCACGGCGTTTTGGCTGGTCATCGGCCCGCCTCCGCCAGGATGACCAGGGCCGCGACCGCCGCCAGCGCCGCCGCCGCCGCCAGCGCGACCAGGTAC
>JACCDR010317902.1_pt1 | contig 12638 bp, 18 predicted proteins | sample 7446431 | NCBI WGS metagenome assembly JACCDR01 (sample SAMN15323443, study PRJNA562643) | freshwater metagenome | isolation source: river surface water | place: USA:Blue River Watershed | collected 2017-08-17
GACGAAGCGATATGTGAAACCGCCGACAGGTTCATGCGGGGTGAAGTCTACGGGCACAACAACTCGTTTGCCCCCTCGATACCTGAATTTGTCCTAAAGGCTCGCGATGTGCAGGAGGCGCAAGGGCTAAGGGCGATGCCGCGCATCACGACAACACGCAAGCCGCAGTACCACAAATCCATGCCGGGTGAGCGGGGCCGTATGCGCCTCAAAATACCGCTCCTGCAAGCAGCGTGGGGCAATCCGGCTCGCATGGATGCGCTCGCAAAAGCCAATGCAGAAGGCTTCGCGGCAATGGTGGCTCTAGCCTACTCGTGGGGCGTCTCCATCCCTCAAGAGCTTCTGGACATGCCGGAATCAGAGGCAGAGCGCCAGTGGCAGGCCGGACGCAGAGCCGCGCTAGCCGAGATAGAGGCAAACCCGCCGCCGTACTTGGTTCGCGAGCGGAAAAAACAAGCAGCAATGAGGAGTTGAGTATGAGTATGTGGGATTCGTACGAGACATTTGGAAGGGCAATGCGTCGGGGCGGCTATACTCAAGAGGTAGCCAACCGAATCTACGCGAAACGTCGGCAGGAACGCAAAGAAGCCGCTGAACGCGAGAGGAAGGCGCTAGCCGAAGAAAAGCGCAAGCGGCAACTGGAAGAGGTTCAACGCAGACAGGCGGCGCTTGAGCGTTCAATTCAGGAGTTAGCCAAACTTGAGGCGCAGGCGGCCCCTGGAATTGCGCGCCGGCCACGGACACCGTACCGCCTCATAGAACAGCGCGCGTGCGATGTGTTTGGCGTAACCCCTAAGGAAATTAAGGGCGAACGCCGGAATAGAGACATCTGCCTCGCGCGACAGTTCGTCATGTACTGGGCCGCGCGTCTTACCTCGCTTTCGTATCCAGCTATCGGGCGCCTGATGGGCAATCGCGATCACACGACAGTCCTTCACGGCAGAAAAGCCTACGTAGCCAAGCGCGCCAAGATGGGACGCACTCTTCGAGCTGTTAGATAACCCAAGGACGATGAAAATGCTTGAATCGATCAACACACCATTCGGCCCCGGCTATCGGGAAATCATCCGCGAGAAGACCACCAACATCAAGTTCATCAACGGCACGCTGCACCAGGAGATATTCAGTCACACCTGGGGCTATGGCGGGGCCAAGGCCGCGCTGGGCTTCGAATGGGTGGAGGTCGAGTGATGAGCGACGAGGCAATCCCAGGGGACATCATGAAGGCGGCAAAGGAAGTCGCTGACGCTATACCAATAGCAATGTTCCAAGCCGAAATTGAAATCATCGCCCGCGCCATACAGGCAGAGCGCGCTCGTTGCCTCGCTCATGCGGAAGCACCGCACTACGGCGAACTGACGACAGAAGCGGAAGCCGAGGCGCGACGCATAGCCCTTCGCATCCGCTCCGGTGGGTTCTGAATGCCCCCACGCGCACGCACCAAGCCCAAGAAACCGAAACAGCAGGAGCCTGTATTGCAGCCAGGATATGACGGCGCCGTTCTGACGGAAACCAATGTTCGCCGCTCCGGGGAAAGCGCAACACGCAGGCGCATCCTATGCCGTCCGGGGACATTCGAATTCCGATATGGCCGCGAGGTAAAACATGCTGCGATGTATCATGCCGGTATTCGCTTCGCTGAACTTTGGGAGATTGCGGGGACTGCGGATGCCAAATCACCTGATGCGAGTCGGGAGGTCTTCGGGCAATTCATGGGCGGCGTTCTTCGCGACCAGAAGCTCGACGCAATGCAGAAAATCGATGAGGCCCGTCAGTCGATCGGCAAATGGGCAACGGCTCGCCTCGTGGATTATTGCGTCATGGGCAACACAAGCGAGGAGATGGCCCAGAAGTGGGATGTGGACCGCCGCGAGATGGCTCACTTGCTCGATGACCACCTGCGTGCGGTGGCTGTGCATTTCAGGTATCTGTGATGTGGTACACGACAGGCGATACGGCCATTACGACGTTCGGCTTTAAGTATGAGCTTCTTGTGCTAACTGGAGTTTGCGAACGCGCTCCTACCCAATGGCTGAAATACTACGTGCGTTCAGGTTACCGGCAATTGACATAGGTGACAGCATAAGGTATCCATTCCCGCAAGGTCCAGAGGCTCGCAAATCGCGGGCCTTTATCATTTCCGAGAGTTGGGTTTGAACTGGATACTTCCCAGCCGGCTTAGTAGTCCTGCGCGCGACGACCAGCCACCAGAAAAAACGACCAGTGACAGACCGGAGAGACGGTCGCTCATCATCGTTCTCAAAATTGAACCGCTGGGCAGAGAATTTGAGGCAGCAATCTTCAGTGACCTTGAAGGCCTCTACGAGGATTAAGTGGCCAGATGGGTGAAGTAGTCAGTCTCGTCAAAGGCAGGCAGCGGTTACGCAAGGCATTGCCAAAGCCGAAAATCTGCGATGACTGTGGCGACGACATCGAAACGGCTCGCTTGCAGATCATGTGGTTGGCTCGTCGTTGCGTTGCATGTGAAACAGGCAAGAGAACGTCGCCACAAGCGCGCTTTATCCAACGTTCGCGACAATGACATCGTGATCATTCGCAAATAATCCCAAACACTTAGCCACTCACAACAATGCCATTCGAACCAGGTCAAAGCGGTAACCCAGGCGGTCGCCCAAAACACAAGCCATTTGCTGAAGCACTGCGCATGGAAGCGCTTGCTGCTGAACGTGGCGAACCGTGCGAAGCGGCGATTGGCTCGTTGCGCTGGAACGCTCGTCAGCTCCTCACTCAAGGTGATGTCTCGTCGGTGCGAGAACTCGCGGATCGTCTGGACGGTAAGGTTCCCCAGGCTGTCGTCGGTAGTGATGACGACCCAGCCATCAAAGTCGAAAACACCGTGACGGTCATCGGCATTTGAAATTTGAGATTCGCGCGCGTCACCAGTTCACGCCTTTGCTGGAGACTGACAAGCGCTGGGCAATTGCCGTTTGTCATCGCCGCGCAGGAAAGACAGTCGCCTGCGTTCAAAAGCTGATCAAGGGTGCGCTCGAATGCAAGCGGCCCGATCCGCGCTTCGCCTACGTTGCTCCACTCTACAATCAGGCCAAGGACGTAGCCTGGACCTATCTGAAGCGCTTTGCTTATTCCCTCGGTGCAGACCCGCACGAAAGCGAACTGCGCATCGATCTGCCTCAGAATGGTGCTCGCATTCGTCTCTATGGCGCTGACAACCCGGATCGCCTTCGCGGCCTATATCTGGATGGCGTCGTTCTAGACGAATACGCAGACATGCAGCCGAGTGTGTGGGGCGAGATCATTCGCCCGATGCTCGCTGATCGCCAGGGCTGGGCAACCTTCATCGGCACACCCAAGGGCCACAACGCTTTCTACGATCTATGGACGAACGCAAACGGGGATGGCGCTTGGTATCCGCTCATGCTCAGGGCGTCCGAGACTGGCCTGATCGAGCCAAGCGAACTTGAAGACGCCAAGCGCACAATGACAGCCGACCAATACGAGCAGGAATTCGAATGCTCGTTCGAGGCGGCCATTGTCGGTGCCTACTATGGCCAAGCAATTTCAGACGCCCGCAAGGAACAGCGCATAAGCAGAGTCGCCAAAGACCCGCTGATGCCGCTCAAAGCGTTCTGGGACATTGGGAAGACGCAGGACGCTACGGCCATATGGGTTGCACAATGGGTCGGGCGTGAAATCAGGGTGCTGGACTATTACGAAGCGGTCAATCAGCCGTTGGGTACGCATCTGGCATGGCTGCGGTCCAATGGTTACGGGGAAGCGAAGTGTTATCTGCCGCATGACGGCAAGCAGCCCGACGCACACTTGGTTAGGTATGAGGATCACGTATCTGACGCCGGCTTCGAGGTCGAAACGATCAAGAACGCGGGCAAAGAAGCTGCTCTGAAGCGTGTCGAAGCGGGCAGACGTGTTTTCCCAAGCATCTGGTTCAATGAGGCCACGTGCAAATCAGGCGTTGAAGCGCTCGCCGCGTACCATGAGAAGCGGGATGAGAAGCGCAACGTCGGTCTTGGCCCAGAACATGACTGGTCCTCGCACGGCGCCGATGCCTTCGGCCTGATGTGCGTTGCCTACGAAGCGCCAATTGAGCAGAAGCGCAAGCCGGTCAAGCGGTATTCAGGAGCAGGTTCATGGATGGGATGATGAATGCGGACTCGCTATCAGCGGACATTGACGTGTCCAAAGTGTCAAGCACGCGCAATGCGATGGAAACCACATCCATTGCTCTCAATCAGTTGTATGAAATGGCCTACGGTAAATGGCCTGGCAGGCACATCTCCGTGAAGAGAGAGTGGAAGGACGATTGGTTCACAGTGACCCTCTCTCCGTGGCCTGAAGAGGCCGAAGAAATGCTTCGCAAGCATCGGGCCAGCCGCGCTGCATGAAATACTGCAAGGACTGCCGGCATTTCGACGGCTCGGACGGCTGTTTGCATCCTGCCATGATGATCACGGACGTTGTTCTCGGCCCGTCGCCATCAAAGGCGCGCGGCAATCGCGAGCATGGGGCCTGCACGATGGACGCTCGATTGTTTGAAGGGCGTTTTTGGCAGCATCAGAGCCACGCTATCGATATTACGCTCGTCACCAGCAATGAAGAACTGCTTAAGCTGGCTCAGAACCCAGATTGTTGGAATGCGCCAGTGACTGGTCCGCGCAAGCGAGGCAGGCCCAAGAAGCATGTCTGAGACACCGACATACGAAGAACTCGTTGAGGAAGTTGGCAGGACCATCCTCGCCGACACTCCCAAGGAGGACATCGAACTATTCGAGCGTGTGTTCCGGCAGCGCTTCAATGAGTTACTCGCCGAAATCAGCCAAACAGTAGACGAGTACTATCACCAAGATGGCTGAAGACGACGACATCCTGCGCGAGGCACGACTGGCATTTGCCAACGCTGCCGATGCAGAACACGACAACCGCGAGAACTACAAGGACGACATCGAGTTCGCGCGCGACGGCAAGCAATGGCCGGAGGACATTCGCAAGAAACGTGAGGCTGAAAACCGGCCTTGCCTAACCTTCAATAAGGAGCCTGCGTTCATTCGGCAGGTCGTCAACGACGCAAGGCAGAACAAGCCGGCCATAAAGGTTCACCCGGCAGATAGCAAAGCCGACCCTGAGACGGCTGAAATCATCAACGGCCTGATCCGCAACATCGAATATACGTCGAACGCAGATGTTGCCTACGACACGGCGACAGAGTGCGCGGTAAGCGGCGGCTTCGGGTATTTCCGTATCGGGCTTGACTATGCCTACGAAGACTCGTTCGAAATGGACCTGTCGATCCAGCGCATTCTCAACCCGCTGTCGGTCTATGGTGATCCAAGCAGCACGGCGGCTGACAGTTCCGATTGGGATGTTGCATTCGTCACGGATCGCCTGACCAAAACACAGTTCCAGGCCAAGTACGGCAAGAAGAAGACGCTCGTTGACTGGGATGATACGAACGCCTGGTCTGATGACAGACTGTCCGACTGGCGGATTGAGGACACATGCCTCATTGCCGAATATTGGACGCGCGAGGAATACGACAAGACGATCCTCCAGTTCGTGGACAAGCGGGACGGCTCTTCGTTCACGACATCACCTGACCAGATCGAGAAGGACGAGGACGTTCAACTTCTCCTGAGGGCTGGCCTTCTGGAGTTCAAGCAGGAGCGCAAGGCCAAGTGCCACAAGGTCAAGCAGCGGATCATGTCCGGCATCGAGGTGCTGGAGGAGAACGACTGGCTTGGAAAGTATATCCCGATTATCCCGGTATATGGCGATGAGTACGATCTTCAGGGGAAGCGGCGCTTCCGCTCGCTGATTCACTACGCCAAGGACGCGCAACGGCTCTACAACATCTGGCGTTCGACCAGCACGGAACTGGTGGCCCTTGCCCCTCGCGTGCCGTGGCTGATCGACGAGGGTTCGATCCCACCGCAGGAACAGGACAAGTGGGATTCAGCGAACACCCATAGCTGGCCTTGGCTGGGTTATAGTTCAAAGGGCGGGAAACTGCCTCCGCAACGTCTACCGCTCGACAGCGGCCCTGCTGCTGGCGCCCTTCAGGAGGCATTGAACGCCTCAGACGACATGAAGGCGATCATCGGCCTTTATGACGCATCCCTCGGCGCCAAATCGAATGAGACGAGCGGCAAGGCCATCATGGCCCGCCAGCGGGAAGGCGACGTAAGCACCTTCCACTTCGCGGATAACATGAGCCGCGCAATTCGCCACGCAGGCAGGATCCTGATCGACCTAATCCCGAAGGTTTACAACGGGCCTCGCATCATTCGAGTAATTGGCGAGGATGGCTCGAACCGTCCGGCGCACATCAACCAGGAAGGCCCTGTCACAGACAAGAAGGGCAATGAAATGCAGGACGAGATGGGTAATGCCATCATGCGCCTGCACGACATCACGGCGGGCAAATACGACCTGACCGTCACGACCGGGCCGTCGTTTACCACTCGTCGCGAGGAAGCAGCATTCCAGATGACGGAAGTCATTCGGGCGCTTCCCGAATCCGCGATGGTTATTGCGCCTCATCTGGCAAAAAACCTCGATTGGCCCGGTGCTGACGAGATTGCCGAGGAAATGGAAGCACAGGCCGCTGGAAGACTGCCGGAACAGGCTCAGAAGCAGATGGAAGAGCTTGGGCAGAAGGTCCAGCAGCTTACCGAGGAAAACCAACAACTGAAGATGGACAATCAGGCTGATGTCATCAAGGCGCAGTCTGCCGCTCAAATCAACGAAGCCAAGGCACAGGCGGACATCAAGGTAGCCGAGTTCAAGGCCGTCAAGGAAATTGAACTGAAGCAGGCGACGGCTGCGATGGAAGTGCAAATGACGCGCGAGAAGATGGGCGCGGATGTCGAAATCGGACGCCAGAAGGTGGCGGGCGACCACTTCATCAAGAGCGAACAGAACGAACTCATCGCGTCCGATGGCGAGCGCAAGAAAAGCGCTGACAAGGCCACGCAGGACGGCATTGGCAAGCTCGGCGAGATGATCATCAAGCAGGGCGAGAGCATCAACAAGCAGATCGAGATGCTGGCGAAGGTAATCGCGGCGCCGAATGAGCTTGTTCGTGATGCGAAGACGGGCCGAGCCACGGGTAGTAGGAAGGTTCTCAATTGACCATTCTTGAGCAAATCCGGGACGAACTGCTCTTTTGGTTCCCTGTCGATACCGATGCGGCTGAAATTGCGCAGCTTGAGGCTGAAATCGTCCGACTGAACACGGTCGTCATTGCGGCCAAGGACGCCGCCTACGCAGCCCTCAGCAATGAGTTGGACGGCGTCCGTGAGGCTAACGCTACCCTGAACACGGCCAACAGCCAGCTTCAGGCGCTTATAACTGCGGCGCAGGCCAAGATTGCCACGCTCGAGGCCCGCATCAAGGAACTGGAAGCGGGCGAAGAACCCGAAGAGCCGCCCGTGCCGACGGGCGTTCCCACGACTCTTGCATTCAAGGCCCTCACATCGAACGCAGCCCGCGCCTCGTACATTACTTCGACCGAAGCAGGGTATAAGGCTAACACCGGGCCACGGACTCCGATCACCGCCACTCGCGGCGGCGGCAACATCGCCGGCACCTTCCGCAACACGCGCTTTACGGGCGGCATCAGCCCGGCCACTGGCACGACGCTCATTGATTGCCAAGTCGATGGTCCTATTGATGCTGATAAGAAGATCATCAACCTCGACCACTGCCGGATAGACGGCAAAGGTGGTGCGTGGGGCGTTCTGGGCAACGTCCGTGCGCAGTACTGCGATATTTTCAATGCTGAGGACGGGATCAAGACCCAGAACGACGGCTGGTCGATCCGCTGGTGCTATCTCCATGGGCCTGCCATTCGTGGCTCTGACCCGCACAACGACGGCATCCAGATGCAGTGGCGGAACACCAACGGCCTGATCGAGAACTGCTGGGTTCAGTGGCGCGACACGAGCGAACTGTTCGCGCAGATTCAGAACGGCGAGCCGATCAACAACTTGATCTGGCGGCAGAACTGGTGCGGCGGCTCTGATCATCCTTTGCGCATCGAGGCCGGCTGCACCAACTGCCAAGTTCTCGATAACGTCGTGAAGAAAGGCCATTGGGGCTATTATGACCTGATCTCGTCTGTTGTGAAATCCGGGAATGTGGACTGGGTGACGGGGGCTGCAATCTAGCCGATGACCGCAACTTATGGCGCGATTGGTCGTATTGACTACGGATCGCGCACCAATACCGTAGTTCCAATGCCGGCGAGCGTGGGCAGCGGTGACCATCTGCTGCTTGTCCACGTCACGGCGAATTCTGGCACTGCGGTTACTGCTACGCTTCCCGTCGCGTTCACCGCTGTGTCTGGCTATACGCCGCAGACAGGTTCGGACGGGTCGTTCGGATGGCGCTGCATTCTAGGTGAACGGATCGCTGGTGGCAGTGAACCGTCTGACTACACGGTCACGCATTCATCTACCAATTCTGAGGCAATGATTATTCGGACAGATGGCACGGGAACGCTGTCCATCGATTCGTTCAGTCAGAATCACACGGCTACGACCACATTGACGGCATCAATGAGCGCCGTTTCGCCGACTGTGACTGACGCACTTCTCTACTTCGTAATGCTGAATTGGGACGAGACAGCCCGCACACCACCCACGGGCATGACTGAGCGGCAGGATGCACAGTTCCTGTATCTGGCATCACAAGCACTATCCGCCTCCGGGTCAACCGGGACACGCACAATGGCGCTTGGTTCGTCAGCGCCCTGGTTTGCGAATGGCGTCGCCATCAAGGACGTTGCCGGTGGCGGTAGCGTTGTCGGGTCACGGAATCTCGGCGGTCTTCTTCAAGGGAAAGGGCTGGTAGGTCCATGGCGATAGACTTTATCAAGGTAACACCTGCCAACACGACGCCACATGCTTCGTTGCTTCTGCAATATGTGTCTACGCTCCGCTCTGCCTATGAGCTTGGTGTTCGCGTCAAGGCGATCATGGGGCACATGAATGATGGGTCCAACTTTACCCAGATCGTAACGGAGTTCGGATTGCCAAATGGGCAGGGCCAGACCATATTCGATCTGATCAATGGCTCGGTCGGCAGCATGGAAGGTGCGTTCCAAACAGCTGACGCCAAGAACCTGACGGAGCGCGTTGGGTGAGTGGATTTCTGCTCGACTGCTACCCGTCAGGCAGTACGATATACGCGATATTCAACACGTTCGGCGCGTCTGGCGAGTCGATCACGCTATCCGGCCTCGCGACGACTGACATCGAGATTTACAAGAACGGCTCAACAACGCAGCGATCGAGCGACAACGGCTATGCGCTGCTCGATACGGATGGCACTGACTTCGACAGCCTGACCGGCATCCACGGGATCAGCATCGACCTGTCAGATAATTCGGACGCCAGCTTCTATACGATAGGCGCCCAATTTACGGTGGTGCTGTCGTCGGTGACGGTCAATTCGCAGACGGTTTCGTTTGTGGTCGGCTCGTTCCGCATCATGGCGGCTGAAAGCACAAGCGGCACGCCAAAGGCCGATGTGAGCATGTTCGGCGGCACAGCGGGCACGTTCTCGTCTGGTAGGCCAGAGGTCAACACAACGCACGCGGCAGGCACTGCCTGGGGTTCTGGTGCAATTACGGCGGCTTCAATCGCTTCCGATGCGATCACAGCAGCCAAGATTGCCGATGGCGCTATAGACGCAGCGACATTCGCCACGGGTGCGATCACAGCCACTGCTATCGCCGCTGACGCTATCGGAGCCAGCGAACTTGCTGCCGACGCAGCGACCGAGATAGGCACGGCGGTCTGGGCAACGACTACTCGCATTCTCACGGCCAACACCAACCTGAACGATCTTAACGCGGCTGGCATCCGTTCAGCGGTCGGGCTTGCCTCTGCGAACCTTGATACACAACTCGGCGCGATTGACGATTTCATAGACACCGAAGTCGCTGCGATTCTCGCGGCCGTCGATACGGAAGTCGGGGCGATCAAGGCTAAGACGGACTCGCTTACCTTCTCCACCTCGAACAGGGTCGATGCTCAAGTGTTCGGCATGGAGAACAACGTCGTTACGGCTGCTGCGGCAGCGGCTGACTTGACTACCGAACTTCAAAGCGGATTGGCTACGGCGGCTGCCCTTGCGACTGTGGACGGTATTGTCGATACCAGCGTCGCAAGCACGGACAAACTTGACGACACGCTTGAGGATAATGCTGGCACGTACCGTTTCACAGCCAATGCGCTTGAAGAGGGTCCAGCAGGCGAGGGCGGTGGGGGGGGTGCCACGGCAGAGGAAGTGTGGACCTACGGCACGCGTGTTCTGCCTGCGAACACTAACATCAATGATTTGAATGCAGCAGGAATTCGGAGCGCCGTAGGGCTGGCAAGCGCCAACCTCGATACGCAGATAGGCGACCTGCCGACTAATGCTGAACTCAGCACGGCGCTCGCTTCGGCTGACGACGCGGTTCTCTCGGCTGTGGCTGGCGTTCAGAGCGATACGAACGACATCCAGAGCCGTCTGCCGGCCGCGCTAGTAAGCGGGCGGCTCGACGCGCATATCGGTTCCGTCAATGATGTGGCCGTAACTGGCGACGGACAATCAGGTACGGAATGGGGTCCGGCGTGACATGCCTCTTGGCGACGTTTGGGGCAACAGTTGGGGTGCCAGTTGGAACTCCTTCTGGGCGATTGCTGAGGATGCACCTGAACCTGAAGTAACAGCCCCTGTTACGACTGCGGGGCGCGCTGGCGCCACTTCCTACGCCAGAAAGACGCTCAAGCAGCTTGCACGCGAAAAGCGCAAGCAACTTGCCGCAGAGGCCCGCGCAAGGGTCATGCGGGCGGTCGAAGCGGGTGCCGTAAACGACAATAAGGGCCTGACCGAACTTCTGGCGGATGTTCGCCAGGATGTCGCCGAGGAAGCGCCGAAAGGCATGTCCCGGCAGGAAATGGACGATCTATTCCGGCGCATTGGCGAGGCTGCCAAACGTGCGCTTCAGGAGCAGGAGGATGACGATGAAGTTGCATTCCTGCTGGCGGTCTAACTGATGCTGATCAGAAGTGTATTGCGGCATCCGATTGTGCCGGCGCTGTCTCTTGACCTGTCCACAAGTTCGTTGCTTGGACGGTTTGCGACCATGCCCGCGGGGGGCAGGATAGCGGCTATGGACAAGTTGATCCGGTCGCTGAAGGCGGCTGGTTCATGGTACAAGATGGACGCGCTTTACGTATTTGCGGCGCATGAGGAGCAGGCGGCAAAGCGAAACTGGATTCAAGACGCTTTCAACATAGCGACAAGTAGCGTCGCGACGTTTGTTGCCAACTCTCATTTTGTCGGGAATGGCACGAGCGACACATTAAGCACCAGCTTTAATCCGACGACGGGGACAAAGAAGTTCACGCTGAACTCGGCGCACATGGCGGCGTGGTCGGTCAGCGACCTTGCCATTGGCGGCTCAACAACCAGCTATCTTGTAGGCAACACGACATCGTACCTGGCGCGTGGTGGCGCGGCTGCCGGGTCGATTGTAAGCCATCCGAACAACAGCACTGACAATACCTACAACTCCACGGATACGCTTCCCGGTCACATTGGCTGGGATCGTTCTGCATCGAACCTGTTTGAGGTTTATGCGAACGGCGTTGATGTCGGGGGCACGACCACGGCATCAACTTCGCTGACCAGCGCGTCTTTCCAGATTTGTGCTGCTGGCGGCACGCGCTGGGGCAATAACGAAATCCGGTTTGTTCATTTCGGCTCGTCCATGTCGGCGGCTGAATGGCTTGCCACCTACAACGCTCTAAACACCTACGCAGGATCACTCTGATGGCACAGGTTAGCGGCTATTTCACGGGTACGGGCCAGTCGGCAACCGTGTCCGGCGAACGCATCGGCATCTACATGGACTTTGGCACGGGGTCGGTTGATGTCGAAGTGCAGATGGCTAGTGGCTCCTGGATCAAGGTAGTTACTGCCGTCACAGCAGACTATGCTCAGGTTTTCGACGCCAATGGCGTTAATCTGCGCCTGAACTGCACGGCGCATTCCGGCAACATCGAATACTTGCTGGTTACCAGTTCGCCGTAACACCCAGTTTCTCCCCGCAACCAACCGTAGGAGTTGCATCGCATGGCCGATGAAGAATCGGCTGCGCCAGTAGAAGTGTCGGATACCCCGGCACCAATCGAAGCCGCAGTCGTAGATGAAACGGTAGACCTCGAAGAGGAAAGACTAGCCCAACTCGATGAGGTCCAAGACCCAACTGAGCCGGAAACCGCTCAGGAAGAGGCAGAAGAAGAGTTCGAGGAATTCGAATTCGGGTTCAAGAAGTACAACGTGCCGAAGTCCCTCAAGGAGGGCGTTACCAAGCTTCGTGCGGAGTACACGCAAAACTCGCAGTCGGTATCTGCACGTAACAAGGAACTGGACGAGCGCGCGGCGCGCATCGAACAGCAATCCAAGGTTACGGAAGAAGAACTCGACATGCGGTCCGATCTTCGCTCGGTAGAGAAGAGGATCAAATCCTACGCAGAGGCCACGCGAGAGCAGTGGCAGCAGTGGTCCGAACAAGACCCGCTCGCAGCGCAGGACGGTTGGCGTGAGTACCAGATGCTCAAGGACGAGCAGACGAAACTCACCGAGAC
>JACCDR010928987.1_pt1 | contig 12638 bp, 28 predicted proteins | sample 7446431 | NCBI WGS metagenome assembly JACCDR01 (sample SAMN15323443, study PRJNA562643) | freshwater metagenome | isolation source: river surface water | place: USA:Blue River Watershed | collected 2017-08-17
CCCTGATGCCGGAGGTGATTCTGCCCGGCGCTATCGGCTCCGACCCGACCATCTGCGTGGTCATCGACTTCTCGGGGAGCACGTCGCACTACGCGCAGAAGTTCGTCGACCATGCGCAGAAGGTGTCGACCGACTACCCGAACGTGAAGGTGCTGCTCATCGCGCACACGAGCGAGGTGACGTACCAGGCCTGGCTCAAGCCTGGTGGCGATCCGGCCAAGCTCAGCGAAGCGAGCAAGTTCTCGGGCGGCACCGACTTCGCGCCCGCCTACGATGCCGCGCGCAAGGAAGCCCGCGCTCTGCCGGGCGCTCGATTCGATTCGCTGGTGCACTTCACCGACGGCTACAACTTCGGTGACTGGCCCATGCCGCCGGCGAAGCGGCTGGTGGTCGGGCTGTGCGGCGACGGTGCAGGGCACACCCCGCTGCCGATGGTGGCTAAGGTGATTCCTGTGACGATGGGGGACCGGTGAAAGAGCTGCGATGCGTGCAGTCGCCGCTCAACGGTCGGTGGATTCTCGTCGACGAGAAAGGCGATCACTACATGGACGTCGTTACGCAGGAAGAAGGGCTGCGCTTCGCGGCTTCGCACGATCTGCTTAAGGCGTGCGAGGCCTTCGTCGAGGGCAGCGAAGCACGCGAGAGGCTCGCAGGTACGTGCACGGTCGGTGAGCTTAGAGCCCGAGAGCGAGCCCGCGCCGCCATCGCCAAGGCGAAAGGTCAATAACCCCATGAAGACTCCAACCCTTGATGCCGAGATGGCCGACGTGCGTCGCCGCTCAAACATCGGCACGCGCAACGTGCAGCTGGTGAACGAATTCGACGCGCTCAAGGCGGAAAACGAGTCGATGCGCGGCGTGCTCGAGGCGTTGCTCGCCGAACGCGACGAGCTGCTGTCGACTCGTGAAGAGCTGCTGACTGCCTGTCAAACGGCCGTGCCCGCGCTGATTCGCCTCGGCGACTTCGTAGGCAACCACGACAGTATCACGGGTGATCGATGCGCGACGTTGCTCAAGCTGCGCGAGGCCATCGACACCGCTGGAGGCGACCAACCATGAAGCGCTACACCATCGAGGTGACCGTCACGCAGGTCGGCGACTTCTTCGACGCGACTGCAGTCGTCGCCCACGTCGACGGCGACGCCATAATCGCACGGCGGTTCGAGAGTCAGTCACGCAACAAAACATGGGCTGCCTCGCACGTGCTGACCGAAGTAGCCCGCGCCTTCGAGCGAGGTGACTTGACATGAACACCACAATCCCACCGCCCCGCATTGACGTCATCGAGCTGGCGACCAGCAAGGTCGTGCGCTCCATTCCGCTGAGCAACACGCAAGAGCGCTATGTCCAGCGCGTGCTCGCTGGCTTGCTGCGCAACATGGATACCGACCGCTTTGTGGCTGAGGAAGTGCTCAAGTGACCACGCTCGAGAAGAAGTGCGCCGGCTGTGGCGGCACTGGAGATCCGCATCGCGGGCTCACGATGGTCGACGATGCCGCCAACCGGCCGCTCGTGTACCTCTGTCGCGCGGGCCACGGCAGCGCCTACACCGAGACACCGAAGACGGCCTGTCTCGGCAAGTACCTGCTCAAGCGCGAGGTGACGTGCGTCGTCTGCGGCACCGACGAGATGATGAACTACTACCCCGCTCGGCGCATTCGGCCGGTGTGCAAGAGCTGCGAGGCCAAGCTCTCGGCGCTGTCGAAGCGCGAAGAAAGCCGTCGCTGGTACGCGCTCGACAACTACGAGCTGCTCGGCAACGCGATACCGAGCGGCGTGCATGCCGACTACGATGCGCTTGGGCGCGCGCTGCTCAAGGCGTTTGGGGCGCCGCACCGTCGCGTCGACAACTTCGTGTGGCTCACGACCAAGCCGGAGTGGCGGCATGATCGCTACGCCAACGGCACCGTCGAGCTGACCGACGAGCAAGCCGAAGGGCTACGCGACTTCTTCACGGCCTTCGCCGAGTGCATCAAGAAGGTCGCCGAAGCGAAGCACAGCGAGGGCGCGGCGCTCTTGGTACGCCTTGCGCGTGGCGAAGTGTCGATTGACGAGTACAACGATGGTCGAAAGCCGGTGAAGTGAAGCGATGCCGCGTAAGAGGAAGCCCGAGCCCACGCCCGAAGAAGTAGCCGCCAAGAAAAAGGCCGACGCCGAGATGGTGCGAATCGCTACGGAGTTTAACAGGAACGTACTAGAGCCGCGGCGCAGAGAGCGCGAAGCTCGGCGCGATGAGCGAGTCACGCGCCGTGAGCATTCGATGGCCGACGTGCGTATTGCCGAGCGCGCTGTCGTCGACGCTGCCGTCAATGCGTTGGGGCAAGAGCGCCTTGGCGCCGCGCTCACCGAAGCGGTTGCGGCACTGGTAATCGCTCGCGCTCACGACAAGCAGGTTGCGGCCGACGTCGCGCGCGAGATCGAGGCAGAGAAGGAGAGCTGATGCACACGTCGAGAATCGGTGGCACGGTGTTCCACCACAACGGCGACTACAGCGGCGAGGTTGTCATCACCACAGCAGACGCTTCGAAGCTGTCGGTGGCCTTCGAAGATCTGAAAGGCTTCGTGGCGCAGTACCTGCGCGAGCAAGCCATCGAGCGTATCGAGCAAAAGCGCGATGACGACGTGCTGCGCGAGGCCAAGCTCGGCAACCCGCACACGCATCAATGTAAATGCGGCCACTCTGTGCTCTCGCACTGGCGCCGCCCTCGCCTTGACAACATGCAGTACGGCCCCTGTGACGGTGGCTGTGCGTGCCTGAACTTCGAACCGAAGGAGCGCTGATGGAGACGCCGAAGAAGCTTCTCACGCTCAGCCCTGCCGAGGTGACTATCCTGCGCGAGGCCTGCGCAGCGCTCACCGAGACGTACAATGCACGCATCAAGTTAGTGCGCGACACCATCAAGGGCCAGGCAGTCGACGATTTGGTTGCCCTGTACCGTGGCAAGCGCGACGCCGTCGCGGCGCTCCACACCAAGCTCATCGAGGAAACCAATGCCTAAGCCACGCCCCGAACCGTACAACGCGTGCCTGCGATGGCTGCGCGACTCCGGCCGCAGTGGCTGGCGCCCCGACGGCATCGTCGAGTGGCCCATCGCCGCGCTCACCGGCACCGACGTCAACGTGCTCTTCGCAGTCGACCGGCTCTGGGCGCTCATGGCCAACGCTGACAACCGCTCCGAAGTGCTGCACGCCATCGCGCTCACCGTGCGCCAGATGCAGCCGCAGCTGCGCGGTATGGCTCGCGAGCTGGCCGCTCGGCAACTCGATTGGAGTGACCGGGCACGCTACTGGCCAGCCGTAGAGCGATACATGCACGACGCCGACATCGAGGCCGCAGGACCCGGCGACGTCGCGAAGGCAGTGGTGCTGCTTGCCACCACGAAGGGGTCGCCGTGACGGTCCGCTGGCGTGTCGAGGTGGAGTTTCAGACCGACGTCGATTTCTCGCGCGGCTCGCTCTGCTCAGCGCTCAAGAAGCAGCTGGAAGCGGCCCCGCTCGACAAGAATACCGCGCAGCCGTTGCTCAAGAATGTCACCGTCACCTACGTGCACAGCGCGACGCGGTGGCAAGAGAAGCCGTAGCATTCAGCCCACCACAGGAGGCAGCCCCGTCATGAAGTTCACCGAGCAGCGCATTCTCATCTTTCAGGCCGAGTTTTGTGGCATCTGCCACGGCATCGAGCGGGCGAAGGTCGTCGAGAAGTTTCTCGACAAGCACTACCCACCCAAGATGCCCATCGTCCGGCTGGTGTGCGGCGACAAAGACGGTGAGGTGCCGCCCGGCAGCGACTACGAGAAGAATCTCAAGCTGAGCGACAGCTACGCCGTCGAGGGCTTCCCCACCATCATCATCGAGGGCAAGCGCAAGGATGGCTCCGGCTTCGAGATTGCCCGGGCGTCGGCCGAGACCGTCTCCGCCTTCACGCCGAAGGAGTTGGATCGCGTCTACCGCGAAGGGCTCGAGGCCATCGAAGAGATGGAAGACGACGTACTGAGCCAAGACGAGGCCTCGAAGCAGATTGCCTGGTAGGCCCAGGTGTCGGTCCGCACTGAGAAGCAGCACGATCCAACGAAGTGGCGCCCCAAGCGCCTACGCCCCACCAAGCTCACAAGCTTCGCCTTCGGCGAAGCGATGCGCCGAGCGGCGGCGTACCACCCCGACGGCAACACTGTGACCACCACCGAATTCGGCTGGCAGACAGCCGACGGGAACTACCGCGTGCCCGAGTGCTGCTACGAGCTGTACCACGAGTGGGCCCGGCCGAAAGGGCTCTTCGCGGGTGTCTCTATCGAAACGCTCGGCAAGCTCGCCTTCGACGTCTTCATGGAAGAGCTGGCCGTTCACCAGCGCAACACCCAGCAAGCGCGCACCCTCGCGCAGCGGTAGCGCCCGCACCGCTTGAACCTGTCGCTGTTTTCTGACACAAGTCGGAATGCACCGACGTACCCCGCAGTACCCTGGAGGCCCCATGTCCGCGCTACGCCTGCCGCCCGCCGGCTGGACGAAACACACCGAGCAGACCGGCGCCGATGCGCTGGACGCCGGGGCTTTCCACCTGAGCACCACGCTGACGTCTGGCATCGTGGTGCAAACGGTGCGCTTGCGCCCGCTGACTCGTGAAGTCGCTGAGGCGATGGAGCACATCGCCGAGCACAACTGCGACAGCCAGTTTGTCACCACCCCTAAGTTGATTCGCGCATTGCTGGGCGCCGACGGGAAGGTCGACCCGACACGCACCGTCTTCCTGACGTCGGCCTTCGCCCCGTTCGGTGGTGGGCGGTTGCTCGATGATGTGCCCAGCCTCACGGTCGAGGCGGCCATCGACAGCCACTTCGAGACGGTCAAGATGATGATGGGCTTCGTTGTCGCGTTGGGGGTGGCGTGATGGACATCCACGAGACGGACACCGTATTGCGGCTGTGGTGCGCCAACATCATGGGCGGCCCCTCGCCGGCAGACTTCATGTGCCTCATCGTCACTGACGGTAAGGAGCTGCGTGGTGAGTACCGTATGCGCTACCACGCTGGCCCGGGGCTCGACGCGCCTGACAAGTTCAGCCGCTTCGAGCTGGACCCCGCTGTCGACACGCCTGCCGAACGCGAGCGCATGTTTCAGGTCGTGCGCAACATTCTCCAAGTCGAGGTGCTGGGCCGTCGCTTCACCGACGTCGTCGAGAAGCCCATCAACGGCGACTGGCGCGCGTTGAAAATCGCGCTGCTCGAGGTGCCTGGCCTGCAGACACGTATCAGCACTGTGGAGATTCCGAAGTGACGGGCGACCGGTCGCTAATCGCGGTCGTCGTAGCGACCGCTCTCTTGATTGGCGGATCCGTCTGGTACGGCACGCGGCAGGCTCGCTACGACGAATGCCGTCAACGCTGCGCCGCACGCGGCTTCAAGACGTGGACGTATCAAGCGCCGATTGGTCATGGCGGTGGCTGCTCTTGTGGAGGCTCAACCGATGGCTCGGAAAAGTAAGGCGCGGGCGCCTACCCGCCGGCGCGTGTGGCTGTCCGTCGACTGGGACTTCTTTCAGGAAGAGCGCGTCGATTGGGATTGGAGCCACGCCGAGCGCGGCAACATCTATTCGCACATCGTATGGCCAGGCCGAGCGTTCTACTGCGGCGACGACATTCGCCCCATCACCAGCCCTGAGCGCCACGAGCCCAAAGCGAGCGTCTTCTGGGAGCTGTTTCGAGACGTCCACGTCTCGGCGAACGAAATCGGCATCGCCGACTCGCACGCGGCCGCGCTCCCATTCTTCTACCAGCTGGGCAAAGCCGATGGCTTCGCTGACGAGCTGTGGAACTACGACGCCCATCATGACTTGGGCTACGCGCCGCTCGAGAAGCTGCGCGCGTGGGCGAAGGAAGGGAAGGCTGAGGCGGGCTCGTGGGCCTACGTGCTCATGAAGCAGCGCGAGTGCCGAAAGCTGCACTACACGATGGTGTACCCGAGCTGGAAAGACTCAGGCGTCGAGCCGCGCCCGTGGGAGCAAGACGAAGACATCGACGTGCGAGTCAGCCAGCTGCGCTCAGCGCTCGCGCCTGACCTGGACAACATCACCATCACTGGCGTCTTCATCGCCAAATCAGAGTCATGGTCGCCGCCGTGGAACGATGAGGCCTTCACGGCGTTCGTGGGCGCAGCCATAACGCTGTTCGACCTGCCGCTGACGCAGTACGGCCCGACCAACGTACTCCCGCCCCGCGAGTGGGACAACGCGGCCGTCGAGGCCTACCAGGCTCAGGTTGCCGAGTTCAGGAACAAGCAGCGGAGGGGGAGCCCGTGACGCCCGAAGCCCGAGAGCAATTCGCCCATGAGCTGCGCGAGCGACTCAACTCGCGCCGCGACGTCTTCGTGGTCGACGAGTACATGTTCGAGCCGTACAGCGGCGTGTCGCTGGCTATGTCAGGCAGGCGACGCATTGCGGTCGCCGGCAGCGGCTCTTTCCCGCCCGAGGAGCTGCGCACGCAGAAGACCATCTCGTCGGCCTGCCTACGCCTCTTGCTCGACTACTGCGAGAGCGCGTGGGAGATGAGCCTGCCCGAATACTGCGCGGGCGTCTTTCACGGGCGCGAGGCGCGCGAGGGCGAGACGGCCTTCGACTTGCTGCCGACGGTGCAAGAGCGGTTGTCGGCCGACCGGCTGGGGCTGGGCGGCATCTACGGGACAGGAGACAAGCCTTGAAGCCCATCAAGCTGAACGAAGAGCAGGTGAACCTGTTTCGTAAACAGGTGCTCATCATCTTAGCTGACTACCGGAACACTCGACCGTCAGAGGTACTCAACCGCGAGAGCAAGAATCCGCTCGCCGACGAAGGCACGCGCGTCGACATCAGTGAGCGCATCTTGAGCAACCTGCTCCTCATCGGGCGGGCCAAGTGACGCGCTGGACGAAGCGCTACACTCGAAGAAGCTCTGGCGAAGCCGACTGCTACGGGAAGTACGTCTACGTCGACGATTTCGAGCAGCCCGAGCACCACGCCAACGCGAAATACGCTGGTGACGGCTGTACCATGCCCAACGCCGTCGAGATTCGTGAGCACTACAACTACCCCGGCGGTCCGGGCTTCGGCACCGTCGACGGCAAGCCCGTTAAGCGCTGGCCGGTACTTACGGCACATGTGCCGTTTCCGCACGGCCGCGAAGACCTGCGCGCCGAGCTGACTGAAGACCTGAAGGCCGTCATCGGCGCGTTCTTGGAGCGCCACAACCTCGCCGTGGAGCCTGCTGATGAGTAGCTACTTCGACGACGTCGACCGTGAGGTTCACGATCTTTTCTCGCTGGACCAGGACATGACTACGTTCTGGCAGCGCTACCACACCATCGAGAACCGCCTCATCGCTGACGCACTCGGCGCCACACGCGCTCGGCGCTTCCCACGCGAGCTGGCCGACCGCATCTCGCTCATCGTTCGGCGGCGCCGCGTGTTCGCGACGTCGAAGTCGAAAGACCTTCACGAACGAAACGCGGCCGACCTGCTCGAAATGCGCATGAGCTTTCTCTCGTCCGACCTGCACTCGGCCTTTCACGACGTCGCGCGGTACGGCCAACAACACAAGATTCGCTGGCTCATGGACAGCCCAGCGTGGATGGCGAAGCGAGCGCCGAAGGCGGCGGTATGAAAGCGCCCCGCTGCCCGACGTGCGGCCAGAGAGTGACCGCCAAAGCCCAGCGCAGAGCCCTGCTCTATGAGGTGCACTCGTCGCCCGAGTGGTGCGGCTTCCAGTATCGAGACTCGCTCTCGCCGATGGGCGAAGACGAGTACCACGCAGAAGACAACCTGACCTTGAAGGAGGCACGCGCGTTCGTGCGTCTCTTCCGTGACGAGATGGGTTTTGAGCGCACCACAGTCTGGCGCATGACGAAGCGGGAGCCGAACAGCACCACGTTCAGAAAGGTCAAGCTGCCGTGAAACCACCCTGCGCAACGCCGTGCGAGAAGTGCCCCTTTCGCCGCCTCTCGCTGCCCGGCTACCTAGGCGAGAGCACGCCACGCGAGTTTCTCGAGCAGGTGCTCAGCGAGACTGAGATGCCCTGTCACTTGACGGTCGACTACTCGACGCCCTTCTGGCGCGAAGAGATGGAGACCAACACCGGCGGCAGCAGCGATGCACGACTCTGCGCCGGCGCACTCGTCTTCCAGGCCAACGTGGGCAAGCTGCCGCGCGACGGAAGCCGGCCTCGTCTGTCGAGGGACACCCAGACCGTCTTCGCGAGCCCGCAAGAATTCCTCGCCCATCACCACGACTGGCAGAACGGTGAGAAGCCGAAGGTTGACCTTGCCACGCTCGCCGAGCGCCGAAAGGGCGCCAAGAAAAGAAAGAGAGCACGCCGATGACGTCGCCTGAAGATCAGCTCGAGAAAGCCGAAATCAACGCCTGCACTCTGTGGGCGCGAAAGATTCACTCACGCGGCCGCAAGCCCGAAGGCCTCATCGATGAGGCTGGGAGCTGGCTCCCCAGCGAGCGAGAAGACTTCAACAACACCAAGAAGCGCTCGGCGCGCTCGTACCAGACGTGGCAGCACATCTGGCGCCTGTGCCGACGAGCGCAGCAGGGTCTCGACGTCCCGATGGACATCGGGCTCGGCTTCAAGCTCGACTACCCAGGTATTCATGAGAAGGTGTACGTCGAGGCCGTCAACGCGCGCCTGAGGGCCGAGACCAAAGAGCACATGGCGACTCAGCGCCAGCTCGCTAAGGCCGAGAAGGCAGCGGCCGCCAAGACGCCGCAAGCCAAAATCGAGAAGCGCGTGAAACAGCTCGCCGCGCTCGAGAGGAAGCTCAAGAAGGTGAAGGCGCACGAGAAGCTCTTGCTCACTCGAATGTCACGCGTGCGCCGGAGCATCTCGGCGCTCAACCGGAGCGCCGCGAAGTGAAACCATCGAAGAAGCGGAAGCAGTTCGTTGCTCCGCCGCCGACAGACTGGGCCAAGCTTCGAGAGATGGTCGTTCGTGCCATTGAGCTACGCGACAAGCTCAACGCCGAGACCGACAAACTCAACGCCGCCATCAAACGCGCGGCAACGGCAATTGGGGCCCTTCGCTTCGGCGTCACTGGCCGGGTGCCGATTCGCGAAGACATGCTATTGGTCTTCACGTACGGCAGCGCGCCCGAGTTTACGATTCAGGAGGACGACGGTGCGGGTGGTATAGAGTACCCACTACTCCAGGCGCCACGCAGCATCCGCCTCCACGCAGTGCAGTTCTTCCCGACCATCATCAAGGCGATGGCGGACGAGTGTTACAAAGTCAGTCTGCTCGCAGGGACGCGCGTCGAGGAAGCCGACCCGCTCCTAGTGAAGCTCGCCGCGCTCACACGGCCGTCGCAGACGCGCTAGTTGTGGGTGAAGTACCGCGCGCGCTTCAACAGCTCGACGCCGAAGCTCTTCACCGCCGGCGCGTACACGAAGTTGCTTGCCCCCGCCGCCGACACGTACAGCGCGGCGGGCTCAGCCTTCGGGCTGGGCATCACCACGCCCACGTGACCTTTGGGCTGGTCGGTCGCGATGACGAGCGTCGGGTAGCCCAGGGCGGCGCGCTCGATGGCCAGCGTCTGGTTCCCTTCGAACCACCCGCCCATCTTGCCCTCGTTGCTCGACAGCCAAATGACTTGCTCGTTCGCCTTGATGGGCGGTAGCACAACGCCGAGCGCGGCCATGAAGACGCTCGCGTAGCAGTTGCACACGGTCAGCTGCGCTGTCACCACGTAGGGCGCGCCGTTCATGGTGACGGTCGTGCCCTTGATGCCGGTGCTGGGGGCGAGCACACGGCGGTGCGGCAGGAAGCAGAAGTTGTTGACGACGTCCAAGTCAGTCGCCAGCTGTTGCAGTCTCTCGGGAGTCCGATTCACGGCTCGCTTCCTTTCAGTACGCGGGCGGTGGGAACGGCAGGCTGCGCCAGTTTTTCAGCTCGACGTGGGGCTGGTCCCCGTAGGGCATCTTCGCGGTGCGCCAGCGGCCACCCCAGGTGAGCCCGAAGGCCTCGGCCGCCTGCCCAAGCGCGAGGAACTGGTCTTTCACCCACTGCGGCTGCGACGGCCAGGACAGGTACGGATCGAAGCTATCCGCCGGCCACAAGTCCAAGGCCGCCCCGCGGCCGTGGGGCGTGTTGACGATGTCGCAGGCCTCTGAGAGCCCTGCCGCACACGCCGCGGCCTGTCCTGCGGCATCTGCGGCCGTTCGCAGGCCTCCGCTCGGGTACCCCGACAGCTGGCCGACGACGATGTCGAAGGGCCCGTTCTGCTCCCACCAATCGAGGAAGGCCTGCAGGGTGGGGTGTACACCGGCAGCCGCCCACCGATTGCGTACACGTGCGCTGACGGGGGCTATGGCGGCCGTCGCCTGCCCGGCCGCGAGCACCAACCCGATCGCCAGCAACGCCCACCCCCAGCGCATCAGGCGAGAACGGCCGCTGCGATGTGCTGGGCGCGCAGCACGCGCTTGAGCTTGGCAGGGCTCATGCCTGAGCACGTCGCCAGATCGAGACCACTGGTTGCATCGAGAAGCTCTCGTAGAGCCTCCACCACGGGCGTCAGGGCCGGCGCCGGCGGCGGGGGTGGGAAAGCCTCGATGGGCTGTGCGACCGTCTTTTGGACCGGAGCAGGCTCAGGCTCAGGCTCAGGGGCGGCCATCTCCGGCGGAGGCGGCGGTACGATGACGGCCGGGGGCTTGGCCGGTGCAGTTGGCTTGGGTGGCGGCGGACTGGCCGCCGGCGTGGGCGCGCGCTTCTTCACGGTCCCGCCGGGCACTGACTGAGGTGGCACATCGTCCCGTGGCCGTCGTAGCCGCCGGTGTCGCCGTTCCACCAAATGTCGTCGCCGAAGATGTTGTACCAGCAGCACTCGCCGATGCAGCCGGCACCCGACCCGGCAGATCCGCCCACAATCTTCGTGGCGCAGCTGTTCCAGTAATCAACACACTTGGTGCTTTGGTACGACCAGTTCGGTGAGTTTGGTTGGTAGTAGTAGACCTGGAAGCCGTTGGGACATTCGATGTTTCCTTCCCCGAATATCCACGTCTGCTTTCCGTGTCCGGCGTACGTCTTGTACTTCCAGTTCCAAAATTCAGGGGTACAGCCGGACGTGAAGTTGCAGATGTACGTGCTCCCTTGCGCCGCCAAGCTCAAATCGCTGTGAAGAGGCGGCGCAATGCCGCCGAACAGCACCCGACCGTCTTCGGCGCGCACCATATTCAGGAGCTTGTTCTCCTCTTGGTACATGCCATCGGCCGAGAGCGCCACGGCCAAACGGCCGCCCGGCAGCTCAGCAACCTCTGACACCTGCGGCGGCGTCTCGCCGTAGGTCATGATGAGGCCTTCGCGCTGCTGGTCGATGAACGCGGCGAGGCCCTTGGTACGGTCGCCGCCGAGCTTGCCCAGCTCGTAGGCGGAAAACACGGTGGCAAGGCGCTCGGTGTCTCGCGCGACGATGGCCGTGGTGAGCGTGTCGACGGTCTTCTGCGCCTCGCGCAGGAGGCGCACGTCGACCTGCGCAGCTGGGACGCCACGCGGAAGTGGCGCCGCCTCTTCGGCGGCGCAAGACAGAATCGCTACGGACAGCAGAACGAATCGCATCGTGTTGCTCCTTTCGTGGTTGCTACGGTCAGCCTCTTCGTGCGATACAGCCGCACCCACCGAGTGTGGTGCGCTGGGGGGAGACCATTCCCAGGTGCTGTGCGATGGCTCGAACGTCGCCACCGGGCGAGCTGCAGGCGACCGAGTAGGGCCACTGCTCGCGTCGCGACCACCCGCCGTGCACGTTGGGCACCTTGAACACGCCGGCGTCGGTGACTGCGACGAAGAAGCCCCCGCGGGGCTCAAAGCAGAGCCGCTCGAGTCGCATCGCCTTACCTCGTGAGCAGCAAGAGCAAGCCGATGCCGGCCGCCGCGAGGCCGACCTTCTGCAGGGTGCCCATAGGCTGCTTGGCGAGCAGGTCGGGCCGGTACTCCGGTCCGTAGCCGGGCTCCCACTGTCCCGAGTCGACGTCGAGCGTCGGCAGGTACATCTCCGAGCCGAAGTCGCCGCCATCGAGCGCGGGAATCTTCTCGAAGATGCTGGGCTCGGGCATGTACGGCACCGGCCGCGAGCCGCGGAAGTGGCGGTTCTGAACGAGGTAGCCGGCGAAGTCCATCTTGCTGCCACGCGGGAAGCCGTAGCCGCGCATGAAGGTGATGTCTGACACGAGGTGCCTCCTAGATGACCTTGAACTGGCGCAGCGCGACGGCCGAGACGAGCAGCAGCAGCCAGGGGAACGGCGTCTTGGTCTCAGCTGTGAGCGCGGCTTGGTGCTCGACGGGTGCGGCCGCTGGCGCCGGCTCGACGTACGAGTTGGCTCGGGTGAATGCGCGAGCCTGCTCGGCCGCCTGCTGAGCCTGAGCCGCCGCCAGCTCAGCGGCCGCTGCCCGGCGCTGCGCATCGTAGAGCGCGGTCTGCATCGCGGCCTGCTGTGCGGCGTTGGTGGGCGTGCTGTTGGCGACGCGCTCTTCGACGCGCCGGAGGTAGTCGCGCGCGGTACGGGCTCGGGCGTTCGCCGTCAGGGTGTTGTTGATGGCGATGTTGATGCTCGGCGGTGGGGTGGCCGACGTCATCAGGCGCGGCGGATCTTCAGTCGGCCCCGCGGGTAGCGACGTCGACGGCG
>JACCDR012598984.1_pt1 | contig 12637 bp, 8 predicted proteins | sample 7446431 | NCBI WGS metagenome assembly JACCDR01 (sample SAMN15323443, study PRJNA562643) | freshwater metagenome | isolation source: river surface water | place: USA:Blue River Watershed | collected 2017-08-17
AGCGGCCGCTGCCGCCCAAGCCGCTGCCGCCCGCGCTGCTGCCGCCGAGGCAGCGCGCAAGGCTGTCGCCGACGAAGTCGCACAGATCAAGGCGATGATGAGTTCGCCGCGCAAGGTCATCAAGGCACCGGAGCCGCCACCTGCTGCCCCCCGTGCAGAGGGCACGCTGCACCGACCTGCGACCACGGCCGACAAGAAGCCGGCCGAGAAGAAAGACGCGAAGCCGGGCGAAAAGAAATCGATCAAGTCGGCCAATGTGTCGTCGACCTGGCAAGACGAGAAGAAACGTGGCGCCGGCGGTCTCAAGACGCGTGGTGCTCCGACCGGTGGCCGCGATGGCTGGCGTTCGGGTCCGCGTGGACGCCGCAACAGCCATCACGACGATCGCGAGTCGAACTTCCAGCAGCCGACCGAAGCCATCGTGCGCGAAGTGCACGTGCCGGAAACCATCACCGTCGCCGAGCTGGCACACAAGATGTCGGTCAAGGCTGCCGAGGTCATCAAGCAGCTGATGAAGCTGGGCCAGATGGTCACCATCAACCAGGTGCTGGACCAGGAAACCGCGATGATCGTGGTCGAAGAAATGGGCCACGTCGCGCATGCCGCGCAACTGGATGATCCGGAAGCGCTGCTCGACACCGGCGTGGAACATGTCGACGCCGAACTCAAGCCGCGTGCACCGGTCGTGACCGTGATGGGTCACGTCGACCACGGCAAGACCTCGCTGCTGGACTACATCCGCCGCGCCAAGGTCGCCGCGGGCGAAGCCGGTGGCATCACGCAGCACATCGGCGCTTATCACGTCGATACCGCGCGCGGCATGATCACCTTCCTCGACACCCCGGGTCACGAGGCGTTCACCGCCATGCGTGCTCGTGGTGCGAAGGCTACCGACATCGTCATCCTGGTCGTTGCGGCCGATGACGGCGTGATGCCGCAGACGAAGGAAGCGATCTCGCATGCGAAGGCTGCCGGCGTGCCGCTGGTGGTCGCGATCAACAAGATTGACAAGCCGGGCGCGAACCCGGACCGCGTGAAGCAGGAACTGGTCGCCGAAGGCGTGGTGCCGGAAGAATACGGCGGCGAGTCGCCGTTCATTCCGGTGTCGGCCAAGACCGGCGATGGCATCGATACGCTGCTCGAGAACGTGCTGCTGCAAGCCGAAGTGCTGGAACTGACCGCACCGGTCGATGCGCCGGCCAAGGGCCTGGTCATCGAAGCCAAGCTCGACAAGGGCCGCGGCCCGGTCGCAACCATCATGGTCCAGTCCGGTACCCTGAAGCGCGGCGACATCGTGCTCGCCGGTTCGTCGTACGGCCGCGTGCGTGCGATGCTGGACGAGAACGGCAAGAACATCACCGAGGCTGGCCCGTCCATCCCGGTCGAGATCCAGGGCCTGACCGAAGTGCCGGCCGCCGGTGAAGAAGCGATGGTGCTGACGGACGAACGCAAGGCGCGCGAAATCGCGCTGTTCAGGCAGGGCAAGTATCGCGACGTGAAACTGGCCAAGCAGCAGGCAGCGAAGCTGGAAAACATGTTCGAGCAGATGGCCGAAGGCGAGGTCAAGAACCTGCCGTTGATCATCAAGGCCGACGTGCAGGGTTCGCAGGAAGCACTGGTTACCTCGCTGCAGAAACTGTCGACCTCCGAAGTGCGTGTGCAGGTTGTGCATGCAGCGGTGGGCGGCATCAGCGAATCGGACGTCAACCTCGCGGTGGCATCGAAGGCTGTCATCCTCGGCTTCAACACCCGTGCCGATGCACAGGCGCGCAAGCTGGCCGAGGCCAACGGCATCGACATCCGCTACTACAATATCATTTACGACGCGATCGACGAGATCAAGGCGGCAATGGGCGGCATGCTGTCGCCGGAGAAGCGCGAACAGGCTCTCGGCCTGGTCGAGATTCGCCAGGTGTTCGTGGTCAGCAAGGTCGGCTCGATCGCCGGTTGCTACGTGCTCGACGGTATGGTCAAGCGCGGCGCACAAGTCCGCCTGCTGCGCAACAACGTGGTGCAGTGGACTGGCGAGCTCGAGTCGCTCAAGCGCTTCAAGGATGATGTCAAGGAAGTGAAGTCCGGCTTCGAATGCGGCCTGCAGCTGAAGAACTACAACGACATCCAGGAAGGCGACCAGTTGGAAGTCTTCGAAGTGCAGGAAGTCGCACGTACGCTGTAAGCGCCTTTACCGGCAAACCCCGACGGCCGGATTGTTCCGGCCGTCCGTTTTTTGAGTTGAGAAAAAGAGAGGTCAACCATGGTCAAGCACAGCAAAGCCATCCCGGGCCGCAGCCTGCGTGTCGCCGACCAGATCCAGAAAGACCTGGCCCAGCTGATCGCGATGGAGGTCAAGGACCCGCGCGTCGGCATGGTGACCCTCACCGAAGTGCAGCTGACGCCCGACTACGCGCATGCGAAGGTGTTCTTCACGACCCTGGTCGATGATGACGCTGCGGTCCAGAACACGCTCAACGGCCTGCGCAAGGCAGCCGGCTTCCTGCGCGCGCAACTGGGCAAACGCCTGCACATCCATACGCTGCCCGAGCTGCACTTCGTGCATGACACCTCGACCACGCGCGGCGCTGCGCTGTCGAAGCTGATCGACGAAGCCAACGCCACGCGCGCTGCCGACAGCGACGAAGACTGATCTCCTCGTAATGAACAAAGTTGCAAAGCGCAAGCGCGTACCTGTGCATGGTGTGCTCTTGCTCGATAAACCTGTTGGCATGAGCAGCACACAGGCGCTCGCGAAAGCGAAATGGCTGCTGAATGCGGAAAAGGCCGGCCACACCGGCACGCTGGACCCGTTCGCCACAGGCCTGCTTCCGCTGTGCTTCGGCGAGGCCACCAAATTCGCGCAAGATCTGCTGGAAGCGGACAAGGCTTACGAGACCGTGGTGCATCTGGGTGTCACCACCGATACCGGCGACACCGAAGGAACCGTGCTGGCGACGCAGCCAGTCGAAGTGAGTCTGGCGCAGATCGAGGCTGCGCTGGCGCAATTCCGCGGCCCCATCAAGCAGGTGCCGCCTATGCACTCGGCATTGAAGCGCGACGGCAAGCCCCTGTACGAATATGCGCGCGCCGGCGTCACGCTGGAGCGCGATGCACGGGATGTCATCATCCATTTCCTTGAACTGCTGGACTATCAAGCACCGATGCTGAAGCTGCGCGTGCGTTGCAGCAAGGGGACGTACATACGCGTGCTCGGCGAGGATATTGGCGCGGCACTGGGTTGTGGCGCGCACCTCAATGCATTGCGACGTATCGGTACGGGTCGCCTCACACTGAACGAGGCCATCACGCTGGAGGCTTTCACTGCCATCGCTGAAGATGAGCGGGTGCGTGCCTTGGCGCCTGTTGATGCACTGCTGGCCAGTTTCCCCATGATCGAATTGAATGAAGCACTGGCGCAGCGCTTCCGTCACGGGCAGCGCTTGTCGCTCGAGAAGGAAGGCATGGTGTCTCTACCCGCGCCGGGCAGGGTCAAGGTCGTTGCCAGCGATGGTGTTCTGCTGGGTACGGCGCAACTTCAGCCGCATGGCACGCTGATGCCGGAGCGCCTGGTGTCCGGCATCGCGTCAAGCTGCTAGATGAGGCCGGCGGCTTTTTTCAGCTCGTTCAGAGCCGTAAAGCCGTTCAAATTGTTTTTGTCCGTATCAAGTGCGAAGTCATGATAATGAGGCATGTCTTCCTTGATACCCGTTCCGTCGCCCACGCGCTTGCCGATATCCTTCGCGCCGCTGAACAAGCCTTGGGTAAGCGCGGCCACCGTGGCCGGCTTGAAGCCCCTGTCGGCGACTTTGCCCGTTGTTTTCTCGACCGCATCCTTGAGCTGATTTTCAACCTTGCGCAAGCTCTGAGCGAGATCCAGTGTCAAGGTGCGCAGAAAAATCGTGCCAAATAATTTCTCTTTGACTTGCGTGCGGATGGGGTCGACGACGGCGGCGTTGAACTTGCCTCCACCCTCTGCCAGTTTTTCGCGGGCGACTTGGTCGGCGAGATCGAGCATCGAAAAAGCCAGTTGATTGAACTCGGGCGTAAATCGGACATTACCCAGTTCCTTGAGCGTGGCAGTGTTCAATGCGACCAACATATCGTCCGGGCTCTTCGTCTGGTGCAAGACTTCCATTGATGTCTGGACGGCGTTTGAGACACAGTTCTCGATCGACTTGGTGAAGGTGCCGGCGAGAAAATCGGTGATCAAGCTCTGGCTCTTACCGCTCGCGTCCCGGAACAGCGTGCCTACGCACGCAGGATTGGTCCAGTCCAGCGCCGCCAGCTCCGACTTCACGGCTGACAGCACCTGCTGCTCGCTGGGCTTCGGTTTCAGCTTTGTTGCCGCGACCGAATTCGCATTGTCGAGCTTCAGCTTGGCTTCGGTGAATGCTCCCTGAAGTTTGTTGAAGTCGCCGGCATTGACCTTGCTCGGCAATGCCTTGCGAATGCTATCGGTGATTTGCACGCCGCTCTTCTCGAGCGCGGTCCGGATCTTCTGCCCTGCAAGTTCGCGCGCCTGTTGCGCCTTGGGACTGGCCATGTACAGCTTCATGATTTTGTCCGCGGCATTTTTTTCTGGCACACGATGGAACAGAACCTGACCATCCTTGCCTGCCTTTACGAACACCTGTGACGACAAGGCTTGCTTGTTTTCTGTCGTACGTGCAATCAGGGTCGTCATACTGCCGAAGAATTCGGCAGGGTTGGCAGGGCCGGCAGCACCAGTTGGCTTCATGATGTTTCACCTGTAGGTTTGGACATGGTTGCAAACTTGTCGGCGACGTGCGGCAGAAGGCTTGACTGGATTGCAGCAGCTAGCCTGTCGGCGAGGGAGGCGGGATTGAGGCGCCACAGCTGGCCGCTATCGATGACTGTCTTGGCACGTTCTTCAATGGTGGGATTAGGCTCCTGCGGCTCGGGCTGCGCGTCACGCACCGTGCAGAAATCCTGCACTGCCATCTGGAAAAGTGGCTGCCGCTTTTCAAGCGCGTCGGACAGCACAGGCATGAAGGCGGCCAGCATCAGCGAGGGCGCGAGCGACTTTCTGGCCTCGGCTGCGAAAGCGGTACCGTCAACACTCTGCAGCAAGCCGGAAATCATCTGGATGGCGTCGCCAAAGCGATTGCCCAAGCCATCCCCAGCCTTCTGCGATGCATATTGCTCCCTCAATGTCTGGAACGCCTTGTCCATGGACTCATCGATGCTGCGCCCGAACATCAGACCGCGTGCGAAAGCGTCGAAGGCCTGCGCTGCCATGTCATCGGCGCGCTCCTGCAAGGCAGGCCTGAGCAAGGCAAGCAGTGCCTGCCTGGCCGGCCCGCTGCCCTGCAGCAGGAAGTCCGTCACGCTGGCGGTCTTGCCGTTGGCGGTGGTGGTAGCCAGTTTTTCGATCTCGAACTGCAGGTGGGGAGCGAGGCTTGCGAGGTCGCTCACCTGCAACGGCACGGCCTGCTCACTCAACAGCTGCGACAGCGCCGCCGCATCGCCGGGCGCGGTACGGCTCGGCAGCGCCTTGCGGATGTTGGCCGTGATCTCGATATGGTTGTCCCGCAGCAGTTGCTTGACCTGCGCGCGCACCGCGTGGCGCGCACTGCTGCCGTCGAAGCGTTTGACGAAGCCGGCGATGCCCCCCTTGTTCCCCTGTCCGCGCGACCAGATCTCGGCCCCGCCATGATCGGTGCCGGCGTCCTGTGGCTGCGCGAGGAAGGCGCGGAAGTCTTCCAGCCGTTGGCGGGGGGAGCTGGTTGTGTCCATCGTGTCCCGGTAGAAATTCGCATTCGTGTCAAAAAATAATCTTGGTGGTGCTGGATTTCTTGGCATTTCTAGCCATTTCCAACGGCTGTGTAACTTTTTTACATCAACTGTTCCGGCCGGCCGGGGCTTGGTCATGCATGCAAGCCATTGAAAATTCAAGGAATTTCATCGAGCGGTCATCTTAAAGGTGCTACAATCGCGGGTTTCGTTCTGACCACCTCCCGCTCCCACATGTCAAACACCGACCGCGCATTGCGCAACATCGCCATCATTGCCCACGTTGACCACGGCAAGACCACGCTCGTCGACCAGCTGCTCCGCCAGTCCGGCACCTTCCGCGAGAACCAGCAGGTTGACTCGCGCGTGATGGACTCGAACGATCTCGAAAAAGAGCGCGGCATCACGATCCTGTCGAAAAACTGCGCGGTCGAGTACAAGGGCACGCACATCAACATCGTCGACACCCCGGGCCACGCCGACTTCGGCGGCGAGGTCGAGCGTGTGCTGTCGATGGTCGACTCGGTGCTGCTGCTGGTTGATGCGGTCGAAGGCCCGATGCCGCAGACCCGTTTCGTGACCCGCAAGGCGCTGGCCCTGGGTTTGAAGCCCATCGTCGTCGTCAACAAGATCGACCGTCCGGGCGCGCGTCCGGAGTGGGTCATCAACGCCACCTTCGAACTGTTCGACAAACTCGGCGCGACCGAAGAGCAGCTCGACTTCCCGGTGGTGTTCGCATCGGCCCTGAACGGCTATGCGAGCCTGGATCCGGAAGTCCGCGAAGGCACGATGGATCCGCTGTTCGACGCCGTCCTGAAGCACGTGCCGGTGCGCGACGATGACATCGACGGCCCGCTGCAGATGCAGATCACGTCCCTCGATTACTCGTCCTACGTCGGCAAGATCGGCATTGGCCGCATCACCCGTGGCCGCGTCAAGCCGCTGCAGGATGTGGTCATCATCGACGGCCCGGAAGGCACGCCTAAAAAAGCGCGTATCAACCAGGTCCTCAATTTCAAGGGCCTCGAGCGAGTGCTGGTCGACCAGGCCATGGCCGGCGACATCGTGCTGATCAACGGTATCGAAGACCTCGGTATCGGTACGACCGTGTGCGCTCCGGACACCCCGGAAGCCTTGCCCATGCTGACCGTCGACGAGCCGACGCTGACCATGAACTTCATGGTCAACACCTCGCCGCTGGCCGGCCGCGAAGGCAAATTCGTCACCAGCCGCCAGCTGCGTGACCGCCTTGACCGCGAACTGAAATCCAACGTTGCGCTGCGCGTCGCGCCGACCGACGATGACACCATTTTTGAAGTCTCGGGTCGCGGCGAACTGCACCTGACCATCCTGATCGAAAACATGCGCCGCGAAGGCTTCGAGCTGGCCGTGTCGCGTCCGCGTGTCGTGTTCAAGATGGTCGATGGCGTGCGCCAGGAGCCGTTCGAGAACCTGTCGGTCGACGTCGAAGAAACCCACCAGGGTGGCGTGATGGAAGAGCTGGGCCGCCGTCGTGGCGACCTGCAGGACATGCAGCCGGACGGCAAGGGTCGCGTGCGTCTCGAATACCGTATTCCTGCGCGTGGCCTGATCGGTTTCCAGGGCGAGTTCATGACCCTGACCCGCGGTACCGGCCTGATGAGCCATGTGTTCGATGCCTATGGCACGGTCGATGCCAGCAAGGGCGAACTGGCCGGCCGTCGCAATGGCGTGCTGATCTCGCAGGATGACGGCGCTGCCGTTGCCTACGCGCTGTGGAAGCTGCAGGATCGCGGCCGCATGTTCGTCAGCCACAACGACCCGGTGTACGAAGGCATGATCATCGGCATCCACTCGCGTGACAATGACCTCGTCGTCAACCCGATCAAGGGCAAGCAGCTGACCAACGTCCGTGCCTCGGGCACCGATGAAGCAGTGCGTCTGGTACCGCCGATCGAGCTGTCGCTCGAATACGCGGTCGAATTCATCGAGGATGATGAGCTGGTCGAAATCACTCCGAAGAGTATCCGCCTGCGCAAGCGCTTCCTGAAAGAGCATGAGCGCAAGAAGGCTTCGCGCGAAGCAGCGTAATTGCTGTCGGCCTGTTCAGGCACAACACAAAAGGCACCTTCGGGTGCCTTTTGTTTTTTCGGGGTACTGCGCTGATTGGCCGTTTGTGCGGGGCAGGAACAGGGCATAGAGATCAGGGACTGAGCAGGCCATACCGCGCCTGTCGTGCGCAGCGCGGCGTCATCAACGCGATACATGCACCTGTACCACTGGCACCCGATCAGGAGGAAGAGAGCCAGTCAGGCAAACGCCCGCCCGCCACTACCGCTCCGGAGAAGCCGCCCATGTCACTGCCCGCCATTGCTGGCCAGCCGCCACAGCAAGCGCAGCCGCAGGTGCAGCCACCGCCACTGCCACCGCAACAACCGACGCCACATTCAAAGTCACAGCGACAGCCACAACTGCAGCCACAGCCACAATCGCATTCACAATCGCATTCACAGCCGCAGCCGCAGATGCATGCCCGGCCACGGCCGCAGTCAGGTCTGCAAGATGATGTCGCGCAGCCGCTCGCCCTGCCTGCCAGCAGCGGCAAAAGTGCCACTTCCCGTCGGGTGATTACCAGCGGCCGGCCGAAGCTGGTTCGCCGTGATTACGCTGTGGACCTGACCGCAGCAAGGCTGCATTTCGGCTACGCGCGACTTTCGCAACAAATGAAAGCCGGAAAAATGCTCGACATCGCCACGCCGAAAGCGATGGAGAGCCTGATCCGCTGGCTGGAGTCTGGCGTGGTGCCGCGATCCCTGCATCTCGAGTGCGACCTCGGCGGGCCGCGTTGTTATGAAGATCCCGAGTATGACAATCGCGAGGTGCTGGATGGGCAGCTCTTCAAGCGCCTGCTGCAAGCCTGTCGCGGCATCAGAAAGCTTGTCTTCGAGGAGTGCCGCTTGTCGGAAGACAACTTTCGCATGCTGGGCGCTTTCCTGATGGAGGAGGGCTGCAAGCTGGAAGCGCTGGCCCTGATCGACCACGAGATTGATGACCAATGTGCCGGGCATCTGGCGAAAGCTCTGCGTTCCAATAGCAGCCTGCGCGAATTTTCCTTGGGCGGCGTGTTTTCGCGCGTGTCGACTACGGCGATGGCAAAGATCATCGATGCCGTTGCCAGGACTCCGTCCATCATCGTGCTGCAGCTGGAGTACAACCGCGACTGCATGATCTGGCCATCGCAACTGGAAAGCGTGCTGGCCAGCGGCAGCCGCGTACAGTTGGTGTTATCGAAACCGTCCCCGGTGTGGCTGGACTTGTGGGACCGCAGGCACTGGGATGGGGCGTTTGCCGAGTTTTGCGAGCGGCTTGGCAAGGACACGGCGTTGCGCTTGCTGGACTTGTCGGGCTACGACCTGACGCAAGCCAATATCGGGGTCTTGCTGGCGGCCCTGCAGCGCAACGCCCATCTGGAGCGGCTGGAGCTCGGGCGGATCGCGCTGACTTGCGCGCAGCAAGCGTTGATCAAGCGCTGCCTCGAACAGAACGAAGCAAACAACCAGGTCCAACGGCAGGTGGCAGAGTGGCAGGCCGCGAAGGCGCTGGACAGGCTGGTCCCGGCTTTGCTCGCCACCTGCGCTGTCTGGCCACACGAGCTCAGCCAACTGCTTGCGATGATGATGGATGCAGAGACGCTGGAAGCCATAAAGAAGTCAGGCGGTGCGCGCATCGCATCCGGCAAGCAGGCAAAGGGTCAGCGCGTCAAATCATCCAGGCAGTAACGCGCGCCGTCGATGCCTGCATGGGCATGGCATCTTCGGCTGCCTTGTTGTTTTTTGAGTTGGCTGAAGGTCAGCTGGCCGGTGTATGGAACAAGACGGATGCACCGGTACCGGAAGAGCGCGGCGAGTGAGGCGCTCGCCTGTCATTACCCTTAAGGAGAAATATGCATGTCCCAACCTGTCTCTTCTGGTTCTCTGCAGCCGACTCCGGCGACGGGTATCTCTGCACTGAATGCATCGACTCTATCGCGCGCACCGAGCGGTCCGAGTCAGGCATCGGGGAATACCCCGCTTGCCGTGGTCGTTCCCACGATGTCCAGCAAAAATTGCGGGACAGGCAGTGGCGCAAACCTGGAGCGTGTACAGGGTCTGTCGCCATTGCAGGCGCCAGCGTCAACGCCGCAGCTGCCCGGTTCGGAGCCGCGCCTCGTCGATCTGGTCCACCCGATGGACAATCCCATCGCCCGCGCGGGGCCACTCGTACAGGGCGCCCCACATCTTGCAGGGGATTCGAATCGGTCGGCTGTGCACGTTGACCTCAGTGGATACAAGCTGACGCAAAAGGACTTCCAGTGGCTGGCTCGCCTGCTTGCTTCCGCACAGTGCAAGCTGGAGACACTGCACCTGCCGGCTTGCACGATTTATGATGAGGCGGCCAAGGAACTGGCGCATGCCATCCGTGGCAATGACAGCCTGAAGACCTTGTCCCTGCGGGCGGCCACGCTGATGCCCACTGGCTGGACTTACCTCACCACGGCGCTGTCGGCAGGTTGGCCCTGCATCGGTGCGCCGATGGAGGGCAGGCGCTTCGAGACGCTGGTGCTGGAATCGGCGCGTCCGGGTGCCGTGCCCCTGTATTCGCTGCGTTCCATCCTCCGCGATAACAGGCAACTGCGCGAACTCGTCGTTACTTCCTCCGTCAATGGCGAAGCGGGACCGACCGTGCCCGAAGAGGACTGGAATGAGGAATTCCTCCAGTTCTGCGAGGCGCTTAAAAAGAATGACAGCCTGTTCGTGCTCGACCTGTCGTGCTACCGCTTCACCGCCGCCTGCCTCGACCATCTGATCCTCGCGCTGGACGCGCATCCCGCCATCGAAGATTTTCGGCTCGGCGCAAACATCCTGACTCGCGAGCAGTCCGACAGGATCGCCGCCATCGTTGCCCGCAATGCGCTCGCCAACCATGCCGCCCACGGCGCGCCTGCGGCGGCGGCGCTTGACCTGCTGGTGCCTGCTTCCAGCGGATTCATTGTCGGCGGCATCTGGCCGCGCGAGCTCAGTGACGAGATCGCCGGACAGATGGATGCGCGCACGCTGCTCACGATGCGTCAGGGACTGGAGGCCGGCTTTCCCGGTCCGGCCGGGGCCGCGCAAGCGCTGAGCGCGTGAGAGACAAGGAACATCCGGCAAGGCATGGCTACACAAGCCCCTCGTCATTTCAATAACGGAGCAAATGCCATGACCCAGCCTTATATTTCTGATGCGGTACGTCCGGCAGTCACGCCATAGGCAACACCCCTTGCCGGGACTGACGCACCTCAGGTTACGCCTGTCGCTGTACCCACTGGCCAGCCACAGCCTGTCATGGCGAGCAAGCCAGCGACGGAAGTTGCAGCGGTCGTTGCCTTTGCCAATGCTGCTGCAACGCAGACCACACAGGTCCTTCCGCGCAGCGTGCCGCAACTCGCGCGCAAGCATGCGGAACAGCAAAAGCTGGTCCGTACCGAGTCTGTCACCCGCAACCTGTACCAGATACCGTCCACGGTGAAATGCGCGCAGCTGGCAGAGCAGGGGAAGGGCTCGCTGGTCATCACGATCGAGACGCGTGCGCAGCTAAGCGCGCTTTCTGCCTACCTCAAGGACGGGCCGGTGCTGAAAGATGGCACGCCGGTACATGCGCTCAAGCTGAGCTGCAACTTCGAAAAACTGGAGCGCGAGAAAAACAGCGCGTGGGTCGCCCCCGGCGAGCTGCTGCAGACCTTGCTGGACTCCGCCCTGTGCGTGAAGTCGCTCGACCTTAGTGCCTGCACGCTGAAGAACGACGACTACAAGTCCCTGTCCGCGTTCCTGTCCCGGCCGGAGTGCATGCTCGAGGCGCTGCATCTCGAAAACAGCTTCATCAGCGACGCCGCCGCGAAGGAGTTTGCCAGCGGGCTGGAGAACCATGGCAGCCTGAAGACCTTCTCCCTGCAAGGTGCCTGCATGCTCGTGCCGGGCTGGAGCAGCGTGCTGTTTGCGCTGGCTACCTGCAAGCAGCTGGAAACGCTCGTCATCCACCCGACCGCAGCCGGCAACCTGCCCATGGATGTGGTGGCCTATGTCGTCGAAAAGGTCGGAACGCTGCGCACGCTCGCATGCAGCTGCGGGCCGCGGCTTTCGCTCTATCCCGAGTCCGCTTCGGCCGAGTGGCGGAGCGACTTCGGCTACTTCTGCCAGTCGCTCGCCAAGCACCAGGGCCTCGTCGCGCTTGAGCTGGAAGGCAGCGACCTGTCCTCGACCGATATCGATCTTCTCGTCGTGGCGGCGGAAAAGAGCGGCAGCCTCGACAAGCTTGGCCTCGGCACGGATGTGCCGAATGAGGCGCAGGCGGGCAGGATAGGTGCAGCGCTGGCGCGCAACGGCGCGTCGAATCGTCGCAAGGCAGGCTTTGACGCCAATGCGGCTCCGACGACGACTGCAATGAACGCCAGCATGATCGCCTCGTCCTCCACCAGCACGAGCGCATCGTCGTCGCAAAAGCAGTAATCCGCGGCCCCAACTGATCGGGGCTCGACGGCCAGGGGTGGCGCCGGCAGGCGCCACCTTTTCGACCCGGTGCAACCGGGCAGCGCAGGCAGTAGGACAGTCGCCAAGCCGGTACAATGCCGCCTGACTCATCCGCACTGACCCGCATTCCAAGCCGTGACCAAGAAGACAACCCTCCCACCGCGCCGCCTGTCCGTCGCCCCCATGCTCGACTGGACCGACCGCCACTGCCGCTATTTCCACCGGCTGATCACCCGCCATACCTGGCTGTACACCGAGATGGTCACGACGGGTTCGCTGATCCACGGCGACCAGCAGCGCTTCCTGAATTTCAGCGAACAGGAACACCCGGTGGCGCTGCAACTCGGCGGCAGCGAGACGGACGA
>JACCDR011832133.1_pt1 | contig 12636 bp, 12 predicted proteins | sample 7446431 | NCBI WGS metagenome assembly JACCDR01 (sample SAMN15323443, study PRJNA562643) | freshwater metagenome | isolation source: river surface water | place: USA:Blue River Watershed | collected 2017-08-17
ACCGGACGGGCGCAAGGCTCTGACCGAACTGCACCGCGTGACCATGTTGCGCAAACTGGTGCGGGATTGCGCGCCGGGTGTTTCGGTTCACGCTATCCCCAACGCGGGCAAGCGCGGCCCCAAGGCACAGCGCCAAGCCAAAGCGGAAGGCATGGTGCCGGGCGTGTTTGACCTGTGCTTCACATGGTCTGGCGGCTGCGTCTGCTGGATCGAGATGAAGGGCTATGACGCCTCGGGCCGCGCCGGGAAGCTTTCGCAGGCGCAAGTGGACTGGGGCAATTCGCACTACCGCATGGGGCACGATGTGGCCTGTTTCTTCTCACCGGAAAAGGCGCTGGAATGGCTGCGAGGCTGCGGCGCGCCGGTGATCGGGCGGGTGGCCGCATGAACGTGCGCGATGCCCTGCGCGCGGTTCTGCTGCGCATCGCCGCCATGCAATCGCCCGCCGAGCGCGCGGCGTATCTCGACATTCTCAGGAAGGACGGTTGGCTGTGAGCAGCGCACCATTGACCGCCGCGCAGCCGTGGCACGATCACGCATTTGCCTATTGCCGGGGCGCGCAGGACACTCGGATCAAGACGGGCGAGGACTATCCGACCCGCACCCTTGCCGTGCTGTGGGCCATGGAACCGGACAACAAGGCCAAGGCCAGCGGTCTGGCGATGATCCCTTCGACCTATGCCGACTTCGACGCGCGCAGCCATCAGGCGCAGCGCGAGCGCGGATCGTTCATTGCGCTGTGCGGCGATGTGGATTCAGGCAACCACCCGGCCAGCGCCATCACTGAGGCCGTGGAGGCGTTTGCAGCGGGCTCGGCATGGCTGACCTATACCAGCGCCCATTCGCGCCCTGGTGACGCGCGCTGGCGCATGGTGCTGCCTCTCGCCGCGGCTGTGCCGTTCGACACCTGGTATGATGCCCAGACAGCGTTCTTCGCGTTCATGGAAGCGCGCGGGATCGAAATGGACCGCGCCCTCTCCCGGCCGGGACAGCTCGTCTATCTGCCCAACGTGCCCGCGCTGCACAAGTCTGGCACACCGCTGCGGGACGACGCTGGCAAGCCGCTCTATTTCGAGCGCCACGGCACCGATCTGAACGCGCCCGGCCTTGATCTGGAGCATGGCGCAGCGCGGGAGGGCATTGCCGCCATCCGCCGCCAGCGCGCGATTGACGAGACTGAGCGCGCCCGCCTGAAAGCGGAAGCCGAACGTCGCCGCGCCGCGCGCCCCGCTGGCAATGGCGCATCCCTGATCGACGACTTCAACGCGGCGAACAGCATTGCCGATATGCTGGCGATGTGCGGCTATGAGCAGTGCCCGCGCCATGACGAGGATTTCCGCAGCCCGCAGCAGACCGGCGACACCTATGCAACCCGGATCATGGGCAGCAAGTGGGTGAGCCTTTCGCAATCGGATGCAGCGTCTGGCCTTGGCGAGAAGTGCGCGTCTGGCTGCTACGGCGATGCCTTCGATCTGTTCGCGCACTACAAGTTCGGCGGCGACCGCAAGGCAGCGCTGCGCCAGCTTGGGGCGGAACGGCGCGCGGATAACGTGATCTATCCGGCTGCGTTTGAGGCGGAGCCGCCTGCGTGGCTTGATGAAGCGCCGCCTTATGATGAAGCGCCGGAGTGGCTGGAGATTGGCGAAAGTGACGACACCTATGATGATGTGGGTGTTGCCTCTGCCGAAACCCGCACAAACGGCAACGGCCTGCTGCCTTTCGAGTGGGCGGGGCAAACTACACCCGTCCTCGACGGCCTTTGGCTAATTGACGAATGGTTGCCAAAAACCGGCATTGCAGCAGTCTACGGCCACCCCGGCAGCGGCAAGAGCTTCCTTGTCCTTGATATGGCTGCGCACGTTGCAGCGGGACAGCCTTGGGCTGGACGGCACACTGAGGCGGGCCTTGTCGTCTATGTGGTTGCCGAAGGTCAAACAGGCTTCCGCAACCGCCTCTACGCCATGCAGCGCGAGGGGAAAATCGCGCCTGATGCGCCGTTCGTGTTCATCCCTACACCAATCGACATGCAGGCCGCTGATGGCGACCTTGGCGCGTTGATGGAAACGATCCGCCAAGTCACAGAACAAGCAAGCATCCCGCTTGCCATGCTCGTGATCGACACACTCTCCAAGACTTTCGGCGCGGGCAAAGAGAACACAGACGACATGGCAGGCTATGTCGCCAACTGCCAACGCGTTTCGTCGGCGTTCGATTGCCTGACTGTCGTTGTCCATCACCGGCCCAAAGACAGCGAAAGCCGCGATCTGCGCGGGCACTCGTCCCTACGCGGCGGCATTGAAACCATGATCCTGATCGAAGCCGGGGACATCAAGACCGCAACGACGCTCAAGCAAAAGGACGGCGAGGACAACATCGTCGTTCGTTTCAAGCTGGAACGCGTGGTGATCGGTGAGGACAAGCGCGGGAAAGAGATCAGCACCTGCCTCACTAGCATCGTGGAAGGCAGCGAACCGGGCGAGATGATCGACCCCCGCGACGCCAGAAAGCGCCGCCTGACAGGTCACAAGCGCATGGCGCTTGATGTGATTGAAGAAGTGATTGCGAAGGCCGGAACTGAGCCGCCCGCAGACATTCCGGCGGACTCAATTGACCGTTACCGCACTTGGAAAGCGGCCCCTGCGGAACTGGTGAGGGACAGACTGAAAAACGAGTTTGCGGCGCTGGGGGACAACAGCAGGGACAAAAAGGGGGACAACGCGCACCGCTATACGTTCCGCGTCCTGAAAGACCTCAAAACCGCAGGAATCCTTGGTTCTTACGGTGATTGGGTATGGGTGAACTGATGACAGGGACAATCAGGGACAATTTGAGGGACAATTACCCTCAAGCGGTGAGGGACAAAGGGACAACAGGGACAAAACCCTTTAGGGTTGTCCCTGTTGTCCCTGCTGTCCCTGCCGCGCCGCGTGATGCGGTGAACGACACGTTCGACCACGACCTCTCCCCCGTCTTCACCCCCGACACCGCCACAGCCATCCGCGATGCGTGGATCACACGGCGCGATAACCTCGACCCGCAGCCTATCCGCGATGCCTACCGCGCTAACCCTCATGCCAGGTTTCGCGCGCTGATCGCTCACATGATGACGGAGGAACAAGCATGAAGGCAGGCCGCAAGCGCAAACCCGGTCCCCGCAAGAATGGGCGGCTCGTCGTCGCAATCGACAAAGGCACCGAACGCACGCAGGCCATGCAGGCGCTGTACGGTCCAGACGGGTGCGACGCTATCGGCAGGGCGTACCGTGCTGGGCTGCTTGGCGAAGGATCGGAAGCAAAGGCCATGCTTGACCTCGCGCGGTCTATCGCCGGTGCATACTGGATCGCGTACGAGCAGGGCCGCTATCAGTGCGCGCTGGCGGATCGTTCATTCGGCAACGTTACGCCCATCGACCAGGCTGCGGTGAAGCGGCGCGAGCAATGGCTGGCTGCCTGCCTCGATGATGTCAACCGCATGGGCCGCGATGTGCGGCGCGCGTTTGACCAGCTCGTTATCGATGTTCACCCGGACGCTGGCCCGGCATGGCTGGACGAAGCAGTGTGGTATGCCAAGCGCCGCCAGCCTGTGCCGAACGCGGCGCTTATCCACTTGCGCAAGGCGCTTGATGCGTTGGAGATGCTGACGGGATAAAATTGCGCGCGCTGCATTTTTCCTATTGCCAACCGGACAGAATGTCCTTACAAGGGGGCATCAGCAAGGGGCACTGCCCCGCCAGATTGGAGACTGACCATGTACCAAGTTTGCGACGAAACGAATCGGTATTCAGTTTTTATTTCCTGCAAGACGCGTGATCGTGCGCAAGACATTTGCAGGAAATTGAATTTGGATTGTGGCTATCGCCGCTATTGCGTGATGCTTGTAAAAGCATGACCCCCACCACCATCAAGGCAATACGCACCCGGGCCGGACTAACACAGTCCGGCCTTTGCAATGTGCTACGGATTACCGATCAGCGGACAATCCGCCGCTGGGAGGCTGGCGACATTCCGGTAAGTGGTCCCGCTTCAATCATTCTTGAGATGCTTGATGCTGGCGAACTTCCTGAGCGATACTTGACCGCTTGACAACCGCTGCGCCATCAGTTTACATAAATGCATAATCAATCATTGCGCCTCGCTTCCACACAGGAATGCGGGGCGTTTCTGCGTTAGGGCCAAGGCCCTGCCCGTCCCCGCTTCCGCACTATGCATGCCCGATCTTTGAGGGGCACTAAAGCGCGCGTGACGGGCGAATATCAGGAGCGTTAGATATGGCGCGGTCACATCCCGACGATGTGCGCCAGATCATCATTGAACGCCTTGCCGAAGGTGAATCGCTTTCCACGATCTGCCGCGATTCCGACATGCCGAATTGGTCCACAGTTTGGCGTTGGGAAAAGGATGATGCCGAGTTTGCGCAAGAGGTAACGCGCGCGCGGGAAATTGGTTACGCCAAGCGCGCCGATGATGCGTTGATTGCGGCTAAGTCTGCTTCTGATGCTGCGCTTGGCCGCCTCGCCTTTGATGCCGAGCGTTGGTATCTCGGAAAGCTGTCGAATGCCTTTAGCGACGACAAGGCCCGCAAGCATGAACACAGCGGCCCCGAAGGCTCCCCCATCGCCTTCACTGGCTTCAAGCGGCAGTTCATCGACTAACGTCATTCGAACGCCTCGCAAGCTGGCTCCGATGCTGGAGCCATCGCGGTACAAAGGCCTGCATGGCGGTCGCGGATCGGGCAAGTCGCACTTCTTTGCCGAGATGCTGGTCGAGGAGGCAACGATCCGCACCGGCCTTCGCGCCGTGTGTGTTCGTGAGGTACAGAAGTCGCTCAAGCAGTCGGTCAAGCTGCTGGTAGAGGACAAGATCCGCCAGATGGGCGTGGCGCACCTGTTCGAGGTGCTTGAGGCGGAGATACGCACTCCAGGCGGCGGAGTGATCATTTTTCAGGGAATGCAGAACCACACGGCGGATTCGATCAAGTCGCTGGAGGGTTTCGACATTGCGTGGTGTGAGGAGGCGCAGAGCCTTTCCCAGCGCAGTCTGGACCTACTCCGGCCGACGATCCGCAAGCCCGGTTCAGAGCTTTGGTTTAGCTGGAACCCGAACGCGCCCAGCGACCCGGTGGACGTGCTGCTACGCGGTGAACATCCTCCCGCTGGCTCAACGGTTATCGAGATCAATTGGAACGACAATCCTTGGCTTCCTGAGGAGCTGAGGCAGGAACAAGAGGACGACAAGCGCCGCGATCCGGACAAGTGGGCGCATGTGTGGGGCGGGCATTACTCGCTGAACAGCCAAGCGCGTGTGTTTCGCAATTGGACCGTTGAGGAGTTCGAGGCCCCGGACAATGCGGTTCACCGCTTCGGCGCGGATTGGGGCTTTGCGATTGATCCCACCGTTTTGGTGCGCTGCCACGTTGAGGGCAGAAAGCTGTTTGTGGACCACGAGGTGTGGCAGGTCGGCTGCGAGATCGACCACTTGCCCGCCATGTTCGACAAGATCGCTGGCAGTCGGCGGTTCATGATCCGGGCAGACAGCGCGCGGCCTGAGACGGTCAGTTACATGCAGCGGCAAGGATTCAAGATACTGCCCGCCATCAAGGGGCCGGGCTCTATTGAGGACGGCGTGGAGTTTCTGCGCAGCTTCGACATCGTGGTGCATCCGCGCTGCGCCAAGGTCATCAACGAGCTTACGCTCTACGCTTACAAGGTTGACGAGCACACAGGCGAAATCCTGCCGATGCTTGACGACAAGGATAACCACACCATCGACGCGCTGCGCTACGCCTTAGAGGAGTTGCGCAAGTCGGGATACAAGCCCGCCGCGCAGACCAACCATCAAAGCTGGGACGGCGCACACCGGCCCGCATGGCGCAAACCCAAGGGGGACAGCAGTTGGAAAACGGCATGATCCCTCAGGACAACCTGCCCACGTACAAGCGGTATTTCGAGGACGCGCGGGACGCGAACGACAAGCAGCGCTCCGAGGCCCTGATCGACCGGGACTACTTCGACGGCCATCAATGGACCGAAGCCGAGCGCCAGGTACTTGAAGCGCGCAAGCAGCCGCCGCTCTATTTCAACGAGGTCAAGGTCGCCATTCGCGGGCTTGTCGGCGTTTGGGAGCAAGGCGAGACCGATCCGCGCGCGTGGCCCCGCAATCCTGACGATGAACAGTCCGCAGACGTTGCAACCAAGGTTCTGCGGTACATCAAGGACCAGACCGAGTGGACGGACAAGCGCACCTATTGCGCGCTGAACTATTTCATCGAAGGCACAACCGCTGTCCATATTGGCGTTGACGGCAACAACCGCCCGCTGATCGAGCAAGTGCGGTACGAGGAGTTCTTCCACGATCCCCGCTCGCGCGCTCTGGACTTCTCGGACGCGCGCTATCTGGGCATCGGCAAGTGGATGTTCGCCGAGGATGTGGCAGCGATGTACCCGGAGGAGCGCGAAAGCATTCTCTCGTCGCTGGACGCTGGCATCGGGCTAGGCGTGACAGGCGACACGTTCGAGGACCGGCCTTCGGGTGAGTACCTTTCGAGCGATTGGCTGGACGGCAAGCTGCGGCGCGTGTTCGTGGCGGAGATGTACCACCGCGAGGGCGGTAAGTGGATGCGCTGCGTGTTCTGGGGGCGCGGCGTTCTGGCTCTGAGCGAAAGCCCGTACCTCGACAAAGACGGCCAGCCCGCGTGCGCGATCAAGGCGCGCTCGTGCTACATCGACCGCGACAACCGGCGCTATGGTGAAGTGCGCGATCTGCGCAGCCCGCAGGACGCGGTGAACAAGCGCGAGAGCAAGCTGCTGCACTTGGTCAACAACCGGCAGGTGCGCGCGTCCGATCCCGCGATGGCCTATTCGGCTGATGTGGAGCTTGTGCGGCAGGAAGCGGCGCGGCCTGATGGCGTGCTACCCGCTGGCTGGGACATTGCCACGACCGTCGATATGGCGTCGGGCCAGATGATGTTGCTCGATAGCGCGCGGAACTTCATTCAGCGCATCGGGCAGAACCCCGGCGTCCTTGCAGCGCAGTCTGCCAGCGCTTCGGGCCGTGCGCAGATCGCCCGCCAACAGGCAGGCATGACGGACAGCGCAATGACGCTGAATGGCCTGCGCAAGTTCGAGCACGCCGTCTATTGCGCGTGCTGGGACCGGGCGCGCCAGTTCTGGAAGCAGCCGGATTGGATTCGGATTACCGACGACGAGCAAGCTGCCGAGTTCGTGGGCGTCAACCAGCCCATTGCAGGCCCGCCGCAGATGGTCATGGACCCGGTCACTGGCATGGCAACGATCATGCCGACCGTGCTTGGCTACGATAACCCGCTGGCCGAGCTTGATGTGGACATCACGATCGACAGCGTACCGAACACGGCAACGCTGGCCATGGAGCAGTTCGAGACGCTGGCGCAGTTGGCAAGTTCTGGTGTGCCGATCCCGCCGCAAGCGCTGATTATCGCCTCGTCTCTGCCTGACAAGCAGAAGATCATGGAAATGATGAAGCCTCAGGCCGATCCGATGCAGGAGCAGCAGGCACAGCTTGCCGCGCGCGGGGCAGAAGCGGAAGTGGCCAAGGTCGAAGCTGAGGCCGCGCTGACGGGTGCGAAGGCGCAGAACGAACTGGCCCGCCCGCAGCTTGAGGCATTCCGGGCCGGTGCGAGCGCAGCTTGAGGCTTACGCCCGCGCAAAACGAGACGAGTTTCTAATCCTAGACGCCCTGCCGCGCGAGTGGCGGGCGCTGGTTCATGAGTTTGGCGGCAACAACGCTGTTCGGCTTTTCCGCGCTGGTTTCGGCGCAAGGGAGGCTGAGGCGATGCTTGCCGCGCAAAGGGTGCCGCCGACCTGAACGGGCGATTTCGTCACTGCTGAACGTATCAGCGGACCCGCCGCCGGGGACCGGGCGCATCGCTATGCCTGCGACAAGGCAAAGGACTTCCCATGGACAACGAGGACATTTTCGGCACTTCCCCGATTGCAGAAGAACAGGCGTTTGAGCCGATGCAGGAAACCCCTGCGGAGCCGGAGCCTGTAGCGGAACCTGTAGCGGTTGACCCCGCTGCCCCGCCTGTCGCAACGCCTGAGCCTGCCAAGCCTGAACCGGGTTTCGTGCCCTTGGCTGCGGTTCTGGACGAACGCGACCGCCGCAAGCAACTGGAGGCGCAGCTCGCCCAATTTCAGGCGCAGCAGAACCCGCCTGAGCCGATTGATGTCTATGACCCTGAGCAACTGGCAGCATTCCAGCAGCAGCAGGTCATCAACACCAAGCTCGATATTTCGGAGGACATGACCCGCGACAAGTTCGGCGACGAGCTTGTGGACAAGGCCCGCGACTGGGTTCTTTCGCGGTTCACGGCAAACCCGGCGTATCAGCAGGAAGTCCTCAAGCAGCGCAACCCGTGGAAGTTCGTGGTTGAGCAGTACCAGCGCGATCAGATCGCGTCTCAGGTCAGCCTCGATGACTTCCAGCAGTTCCAGGCGTGGAAGGCCGCACAGGCCCAGATCACGCCGCAACCGACGATTGCCGCACCTATCGCGGCTGCCCCCTCCCCTGTCCCGCCCCCTTCGCTGGCTTCCGCGCCTTCTGCTGGTCCTACGACGCAGCCGAAGCCGGACCCCGTGAAGGCACGGCTCGACAGCATGTTCTAAGGAATGAACAATGGCTGATTTCACTCTCGCGACCGCCTCGCAGCGCAAGGAATGGTCGAACAAGGCGCACATGGAATACGTGCGTCGCTCGCGTTTCGCGCAGTACATCAACAACACCACCAACGCGATCATTCAGGGCTACAGCGACCTTGAGAAGCGCGCTGGCGACACGCTCAACATCCCGCTGTTCTACAAGCTGACGGGCGCTCCGGTGACGGGCGAAACCCCCATCGTCGGCAACGAAACCGCGCTCGACAACTTCAACTGCGGCGTTCCGGTCGGCCTTCGCGGCAAGGGCGTGGCGATCACCAAGAACCAGACGTTCCGCACCGAAATCGACATCATGAACGCGGCCAAGGAAAGCCTGACCCGCTATTTCGGCGAACTGCTGCGGGACGACATCATCGAAGCGTTCGGCTCGGTCGTGACCACGGGTGACACCACGGTCAACTACGGCTCGGCCAGCGCTGCCAACCGCAACGCCTTCTCCGCTGCCAACGCCGACCGTCTGTTCTTCGGCGCAACCGCTGGCTACAGCGCCACGTGGGCAACCGCGCTCGGCAACGTGACCTCGGCGCAGACCTGCACCACCGCGCGCCTCGGCATCATGAAGCGTCTGGCTGGTTCGGCCTCGCCCATGATCACGCCGTTCCAGGTCGATGATGAACTGGGCCGCGAGTTCTATGTCGCGTTCCACGGCCAGCGCACGTTCCGCGATCTGGCGAACGACACGGCGATGGTCAACGCCAACCGCGATGCTCGCGCCCGTGAAGGCTCGGCAATGGACAACAACCCGATCTTCCAGTCGGGCGATCTGTACATTGACGGTGTGATTCACCGCGAAGTGCCGGAAATCGACATCTGGGCGGCTGCCAACGGTCTGAACACCGCTGGTGCTTCGTCGGCTCCGATCCGTCCGGTGTTCCTGTGCGGCACGCAGGCGGCGTTCATCGCCTACGCCCAGCGTCCGCAGGCTGGCACCGAGAAGTCGGACATCGCCGCCCTGAACCGCCGCATGACGGTGGGCATGGACGAGATCATCGGCGTCAAGAAGGCGGCGTTCAACGGGAAGCAGCATGGCATGGTCATGGGCTTCTTCGGCGCGGCGGCTGACTGATCGTGAAGCTGATCTTCATCGGGGCTGATGACCCCACGGAAGATGAAGTCTGCACCGTACACGGAATTGCCTTCCCTCGCGGGAAGGCAGTTTCGGTGCCCGGTGACATCTTCGAACTTCTTGCACCCAACCCTGCATTCAAGGCGGTTCCCGGCAAGCGCACGGCGACCGAACAGGAAGGAACTGAATAATGCCTGCAACCAACTCGCCGCAATCGCGGCTCGCTGCCCCCGGCCACGGCTTCGGCGGCAACATGAAGGTGTCTTACGGTGAAGTTGCCCTGACCGGCACGATCACCACTGCCGATGCGGCAACCGTCTGCAATCTACCCGTGGGCGCGATTGTGGTCGGCGTGACGCTGGAGGCCAGCGACATGGACACGGGCGGCTCCCCGACCCTGACCCTGAACGTGGGCGATGCGGGTTCGGCCACCCGGTATTTTGCCGGTTCGACCGCTGGCCAGACTGGTGTGACGGGTGTCGCCACGGCGGCAACCGGCCTGTTCTACCAGATCACCGGCACCAGCGACACGGCGGTTCGCGTGGCGGTTGCGGCGAACGCTGCCACCTCGGCTGACGGCACGGTTCGCGTGGCCGTCATGTACGTTCTGCCGACCGTCTGAGACTGATCGGGGCGAGGTTTCGGCCTCGCCCCTTTCATAAGGAGAGCAGCGCATGGCGATTGTTTCGGATGCTTCTCCGGTCGCGGATCTTGTGCAGTCGGACGAGACTGTCAACGATGTCGTGAAAGCCGCGCTGCGCAAGATCACTGGCATTGCGGAAATGCCCGACGCCGATCAGGCCGCGTTTGGCCTTGAGGCGCTCAACAACATGCTGGCCGAGTGGCGCGGGCGGGGCATGGACCTCGGCGTCGACTTTGGCCTCGAACTTCCCTTGGCGCTGTCGGACGTTCTGACGGTGCGGGACAGTTTCATTCCCGGCATCAAGGCCAATCTGACGGTTGCGCTGTGCGATGACTTCGACCGGGACATCACCCCATCGTTGCAGCGCCGTGCGATTGAAGGGCTGGTTCACATCCAGCAGGCTTTCCGACCGGCCTACACGAACGAGCAGTTTTAATGCCCCGGATGGCTTACGGCACGGGCGCATTCAAGCGGACGCGCGGCGATCTGCCCGAGCTTCCCGTGGTCAACATGTTCGCGGAGCCTGCGCCGACCGAGGAAACCGGCGTGGTGCTGCAATCGCGGCCCGGTCTGGTTGACCGGCTGACATACACGACCGCGCCGATTGTCGCGCTGTTCCGCAAGGACGGCGTTTTGAACGGCCAGCTTTTCGCCGCCACGCGCAACAGGCTCTATGGGCCGGGCGATCTGGGCTTGATCGATGGGCCGGGGCCGTTCTCCATGGACGGCTATGCCAATGCGCTGTTCGTGGCAGGCGGCGGCGATCTGTACAAGTTCGATGGCTCGATTGTCTCGCGCGTGTCGTTCCCGGACAATGCCAGCGTGATCAAGGTGCTGGTCGGTGCCTCGCGCGTGATTGCCATTCGCGGCGATACGCAGAAGTTCTATTGGTCCAACGTCCTTTCCAGCACGATCACCGGGCTTTCGTTTGCTTCGGCAGAGGGCCAGCCTGACCGCTTGCTCGATGCGGTGTTCATCGACGACATCCTTGTCCTGTTCGGCGCGGAGACGGTGGAGTTCTGGCCGAACACATCGGACGCCAACCTGCCGTTTCAGCCGCTGGAAGGCCGGGTGTTCGAGCGCGGCGTGAAGGCGACGGGCTGCGCGACCAAGTTCAATTCGACGTTTGCATGGGTGACGAACACCAATCAGGTGTGCGTGACCGATCCGGACAACATCATCAGCGATGCAGGGCTTGAGGCGCTGATCGAGGCCTCGTCTACCGTGTCGCTCTGGACGTTCGCCCTTGAAGGCACTGAGTTTCTGGCGCTGCGGCTTGACGATGCGACGTGGGCATTCTCGCCGCGCTCTGGCCGCTGGTCGCAGTTCACGACCGAGGGTGAAACCAACTGGCTGGCGCAGTGCCATGCGGGGGGCGTTTTCGGCTCTGCAAAGGACGGCAGGACGTTCGCTTGGGGTTTGGGGCATCTGGACCACGGCGGAACGCTTGAACGGCGCTGGCGGGCCGGATTCCCGATTACAGCGGGTAGTCTGACCGTCTCCAACGTGGTCGCGCGGTTGAATGTGGGCAACACGCCGTTTCTGACGGGCGCGCAGCCGATGATTGAAATGCGCCGGTCGATTGATGGCGGGCAGACTTGGGGCCGGTGGCGGCAGGTGTCGCTTGGGGCGCAAGGCCGCTATCGCAAGCGGGTGCAGTGGACGGCGTGCGGGATGGCTGGGCAACCGGGCTTTCTGGCAGAGTTCCGCGTCACCGATCCGGTGGACGTTCGCGTGTCCGACATTGCCTATAACGAGCCAATGGGGGCGTTCTGATGAAGCTTCCCCGGCTCCAGCGGACAATTGCGCTGGCGGGCAATGGCGGAAAGCCGACGCAAGAGTTTCAGCTTTGGTGGCAGCGGTTCGCGGAGCAGATCGAGGACAACTTCGAGGCGCTGGGCCTGCTGACGACCGAAGTTGCGGACATTTCGGCAGAGATCGACGCGCTTGATAGCGACGACATCGCTGAAGGCTTGACCAACCTCTACTTCACGCAGGCACGGGCACGGGCTTCGCTCTCGGCAGGCGCAAACATCACCTACGACAGCCTGACCGGCGTCATCAGCTCCACGGGCGGCGGGCTTACCCTTGGTGCGGTCGAGGTCAACCTTGGCGCAACGGCGCGGACGGGCGGCAAGTTCACGATTGCGGGCTCTGGCCTGACGGTCGGCAAGCCGGTGCTGATTGCCCAAGCGGTTGGTCCCTACACGGGCAAGGGCACGCGGGCTGATGAAG
>JACCDR012299178.1_pt1 | contig 12636 bp, 10 predicted proteins | sample 7446431 | NCBI WGS metagenome assembly JACCDR01 (sample SAMN15323443, study PRJNA562643) | freshwater metagenome | isolation source: river surface water | place: USA:Blue River Watershed | collected 2017-08-17
CATGCCGCTCTTCCAGCCGCCGCCGCTGACCATGCCGCCTGTCTTTGGCGCCGCCCGCAATGACAGCAAAGATGTCGAGCTCTACAATGCCTGGAAAAAGAGCAAAAGCCCGCAAGACCTCGAGAAGCTGATTAAGCAGCTCGATCCACTGATCCAGGCGGAGGTCAACAGGCGCTCAGGATCTCTCGCGCGGCCGCTTCTGGAGTCGCAGGCCAAGGCGATCGCGGTCAAAGCCATCAAGTCTTACGACCCGTCCTATGGCGCCAAGCTGTCCACGCACGTCACGAATCAGCTTCAGAAATTGAGTCGTGTGAATTACGCACATCAGAATGCACTGCGGATTCCGGAACACTCGATGGTTCAGTGGAACAGTTTCAAAATCGCCGTAGAAGATTTCCACGCCGAACACGGGCGTGAACCGACCACTGAGGAACTCGCAGATCATCTCAAGTGGAGTCCACGCCGGGTAGAGCAGTTTCGGACAAACTTCCAGCGCAAGGAACAGCTCGAGTCCCGTGAGACGGCTACGGATATGTTTGTGCCCTATGCGCATGACCCTCGAATTGATTACGCCTATCACAGTATGTCACCCAGGCAGCAGGCGATCTTCGAGCACATGACAGGCTATCAGGGCGCTCCGAAGCTCACGAATACGCAGCTGATGCAAAAGCTCAACATTACCCAGGGCGTTCTGTCTTACGAGAAAAACAAAATCAAGGACCTTTTGAAGAAGGCTCAAGCATGACGACCATGCGCCTTTATGCAGAGAAAATGACTCCGTACATCGTTACGGACGAAGATTTGCTCTGGTTCTTGCGCGCGGTGGAAGCTGAAGGCCCCGTTGAAACCGAAGTCGCGGCGGTACTGATAAATTATTTTTGCTGGTCTCGAGCGCAACTCGGGAACAAATGGTCTTTTACCGATGCTATTCGCGCCTACGCGCAGCCCGTCAACCCGAAGTGGTATTACGATGGGTCTGAGTATTTAAAGGACATTCAAGGTAAAGACCCGGCTACAGTCCGGGAGCTTGCGAACCGCGCGATTCAACGTGAGCGTGTTGAGAGCACGCGAACGGAATTCTCGCTCGTAACACAGAAAGCGGTGGTTGCCGCGCTCTCGGGGCTCGTCGACATTCCGACCAATGCCGTTGATTACGCAGCGCCGTACCTTGATGCGAGCAAGCGCAAATACAAGGCGCTGCAGCCCGCCGTGCCCGGGCGCAACCGGCTCTGGGTACGACCGAACGCGCTCACGTGGACCGGGTATTCGGTCGAACCCGACGTCTCCAGCGCCTACCTACAATATCAACGTGTAGCAGACCTGCGCGATGCGTTCGATCGCGACTTCAATGCGGAACTTTCGAAGATCGCCGCATTTTTTGACGAGAACCAGAAGGGGTACACGAACCAGTACCGGCAGATTTCACTCGGCAAGATTCGTTTGAACGTAGGTGCGGCGGCGGATTACAACAGCGACTACACGGTGGCCTTGGCGCAAAAGGCAATGAACCAGCGCCTAGATGGATTCCAGCGCGCACAAAAGATGGTCAAAAAGCGCGCGGAGTTCTACACCGACAGCACCGCATTTACGGAGGCGAATGCGAGCCGCTGGAAGCAGCAAACGGCTAGCCTCGTGCGCATGGCCAGCTCGACGACTGTTTCGCAGCCGGTGGTGAATGCGGTAGGCTTCGACTTCACTACCGGCGCATGGGTGACTTCCGATGCCTAGAAGGTTTGATCTCCACTTTCAGGCACTGACGGAAGAAGAACAAAAGAATACTTTTAAATTTTTGACGTTCGGCAAACCGCAAGCGGTTGGCGTCAAAGGCCTGCATATGCTCGTGAACCATTGGGTCAAGTGCTTTCTGACGCCGAAGGGCTCAGACCCATCCTCATTGGGATACGGCACGGAGTTCACGCGTCTCATCGGAAGCAGTGTGTCGGTCCACGATGCTCGCGACGTCTGCCTCATCGCTATCGAGAACTGCAACGACCAGATGGCTGCAATGCAGACCTCCGACACTACCCTCACACCTTCGGAACGGCTCGGAACCGCACGCCTTCTACGCTTCGTGCCCGACAACGCCTCGCCCGGCTTCGCTCTGTACGTCGAGATTAAGAACCAAGCGAATGAGCGCTTGATCCTCCAACTGCCTGGAGCTCTTTCCAATGGCGATTGAGATTAATGCCGAAGACGTCGAGCGCGCCGAGACGTTTCTCGAAAATCTTCTGACAGAGGAAATCCCTGAGGGGCGCTTCACTGAAGGTAGCGCCCTTCGTGATTTAACCGTGAAAGCTCTTGCGTTCGCATTTGCGCACCTAAAAAAAGAAAACGCGACCAGCCGCTCTTTGCAAAGCCTTCTTTCCGTTCGAGATATTGCGACGGGAGACCCCGATACCGATCGGGCCGTGTCGCAAGCGACGGACGCCATTCTTTCGAATTGGTTCGTAAATCGAAAAATGGGGGCATTTGCTCGTGGACTGGTCTTCGTGGACGTCACGCGCCGACAGGATTATGTTATCCCTGGCAATCATCGTTTTACTTACGATCGCATCCGGGGTTTTTATCCTGACGTTGTGGATGCTAGTCAAAACATTGTTATTAGAGCCGATCAACTCCTGCCCATCGTGTCAGTCGAAGGAACCATCGAGTCCTACCAATTCTCTCTGCGATTAATTGCCGCAAAAACGGGCGACGATTACAACGTTGCGCCGGCAACGTGGCTCGCCGGCACGTCTTTCAGCCCCTACGCGACCAAAGTCTACAGCACGACCAAGTACGAGGGCGGGCGCGGGCGAGAGACGACGCCCGAACTCATCGAGCGCGCCCAAACGTCCATCTCGGTCCGAAACCTCATCAATCCTCGGTCGATAGAGGCGACGCTTCGGGAGAAATTCTCTCTGATTCAGGAAATCCTAGTACTTGGGATGGGAGACCGAGAGATGTTGCGAGACCTGAAACTAGGTCTTCACGTTGGCGGTCACACAGACGTATATCTGAGCCTCCCGACGGTGCAACAAACGTTTGAAGGGTTGGTTGGCGGGCGCTTCGTGCGCCCGGACGGTATCGTGCACGTCTTTCGCGATCCTCTCGTTCCAGATTGGAAAACACAGTTTTTAGATTTTCAAAATAGGCCCGTATATCTGCAGCCTGGCGACGTGATTCGGGTTGCTTCGGGACTTCCCGAGGCGCCAAAAGACTTCGTGATCCGAGAAGTCGATACTGGCGAGCTGCGCGTTGGTACCAACACGCCATTTTCCGAAGCCACGGAGGACGATTCTTCAAAAACGATTGCATATTATATCTTCCGACCTCTCTACGGGACGGATTACCAGGTTTATCCGCCGGTGGGTGCGTCTGTGACGGGTCAAACATCCCGTTATCTACAAAAGGACAATGCCGTAATCCTACCTGGCGGTGCGCACTACGAGATCGCAGACGTTGCTGTCGTTAATCCGGACACGGGAGACGTCAACATTAACCCGGCCACTGGGTTTGTGCACTTCCCGAACCGGGTCAACGGAGCGCCAGGAGACTTTGAGTACCAAATTTTCTCAGAGTACCCGGAACTTGCGCAGTCCATGCATAGTTTCGATGAGCTGCGCATTAAGGGTTACGAGGGAAAGCAACTTCGTGTGGTGTACGAATCGCAAGCGAGTCTGGACGTCATCCATGACTTTACCCGAGACCGCTTTGAGCGTGTCGTCGTGGCCAACACCCTCGTCAAAGGGTTTACGCCCGTATATTTGTCCTTGACGGTGCCGTACCGCCTTCGGGCCTACGTAACGTCTCAGGTCGATGAAAATGCGCTCCGACAAACCATCGTGGATCATATCAATTCGTTTGACCCACGGGACATTATCGACGTCTCCGACATCTCCTACGTCGTTCGTGATTTCGATGAAAATATTGGAGCGGTCCTTCCTTTTGGGATTTCCTACACTCTCATTTCGCCGGATGGCCGCATTATTGAATATACGACTGCGGACGAAGTACGTCTTGATCCGTCGAAGATTGACCCGGGGCAAACGCTAGCCGATTTCCCGAATATGTTCGACTTTGGCATTAGCGACCGAACTGTCCGTTATCGAACGACCCTGGCCCGCGTCCTTGTGGCGCAGCAGGATTGACCATGCGCTATCGCGGCATTATCGAAGCCCTCTCGGACTTCTGGCTGCTGTATTTTAAGGATATCGACCAGCTTCAGGTGCTCTACGAAGGCACCGATGTGCTCATGGGGCAGCTTTACCTGGACATGTTGTCCCAGCTGCTCAACAACAGCTTGCAGGATGCCCCTCTTTTTAGCCGTGAGTCCGTCAAGCAAGTTCGCATTAAAGAGACGGAGCTCAAATACCTGCAGCGAAGAAATATCTCGCAAAGCCGCTTTGTCTATGTCGCAGAAGACAATATTGTCAGCGTACGCGCGCTCCAGAACAAAGTTCTTAATGTCACCGCCACGCTGGAACGGGACATTGACTTTTTTGTTACGGAGCAGCGAACGTTCGAGTTCGTCCACGACCCGCTTAACGCGTACCTCAGTGCTGACGTGGGTCTCGGGCTCAGCCGGTTTTCGGTTCGAACTCGCGAGCCACGCCGCCGGGCAATGTCACTGTCGCTTCGCGATGACGGTTCCGAGCTCCCCGTGGTCACGTCCAGCGCAACTGGCGATTCTGTCGAAGTTTTTTACGATGGTCCCGGTCATACCGCGGTAGGAACCAGTCGTCAGATCGTAAGCCTTCTCAACACCGATCCCATCGTCAGCGGCCTCGTATTCGCAGAGCTAGCGACCGAGGATGGCGGGACGGCGAGCCCTCATGGGACGTCCGAGCCCATTGTCCTTCGCAAGCAGCCGGTGCAACCCCTTGATGGGTACGCGATTCGACATCTCGAGCAGCTTTTCGGCGCGCGCTTCCTGGCGCAGCGTCTCGGAGACTGGGTAGCTCTCGGCGTTGAAAAAGGAGACATCCTTCGCCTTCGACCTGGAGCACAGATTGGAACGGCTCACGAGTTTCCGATTTCTCTCGTGCGCCGTGATGCGCTGTACCTGTTGCCTGGCGAAAAGCTCACGGCGATTTCGGCAGCTTCGCAGGTGGATTTTGCCATTCTCCGGCAGCCTGAAGACAATCAGGTCGTCAACGAACCTTTTGGTGTGATTGGGCGTGTCGCACAGCAAGGTATCGACGGGAAGCTCGAGTCGGCCGAGCGGCACTTCTATGCGGACTCTGCCGCATTTTCGGCTCTGCACCAAGACGATGTGATCGAGTTTTTGGGTGCGCAGAACACGGGCTACGCGCGGATCCTCGAGGTCATCGACGCGCACACCGTTGCCCTGGCGGCGACGAACCTGCGCCAGGAAGACGCCCTCACTTGGCGCTTCTACTCGCCGCTTCGGGCTGAGGGCAACGATGGCGCCTTGACACCCGTGGGGAGCCGGCAAGCCCTCTTCTCGACGAGCACGGACGTGTTCACCACCGCGACCGCCGGAACCCTGGTGCGTGTTGTCGTCGAGGGGAAGGTCCATCACTTTGAGATCGTTGCGAAGAACAGCCCTCGTGAAGTGCGGATATCAGGCGTTCCATGGACGACTCCCCTGACCGGACTGCTTTGGGGGTGGGCTGCCGAAAAACCCGCCGCTTACACCGCGGTGTTTCCCTTCATGCAGAAGGGCACCGTACGCGTCCAAGCGCAGCGCTTGCTCGACAATGCAGAGGTTCTCGAAGGTCGCGATTACGTTGTGTACGAGGATTTGGCGCGCATCGAGCCTCTTACTGTGTGGCGCACGCAGCTCGAGCCTCGTGTCGACTACAGCTACCGCTACCTCATTGCCTCCGCATCTAGCCCTATCGCCACAGGGTCGGATGCACAGGTCACAGCGGGCACGCCGGCAGTCTTCCATGCGGAGAGCGCTGAATTTGGCTACTACGACCTCGGGCAGCGCATCGAGATTGTCGGACATGGGCAATTTACGATTTCGAAGGTGCGCAGCGCGACCGAGGTAGAGCTCGCGCCCGACCCGCGTTTGTCTGTTTTTACGCATCCTAATGCGCAGTATTTGTGGCGTCTTTATCCTCGAGGGGTCCTCGAGACCGATGATATCCGAACGTTCATCTACGAAATTTCTTTCTGGGCCACCGACGCTGAGGTCGATCGGAACAATCTTTATACAAACTACGGGTATCTCATCGGGCGTTTCCAAGCTTCTTCTGAAAGCTACCGTTCCTTCATACGAGGTGTGTTTCAACTTTTTATGTTGGGGCCCACGCTCGAAAGGCTCGAGTCTGCCGTCAACATTGTCGCGGGTATGCCTGTCGTGCGAGATGACGGCGAGATATTGCTGGATTACGACGCGGGTGCGACTCAAACAGGCGGGGACGGCTACCTAGACTCGAAGATGCAGACCTTCAAATCGGTAAGCGCTCGGTTTGACGACACCGCGATGGCCTCGCAGCTCTACATCGGCACGGGGCTCAACGAAAACCGCGTTTACCGTATTCTGAGCGTGCTGAGTCCTCACGAAATACTCGTTGAGGGACTCACGTCGGATGACGGGCCGGTGCAGTGGGAGCTTTCCGAGCACGTAGAGCAGACGGTTACCACAAGCCGGAGAACGTATCGCTTCCCGCGTACCGTTCCTCTGCGCGCGACCGTGACGAACCCGGCCAATATTGGCGTGAAGATCTTCCGTGCCTTTGAGGTCCTTACCGAAGTCTTTCAAGTCACGGATTACATCGAGTCGCCTACGTGGTGGGAACGCGTTCAAATTCCCGAGGAGCTTTGGCCCAATGCGTCCGTCGCGCAGCGTCAGTCAACGCCTGCTCTGGTGGAGCACGTGGTGGGTCCGCAGGATGGCGCTAGCATCGGAGATCCTGGTTACCGTATCGGTTCAGATCACACCGGGTTTGTCCCTGCGAGTGGAGCTGCGCTATCCATGCGGCACCACATCGCGTTTGTTGTTCTTGACAGTATTCTTAAATATCACCTTTTTTATGTTTCCTTTAATCCTGTACTGCTGGGCCGCCTTTCGACAGATCTAATCCGTGATCTCGAAGAGTTTGTTTTCATCGCGAAGCCCTCGTACACATACATTGTTCTTTCGCCCAGCTCGCTCTTCAAAGAGGTCATCCAGATTCGGGAAGGGCTCAATTACAAGGCCAAGCTTCAGCTCGATGCCGCCGGCGGCGATGCGATTAAGCTGCAAGACACGCCGCTGAGAATCGGGGACGATTTCCGGATAGGTGAGTGGTTTCGCTACACGACCGTGACCGGGACCTTCCCCGCCCCCGTCAATCCTACGGGCACGGTGATTTTGACAAGTGAGCCTGAATCTGACTTTATTTTCTCGAAAGTAGTTTTGACCGACTTCACGGCGGGCGGTCAGCCCATCCCCATGGCGCTGCGGACACCGACCGGGATTCGGCAGCAAGTTCGCGTCGTCGACAATGCTCTGGTATTTGATATCCCAGATGTTGCCCAGGACCAAAGCACGGTATCCTTCGTGGCCTACGGGCTCAGTGAGCCCAGCACGATCGATCCAGAAGCGTTTGATCCGAGCGAGGGCGACACTGCGTACTTCATTGGCATGAACCGTCCACGATTGAGCAATCCGGAGGCGGACATGGTGATGTACGAGTATCCGATTCAAATTCGGCGACGGCTGATCGCCTAAAGGAAAGCGCATGGCACACGGCTGGACAACGTATCTGCCGATACGCGGAGATTTAAAAGTCATACGCCGTGACGCGCTGACGCAAGAGACCCTCTCGGTCTGGGAAAAGAAGAACGTCATCACGTACGGTGGGACGGAGTCGATTATCCGCCTCATGGCTCCGAACAACGCGCTCGGCGTCAATGTGCAGCGAGAAAATCAGATTCGTTCCATGCGCTTCGGGACGAGCAATGTGACGCCGCAACGCACCGACACCAACCTCCTTAGTGAGGCCGTGGTTGGTGGCGAGCCTATCCGCTTCGAGCTCACCGACGCCAGGCGCATCCTAGGCGCGGCAGGAACGGTTGAGTTCGTGGCGGTGCTTGCTGCCAATGTTGGCAACGGCTTAACCTATCGCGAGGCCGGGCTCTTTACGCGCGGCACGGCGGACTCTCCGCAGACGACTGCAGGCGCCGTGATGTTTTCCCGGCAGGTATTTGCCGATCAACCGAAAAACTCAGCCGTCGAACTGGAGTTTCGGTGGCGCATTACTCTGACCGTCTGAAGGGCAATCATGGCTGAACAAAAAGCATTTCTTGATTACCGTCAGACTGGCGACACGGGCGCGGACTCAGCAGCGTCGATTCAGCCGCTGAAAAATGGCGAGTACGCGGATGAGACGACGTTTAACCGTCCGCTCGAGAACCTACGCCAGCGCAGCGAAATCGTCCGCGCACAGGTTCAGGATCTACTGTATTACCGCGACCGAGGCCAGGTTCTCTTCGAGCTGACGCCTACGAGTACCGCGACATGGGGTGGGCCTACAACCGGGGGTGGCACGGGCGTCCTGACTGTCACGGGAACGCTCAAGATTTCACCCTTCTCTGCTCCCGCAGCCCCTGTCCGGGGCTCCTTGGCGACGGGCGCTGCCGGAACCAACCAGCTCACGTACAGCCTGAGCTCGAGCACCTATGCATCGCAGGGAACGAATGCGATCACCGTCGAGCACCGTGCAACCACGGGTCAGCAACTCGCGGTGTCGATCGTCGATGGTCCTGTGTACCACGTGCTTGTCCAGTTCGATAGCGGCAACGTCAACCATACGAATTCAGCGGCAAAAGCGGCACTCGACACAGCGATCGCAGCCAATGCATTTCTAGCAGGCAAGTTGACCACGGCCGTAGACGGTACGGGTGTGCTCGCGGCGCTCGCCGAAACACGCATTTCGGGGTCTGCCGATGACGAATCGCATTGGGTCCTGGGCACGTCGATTACCAACCTCACGAGCGTCCGCAAGCTCAACATCGGCGATGGCATCGGGATTTGGTACAAATACCTCATCGAGCCCGACAACGACCCGGCTGACCCCAAAGGCAACGTCGCAGGGGGTCGCGCTGAGTCTTCGGTTACTCGGAATAATCATAATATACCTGCTGGCTCGCTCTTCGTAACCAGCGATAGCGCAAGCAAAATCCCGGGCGCAATTATCATCTGCCGCGTTGCCTATAACGGGCAGCTCGTGTTTGCAGATGGGACACGGGTTGCGCCAGGCGAGTCCACAAAATTCGAGAGCGTGACGACCACGCTCAACGCGCAGCTTACGAATTACGTCACGTCGTCGTCCTTGAGCTCGACACTCGGCAACTATTCGACGACGTCGGCGATGAATACGGCGATCAGCAATGCCGTGGCGAATCGCGCAACGACGACTTACGTCGATACCCAAATCAACACGCGCACCACGCCCACGGCCGTTAACTCTCAGATCGACACGAAGCTCACGGGCTACGCGACACAAACCTGGGTCCAGCAGCAGGGCTATTCAACGGGCAGCGGCGTTAGCCAGACGTACGTAGATAATCAGGTTGCGACGCGCACGACGCCGACTCAGGTCAATACGCAGATCGACGCGAAGCTCACGGGCTACGCCACCCAAACGTGGGTTCAGCAGCAAGGGTATTCGACCGGCGGTGGGGGTGTTAGCCAGGCTTACGTCGACGGGCAGGTCGCCACCCGGACCACGCCGACTGCCGTAAATACGCAGATTCTCGCGGCGAATAGCACCGGCACGGTGCAATTGTTGGATGTCTATTACGCCTTGCAGGCGCCGGGAACCTCAGGCGCGGGTATCTACATCAACGCCATTTTGGTCCACCGTGATGGCACACTCATTCGAATCACGGGTCTCTATAACATGAGCGATGTCTTGGCTCCAGAGACGACCATTGTCGCAAATAAGTGGATTTACCTTTACGCCTACAACCACGGCGGGACCTGGAAGCCGGTGCTCAGCGACCAGGGCACGTATTCCGAAAACAATAACTACAACGCGTCGCCCCCTTTTTCGTCACGGATGAATGGCTATGGGTTCTACCTTCCGAACTCCGTCGGCGGAGGAACCGTTGGCAACAATACAATGCCGTGCTTCGGAGCATTGCGCACACTAGGTAACGGAATCTTTATGCAGCAGGTGTGCAATCGCAATATTCTTTATGGAACCTATGGGGCGCTCAACAACCTGACCAATTATGCTGCGAGTACGTTGACAACGGCCCTTGTAGACGAGTTCTGGCCCTTCAATGCACGCGCGGTGCGGGTTACTGGGTCAGCCTCCACGGCGGCAACGTCTAGCACGAGTGTGTATCTTTACTATCCTTTTAACGCGACAAACTGGGCCACCGCGGAGGCTTTTACATCCCTTACCGTGCTCGCGGGGCACCAGACAAGTCACGCCTATACGATCGCAGCGCACCTAGCACGTAGCTATTTCTACGGCGCGGAAATTCCGGGTAACAAGGCCGCGTCGCTAGACCTGCGTGAAGTGCACTTCTAGCCGCGGTCTTCGATAATCACACGTCTGTTTTCAAGCATGTGCTTGATTTCGCGAATGGGCATTTTTGCTTCGATTTCGCGAACCTCTTCCACACGCGTTTGGAACGCCGGATATTTGTAATCCACGAGCTTGTCGCGGACTTCTTCCTCGTTCTCAGCGTCCATTACGCTGTGAAGCCGAACATGGATGGTTCCCGTCGAGCCCTGTGCTTCCGGGCTCATCACCGAGTAGCCGTCTCCGCTCATGCCGGGACTGACGGTGCTGACATGCAGCGTTTGCGTAATCAAAAAAAGAGCCATTATTTACTCCACGAGTTTGAGGATCTCGTCGCCGCCCGCGCCGGTAAGTCGGCAGCCAAATTCAACCCAACGGATACGACGGCCTTCGAAAAAGAACGACACTGAGGAACCGAGGGACCATTCGTTCGGATTTGCAGGATTCTGGGTGATGGGATATAGCTTATCCACCACGACCTTGTCAAAATGCGGATGGTCGGGATAGTAAGTCCCGAAGCCCAAGCCCAGATAATAACCGGCTCGCCTGAGAAGAATCGGCGTAATTCCGATACGATGGTCATCAATACGGCTCATCGTATTTGTCGACCAGCTCGAAGAAGAATTCGATGCCGTTGGCTTGAACGGGTGCGAAATACGCATTGGCCGTGGGCCGCGAAAAGGTAATACGCAGCGTCTTTACGTTTTCCACGGCTTCAGGCTTGATGCTTCCGATCACCCGCCCGCCCTGCACGACCACGATACGGTCTTTGGCGTCGAGCTGGTTGTCCTTAAATTCTTCGCCCGTCATCATGCAATGGGTCACGGTCATATTGAATCCTTGAAATCGGTCGGAATGCGCACGCGGGTACGCTTACCGACTTTGAGTTTGGTTCCGCGAATATCGTTCAGCACATCCAATTGATGCCGTTGAAGCGTCTTTGGAGCATAGAGCCCCTGCGCGATTTGTGCGAGTCCGTATGCGTCCGCCAAATTGTCGTTCTTGATGTCGACGCCCCACTGCAGACGGAGTGCGTCCATCACATCTTCTTTGGACGCGGAGCCGTTCGCTGTGACAAATTTCTTGAGCTGCTTCGGGGCAGCTACGTACACCGCATCGGACGCATCGAAGAGCGCGAGCTTTACGATCGCACCTACCTCGCCCAAGTCAAACTTGCGGTTCACGCTGCCCATCGAGTACCCCTCGAGCACCGACACCTTGCAGTGCACCCCTTCGAAGATGTCCCGAAGCTGGTCACGGATGTAGGCAAGGCGCTTGTGGCCGGTCTGCTTGGGCTCGATAAGCTGGGCCTTCAGGAGCTGCCCGCGGCTGTCGAGAAGGCACAGGCCCGTGTGGTTGAGCGACTGGTCGACCCCTGCGAAGATCATGGCGCTCAGGCTATCATCGCCGGCATGAGCACACCCGTGGATTTGAAGTCGAATTTCGTCCGGGAGCTACCGGCGGAAAACCTCTACCGGGTGTCCTTTGAGGTCATCTTCGCGAACAACATCGAGCTGGAAGTCTTTGTCTTCGACACGGACACCCTGCTCTTTTCGCGCGTCGCCAGCGTCTATGACCTCGAGACCTACCCGCGCGGCCAAGAGCTCGCCAAATACAACAACATCCCGTATTATCGGGCTCGTGCCGGCATTCGCGAGTTTTCGCAACTACGAGATGCTGTGTACTTTGAAAGCGTCACGAAAGAGCGACTCAAGATCCTCTGCGATGCGTGGAGCACCGTCGTCGACAAGTTTGCAGGTACGCTCGTTTTCGACGCGCGCTCGTACGTTAGGTAAACGATGCCGACAAAAGCCAATATGGTCCGTACCACGCAGGTGGTCGCGGGCGAGTACACCTACAAAGTCGTCGTTACGTGCATCGACCAGGGCGCGCTCCCCGACAAGTTCATTTTCTTGAGGCGAATCGATGACGTCTCCGACCCCAAAGACGATTCGTTCTATCGCGTCGTGGAAATTGGTGATTTCACCCTTTACCCTACCGACCGCAATACCTCCGTCGATCAGGGCCTCGGCTTCTGGCGTGATATTTCCGCTAATTTTTCGTATGATGATGTTGAGACAGCAAATCAGGCTTGGAAGGAGCTATCTGCGCGAATCAATGCGCTGGTGGAGCGCTACGAGATTTGGCGCACTGAATATCAAAC
>JACCDR010890751.1_pt1 | contig 12635 bp, 6 predicted proteins | sample 7446431 | NCBI WGS metagenome assembly JACCDR01 (sample SAMN15323443, study PRJNA562643) | freshwater metagenome | isolation source: river surface water | place: USA:Blue River Watershed | collected 2017-08-17
GTTATGTCAAACAGTGCAAATTCAATTTGGCGCAGTAAAAAAAGCCCTGATTGGAAATTTTTCGCTGCCAGCATCTTGGCGATCAGATCTTGGCTCAAGCAGTCGCCGGTTTCGTGGTGGGCGGATAATTCGCTCAGCACCTCGGGTTGCCAGCACCAGTTTTCCAATAATTGGCTGGGCAATTCCACGGCATCCCACTCCACGCCGTTAATGCCGCTGACAGGCCCAAATTCCATTTGGGTCAGCATATGGTGCAGGCCGTGACCCAATTCGTGGAAGAGTGTGGTCACGTCATCGTGCGTTAAGAGCGCGGGTTTATCGCCGGTTGGCGGTTGGAAATTGCACACTAAAAAAGCAACGGGGTTTTGCATGCCTCGGCTGCGTAACCGTCGCACTAAACAGTCGTCCATCCAGGCGCCGCCGCGTTTACCTTCCCGCGCGAAGAGATCCAAATAAAAACCGGCAATTAACCGACCATTGCGATAAATGTGGTAATAGGCGGCATCGTCATGCCACAGGGATGGCGCGTCGGCAGGCTCTATAGTGAGATCAAACAGTTTCTCCGCGACGCCAAACACCCCCCGCAGAACGCGCGGCAGGGTGAAATAGTGACGCACCGTTTCACTGGAGAGGCTGTATTTGGCTTCGCGTAATTTTTCGCTGTAGTAGGCGATGTCCCAATGTTCGAGTGTCGTGAGGCCACAGTGGCTCGCCACCCAGCTTTGCAGCTCCGCGAGATCACGCTCGGCCCCTGGGCGGGCCTTGGTGGCTAAATCGTGTAAAAACGCTATGACCTGCTCCGGGCTTTCCGCCATTTTGGTTTCAAGCGATAGCTCGGCGAAGTGGCGAAAACCCAAGAGTTGGGCCAGCTCCTGGCGCAGTTGCAGTATTTTGTCGATCAGCGGGCCATTGTCATGGCGTTTGCTGGCGTCAGTCTGTCCGGGTGGGGGGGCTATGTCGGATGCCCGTGTGGTGTAGGCGCGGTAAAAGGTCTCGCGCAGTTCGCGACTGTCGGCGTAAGTCATGACGGCTTGGTACACGGGGCCATCCAGTGTGAGCAGATAGCCCGTGACACCTTTGCGGCGCGCGGTTTCGGCGGCGGCTTCTTGCTGGCTGGCAGGCAGGCCGGCCAAGTCATTAAGGTCAGTGGTGTGATAACACCAGGCTTGAGTCGCATCCAGCACCTGATTGCTAAATTGGGTGGTGAGTTGGGTCAGCTCGGCTTGAATTTCCCCGTAGCGCGCCTGTTCGGGCGGCGAGAGGTCAATGCCGCTCAAGCGAAAGTCACGCAGTGGATGCAGAATGCAATTCTGTACCGCCAGGTTGATACGGGAGAAGTTGGGGCTGTTATAAAACGCGTTATAGGCCTTGAAGAGGCGTGCGTTTTGGCCCAGCGAGGTGTAATAGCGGCTCAATATGGATTGTGCGGTGTTGTAGGCATCGCGCAGCTCTGGGCTGGATTTGACCGCATGCAGATGACTCACGGGTGCCAGGGTGCGGCTCAGATCATCGGCGTCATCGTCCAGTGCGACAAAAAACGACCACTCAGGCGCATCATGAGTGGCTTCCAGTGCATCCAGCCGCGCCTCCAGTGCTGCCAGGTTGCGGCCGGTTACCGCTTCAACGGCAGGCACTATGTGCGCTACCTGTATCTTGGCGAAGTCGGGCAGCTGGTTGAGTGGCTGCTCATGTTCTGGCATCAGGGGATTATCGGTATCGAAAAAACGGAAATTATAGTGTTGGAGTGGGTTTTGCTTATGCTTCCAATCGCTGTCTGGGGTCATGGCGTCTCTCCAAAAAGTCGGTGTTGAGGGCGGCTGGGCGCTGTGCCCTTCACGCCCGGTGGGTTCAGGGGCGCGGCTTGCGCGTTAGGGGCGCCGTGCCATCAGCGCTGCCGGGTGCGCGCGGGGCTCTCGGTTTTTTGGCCGGTTTTTTAGCGCTAAGGCCGTTACTGGAACTCGGTTTTTTTGTTTTATGCCCTGCAGCCTTGCCGGAGTTTTTGACTTTGCTCGGCCCTTTGTAAGTGGCCTTGAGATCAGCTAATTCGCGTTTTTGGGGCTGAATACCGAGATAGCGCTCGATGCTCGCCATCAGGTTCCAATCCAGGTGATTGACGAGGGTAATGGCTTTACCGCTCTCGCCCTTGCGCCCGGTTCGCCCGATGCGGTGAACATGATCGTCGCCACTTTGCGCCACGTTGTAGTTGATCACGAGTTCAACGGCGTCAATATCCAAGCCGCGTGCCGCCAAGTCCGTTGCGACCAAGACGCTGAGATGGCCGCTTCGAAACTGCTGCAACACTTGTTTGCGCTGGTCTTGCGTCAGCTCGCTGTGCAAATAACCGGCTTTGATTTTGTGGCCACGCAGGCTGCCCGCCAAGCGCTGGCAGAGGTCGCGCGTTTTGCAAAACACCATGGCGCGCGGCGCCTGTTCCAACTCCAACAGACGTGTGACCAGTGTGGTTTTATGGGCGTCGTCATCGGCCAAGATGCGCTCTTGCACAATGTTGGGTTGGCTGTCAGGCGTTTGGTTAAGGGCAATGCGTTCGGGATTCTGCAACTGGCTGGCGATAGGGCCAAGCTTCGGGTGGCCAAGGGTGGCCGAAAACAGCCAGGTGTTGCGCTCAGGGTTGCAGTGGCTGGCAATGGCGGCAAGCGATTCACTAAAGCCGAGATCGAGCATGCGGTCTGCTTCGTCCAGAATCAGCCATTCGAGGTCTGCAAGATCGAAGGATTTCTCGGTTAAATGCTCCAGTAGTCGCCCGGGCGTGGCTATGACGATTTCAGGGTTTTTGCGCAGTTTGGCGAGCTGCTGAGAAAAGGACTCCCCGCCCATGATCACGGTGGCGGTAACAAACGTAAAGGCGCCCAAGCGTGCAAAGGCGGCCTCGGTTTGCAGAGCCAGTTCACGTGTGGGCACCAGAATCACCGCGCGTGTGCCGGAGCGTGGCGAGGGTTTAGCCAGGCATAATTGAATGACGGGGATTAAAAACGCAGCGGTTTTGCCGCTGCCGGTTGCCGCCTCAACCAAGAGGTCTCGCCCGGCCAGCGCTGGCGTTAAACAAGCGGCTTGAACGGGGGTCGGGGTGGTGAACTCAGCTTGATCGAGGCCTTTTTGCAGACGGGGGTGGAGCGGTAAATCGCTAAACACGCAGGGTTACTCAACTGACGAAAATTAATGTCCAGTATACCACCAGCCGCAGAGTGTTAGCCGGGCCCGTTTTTTAGCCGTTCCTCTAAAAAGCCTGTTACCTATTGCGCAAAATGAGACAGGCGAACCCCGCCTGTTTTAGGGGCGTGGTATCTTTGGCTCCAGTCACTTACATAAATGTGTGATGTTTTATCCCAATAGCAGACTTTATATTCATAACAACATATTCAGAACAACGATAACAAAAGGCGAGGTGCTCGGAATGAGGTCTTTGTTTTCAGCCGTCTTGATGGGCGTTTCTGCCCTGGCGCTAGCGGCCTGTACAGGCGGCAACACTAAATCCAGTAGCAGCTTGGCCGTGAGTAGCAGTCTGACCGCGAGTAGCAGCCTGACCGAGAGTAGCTCTGCGCCATCGAGTAGGTCCAGCTCCTTGGCTGTCTCCAGCCTTGCCATTTCAAGTGTTGCCGTTTCAAGCGTTGTCCTTTCAAGTAGTCTGGTGTCTTCCAGCAGTCGCGCGCCAAGTTCTAGCAGTCAGCCGGTTTTGCCAGCCAGTTCGAGCCTGGCACCCAGCAGTCGATCGGCGGTATCGAGCAGCAGCTCGGTCATACGCAGCAGTTCACTCAGCAGTAGCAGTCGTCCGTTAAGCAGTAGCAGTCGCCTCTCTAGTAGCTCGTCGGTTAGAAGTTCCGTTCAGAGCAGTTCCGTTCAGAGCAGCTCCTCCGTGGCAACCGGGCCCTTCCTCGATACCCGCAACAGCGTAGTTGTCATGGTGCCGGCACGTATCGAGTCAGAAGATTACAGTCGTGCGCAGGATAATGACCAACAAAATACCGGCTCCTGTACGGCGGCTGGCCCTGTCGACTATATCCCTGTTCAGCCTGAACAGCCGGGTGACTGTGATGTGGCCAATACCGAAGTCGGGGAGTGGCTTGAGTATAAAATTGCCGCCACGGCGGGGGATTATGATCTCGATTTCAGTTTTGCCTCCGGCACTACCGGCACTCGGCAGGCTGAAGTCCTGTTAAATGGCAAGTCCTTGGGCATCTTGGCCATACCCGTTAATGGCAGCACCACCTATGGCATGGTGTCTTTGAATAAAATCGCCTTGCCGCAAGGTGAATCTACCTTGCGTGTGGTGATGACCACAGGCAGTGTGCGTTTTGATGCGATAGACGTCAGCCGCCACCAAACCGTGCCAACAGCGCCGACGGTAACCAGCTTCAGCATTATCAATACCCGTACCAATCAAGCGGTGAGCGGATATGAAGAGCTCCTCGCGGGCCAGGCAGTGGCCTTGAATCTCGATACTGTTGGCCATAACGATTTGGTACTGCGCGCCAATGTCGCGGGTAATGTGAAGTCGGTTTATTTTGGTTTGAATACCCGTACCAAATACTTTTTGGACGATACCGCTCCTTATGCGATTTACCCCGATAGTAACGGTACCTTTCGGCGGTGGACGCTCGGCGCCGGCGTCTTCACGCTGAGCGCTGCTGCTTATGCGGATAAAACCGCCCAAACCGCGCCCGGCGCCTCGATCAGTATCAAACTCACCCTTCAGGAATCGGTGTTCGACATTGCGGATCGCAGTGTGGACCTGATCGGTAAGGTGGGTGGGGCAGCCCCCAGTGTGGATTGGGTACTCAAAAATATCGGCAATGTGGCCGGCGGGTTTCAGTTATTGAATGCCCCAAACTGGGTGACCCTGAGTGCAACACAGGGCACTATAGCCCCGGCTGCCAGCCAGACAGTGCAATGGCGCACAGCAGCCTGTACTGCAGAAGGGGTGAAAACGGCGGTGGTGAATTTGCGCGATGCCAGTGGCGATGTAACGCCAATTACCCTGCGCCAAGCCTGTACGGCAGGCAATTTGCAGGATGTTGCCTTCGATCGGTTTTACATCAACCAAGCTGTGCCGGCGCAAGATACTTTCGAGCCTGCCGCGACCCAAACGCCTCTCGTTAAAGGCCGCAAAGGGTTGGCGCGTGTTTTTGTGACGGCCAACCAGGCCAATATCGGCAACATTAAAGCCAAGCTCTTCTACAAAAAAGCCAATGGTGATACGGGGAGCCTGGATTTGACGGGCCCTACCACTGTACCGACACTGGTCAATGAAGGCATGCTGGCGCAAACCTATAACGTGATAGTGCCTGAAGATCTGGTCGCACCCGGGTTGGAAATCTATATTCAGGTCGATTCGACCAATGCCTTGGCTGAGGCCAATGAAACCAACAACCGTTACCCGGCGGAAGGTTATGCCAAATTGGTGGTGCAGGATCCACCCCGATTCGATATGACTTTTGTGCCGGTGATTATTGATGGCACAGATCCCGGCTTGAACAATACGGTGATCGAGGATCTGCTCAAAGACACCCTCAAACTGCACCCGATCGAAAACTACAACTTCACGATTCGCACCGAGCCCTACACCTACACCGGCAACGAAAGCGGCGTGAAATCCTGGGGGCATGCGTTGGGTAAAATCCAGGAGCTGCGCACGCTCGACCGTTCGGCACGTTACTACCACGGTCTCGTTGGCAAACGGGTTGATGCATCGGGCACGGCCGGCATCGCCTATTTGAGTTCAAAAGCGGCGCTCAGTATCAAGTCACCTGGCACCATTGCGCATGAATTTGGCCATAACTTCAGCCTGAGCCACACCGATTGTGGTGGCCCGCTTCGGCCCGATAACCGCTACCCCTTTTATAACGCCGTGACCAACATCTGGGGCTACGACATTCTGACCAATATGCTCACGCCACCCACCTCAAAAGACCTGATGAGCTACTGCAGCAACGAATGGGCCAGCCATTATGGTTACAACAAAGTGATGAAGTATCGCGGGCTTGAGGGCTCTGGCCTCAAACCCTATGCCGAGCAAGAGGACATTCCGGTGACCTGGTTGACGGGCGTCATTGACTCGCCCAATGAGGCCCGCCGGATACGGCTCAGTAATGTGTATGCCGGTTATGGCACCTTAGAGGATGGCGCGGGCGATTACAGTTTGAGCGCCTATGATGAGGCGGGTCTATTGGTCTACTTTACTGCGTTTAATGCCTTGATGGTCGACCACGCTGATGAGGCTCATTTCAGTGTGCCATTGCCCAATCTGCCCATGGCCCGTTTGGAGATTCGTCGCGGCGATGAGTTGATGCTGGCGATGCCTTGGGGCTCGTCCACTGCCGCGCAACAAAAAGCGCAGGCTCCCATCATCGCAGTCCGCGAATCAGCCGAGGTGGTGCACATCCGTTGGGGTGCTGCGCCCTTGCATAGCCTCACGGTGCGCGATGCCGCAACAGGCGCGGTCTTAACCAACGACCAAACGGGCGACGCCCGCATTGCGACTCAGGCGTCGACGCTGGCTGTGACCCTGGTAGGCCCTGGAATCACCCGTAATCTGACCATTGATGTGCACTAATCACCGCTAAGCGCGGCGGTTAGGCCCGGAATCAAAACCCCGCCATCGCAAGAGGCGGGTTTTTTTGTCACTGAATTTTCGTATGATGCCGATCCCTGCCTGTCACCTGTTCAGTGCTTTAGGTAAACAGGCCGGCATCTTTTTCACTCAACAGGTTGATCGCCATGCTTGCTTATCCCGACTTTGACCCGGTTGCTTTTACGGCACTCGAGTCCTTCACCCTTTTTGATAAAACCTATGGCCCTTTTGAGGTGCATTGGTACGGGCTGATGTATTTATTCGGTTTTGCAGCCTGTTGGGCGCTGGGTATGTACCGCGCCGGTAAACCCCACTATGTGGTCTACCGTCGGCAACTGGACGATTTGCTGTTTTATGTCGCTATGGGCGTGGTATTGGGCGGGCGTGTGGGCTATGTCCTGTTTTATCAATTCGGTGAGTTTCTGGCAGAGCCTGCGATACTGTTTCGCGTCTGGGAGGGGGGTATGTCCTTTCATGGCGGGCTCCTCGGCGTTATTTTTGCCACTTGGCTTTTTTGCCGCAAAGAAAATCAACACTTTTTTGATGTGATCGATTTTTTTGCGCCCTTTGTGCCTATCGCTTTGGGGCTTGGACGGCTTGGCAATTTTATTGGGGGTGAGCTTTACGGTCGGGCGAGTGATGTGGCTTGGGCGATGATTTTTCCGCGTGATCCGTTACAAATTCCAAGGCACCCCTCCCAGCTGTATCAGTTGTTTTTAGAAGGAATTGTCTTGTTTGCGATTTTATTCTGGTTTTCGCGCAAGCCGCGCCCGCGTGCCGCTGTGTGTTCGTTATTTGTGTTGTGCTACGGCATTTTACGCTTTGGCGTCGAGTTTTTCCGGCAGCCGGATGCGCATATCAATTTCGAATTATTTGGCTGGATGACGCGCGGCCAGGAATTGTGCATTCCCATGATTCTCATTGGCGGCGGCGTTTTTATCTGGTCAATGAAGCGCCAGGTCTATGCGCCCCGCAAGGCTCAAGTGGCTTAAGGCACGCTGTCGAGTCGATCTGGCGCACCTGCATCGGGCCCTGTATCTGACAAGGACGTCTTATAAAAAGCGGTATTTTTCGAAGAGGTCAGGGGCTCGGTGTGTTTGACAAAGCCCTGGGAGCGCAAAGGCTGTGGCCTCTATTCGGGATGTTGCGCTATTCACCCGCTTTACGCTCAAAACCGTATAACCCAAAGCCGACGCGAACGCTGTCATTGACGTCTGACGGCGATACTTCGTGCGCAATAAGCCATTGTGCAATGCGCTCGATAAAGACGCTGGCTTCGGACTTTAAATAGTCGTGAAATTCTTCAGCATCTTTCCTTCGAATGTCGGTCATGGCGCGCCTTTCGAGGCGGGTTGGTTTTTTGGCATCGGCGCTAGACGCGACAAATAAATTGTAAACCAGGGTTTGTGCAAAATCGTGGATCACAGTGCTCGCGCGCAGCAAGGCTTGCGGGTTTGCGCCAAGCGGCGAGTAATAATTTTTTAATGCCTGTAAGGTGCCATTGTCGAGCAGCGCAACGCAATCGGCATTCATGAGTTCTTTGAGGATGGTGTGCATGGGAAGGCCGCCGCCAAAACGACGCACCAAGCTTTTAAAGCTGGGTGTGCCCTCCTCTAAAGGGATTACCTTGGGTTTGCCGGCCTCATCGATAAATTCACTGTCTTCGTGCCATCCGCGAATGACGCGCGACATTTTATCCTGTGCGACGCTTTCGTTGGACGGCGCAGACTCTTGTGCAGCCAGTGTGTCTTTGATGGTTTTCACTTCGCGTCGCACAATTCCCGTCATGGCCGAGACGCGCGACGTATTCGTCGGCCGACCCTGTAGACCAAAATCCCGCTGAGCAACCGCCACAAAAGCCAATTTGCTGTGATAGATAAATTCTTTATAGGTCACGCCATTGCGCAACATCATGGCTGCAAGGGGGTACAGCATATTGGCCAGGGTTTTTGCCAGCAGCTCTGCATCATTATTCATTCGCGGCCTAATCGGTCTCTGTTCACAGTCGCCCCATTTTATGCGCTTTTGAAGCGCCTGTACGCATCAGGTGCAGCTGCTTTTGTCAGAGTTGCCAGTCTCCAATACTTCTATGTGATCACAATAGTCTCATAGGTGAAGATTTTTGCACTTTTTGCGGCCGGTTTTGTGATGCAGCCTGCAGTCAGTCATTACACCGTGTGAAGGGTATCGCGAATCTATCCTTAGGGCTAAATGTTCTATATTTGATACCTTTTGTGTCATATATGATTAGTCCATCGCAAGGGGAATCTGACCTGCACAGTCATCAGGACGCTTGATGGGGTGTGCAGTCCGGCTGGCCGCTTGGATCAGTGAATAGGCGGGGTGAGGCGTTACCCGGCGAAAAAATCGATGCGACGGATGAAAAATTAACCCTGCGGGCTAAGTGAGCCGCGTATTGGCTGAGGTATGGTTATGAATAAAACACTTATTTTGATGGGCCTTGCGAGCCTGCTTAGCGCCTGTGTCGGGGTGGGCCCTGATCCTTCACCAAAGAGCCAAAATTCAATCCCCAAGACACAGAGCAGCCACCTGGCTTCGTCGATATCGGCAGCGCAAAGCAGTGCTCTATCAAGCGCGTTCAGCAGTAGTTCGTTCAAAAGCAGCTCGTCCAAAAGTAGCTCGTCCCCTGTGGCGGTGAGCAGCGCTCCGGGGCGTTCCTCTAGCAGTTCTGCGCCAGTGGTGTATCAGGCCATTATCGGATCTGACGCCCCCGCACCCTCCAATGGGCGCAGGCTCACTAAACGGGAATATCTCAATACCATTAATGATGTATTAGCGGTGAATGCGGATGCGCTACGCGATTTAATACCCAATGATAATGAAGCGCCCTTTTTTCGTAATGACCGCGATGTGTTGTTGCCCTCCGGCGTGAGAACCGATGCCTATGAGCAGGCGGCAATCTATATCGCTAACAATATTCCGCTCAATCGATTAATGCTAAGCATCCGTTGCCAACAATTTCAAACCGATTGCATCGAACATTTTTTGAATGACATGGGTCAATTGTTATACCGTAGGCCATTGGTGCAAAGTGATATTGTCGCTTTATCAGGGCTCTTTGATGTGGCACAAAAAGCCGGCGATGACTTTATTCAGGGCACCCGTTTGGCTCTGCAAGCCATGCTGCAGATGCCAGAGTTTTTGTATCGATTAGAAAGGCCAGCCGCTATGGGATCGGCCTCGATTTTATCACCCTATGTGATCGCCTCCCGAACAGCGTTTTTACTCTGGCAGTCATCGCCTGATAAAGCGCTTTTGCAAAAAGTTCAAAATGGCGGATTTGAGAAAAATGCGCTCGAATCCACCCTTGATGAGATGATGCGCGACCCGCGTTTTAAGCGCATGGTGACGGCATTTGCCGATGAGTGGCTTAAATTATATTTGCTCGATAACAAACAAGTGGACCCTATTAAGTATCCCGGTATCACGACAACAACACTGGCGTCAATGAAACAAGAAACATTCGATTATTTTGAACGAATCGCCTTGGATAGCCGCATACCGTTTATGTCAATTTACACCGATCAGCAGACGAATATTGATAATCAGTTGGCTCGAATCTACGGGCATGCTACAGCTGGATTGATCGATTGGCGTCAGCAACCAGAGCGCATTGGTTTTATGACGCAGGCCTCGGTATTGACCGCACATGCAAAAGCCGATGACGACACCATTGTGCGCAGAGGTTTATTTGTGCTGGATCGGTTGCAGTGCAAAACGGTGCCGACCTTGCCCGCGTCTGTGCAACAAATTATTACGGATTCATTTAAAGAAATTAATCATCAGCTGTCTCAGCGCGACCGTCTCGCCATTCATAACGATGCCACTACCAATGGGGGTAGTTGTAATGCCTGCCATATGACGTTTGATGGGTTAGGTCATGCCTTTGAGCCTTACGGCGCCTACGGTCAATTTAGAGAGGTGGATAAAAATAACAACCCGATTTTGCATGACGGCGTTGCGCGTATCGATGATCGTGATATCCCTTTTAATGATGTGACGGATTTTGCCCACTTAATGAAAGAGAGCAACTGGGCTAAGCGGTGTGTGGTGATTCAAAACGTGCGTTTTGCGTTTGGTCGTAATATCAATACGGCAGATCAAAACATGATTGATAGCTTGGTTAATAATTTTGATTACAGTCGCCAGAATTTTACCCGGTTAATTAAAGAGATAGTGCTGTCAGAGCCCTTCTTAAAGCGGGTTGAGTAATCGTTTTGGGTTTTTAATTGAACATAACTGCGCTGCCTCAGCATGTTGGGGTGGCGCTTATAATGAGGTATCATCATGGCGTTAGTTTACGGGCGTGCACACGAAAAGCTTTCTCGACGACGATTTTTAAGAGGCTCTGGCGTTGCCATTGCCTTGCCGTTGCTGCAGGGCGCAGCTGGCGTGACCTTTGCGCAAAGTGCTCAAATTCCAGAGCGACTCATTGGCCTGTTTGTGGCGATGGGGCTGCCTGCGGAAATAACCAAAAGTTTTTTGGATCATGACGAGTTGGGTGTTAAGCCTTTTAGATCATTAAAACCGCTTGAGACTAAAATATGTATGGTGAGGGGGTTGGATGTTCGCACGCAAGGCCGAGCTCAAAATGAGCACACCAAAGGCTGCGCATCATTTTTGTGCGGTAGTGACTACAGTCAAAGCTCGTTTAGCAGCAAAGGGGGAGTTACCCTTGATTGGATGGTAAAAGAGGAATTAAAGCACGATACCTTATTGCCTACCTTAAATACCGGAGTCTGGGGCGGCGATAACAAAGATGAAGCTGGTCGCATCATCCATTCCTGGCGCGATGTGAATAAACCGAATGACCCGATTGCTGACCCGCAAAAAGTGTTTGATTACATTTTTGGCAGTGCTGGCAGCAGCATGACGGGCAATGCATCGCAAAATAAAGATCAGCATTACCGTAAAAGCGTATTGGATGCCGTGGTGAATGAGTATAAATCGGTTACGGGCGCTAATTCGGGTTTTAGTAGTGACGTTAAAAATCTCATTTCTAACCATTTGGAAACTGTACGCGAACTCGAAAAACGTATTAGTGGCGCCTCTGTGGATGGCGCTGCGGCAGCTCCCCAGGCGTGCTCTGGTCCAACGCGCCCGGCCAGTGAAAAGCGCAATGGCGAGTACCGAGCCGCTGAGTCCTTTGTGCGGGATGAGTGGCCAAAACTGTGGGACATTCTGACTGATTTAGCTGTCATCGCCTACCGCTGTGATTTAGTGCGTACTGGCACCATGATGGTTGACAGCGGCGGGAATGATTTTGGTTTTAAAGGCGCATTGCACGGCAGTACGGGTAATCACCATGAAATGCTGCACCAATGGCGCAGTAATCGCGGGCTTTCTATGGAGGTCTGGCAATGGTTATACGACTTGGCAGCCAAATTTTTAGTCAAATTAGATAGTCGTGATTACGTCGATGTTAACGGTAAAACACTGCTCGAAAACTCGACCATTGTTATGGGAACTGAGTTGGGCGATCCTGTGCATAATTTAAATGATATGACTTTTATGATTGCCGGAGGTCGCGGTCGATTTAAACCGGGTATGCACACCTTTACAGATCGTACGGATGTTGATTTATATAACACCTTGCTGACCAGTGTCGGCATTACGCAGAAGCGTATTGGTACTTTGAAAAACTATACGGGTGATTTGCACAGTATTTTGGTATGAGCCTGGCGGGCTGCTGCTCGAAAATAGAGTGATTTTTACGCACATTGTCCCATGGCCTATTGTTCGATGGGGGTGGGCAATGTGAATACGGTAACAGCGGCTTCAAACCCCGAACCGACCTCAGTCACGATAAAACGGCTCTAGCACTTCAAGGCTGAGCTCGGGTATATTGGCAGCTACGGCGACATGGTCGGCACGCGTGGTGCCGATATTATCTCCGTCAACACTAAAACCAACGAAGTCACTTTATGGGACAACAAATACCGCACCGCCAATACACCGATTAAAGACTCGCCAACGTTTAAAGATGACCCCAAGCGATTGGGTAATGCAAAAAATCAGGCGCTGGAAA
>JACCDR012498018.1_pt1 | contig 12634 bp, 13 predicted proteins | sample 7446431 | NCBI WGS metagenome assembly JACCDR01 (sample SAMN15323443, study PRJNA562643) | freshwater metagenome | isolation source: river surface water | place: USA:Blue River Watershed | collected 2017-08-17
AAGGGTAGCGAATGGGGGAAAGCAATCCGGGAAAGACGTAAGGCAGGGAGGCATTCTGGCTACGGCAAAAAGTAACTAACCGGGGGCCAGTCGGCCCCCTTTTCTGTATTGTCTGCCAGCCCCACCTAGAAGCCCCTGCAGCATGGTTCTGTGGGCTTGCCGGTGTCAGTGGCCAGCCAGGCAGGAGAGGCACCTTACAGAGGCTTCTAGGTCCCAGTTCCACAGAATCTAAAAAGATTCGGAAACGGTATCAACCGATACAGAACAATCTGCCAGGGTCGGGCATTCTTAGGAAGTCGAAAGGGACAGGAGCCCTTCAACCCATGAAGACCTTTACTGAGTTTCTCACCATGACCGCCGGAGTGCCGGCGATCAGCAGCGGCAGCATTGCCGCCATGGTCGCCGCCTACCGGGATGGGCGGATGACCCATGGTCCCCTTACTGTCCGTCGGGCGGTTTGGTTCTGCAGGTTGGCGCAGGACCCGACGGTGAGCCGTCGGCTCCGGGCAGACGCACGGGAGGTTCTGGCGGATTGCGCCCGAGCCAATGGCCGGGACGTTGGTTATGTCGGTTCCCGGCAAGTTATGAACCGCCTCGGCAAGGCGTCTACAGTCCGTCTGGCATACTGGGCCATGGACAAGGGAACCGTCTGGTGATAATTTTGGGGAGGCAGAATCGCCTCCCCTTTCGATACACTTTTGTTTCCAACTTTCTCAGGTTCTCACCATGGCCAAGGTCAAACTGGCTCCTATTGTGTCGTTCGGCATTACTGCCGATGATGTAATGTTCTGGGGAAAGAATCTCCAGAATCTTGCCCCCAAGGGCAAGATCAAAGGCGAGTATCACCACTGCTCGCAATTGCAGATGGAAACGGTATCCTTCCGCCATAAAAAGAATGCCGGTTCCATCATCGTTCGGCCCCTGGCCGATGGTAGCCGCCAGGAGATCATCCTTCGTTTCCAGGGTAAAGAATACAGGCACACATTTTCCTTCATCGGTAGAGATGATTCTATCCGGTGGTTCATGACACATCTCGAACATTTTGAGGTGAAAGCATAAAGAATGCCTGGCCCCTTCGGGGGCCTTTCTTTATGTTCTGAAATCGGGCAGTAGGCTATATGTTTCGGTTTGTGAACAGATCGGCAGATCCGGTCGCCAGCCCCATCCCCAGCCAGTAGGATACGGGAGCAAACCAAGGGGAAGCACCCCAACCCAACCCATGGCCAAAGTTTCCGCTACCGCCCCCATCGCCCCCCCGGCCGTTGATAGGGCAGCCCTTGCGGCTGCCACGGCAGCCGACGCACTGGCTGCCGCTCAGGCAGCCGATAAAGCAGCCAGGGCTGCTCTGCTGGAAGCCATGCAAGAGCATGGCCTGGAACGAGCCCAGACCATCGCCGGTCTGGCTTCCGTGTGCGGCGGTCGCCGCACCTTGTCGGTCGTTTGCCCGAACCTGAAAGCAAAAATCAAGGCACTTACCGAGGATGGGGTGCTGACGGGTGCCACGGTGGAGAAAACCGGGCAACCCTATGTGATGCTCCGGGGCTGAGCCCCACAAGCTGGCCAGCCACATTACGAACTGTAACAGGGCTGGCCAGCGTCGCCCGATCAGGGCCTAAGATTAAAGAGTCAACAACGACACCCCACAGAACGATGTTTCCGGTCTCCTCTACCTCCGCCAGCCCCCGCATCCAATCCCAGGCCCAAGCTCAGTGGGCGGCTGCCAGCCGCCGCGATCGGCGGTCGTCCTGCCTCTGGTGGTGGCGGTGCTGCCGTCGCCCTGAGGGTTGCCATTCCTGGCGGCAATTCTGGGAGCACTGTCAGGCCACCGGCGGGATCGTTTGATTCCCGCCACCTGGCTGACCCCATTACAGAATGTAACAGGGTCAGCCAGCTTCCCCGGATCCGGGGATAGAATCTAAAGGTCAACAACGACACCCCCCCCCGACAATGGCCAGCATCACCACCGCCCAAACCGCCACCGCCACCGCCGGGCACGATCCGGCCGTTCTGTGGACGGTGCAGCCTCGTTCTGGAGCTGCCGTGTCCTTCCCCTCAGTAATGGCGGCTGAGGCCGTGCGGGAGGCCCTGCGGGGCATTCCTGGCGGCTTCGCTGCCAGCCTTGCATCCGCCAGCCGTTGGTCAGAAAAGCAGGAAGCCTGGGCCAGATACTTGGTTTATGTGGCGGAACAAGCCGCCATTACCGGACCGGATGATACCTATCAGGGGCTGTTTGATTGTATTCAGTCTGCCCAAAGTGCAGGATTGAAGCGTATTAAATTGCGCTTCATTGGTGGTGTCAGTGTTTCTCCGGCTCGTTCATACAATGATCGCCTTTATGTGAAGGTGAACGGAAACTACGTGGGGAAAATTACCCCACAAGGTACCGATATCCGGGATGCTGAGATCCTAGCGATTCTGGAGGATGCAGCATCCGATCCTTCTAAAGCAGCCGCCCTGTATGGGCGAGAGGTAGGAGAATGCTCCTGTTGCGGCAGGGAGCTTACTGATCCCCGCTCAATCAGTCTGGGGATTGGCCCCATCTGTGCTCGCAAGTTTGGCTGGCTGAAATAGCCTACTCGGCCGACAGTTAGTTATATCTAAGCCCCCGTTTCCGGGGGCATTTTTGTAGTTTGTTATAAGATATAAAGATATAAAGAACTAAACATATAAAGATATAAAGATATGCAGATATAAAGAACGATTCTCGAATCGTTCTTTATCAGTTATGCAGTGCAGTTGTAATCAGTTTGCTATTCTTTATGCTGGACAGTTAAATATGCCGATATAACGATATAACAAATAAACCCCTCAACCCGGTTTCTATGGGAAAATTCCGACTTTGGTAAGCTATACCATTCCTTGAGAGCCTTCGATCTATATCGATACTTCTCTTTTCTTCTAAACTTGTTTCTCCAAGAAAAAAAATAATTTTCTGAATAATTACTAGAAGAAAAAAATTTTTCCCAATAATACAGATATGGCCACAACGACGAATAAGGAAAAGCTCATATGTTTGTGTCTGGCATATTTCTTTCATACAACATCATCCATAGGAAACATAAAAAGAGAAAGAGTACAGGTAGGAAAGAATATAGAATATTTTGAAGTTGATCTTCATAAACAAGAATGGATCAATATGATTCAGAACTATGTTCCGACTCATGCAAAAACAAAATATGGAAAATCACTAGAATCTGGATTTGACTATAATGGAATATCTCATTATAAATCAAAATCAAAGACTCACATAACAATAGTCTATAATCAGGTTCTAAAATTCTATAATTCCGGAATAATGCAAATGGGTCCGGAATATAGAATCTATACCCAATCATCTGAGTTCTGTAATAGAATAAAAGACGAATCTTCGAAAAGACTAAAACAAGTATTTAAAATGAGAGGTAGCTATGAATTAATCAGCCCAATTGATTTCTTCATAGTAAGATATAAAAATGCAAACAAAATAAGAAAAAGATTTACAGATAACATTATCAATGCAAGTCCTGCAAAAATAATGCTTGCCTATGAAGAGAATACAGATACCTATGAGAATATTTTAAATGAATATTTTGAGTCTGGTGATCTCTATGGCATTTCCCATAAAATGTCAAATGGAATAACATCCACACCACATGTAAAAATTGCCGGAAATATATCAAAACAAAAAACAACTAATCTTAAAAATATAGATCCATATTCTCTTCTTGCCATCAGTCTTGGAGATATGAATGATGGAGAATTAAAATCAAGTCTTCAAAAAATTATTGACATAGAATATAATCTATTTGATCTGCGAGAGCATAATGATTCTTCTACATGGAGAATCACATTTCAATTTAAATTTTCTCGTCTGGATAAATCTTTGCATGATGTTCGTATATTTTTATTGCCACTTCCTGCAAAGGGATCTGGTTCCTATAATGGAAAGCTACAGACTGACTTTTCTGTGAAAAGAACCACACCATGGATTGCAGGAATATCTCCAAGATCAATTCAACCCTTACTTTCTCAGTATCAGGGATATAGAGATATGAATGCAAAGATGGCATACATGATGATAGAAGCATTTCATGAGACACTAAAGAATGAAACAAATGAAAATTATGAATCGAATGAAGACTACAAGAGAATTATTAAATTTCTAAATTTGAGGGAATTTCATTCTTTTTCCAGACTGAAAGATGTAATGATACCATTATTTCTATCCATACATCAGAATAATTCTAAAGATGCAAATGAAATGCTGGACTCATATATGCTCAAATTTATTGAGAAAATAAGAACTCAGTTTGGAACCAGATCATTCAATCCAAATAGAATACCACTGAATAAGATAAAAAATCACTACATATCTCTTCAGATGGCATTCTATTGGCTATATGGTGGAGAGAATTTTAGAGAATACTTTAGAAAGAAACTCTTCTTCACCATCTTTGGAGCAATGTCAAAGAGATCAATGGGAATTATATCAAATGACAATAGATTTATTCATGGTGTCAGAAGAGAATACATCACCAGAAATAAACAAAAAATCCAGGCGAATCTAACAAATCCAATTCATATAATCATATCATAAATAATTCATATAGAAATTAATATTACAATAATGTCGGAATCACAACTATATCCACAAGGGGCCTTTAATGGAGATTCTGGTGGAGGGGCAATACAACTATCTGCCGATGATACTTTATACTCCACAAATTCTTCAATAAGCAATCCAGAACAATTTGGGACCAGAAATATCCAACTGGGATATCGGGCCGGGAATTCTGATTTAAATCCAAATGAAAACCGAAATAATATTTTTATAGGAAATTATTCTGGACAAAGATACAACTATGACAGACACAATTCGCAAGATTATTCTAGTGTATTCATAGGCCATTCTTCTGGTAGATATCTACTTGGAGGATATTCTGTAGGAATTGGGACCAATTCACTTTCTGGACACGAATCATATCCACTATTTGAAATTACACAACCAGTGGTGCCACCAAATTGGTCTGGTACATATATCCTAAAAAAAGATGGAGATATTTCTGGGTATGGTCTTGTTTTTATTATTAGAACAACAAGTGACGGAAATGTACTTTTCGATTCGTTCAATCCGATAGAATTTCCGGGTTCAGATTTTGTAATAGGAGAAACTATCTCCGTAAGTGGAACGGAGATAGGAGGAATTTCTCCGGATCACGATTTTGTTATAACAGTAACAGGGTTACTCAACAACGAATCTGAACTGTATTGGCAGCATTTTGTGGCAGAAGGAGAAGTTGCCATAGGTTATCAGGCAGGGCAATATGCTCACAATACATTTGGATCAATATACATAGGATCATATGCTGGAAGATATGCCGGTCAAGATTCTTTCAATAATATAATGATTGGAAGATCCGCAGGAAAAAGTGCATATGTTGGATTTTATAATATTTACATAGGATCATATGCAGGATATCATGATTCTGATGGTTTTGGGGCATCATTTTCAAATACATTTATTGGAACAAGATCTGGCTACAGAAGTAGAGGAGCATTCTATCAGACATTTGTTGGGGCATATTCAGGACAAAATTTGAATCATGAAGAATATGTTCCACAGAATACACTATTTGGAGCATGGACAGCAGAGGATGCAACTACTGCCGTAGGAAATGATTTATTTGGTGCATATTCCGGAAACGGAATAACCACTGGCTCATATAATTCCATGTTCGGATTGTGGTCTGGATGGAGATCCATAACAACTCAAAATTGTAACGCCGGATTTGGAGCCCAAGTTTTCTTTGATGCCACAGAAAATACTATTAATAATTTTCCTAGGCAGCAAATGGGATCCTATAATTCTTCTTTTGGATCATTTTCTTCTTCTTCTATTCCATCCTTTTCTACAAAAAATACTGCCTTCGGATTTATGGCATTCAGAGGAATGCAAAAATCTGGAACTACAATTAGTATGACAACTCCAATAGTTCCGGCAGTCATTGGCGAAGAAAATAAATCATATATTGTTGATATAAACAGAATATATCCAGGATTTGATTACATTCATGATTATCCGGATTTTTATACCAGAAAAAAACTCAAGTTCACCAGAGATTCTAATGGTATAATCACATCAGCAGAAATTTTAAATCCAGGAAATGGACAATTTATACAAAATCCAATAACAATTCTAGGAACACAAGTCGGAGGAGTATCACCAGATAACGATTTTACAGTCTCGTTCTTTGGGCAGACAAATTCAATAGAATGCTCTAGAAATTGCTTTATAGGAACATATTCTGGATTGTCTGCATCTGATTCATTTGATAACTTTTTTGGTGGATATTTCTCTGGTGGAAAAATAAATGGTGCCAATAAAAATGTTTCTATTGGAGGATTTTCTGGATTCAATTTACAAGGAGATAATAATATTCTTCTTGGATATAATTCGGGATATTCTTTAACTACTGGCGAAAATAATATCTTTATCGGATATAATGCAGGAAATGAATTTACAACAGAATCAAATAGAATTGTTCTTGGAAATAATGAAATAACAAATGCATATATTAATGTATCCTGGACAGTTACATCTGATGCAAGAGACAAAGGAAATATCCAAGAAATTCCATACGGACTTGATTTCATCGATCAGTTGAATCCAATCCAATATAATTGGATACATCGTGAAACTGGGCTAATTAAAGATGAGATAGCCAGATATGGATTTCTTGCACAGGATATTCAAACGATCGATTCATCTTCTATATTAGTGGATAATTCAGATCCAGAACATCTAAAATTGAGAGAGTCTATGATTATTCCCATTCTGGTTAAATCGATACAAGAACTAAAACAAGAGATAGAAACCCTAAAGCAAATTATTAATTCATGACAAAACAATTTTTCTTCATGGCAGGACTTCCAAGATCTGGAAGTTCTTTATTATCTGCACTATTAAATCAGAACCCAGAAATTCATTCTGGCCCAAGTAGTCCAGTTCTTCCTATGATGGTCTCCATGAAAGATCATCTTTCCAGAAACGAATTATATCAGGCATACCCAAAACCAAGAGAGGCTCTGGCTATTATTGGAAATTTCCTTCCACAATATTATCAAAATGAATCAAGAAATGTAATCATTGATAAGAATAGAGGATGGCCAAATTTCATTCCATTTGCAGAAGTGCATCTAAGAACGGAAATGAAAATAATATGCACAGTCAGGAATATAGATGATATTCTTAAATCGTTCTTGAATCTGATAAAATCAAATCCATTTAAGGAAGAACATCAAAGAATCAATTTTTTGGATGAGCAATTAGTTAAAAATGGAGTACCCATTAATGATTTTAATCGATGCGATTATTTGTTGAGTAATTCTGGTGTAATTGGTCAGTCTTTAGGATCAATGAGAAATGCAGTTAAGTATGATCAAGGGCATAAATTATTTTTTGTTGAATATGATAATTTGATTGCAAGTCCACAAGATACAATGAATTCTATCTATAATTTTTTAAATTTGAATTCATATGACCACGACTTTAATAATATCAAATCTTTCTATAAAGAAAATGATGTAAAAGTATATGGTCTTCCTACAATGCATAATGTAAAACCTACCATAGATAAAACAGAATATAATATACAGATTCCAGAAAAAATTCTTACTGCAATAAATGGAATGGAATTCTGGAGAAACAAAGGAGAATCAAAATGAAAAACGAAAAACTTGCTGCCAAACTAGAGGATATCCAGGATAAACTTCCTTCTCATTCTAAATTAAGAATGACAGAAGAAGAACAGGCCATTCATCATATTGAAAGATGCCAATCTAGTATTGATATCATAAATGAAATTCTATCAAGATCAATTAAATCTTCTTTGGATATAAATGTTCTAAAAAGAAATCTTAGACATTTAGAATTAACTGTCGAAAGAGAATGCATTCAGAATTGTTCACATTCTATAGAAAATATTCAATTAGTAATATCCTCTGCGAAGGCATATTTAGAAACTCTATAATTACTATACCTTTATTAAACAAATCAATGATAGATCCAGAAATCGTTTATAATCAGTCTGATGATTCCTATGCCATTACAATTCCAGAAGATCTTCTGGAAGCCATGAATTGGTCAGAAGGAGATATACTTGGAATTGAACTAAAAGATGAAAAGCTAGTTCTGACTAGACTGGACTGAATATATGGCAAGAAAGTTTCTAAAGAAAATTCAAAATCAGAGACCAACTGGTGCAAATAATAGAATCAAGAATATTGGATACTATGAAGAGGTTCCAATTCCAGATTCTGATGAGGTACAGATTCTTCAGGGAGAAATTCCTGTAATCAAAAATGCCTGGTTTGAAGTTGGAGATGCCCCAGGTTCCTTGTTTACTGGTGTGGATGGAAATAATATTCCTCTTCAGAATGTGACCTGGGCAGAACACGATCCAAAGTTTCTAAGAAAAGAATATCCAACAGAATTTTCTTCCTCTTATGACTATGATCGGGATTCTCAAATAATACTCAATTCTAAATTTTATTATCAACAGGAAGTAAAATCTGAGAATAAAGGAAAACTTGTCCCTCAGAATCTTCATAATCTGAGGGCACTTACTGCATATGACGAAGAATACTTCTCGCATATCTTCAACTGGCCAACGGAACACATTCTAAAAACAAGAACTGTTGGTGGTTTTGTAAGAGAAATCATCACAAATACTTTGACTACTCCACCAACAGTAGAACACAATCTCTATACCGTGACCGGAACCTATTCCGGAGAAATTGAATTGGTATCAACAAGTCTTGATATTGCCTATATTGATGTGAATAATGATCAGGAATGGTCCTATGTTTCAATTCCATTTGATTCTTCCGGTAGAATTTCATCAGAAGAGATCAAACAAAAAATAGGGGATCCTGTAATCTATTATGGGGATACCAATTCTGACTGCATTTTCTTCTTCTATTCTCTTCCTTCCAATCAAATTGGAACCACAGATGTTCTTGCCATAGGAGATACAGTCAATGGCTGTGAGATTTTGAACTGTGTAAACTATCTTACTGACTATGAAGTGAAGAGAATTGTGACGAAGCATTCTAAAAAGAATGATTCTACAGATCCATATTTACAGCTGAACACAGTTCTTGAACTAGAAATTGGTCAGACTGTCTCTGGAAAGGGTATTTCTCCAGGGACACTTATCACAGGTATAGATTTAAATCGTAATAGAATCTATCTAAATCAGCCAATTACAAGAAAAAAGGTAAAAGGAATAAGAATTAGATCGGAAGCAGTCAATAGAATCAACCGAAATACACTTTGTTATGCCCAAATTGGTCCAGGATCTAACTTTGCAGTTGATACAGTCTATCCTGTAATCAGAAATGGCCAAAATACAGGCATCAATATCAAAGTAATGGCCGGAAGAGGTATCATAAATCGGGCTGCTGTCACCGGAATCTATTCAACCTACCAAAAAAAAGAGATAGAATATCAACCAATCTTCTTTACAGACTCAAGAAATTGCGAAAAAACCTATATCGAAGACGAATACGGCAAATATATTCTTGGAACTGCTCTGGATGAGAAGTCAGAAGTCCTGGAATCCCAATTTTTTCTGATTTCTCCGTCTTCTCATGAGGCATATTTGATCAATGGGGCCTATATGATTGCCCTAAATCGTCCTGCAACACAGGAAGAGATCAAAATCGAGATGGAAAAACTTAAAACCAAGAATATTTTAGAAGTTATTACCTCCTTAAATGAAATTTTACCGACGAAATCAAAAATTGTTGATCTATTTGATGATTCTTGTCACGATCCTATTTTTGTAGAGTATTCTCAGGTCTATGATACCTTTGAAAATGTCTCAAATTTGGTGTCAGAAGCGACAGATTCTACATTGACCTTCAGAAAAGTCACAAATTCTGTACTTTCGGGGGAATTTTCTTCAGAATTCCCAAATTGTATTCGGCCAGATACAATTCCGACCACATCATATACAGAAATTCTTAGAAGATTCGAATCAATCATACAAGATTCCATTCAGACATCAACATATTTGAATCCAGACTACTATGAAAATCTAATTGGAGGAGAAAATTCAATATATTCTCGTATAAATGAGGCAACAAACAATCTTGCCAATTCAATTCCAAGATCTACAAGGCTAGAAAATTCTCCTCCAGAAATTGAAGGCGAAGATGCCTCTGGAATTCGTAATATAAGATCAAATTTCTATTCTCTTCCCATTTCTACAGATAGAGTTCAGTATTTCATTTCTGATGTATCGATTCTTACCGACGATTATCTGAATGCGAATCTTGATTTAAATCCAAAAACAACAATTAATCAACCAAAAATTGTATTTCGTGTTATTCCAAGATACGAAGTTGTTTCTACATCAATGATTCAGAATAATTCGGATATTGCATCAATAAATCATACCATCAATACAAGAACAGATGGATCAGTAGATACAATTACAACATCACCAGGGCCAATTGTATTTCCACCTCCAATTCCAGGAATTACTGTGAATAGATTTTGGGTTTCGCCAAGTCCCAAGGATTATGCAGAAAACATAAGATATGGAGAAAAATCTGGATCCTATCCAGATCAGTATATCATTGCAACCAGTGTCAACATTCATCCGAATCTTCGTGATCTGGATAATAGAGATTTTGATGAGCCAGGTGATATAAATGCTCCCTCTGCATTTGTATATCCTCAAGTTCTTTTTGCAGAAAACATATCCTATCAAAGAGATATTCATAAGATCTGTGAATTTAGAATGGAAGAGATTTCAGAAAATCTTACAGAATCAATCGAAAACAGGGGAAATCCATTTGTAGATTCTCCAGTTCTTGCCAGACTGACTTCTGAGCTAAAGGAAGAGGATACAGAGATTTCGGTCGAATCTACAGAAGGATTTCTTTCTAGTGGTTATTTGATTATTCCAAAATATGTAAGGAAAGTCTATTATACAGAATCTGGAAATAAGGAAATTAAATTCTTCTATTGCGGAGAAGAGATCATTTATTATTCATCAAAGACAGAAACAAGATTCATCAATTGTATAAGAGAATGCTTTGATTCTTCTAAGGATTTTGAAATTCAAATTTCTGCCAATGAAATAGAACCAAATGTAAGATACAAAATAGTTTCTCTTGGTGATACAAACTGGGAAGAATATCTTGGAACTACTGATTATGGAATAGGAACAGAATTTGTTGCTAAAAAATCATTTACAGGAACAGGAATAGTAAGTCTTGTTGGATCTACAAATTCTGAATTTCCAAGTGAAAATCCGATAGCTGGTGTCATAAATAGTTCTGTGATTGCCACAACCAATTCATATCAGCCAGGATTTAGTCTGGCACAATACTGGCCATTTGAACTAAGAAGATAATGGGAAGACCAATTCAGAGACTCGGAGATCCAAATAATGGAGGAGGAGTTATCTACGGAACAAGACAAATTAATGTTATTTCTGGAGGCTCACCAGTGGCCACTACAGGGTCTCAGGTGAGCCCTCACGATTCTAGGCCAGTACATATCGATCAAACAGGAATAGGCAGCTCTACGGTCCTTGTAGGTGGCATTCCTGTTAATCGTACAGGTGATTTTGATACCTGTTTTCATGTGAGACTTGGTGGCAATCCAAATGTTCTGATTGGATAATCTTCTATGGCTAAAATCTCAACTGGTCTTGTAAAAACTGGCTATACTCCAGCAAATCCAAAACAAACTCGACAAGGCCGATCTCCTAATACACATTATGGTGCTTCGTCCAGAAATGGAAAAAGAAAGCCATATCGTGGTCAAGGAAAATAATTTTATACTAATTCAAACGCAAATTTTTTATGGCATTAAACCAAACTGATTATAATAAAAAAATGATGCAAAATGACTTTGGAACTGTATGTCTAATTACAAATCCAAAGGCAGATAAATATCTAAATAGACCAAAAGAAAATAGACTTTCAAAATGGTGTGGTGGTAAAAATGGTTTCGATGATTTTGTAGAAAGATACGAAGAATGACAATAGGTTCTCTCTCTAGTCTGAATAGCGATCAATATCTGGGAAGAACATCTAGATCTTTCAAAGATATTAGTTTTAATATGACAAGAAATCCAATAACCAATGATATTGTTACTCTTTCAAATGAGGAAGCAATCAAGCAATCGGTAAAGAATCTTGTCATGACCAGACTTGGAGAGAGACAATTCAATGCATTTCTTGGGACAAATGTAGATGCCTATCTTTTCGAATTAGGATCAATTATTCTTGCCAATAATCTAATTGACGAAATAGAAAAAACTCTGGCGCAATATGAGCCAAGAATTCGTATTCAAAAATTAGAAGTAGACGTAGCAGAAGATTCTAATAACATGGAAGTCTTTCTTGATTATCTTATAGTTGGACTTCCGCCAGAAGTCCAAAATTTATCCTTTATTCTTGTAAGAGAAAGTTAAACTAAAATGGATCTTCCAGCAGTATCTGCATTAGAATTTGAACAAATTAGAAGTTCAATCAAAACCTATGTAAAGACAAATACGAATTTTCAGGATTACGATTTTGAAGGTTCGAATTTGTCTATGCTAATTGACATACTTGCCTATAATACTCTCTATAC
>JACCDR011053781.1_pt1 | contig 12633 bp, 17 predicted proteins | sample 7446431 | NCBI WGS metagenome assembly JACCDR01 (sample SAMN15323443, study PRJNA562643) | freshwater metagenome | isolation source: river surface water | place: USA:Blue River Watershed | collected 2017-08-17
AGGGTCGATACTGACGCTTGATGATGTCGTTGTGGCGACCTAGAGCAAGCTGGCTGCCCCAGCCGTTCTCCCACGTTGCTCGTGGAGTGTTGTCCGGGTCCCGCAGCGAGTGAAAGTAGTCAGCGGCGTGCTTGTCGCCGTACTCGTCGTCGTACACGCCGTCCCCGACGCAGTTGCCCATGAGCGTGCCCTCGCGCCATAGGTCGCGTGCGCTCTGCGGCGAGCGAATAGTCCAGCCATCGGGGAACGTGTGCAAAATGGCAGACGTGTCAGGGCCGTGTTCCTGCTCGTGCTTGGCTGCCTGCTCAAGGAGCTTCGTGCGCGTGAGCCCACCTTCCTTGACGCCCCACGAATCGGGGATGTGCGCCATGTCGGTGGTGTGGGCGGCGGGCGCGTCGGCCGGTAGGAGTGCCTGGGACGGGTGGATGCCGGAGTGCCCGGGGGCGTTCTCCTTGTCCTGCACGGGCTCGATGTGATCGTTGAGCAAGGCGATCTTGTGGGGGCCGATGCCCTTGTAGTGCAGGGCGTAGGCGGTGCGGCCGATGCATTCGGTGAAGAGCGCCTTCTGCGCGTTGGGGCTCAGGTGCGGGAAGTGGGCGGCGCACGCCTGGTTTTCTCCGTGCCAACCGAAGTCGCCCCCGGAGGCGGCGTGCCCCAGCACGTCGTGGGCGGTCCGGAAGGCGACCACCTGATCGGGGCTCCACAGCGGGTGGGCCGCGTTGTGGCGGGTGGCGAAGTAGTGCTGCTTGGACTGGATGTCCTCGGCCATCTCCTGCGCCGTGTGGTAGGGCTCGGGGTCGTCGGTGACCTCGATGTTCAGTTGGTCCTTCAGGGCCTCGTAGCGGCGCATGGAGTCCTCGGCAAGCTCCATGTAGGCACCGGCGGCCTTCGGGTCGTAGGCGGGGGCCTTGGCATAGGACTCCGCGATGTTCGGCATCTGATCCACGAACGTCGTCTGCCACATGCCCAGGCGGATACGAATGTTGGCCGCCCGGATGTGGTCGAGCCGGGTGACGGTCATGAGCAGGTGCGCCACGGCAGAGTCCTCCGTGGGTCCCCACTGCGTGATCTTGCGGCCGTCCGTGGGGTTCTTCGCCTCTGCTTCGAAGCGGTCCTTCTTCCACTTGACCTTGGAAACCTCCCAGCCGCGCGCGTGGATGGCCGCGTACAGGTCACGGATGGGGGCAGTCACGCCCAGGAAGGTGGCCGTGACATCGCGGCCTTCGTCGGGGGTCCACATGCACTACTTACTCCTGCGGACCCCCGGCAAAGTTCATCCGGATGAGCCCCAGCCTCCGCGCGAGCCGCCACCCATGACGGCGTGCTCGCGGAAGTAGACCTCCGTGTGGACGGGGACGAAGATGCCCTGAGCGACCCGGGTACCGGCGGGCACGGTGGTGCCCTGGCTCTCGCCGTTGGCCTTGCGGGCGTTCCACAGCGACAGCAGAAGCTCGTCGGCGTCGCCGCAGTAGTCCTCGTCCACGATGCCCACCTGATTGCCCAGGCGTAGGCCCCAGCGCCCCCAGGTCGAGGACCGCGCCACGATCATGAGCATGTGGTGCTCCGGCGCGGCGACCACGAGCCCGGTGCGGGCCTGCACGGTGGCACCGAACGGGACGAAGGTGTCTTCGAGGACGGCCAGGTCGAAGCCCGCAGAACCTTCCGTGGCGAACTCTGGCTTGAGCGCTCGATCATCGAGCTTGCGGAAGCGGACGGCTTCGACAAATCCGTCCACAGGAATCGGCTTCATAGTTCCAGCGTAGAGAACTCTACGCGGAATCTCAAGCGTCAGATCGGGTCGCCGTAGTGGAAGCGCGAGATGACCTCGGGGCTCCACGTCGGCTGGGGGGTGCCGTTGCGCTTGGTCAGGGCCTCGGCTACCTGTCGGCGTACGAACGGGTCTGCGACCGGCTTGTGGTCGTAGTCGAAGATGCGCCAGCCGTTCGGGATCGTGTAGGCGTAGCCGTGCGTCAGGCCAGTCTCGCCGTGCTCGCGGGCGATGGACTCGTGCGTCGGGGCGTCGGCCGGGTGGTGATCGGCTTCGTTGTAGAGATGCACGCGGCCGTGCTGGGGCGAGAACACCCACAGCATGCGCACGTCGGGCGACGCGGCCACCTTGGCGAACGTCGCCTGCGGTGGCTGGTAGACCTCGTTGCCGTAGACCTTGGCCTCCGGGTGCCAGTGCGGAGCCATGAGGTTCTGCAACGTGAGCGCGGCGTGGTAGGTGGGGACACCCGACATCAACCACTGCTCGTGCTTGTCGAAGGCGTCACGGGCCTCCTGCCACTGCTCCTGGCTATCGAAGGAGGGGTCGTTCGGGATGTAGCTCTCGCCCGGCCAGGGGTAGGGCGGCGCTTGATCCATCAGCGAGTCGTTGGCTTCATGCCAGTGTTGCCGCGCCCGTTGCCAGTCGGTGGCATCGTCGAAGTCATATCGAGGCTGCTTGAACATGGCGTGCCCCAGCGCGGGTAGCGCGCCGCGCTGACGGGCGAAGTTGTAGAGCGCTGTCGCTTCCTCGACGGGCTGCCGGGTCCATTCCGCTTCCCGGTCGGTCAGGTGATAGGTGAGGTTGTCCCACCGTACGTCCTTCTCCCTAGAGTCAAGGCCGTAGTCGCCGTGAGGACCATAGCCGCCCATGTCACCCTGGTCGCCCCACATGTAGTTGTAGGCGTTCTTGACGTTGGGGGGCGCTCCGTCGATTTCACCCAGGTGTTGGATGGCCGTGTCGTGGCCTCGGTCCCAATCAGGGCGCTGCCCTTCCGGGAAGCGAGTGAACCACTGCTTCAACCTGGCCTGGTACTCCGGCTTCGGGACAGAGTTGCCTCGCCCCTGAATCTGCTTGAGCTTCCCGTTCTCGGGATAGCCGATGTGGACGGGATGCGTGCGGTCACGTTGGTCGTGTTCGCGGTACAACTCGTACAGCAGGCCGTCCCACTGTTCCTGCGGGTTGCTGCCCGCCGGGGCATCCTTGTAGTGCCCCTTCAGCTTCTCGCGGAAGTGTTCGGTATCCCACCCGTTCTGCTGGGCGAGCGAGTGCAGCGCGCGAAGCTGCTGCTTACCGTCCTCTGGAAGGTGGCGGATGACCGGGTGCTTGTCCATCTGATGCTCAAGATCGAACGGGCGCGGGACACGCTCGAAGTAGGTGGGCTCAAGCTCCATCGTGACGTGGGGCTTGCCACGCGGGTCCCGGAGGGAGTAGATGTGGGTGTGCCCGGCTTCGACCTCGCTCTGATAGTTGGGCCAGTTGACGCAGATGGGTGCGCCCTCGGGATTCTCTTCCGTGGGGTCGCCGCGCATGTGCCACGCCTCGAAGTCGAGGGCCTTGCCATGAGGCAGCTTGCGCAGCGTCCAGCCGTCCGGGTAATCGTGGACGACCTCGCCCTGGTGACGGCCTTCCTCGACGGCCTCGTCCTTCATGCGGCGAGCCTTCTCGTTCTCGTACTGCTCAAGCTCGCGGCGCATGTCCCCGATCTTCAACTGTTCGAGCGGGACGTTGCGCCGGTCGGGCTGGTCGTACCAGTCCTTCCAGTGGTTCAGCGTTTCGTTGGTGACCCCCCACCCGTCACCGTTGTGGTCCCAGTGCCACAGGCCGTTTGTGCCCGTGCCCGTGTGCTTGAGCTTGTGGTGAAGCTCCGGCAGCGTGGTGCCAATCGTGTCGAGGTCGTACAGGACATCGGGGGCCAGCGGCGGGGGCTCGGGCTCGGCTCCGACGTGGTAGCGCTCATAGTCCCGCAGAGCGTACTTCTCGCCCTCTGTCAGGCCCTCGGCGGCCGGATGCCAGTCCAGCATGTCTTCGAGGTCGTTGCCGTGCTTGAGGCGGCCCTTGCGGAACTCGCGGGCAAGCCACGGGATCATCTCGGCGGTCTTGTCTGTGTGCAGCCTGCGTAGCTCTGCGAGGAACGCCTGACCGGCGGGGGAACGGAACTTCTTGTTGGCTTCGAGGTCGGCCATGGCGTCGGCCTCGATGACCCGGGCGGTGCGCTCCCACGGGTCCTGCACCTTGGAGAACGTCGTGGGGTGCGCAGCGACTGGGTTCAAGTAGGCGTTCTGCTCGGCGTTCCAGTGAGGCTTGACCATCCCGTAGAAGCTCTTCACGGCCTCCATACCGGGGTGTTCGCTCTCCCACTCAGCACGTTCGTCGTAGTACCGCTCCATGGCGTCTTCGTCTTCGTCGTCCTCCGGGTACTGTGGAGCGATGCTGTAGTTCATGTCCATCCAGCGGTCGAAGCTGTCCTGCGCCTCCTGCTGGTAGTCCTCAAGCGCCTTGGCGAACTCCGGAATCTCGCCACGTTCGAGCGCCGTCTGATACAAGGCTCGACCCTTGTCGTGGTCGTAGCTCTCCTGACCGGAAGGACCGGGATTGAACACCGTGTCCATCATGTTGCGGTAGTTCACGTCGGGCGGCAACGCCACGAGCCCGTAATCGCCGTGGGGGCCATACCCACCCATGCCGTTCGGATCGGCGGCCTGCGGGTTGTCGCGGTTCTCGAACCAGTCACGCACGTCACCGGCGTCACGGATGTCATCACCATCGTTGCCCCAGCGTGGGCGTTCATCCGGGGAGAAGGTGGAGAACCAGTCCTTCATCCGCGCCTGGTACTCGGGCTTGGCCACGGAGTTGCCCCGGCCCTGAATCTGAACGATGTGTCCCTCGTGCGGGACCGCGTGCTCCTGGCTCCAATGCTGGTGGAGGTCCCACCCCATCGTCCACAGATCAGAGTCACGGTCAGGATCGCCCGTGAAGGGGGTGCCGCGATGCGCGTTGGGCATGTAGTTGATCGCGTGCATGTACTCCCGAAGCTGCTGCTTGCCCTCGTCACTCCACGTCGAGAAGGTGGGGTCCGTCTTCAGCGCGTTCTCGACCTGCTTGGGGCCGAACACCGTGTGACTGGCACGCTGCGGATCAATCTCCGTCGTGACGTGCGGCTTGCCCTGCGGGTCGCGCAGTGAGTAGATGAGAGTGCTGCCGCTCCCGACGTTGGACTGGTAGTTGGGCCAGTTCACGCAGATGGGGGCACCGTGAGGGTTGGACGTGTCGCGCGGGTCCGCGTCCCCACGCATGTGCCATGCCTCGAAGTCCAGCGCCTTGCCCGCCGGGAGCTTGTGGATGGCCCACCCATCCGGCCAGGTGTGAACGGGCTCGCCCTGCCAGCGTCCTTCCTCTACCGATTCGTCCTTGACGTTGCGGGCCTTCTCGTGCTCGTAGCGCTTGACCTCGCCGGGAAGCTCGTGAATCTTCAACTGATCGAGCGGGACCTTGCGGCGGTCCGGCTGCTGGAACCAGTCGGCCCAGTGGTTCAGAGCAGACTCTTGAAGATGCTGCCACCGTTCGGGTGGGTCCTTGAGGTAGTGGCCGTCCGGGTCGGTGGTGTAGCGGAGCTTGCTACCCACCATGCTCGGGTGGGGCGTGTCGTGCATGATGCCCTTGTAGAGGGCCGGGATGTTCCTATCGAGTCCGTGTGCTGGCGGCTCCGGCAGCGCACCGATGTGGTACTGGTGGTAATGCATGAGCGCGTCGGCTTCGGCGGGCTCAAGACTGTCGTCCTCAACGTATCGAAGCAGGGTGGGTTCGAGGTCATTGCCGTGACGGAGGCGACCCTTGCGGTACTCACGCGCGAGCCACGGCAGCAGGGGCGCGGTCTTCTCACTGTGCAGTTCTTGCAGACGGTCTACGAACATCTGACCTGCCGGGCTTTGCAACTTCTTGTTGCCCCGGAGGTCGTCAATCGCGTCGGCTTCGATACGACGCGCGGTGCGGTCCCACATGGTACTCATCGCACCTTACGGGTCAGGAGCGGTACTTCAGATCGGTGATGTGGCAGAGCGCGAGGTCGAGCATCAGGAAGTCCCACCCCTTGCGCATCCACACGAAGAAGTCGATGCCGCGCTCCACGGCAACCGCGAAGGTGGGACCGTAGAGCAGGATCATGCCTCGAAGTGTAGGGGACCGATGTTCCCCCACTCACGCTCGATGTCACGCACGTCCACGTCCTCAGGATGTTCAGCGGCGAGGTTGGCGTAGGCGAAGAACACCTTGCCGGGCTCGACCTCGGCCCACATGCCCTCGGGGAACTTCTCCTGGCCAACGTACACACTGCGCTCGGGCAGGTTGACCCCGCTCACGGTGCAGGCCGCGCCCGCGTAGTAGCGGCGGTCGATGTGGACGGGGGTGCGCCGGTGGGTCACCTACTGCCCCCCAAGGGCGGCGCGGGCGCGGTCGATGATCGCGGTCAGCGTGACCGTCCGGCGGGCTTCCAGTCCGGCGGCATCGTCGGGGTCATCCATCGACGTGAGCCACCGCAGAACCTCTACGGCCCCCCGGTAGGTGTCGGCGGGCACGACCGCTACCAGTCGCGGCGGGGCTTCCGATCCGCACGTCGGACAGGCGTCCTCTTTCACGCGGTCATCCCGCTCCCCGCAGGTTGCGCACACCGCCAGCGTCCATGTGCGCTCGACAACGCTCATACCGTTCCCCCGCCCTCTCCGACGATGCGGGGCACCTTGGCAATGCGCGAGCAGTTGCCGCAGATGCGTTCGCCCTGCTCGGGGTCGAGCGGCGTGGCGGGACCGATCTGGCCGCAGAGCGTGCCCGTGCGCCCCTTCTGCGCCAGGTGTAGACCGTTGCAGCCGCCGTAGATCGAGCCGCCGCCGGTCGCCCAGCGCAGGCCGGACGGCGCTGCCACCCGAACGGTGGCCGTGTGGGGAGGGACCGTCGTCACGCCGGTGACCGTCGTGCCCTGCGAGCTTCCACGAGGAACTGCTGGACGCGCGTGCGGTGGAACATCCAGTCGTCCTCCGCGCCGGACTCGTCACGCACGTCGCAGAGGTCCGCGATGCGCTGCTGGGCGAACCCGTGATCGTCCTTGGCTTCGAGGATGGTGTCCAGTATGGAGTCCTTGGCGACGGCGAGCCGTGATCGCGCCTCGAAGTATTCGAGCGCGTCGGCCCTGATCTTCGCTTCGATTTCCTTACCGCTCATCGCTTGACGACCTTTTGTACCTGTTGGGATGTGACGTGGAAGTAGTTGATGTTCGGCGTGAGGGGCGTGATCTTCAGCCTGCCCGGCAGCTTCTCTTCGACGCGGGCGTTGAATACCCGCCCACGCACGTTGCACTGCACTTCGTCACCTTCCTTGATCCGTGAGAGGGGCATGGAGGCAATCGTAGCGCAGCCGTAGAGTTCTGCCAAGCAAACTCGATGAGGCCAGCGGCCGAATGGTCTGAGAGGATCGTATCAACGAGAAAGGCCGGGTGCAAACCCGGCCTCCCAACATCCCCTGTATCTCAGCGGGCGGTCAGCCCGACTTGAGGGCGGCTTCCGCGATCTTCACCGCGCCCCGTCCCTTGCGCCGGGCGATGTCCTCCAACGCCGCCCGCATCTGCTCGCACTGCTGGGCCGTCCGGGCGTACTCGCCCTCGACCCGTTGAAGCCGCTCCACTTCCTGCTGACGAGCTTCAATCTCGTCGTACAGGCCCTCGTGGTCGGCTAGCTGGGCTCGCAAGGCGTCGCGCTCGCTCGTGACCTTCCGTACCTCGGCCGTGAGCGAGTTGAACCGCCCCTCCACTGTCAGATCGACTGGCACTCTCCCTGGCTTCCTCTCCCGCTCGCGCGCAACGGCTTCAGCCGCGTAGTGAGTTCATGTGCTCGGCTGCCTTCTCGGCCCCGGTGAGGTCGCTGGCAATCTCAATCCGGGATCGCTTCGGGAGGCGCTTGCCGTCCTCGACCATCTTCTGGCCGATGGCCACGGCGGCTTCACCGTCGAGGCGGAAACGCAGGTTGCCGCCCGGCACCACGATGGGCTGGGACGGGTTGTTCGGATCAGCGAGGGGCAGCATGAGGCCGGGGACCAGGCTGATGACCAGCATGGGCTCCGCACCGTTGGCGATGTCCTCGTCGGTCGGGGCCGACGTATTCACAGACATCACGTTGAGCATCGCGTCAAACACGTACCTTGGTTCTCCTTCAACGAAGTGGGCTTGCAGGCAATCGAGCACATCCGTGGGGATGGTCCCACGGCCCCTGCATAGTTTCCCCTTGGGGAAACCCTCGAAAGCCAACTGTGCCCTGCCTCCCAATGAAAGCATCCCGCCCGGACAGAACATATGTTCCCATCACTCCCGGCGGTCCCTTCGCTGCCCCCCTGTTGGCGCGTCGGGTTCCTTCGCGTCCGAACTATAGAGGGTTTCAGCGCCTCGAACTCGGGTTATCGAAGCGTTACGAGGTTAGTGTCACGCGACAGACTCGTGCCTGCTCGTTGTGTTTGCAACGAAGGGTTGAGTCCACCACGAAAAAGCCCCGCCAGTGCGGGGCTTCGCGGTCAATCGTGAACGCCTCAATCCCGGCTGTGCCGGAGGGCGTAGAGCTTTGCCAGCAAGTCGGGGTCGTAATCCCCCGCCTTCGTGAGGGCCGCCATGATGGCCTCAAGCTCGTAGTTGGTGAGCAAGGTCGCCTTGCCGTAGCGACGCTCGTATTCACTCACGGCGGTGAGGATGCAAGGGACACAGTGTCGTCCTGCATCCGATGGAGCGTCTGAGAAGCCTGCGATCACATCAGTCATGCGCCAGCCCGTAGTTCGATGGAGAGCGTCCCAGCGACGCTCGTGTACGTCGTTGTCGTCACGTAGGCCAGCACCCTGACGCTGGTACCGCCAGGGTGCGTGGTTTCTACGCTCCGACTGCGCGCTTGGCGGGCTTGTGCCCGTTGCGCGAGGCCGCAGAGGTCTTCAGACGCTCGACCTCGGCCTCTAGGTGCGCGACTCGCTCCGGCTCCTGCGCAAGGGCGGCCCGCAGCTTGGCATTGTCGCGCCGTAGGACGGAAACGTCCGGGCGCGGCTCGCCAGCGACAGGCTGCTGGTCCTCCCAGGGAGTGAGGTCATCGCGTACCGATGACTTGCGACGGCCCACCTTGAAGATCGGGTCCTTGTTGAACCGGATCGGATCGAAGGGGCCGTTGGGTGTAGTGATGGCCTGATCCTCCCAGGGGTCGGACGCCCCGTAGAGAATCTTGCCTTCCTGACGCACGTAGTCGGGCTCGCCGGTCAGGGGAGCGTCCTCCGGGGCCACCGGGCCGAACCGAACCAGGCGCGTGCTGCGGTACAACGCGGCAAGCACCTGAGGGGCGTGGCGCTCTGCCTCCCCGAACTCTTCCTCTGTCCACGGCGCACCCTGGTGCTCGGCCGCCGCAGCGGCGGTCTGCACTACGGCGTCCTCCGTGAATGGCTCGTGGCCCGCGTCGCCCATGAGGCGGCGCGCGGCTTGCGAGCACTGCGTGTAGATGCTGTCCATTAGCTCAGACCCCTCCCAGGGGTCGAGCGGCGCAACCGCGCCGCTGTGTGGCCTGCTTCGATTCGAGCGTACTGAATCGGTTCGTAGTTTTCAAGACCAAGAACTGTACGGGCATGTGAATCATTGAACTCAAGGCCGTTACCAGCCGGTGAACCGGACCGAAGGCTAGACCATTTGCGCCAACACGGCTACCGGGGAGGTTAGACGTGGGCTCCAAGGTGAAGCCTTCGGTTCCAGTCAAGATGCCCTGCGTAATCGGCATGTTTGGCGAACCGGGATAGGGAGTACCGTTCACGACATCAAGAGTGTCCCCGAAACGCAGTAGGGAAACATCGGGGTATTCCCGCAGAGTTCACGTCCTACAAACTAGAGCGGCTTACGGGCGAGAAGTACGTTACACCTGTTACTTGACGCTCGCCCGCGAAGCTGTCCGCTACCGGACGGCGAAGGCTCCGGGATCGGTCAGGGCAAGCCGCGTCATGCGCGCCCCCAGGTCCGTGAGCGCCTTGTAGTAGCGGCGGCTCAGGTGGTCGGACTCGTAGTGGTGGCCGAACTCGTGGAGGATCAGCGACACGACCGCCTCGGCCGTGGGCTCGGCGTCGAACCACGCCTTGCCCAGGCGGCCGACGTTGAACTCGAACTGGCCGGTCGTCGTCCCCAGGCGGCAGTACGTGGCGCTGAAGGGGTTGAAGGTGTTCACGAGCATCACGTCGAGCTTGACGCCCATGAGCTTGTCGGCCATGGCCTCCGTGAAGGCCACGATGTGCTCCATGCCCTCGCTCCACTTCTCGCGGGGGTACTCGTCGCGGACCTTGGCTTCCGGGTCGTCGCTGTAGGGCTTCGGGCTGGGCGTGACGCGCCCGGCGGGCAGGGCGGCCCCGGAGGACCGCACGGACTCCCAGGCGGCCTTGGAGAAGGTGCGGGCCGGGATCACCGTGTAGCCCTGGCTCATGGCGATCTTGTTGGCCTCCGGGTCGGAGGGATCGTAGACGGCGCGCTTCTCTCCGAAGCGCTTGGTCATCACGGCCTCGATGGCGGCGGGCTCGACCGCCTTGTCCTCCATGGCGTTGTCCACCCACTTCTCGCTGGCGGCGTCGTCGGAGAGCAGGTCGGCGGTGTGGTTGAGCACCTGGGCGCGAAGCTCTCGCGCGTACGCGGGCGTCACGTTGTCGCGGTCCGTGTTGAGCGGGACCTTCTGCAAGACGTTGATGTCGAGCTTGGAGCCATGGTTGAGCAACACCACCGGAATGCCCATCTCGTAGACCCAGCCCGCGCCCTCGTGGACCTCCACGGCCGTCTGGCGGCGGGTGGGGCGCAGGACGCCCTCGGCGTCGGCCAGGACGGACGGCAGCGTGGCGGTGAAGGTCTTCAGCGACTTGCGCGGGGCGATCACGCCGCCGTTGAAGGTGAGGGTGATGCCCTCCGGGACCATCACGTACTGAAACGCCATGTCCGCGCCCGCGAACTCCGGGCGGGTCATGTGAACGATGGCCTCGAACACGGTGCCGGACTCGCGCTTGCGCCGGGGGAAGTCCTGGCGCTGGCCGTCCTTGAACACCACCGTGCCGGTCGTGGTGGAGATGGTGGCCTCTTCGCAGCGCGCGAGGACCAGCTTCTCGCCCATGTTGAATCGGCCGCGCTTGCTCGCGTCGCCCTTCTTCTTGGACTCCGCGAAGAGCGTGTAGGCGTGCGTGATGTCTGCGAAGCCCTGCGGGCTGTTGTCCTCGACGCGCAGGAAGCACCGGCCGCGCCGGTCGTCCATCGGGGTGAGCGTCATGTCGATGCGGTCCACGCCCGCCTCGTCGGCGGCGTTCTGGAAAAGCTCGAACAGCAGGAACTCTTTGCCGCGCGCAGCGATGAGCTTGCGCAGTCCCAACACATCAACTTCGAACATCGGCTTGGCGGTTGCCACGGGGGTGTCTCCTGTCATGGAGTTTTGCTTGCTGAGAACAGTATAGCATCTTGCTAGAGCACTATCAAACGGGGGTCATTCGTCTAGGTGGTTGACACTCGTCCGAAACGTGTGCTCTACTGTGTGCATCGAGGCAACGAAAACAACCTTTGGGAGGTTGGTCAGCATGGCAGTCGAAATCGAGGACCTGCGCGAGAAGCACCTGGCGGAAATCGACCAGCAGATGGACGAGTTCCGACCGGCGCACGAGGCGTTCCTGCGGCTTCAGGAGTACAAGGACTCGCTCTCCGGCGGCAAGACCACCACGCGCCGCTCGTCCAACGGCGGCTCGCGCGGCACTCGCGCCGGGGTGGACCGTCGCCAGGAGGTCATCGACTTCCTGCGCGAGAACCCGGGCGCGACGATCCCCGACATGGGGAAGGGCATGAACGTGTCCAACAACTACCTCTACCGCGTCCGCGACGGCCTCGTGGACGAGGGCATCATCCGCAAGGAGGGCAACAAGCACTTCCTCGCGGACGGCGGCACCCCGACCGACGCCCCGGCCAAGGGCGCGAAGGGCAAGGAGCCCGCAGCGGCGTAGAGCCTCTACCGGCTCGGACAGCACGAAGGCCCGGCTTGCGCCGGGCCTTCGCTGTTTCAGGGGCGTCGAAGCCGAATGGGTGGGGGAAGGCTCACCCACCGGGACTCAGGGATCGTGCGCTCGAAGAGCTTCCTGCGTTCCTCGCGCAGCGTCCCCAGCACGTCCACCTTGACGGGCTGGGTCCCGGTGACCTTCCAGTCCGGCATCACGCCGTCCGTGGCATCAGCGCGGCCCACAGGGCAAGGCAGATCGGACACGACGGGTCCTCGTCCTCAAGCTCCATGCTCAAGTACGTGGGCTCCCGATCCACCGGGAGCCCGCAGGCCGTGTAGTCCTCGTCCTCGTCCAAGGCCCAATGCTTCAACAACCCCATGGCCCGAACTCTATCGAAGTCCGCATAGTTTGCAAACCCCGAAACTCAAGCGTACGATCAGGCCCATGAGCCCCGGGTCGATCCTCCTGCGCTACACGTTCCTGTTCATCGTGATCGCGGTCGCCGTGCAGGGGGCCTGGGAGCTTGGCTCCGGCACGACGCCGCCCTTCGGGACCGTCGCCCTGGCCTGCGTGTTCGTCTACCTCTACGACCGGCTCGTGGTCAGGCCCGGGTGGACGGAGAAGTCAACCGACTGACCACGGCTCGGCCTGCTCGGGCTGGGCGTCGGTCCAGTGGTCGATGGGCTTGTAGGCCGGGTTGGGGATGACGCGCCAGCCGTTGGTCTGCTGGTACGGGTCGTCGCCGTAGAGGTCGCTGCTGTACCCGTTGTAGATGTGGGTGGCCTTGATCGCCTCCGGCGGCACGACGCCCCGGTAGGCCAGCGTGTCCACGTTGGGCGCGTGCAGGTAGTCGTCCGTCA
>JACCDR011689865.1_pt1 | contig 12631 bp, 24 predicted proteins | sample 7446431 | NCBI WGS metagenome assembly JACCDR01 (sample SAMN15323443, study PRJNA562643) | freshwater metagenome | isolation source: river surface water | place: USA:Blue River Watershed | collected 2017-08-17
ACCCACCAACACCGGATGAGTTGCTCCGTATCTTGATAGCGGGTAGTGTCGACGGTGGTTGGGGACTGGAACCCGCAACCACCTTTCTCTTCCTGATGGGGCACGCCATGACCACGTTCCTGGCCGTCTACCACCGCGACGACCACACCATGACCTTCCACCCGTCGACTGACGGCCGCCCCGGCGACGCCACCTCCGGCGTCCACGCCATCCCGGCGTGGGCCCGCAACCGGGTGAACCTCGACGACTCCCTGACCGGCGCCGGGTACACCCGCGTCGGCAGGTGGACCAGCACCGGCGACGCGCTCACCGCACCGGTCGACGGCCCAGCGTGACCGCCACCGTCCTGGACCGGACCCCACCACAGGACCACGCCGCGGAGATGGGTGTCCTCGGCGGGATGCTGCTCAGCAAGGACGCCATCGCCGACGCGGTCGCGGTCCTCACCGTCGGCGACTTCTACCACCCCGCCCACAAGCACATCTTCCAGGTCGTCGTCGACGCGTACGCCGACAACCAGCCGGCCGACCCGCTCACCATGACCAGCGCGCTCGCCGCCGCCGGCGTCCTGGACAAGGTCGGCGGCGCACCGTACCTGCACACCCTGGTGTCCACCGTCCCGACCGCGGCGAACACGTCGCACTACGCGCAGATCGTCGCCGACCTGGCCATCCGCCGCCGGGTCATCGAAACCGGCACCCGGATCGTCCAGTACGGCTACGACCTGACCCGGCAAGCCGACGACGTCGTCGACCGGGCACAGGCCGACGCGTACGCGATCGGGGACCAGCGACGCAACCGCGGCGACGCCCGACCCCTCGCACAGTTGTTCCCCGCGACACTCGACGAGATCGAAGCGATCGCGAACTCGGCCGGCGTGATGCGCGGCATCCCGACCGGGTTCACCGACCTCGACCGGCTCCTCAACGGACTCCAATCAGGCCAACTGATCATCATTGCCGGGCGACCCGCGATGGGTAAATCGGTCCTCGCTGTTGATATCTCCCGACACGCCGCGATCAAGCACGGGCTGCCGACCGCGTTCTACTCCCTGGAGATGAGCGAGGTCGAACTGACCATGCGGATCCTGTCCGCCGAGGCCCGGGTGCCACTCAACGCAATCCGGTCGGGGCAACTCAGCGACGTCGACTGGACCAGGATCGCCCGACGCATGGGTGAGATCAGTGAGGCACCACTGTTCGTGGACGAGACCGCGAACATGAGCCTGATGGAACTGCGGGCGAAAGCACGACGGGGGGTCCAGCAGAACGACCTGAAACTGATCGTCGTCGACTACCTCGGGCTGATGACCAGCCCGGGCCGGTTCGAGTCCCGCAACCACGAGGTCGCCGCGCTGTCGCGCGGGTTGAAGCTGCTCGCCAAGGAGCTGGGGATTCCGATCATCGCGGTCCACCAACTCAACCGCGGCCCGGAACAGCGGACCGAGAAGCGCCCACAGTTGTCCGATTTGCGCGACTCGGGCGCGGTCGAGCAGGACGCAGACGTGGTGATCTTCGTTCACCGCGAGGACTACTACGACAAGGAAAGCCCCCGGGCCGGTGAGGCCGACCTGATCGTCGCCAAGCACCGCAACGGGGCGACCGACACGGTCACCGTCGCGGCGCAGCTGCACCTGGCCCGGTTCGTCGACATGGCGATTGCCTGACCCCGGGGGAGGAGCTGATGGCAAACCTGATCGTCGAATCCGACGACCGCACCCACCGGGTGACCCTCACTGCTGACGACGACGGCATGTGGACTGCGACCTGCGACCAGCACCCCGAGTTTGTCCTGCACGGCCATAGCCGTGCGTATCTGACCAACGCCCACATGGAGGCAGACCAGCATGTCGACGAACACCGGCCCTAAGATCCAAGCGGTCTACGGTCAGCCCGAGTTCGTGGCCCGGACGCCGTGCGACGAGTACTGCGACCCCGACTGTGTCCACCACGTCCCGTCGACGGGGTGGGACCTGTCGTTCGGGTCGCGACTCAACTTCCACCCCGCCGCTGTCGACGACGACCGGCTGGTGATGGACCTGAACCTGTCCGACGACGCCATCACCAACCGCGGCGTGTACAGGCAGGTAACCCCCGGACAGTTGGCGGACCACGCCCACGGGATCCTGGCCCTCATCGGCGCGGAACCGGCGAGCACCGCCGGGCTGTACCCGATGCGTGTCGACCTCGCCGAGGTCCGGGCACGCGGCCAGGAAGCGGCCCGTCATCTCCAGACCGTCGACGGGGTGCTGCCCGCGGTGTTCGGCGCGCACCTGTCCGGCGACGTCGGCGCGATGATGCAGGAGATCGAGTACCTGCGGGCCCGGCTCGGCGAGGTCCGGGACGAGCGGATCGACCCGCGCCTGCTCCGCTGGTGCGACTGGCCCGGATGCTGGCGTTCGTACGACGCGACCACCGGACCGGTCGGCGAGCCGGGGTGGATCGCGCACCGGCGCCCGGCGACCCTGCTGTGCCCCACCCACGACCTGGCCGGGCACCGCCCCGGCTACGACAAGTGGGAGATGACCGACTACCTGGTTGCCCGCTGCGAGTGCGGACGGTCTGCCGAGGTCCGACCCGCCAACCATGAGGCCGTCGCCGAATGGTGGACCACCCACGTGCAGGAGGCGACCCGGTGAACGACCGGCCGACGAACGTCCCCGAAGACCAGCTCGCCGATCTGCTCCGCGCCGCGGGGTTCGATCAGCCGATCCACATCGACCAGGAGTGGCGCGACGGGCGGATGCCGTGGCTGCCCGACGGGCAGTCGGAGGTGGTCCGCATCGTCGGCATCTACAACCTGGTGTCCGGCTGGACCGCCACCGTGGTCCGGCGTCGGGTCGACGCGGACGGGAACACCGTGCCGTCCGGCTGCGGCGACGGCGTGATCTTCCTGGAGCACCTGGTCGACGGGTACACGGCGGTGACCGGGTGAGCGCCGACGTGCTCCGCCGCGCCGCCGGCCTGCTCCGCAACCCGTACCTGTGTAACTGGGCGCCCGAGGTGGCGACGTCGCTGGCGGACACGATGGACGTCGTGGCCCGCGTCGTCCAGGCCGACACCGGGTGGGCGGTGGCCCGGCCGGGGTACGGCGAACTCGTCACCGTGGCCCACGCCGTCCTCCGCTCGCTGGGCGTCGACGCCGGCGACGTGGCACCGGATGCGCAGGTCGAAGCCCTGGGGGACTAGCCCCACCGACCCGTGTCGTATTGCCCCGTAAAACAAAAGCGGATAGTGTCAACAGGATTCCCTGACACCTCGGACTACGGAGGCCCGTCGTGGCAACCACAGACCAGACCACCTACCTGACCGGCGTCGGTGACCAGCTCGCCGCCGCCGTCGCCCGCGGCGACCTGGCCACCGCGGAGACGATCGTCGACCAGGTCGACGCGGACGGCCACACCGCCGCCGCCGCCGCCCTGGGCCACGCCCTCGACCGGACCAGCATCGGCATGCCGGAAGACAGATCATGACCCTGGCCGACGACCCGACGACCCGGGCCGCCCACCAACTGGTCGGCCTGTCGAACTGGTTCGACACGTCGCCGGCCAACGCCGCCCGCGACCCGGAGGCGCTGACCTGGATCCGGGTCACCAAGGTTGCGGAAGAAGCCGGCGAGGTGGTCGACGCGATGAACGGCGCCACCGGCGCGAACCCCCGCAAAGGGGTCTGCGCAACCATGGACAACGTCAGGGTCGAACTCCTCGACGTTGCGCTCACCGCCCTGTGTGCCGTCGAGCACCTCGACGGCGCACAGGGTTGCAGCCTCGTCGCACTGTTCGCCCACATCGCGTCCCGCCACCGGCGGGCCGGGCTCGACACGACGGGGGACAGGTCGTGACCCTCGTCGACCTGGACGAGGGGACCGCCGGGCGGCTGAAGCCGGGGGACACCGTCCACATCCGCGGCACCGTCGTCCAGGCGCGGGGCGGTGTCGGCGTCCAGGTCGAACTGTTCTCCAAGACTGACCAGTACACGGCGTGGGTTCAGCTCGGCGACGTGGTGGCGCTCGTCCTACCGGATGTGCCACCGGAACCCGGCGACGGGACCTGGATCCCCGCCCGCGACGACGACGGTGGCGTCAACGTGTTCCACCGCTGCGACGCCGAGGCCCCCGACGAACCGGACCGCCGGTTCCCGCGCCGGTGGCAGGTCGCCGGGACGGGGGAGTGGGTTGACTGGGCCACCGCCGTACACCGCGGTGCGGACACCGACCAGCGACTCAACCCGGCCGGCAAGGCGACGCTGCGGGACGAGGTGGTCCGGGTCCTCAGTAGCTCCAACCGGCGGCGGGGGATGACCCTGGCCGAGATCGCCGCCCGGATCTCCCTGGCGGCCCTGGTGGAGCCACGCCCGGCCTTGGAGCAGGTGCGCCAGGTCCTTGAACAACTCCTGGCCGAGGACCTGGTTACGCACCGGTCCAAGGACGGGTCGCTGCTCCCGCGGTGGGCGTGGAAGCAGCACGCCGATGGCTGACCTGTCGTGGTCCGAGTCCGACCAGGTCGACACCCTTGTCGGCGCGCTGGTCGGAACGGCCGGGCTCATCCGTCGCCGCCCCGCCCGGGCCGACGCCGCCCGGGCCGCGGTCCTCGCCGGCCTCGGCGAGGCCGAGAAGCAGCTGCTCCGCGACCTCGCCGCCGACCTGGACACCCCGACCGCCCACACCACAACGAACCGAGAAGAGGACAAGTAGGCATGGCTGGAGACACCACCATCACCGTCGTCGGGAACCTCTGCGACGACCCGGAGCTGCGGTTCACACCGTCCGGTGCCGCGGTCGCGAAGTTCCGCGTCGCGTCAACACCCCGGTTCATGGACAAGCAGTCCAACGAGTGGAAGGACGGCGACCCGCTGTTCCTGTCGTGCACGGTGTGGCGGCAGGCCGCGGAGAACGTGGCCGAGTCACTGCAACGCGGCGCCCGGGTGATCCTGTCCGGCCGGCTGAAGCAGCGCACCTACGAGACCCGCGAGGGCGAGAAGCGCACGGTCATCGAGTTGGAGGTCGACGAGATCGGCCCTTCGCTGCGGTACGCCACAGCGAAGGTGCAGAAGATGAACCGGTCTACCACCAGCGGCTCCGGCGGCGGGTTTGGCTCCGCCGGCAGCGGCGCCGGACCCGCCGTCGACGACCCGTGGGCCACCGCAACACCCGCGAGCGGTGGCGGTGCTACGGCGTCGTACGACGACGAACCACCGTTCTAACCCCCCGCACCCGCAGCACATCGTTCCCCAACGAGGAGATCATTATGCTCATCCGTGTACTGGTTGTGACGCTCGTGCTGGCAGCCTTCGGCTACGCGATCGGCGCTCAGATCCCGGCCTTGGCCGTGGCCAGCGTGGCCGGGTTCGTCCTCACCGCCGTCCCGTCACCACGACAGGTCCTCGGCCGCCGAGGACCTACCCGGAACCGGGAGTAGGAACGACCCGCAGTCGAGGCGGAGCGTCGCGTCGGGCGTGGCCGGCAACCGCCGAATCCACCGCCGCGCGCAGCTCCGCCTCGCTGACCCCCGCGCCGAGCGCGGCGAACATCACCGACCGGACCCGCGACACGAGAAGCGCCCGCTGTGCGGCCGGGGTGATCGGGTCGGTGGAGGTCACTACCCCACCGTGCCGGATCCGGGCCCGGATCGCGAGGGTGACACGAAACAGATCCGCGACATCCGCGGGTCGGGGAGGGTGCAAGATGCGCGTGGTGCTGCTGGTGTCCAAGCTGCTGTGGCGCGTCGTGGTGCACATCGCGCCCGCCGACACCTGGCGGGCGTAACCCGATGTCCGAGACCTGGAAGACGGTGTCCGCCACCGGCCACCGCGAGGTCCCCGCCGACGCTGAGCCGTGGGTCCGCGCCGAGCTGGTCCACTGCGCCCGGTGGCTCCACGAACACGGCACCCGCTACGCGATCTCCGGGATGGCCCGGGGTGTCGACCTGTGGTGGGCCGACGCCGCCGTCACCGCAGGCCTGCACCTGTGCGCCGCGATCCCGTTCGAAGAACAGCCGGCCCACTGGCCACGGGCGCAGCAGGCGGAATGGCGGCGGCTGCGCCGGCTCGCCGTCCGCGAACGCGTCATCGGTGTGCTACCCGCCGACACAGCGCCCCGGCAGCGGTCCGCGACGGTGAACCGGCTGCTCCACGCCCGCAACGACTTCATGCTTGACCGGGCGGCCGGGGTCGTCGCCGTGTGGGAACGTGGCCGCTTCGACGGCGGCACCCACGGCGCCCTCGTCAAAGCCGCCCGGCGGCACCTGCCCGGCATCTGGCTCGACCCGGCCGCCCGCAGTGTCGCCTTCACCCTTCCCGGCCTGCCCGAGCTGACCAAACACGTCCTGTACCACGACGTGTGCGGCTGTGTCGCCGCGACCGGCACCCACGCCGACATGAGCATCCTCCGCACCACCTTCCAGGCCGCTGGCCTGCCGCAATGGCGCATCCGTGTTGCCCGACCCCGCGAGGCCGCCGGCGACGGCTGCCCGACCTGCACCGCACCGTCCCCCGAGGAGCTGATCGCATCATGACCACACCAACCCCCGACCACGCTGTTGAGTTGCCGTTCGTCGACGGCGACGCCCGGTTCCATGGCCGGCTGACCGTCGACAACGATGACCGGGTGTCGTTCATCCCGGTCGTAGCACCCGGCGAGTACAAGGTTCGGGAGCTTCCCGGCGGGGTATGGGCGCTCGTCCCGGTCCCGGTCGACCCGGACGCCCGCCCGTACCGGGTTGTCGACCGGTTCGGTCGTGGGTGGCTCACCTGCCACGAACCGGCCACCACCTACCCGCACATCGAGGGGGACTGGCCGTTGGCCCGGGTCGTCGCCGAACGCGGCCCGGTCCGCCCGGTCGTCGCGGCGTCGCGGGCGTCGACCGACCTGATGGGGGTTGCGCTCGCGCGGGCCGGCTGCCGGGCCGTCGCGTCGTTCCTGGTGGCGTTGCGTCGGGTGGCCGAGGAATGTGTCGCCCTGCACGGCCACGACGATCTGCTGATCGCCGGCCGCCCCGGGTCGTGGGAGAGCGCGCTGCTGCGCCGGCTCGCGTACGACGCCGCCCCGCGTGTCGCCGACGCGACGACGGACATGGCCGCGGTCGGGACCGTGCGGAACATCCTGCACCGCTGGGTCTTCGGTGAGGACGCCTATGTCGAGGTGGCGGAGACCGTTGCCGGCGTTTTCGGCCAGGTCGTCGACGGGCGGGGTGGTTGGGATCAGGTGACGCAGCGGTGGCTGCGGCGTTGGTCGTACAACGACTCCATCCGTACCCTGCTGGCCAGCAGGTCCCAGCTGGACCACGACGACCACGACGACCACGACTAGACTTGCGCCGAATTCTGGTAGCGAGTATGGTCGGGCGTGAGGCGGAACCCACCGCCACCGGCAAAGGAGAACAGCCATGGCCGCGAAAATCGTCCTGGACGTCTGCACCCCCGAAGGGAAGACCTGGCTCGCCGAGGTCACCGGGCTCGACCCGAAGTTCGGCTTCCAGCGCTCGTTCGTCAACCCCATCAGCCGGGACACGTCCCGCTCCGGGAAGACCGGCACCCACACCTACCTGGTGGACGACGGCCTGTACGAGGCCAACGAGGGCCGCCGCCGGCTCGGCAAGTCCTACTACCGGGTCACCGACGACGAGGCAACGCGGATCAGCCAGGACGAGCTGATCGCCGCCCTGACCTGCGCCACGACGGCGGGGGAGTGACCGCCATGCCACGCGAAATCCTCATCCCACTGGTCATCGTCGGCGCGTTCTTCGGCATCGTGTTCGGGCTCGGCCCGATCATCAACGACCTGCTCTCCCGGCCTCGGCGCCGACGCTGACATGTCGAGGCCAAACCCCGCGACCGCGTCTACCGACGCTGACCGCCACGGCACGCCAGCGACCGCCGCACCACCGCCCGCTGGCGACGAGACGGCCACCGGCGACCGGGTCGCGTTCGTCCAGGTCCACGCCTCACACGACCCGGAGCCCGCCGGGGTACGCCTGTACCCCGGCGGGCTCAGCTGCCGGCGTTGCCGCCACTTCGTCGCGTTCGAAACCGCGATCACCGCGGTGACCCGCCGAGGTGAGCAACCATGCCAGCCAGCCCCGGCCGAACTCACCACCACCCCACCTGTGCGGCGGATGCGGATCCGCCGCGGGCGGGTCATGCACATCGTCGAGCCGACCGGGCAGCGGTGGCTCCAATCCCAGTGCCGCCGCCGCGACCGGTACGGCCACACCAGACCACGCGCGGTCGGGCCGACCGGAGACTGGTCCGACGAGCAGCACTGGTACCCGAACTGCAAACACTGCCCTGCCCATCAGCCGCCCACCAGGGAGGACCCATCATGACGACTGTCACGATCGACCTAGGTCATGGGCGCACCGTGCCCCTGACCCCACCCGAAGAACTCGGCATGGCATTCGCGGCGGTCGTCGCCGAAGCCCTGTCTTGGGATCCGGGCCGGCGTATCGCCCTGGAGGCCTTGTCCGCGGGGAGCCGAGGCAGCACCTTGTACACCGAGGCCGCCGACCGGGTCAGCAGCGCCCTAAGTCACGCGGGGCTCGCGTGGTCCCAAGACTTCGGCACGGAAGGCGCCGAGGTGGAAGCCGGCCCGTACATCGATACCCTCGCCGGACACGGCATGGCCGCTGCTGCGGGTGTCGCCGCCGCTGTCCTCGCCCGCGACCTGCGCCTGATCACACCAGACGATTTCGTCGCGGTCACCACCTGGTGGACCACGGCCGGGCTGCCCCTGCCGGACGCGGGATACTACGTCACCCGGTCCGACGACGACACGACGGTCTGGGCGACGGGCCCGGATGAGGTCCTCCGCACCGCCCACGAACTACGCCGGGAACGGTACCGCGTCCCCGGCTGGCCCACGGGGGCTGTGTCGACCCTCGGTATGACCGTCGCCGAGGGCCGCTACGCCGGCATGCCGGGCCTGAACTGGTACGCAGACAGCCGCCAGGCCACCGCTGACGAACTGGTCGTCGGGGACTGGGTGGACACCGACGACCGAAGCGGCGCCCGCCGGATCGAAAGCATCCCGGCCGATCAGGTGGACAACACCATCCGCGTCGTCGTGATCAGTGGCGACGAACCTGTCATCCTCCGCCGCGACCGGACCCACCGGGTCGTTGACCCGGCCACGCTGGTCGACGTCACCACCAAACAGCCGGTCGTGCTCTGCGGTGGCCCGGTCGACGGGCACGTCACCTACATCCCCCCGACGCTGATCGGGGCGCAGCACTGCCGCCCCGACTACGCACGGCAGCGTCTGGTCACAGGATCGGGACCGAAACTGCCGGTCGTGGCGTGGGCCCCCGCCGACGCCTGGCCCGCCGACGACGAACGATACGCACCGGCCGACGCGCGGGACGAGGTTGTAGCGGCGGTGATGACGTGGCGCCTGCCCACCGCCCAGGAGATTACGGCCGCTCGCCGCGACCGCGAGCGTCGCGAGGGTGACCGCTGATGCCCGGAATCACCGCCGAACAACTCTGCGACCGTGTCGACCCGGCCCTGGCCGTCGACCGGGCACTGACCGCTGCCGAACGCGCCGCGTTCCTGGGGTTCGTCCTCGTCGGCCAGTACGACGGTGCGCAGCCGGCCGACTGGCTGGACGAGGCCGACAACGCCGACGCCTACGGGGAGAACATCGAGCGTTGGTGGACGCAGCACGGCGACAAAGCCGTGGAGTACCTCCAGGCGCTCCACGAACTGCCCGTGCCGCTGGTCCAGCGGCTGTTGGGCACCGCGTTGCGGGCCACGTTCGCCATGGCCAGCGCGACGCTTGGCGAACGCCGCCGCACCCACATCGAGATCGCCAGCGGTGCGGCGTTGTGGGCACGTGGGTACGCCGAGGCGCTCGGCTGGACACCCACGTACGAGCCCCCGCCGCGGGATCCCGCCGCGTGCGGCAACCCCCGCGACTGCGACTGTGACGAGGGATGTGACATCCCATGAGCCGGCTGAAATGGCTGGTCGCCACCCTCTGCTACCAGGTTGGGCCGGCGCGCTTCGCATGCGGCCGGCGCGGCACCACGCCGTGCGCCGGCCACGAGTACGTCGGCACCATCGTCGACTCCCGGTGGGGGTGGCGATGAACATGGACCTCACCGGGTTCGAATCGGCGCCGGCTGCCATCCTGGTCCGCTTCGTCGACAGCGCACTCATCGGCTGGACTCCCACGTCCACAGGCCCCGGGCTGTGGACGTGGGAGAACCCCACCGAGGACCAGGTCGTGGTCGTCAACGCGCTCCCGGACCGGATCCTCGTCCCGACCAGCCTATGGCCGCCGAAGGTGGGCCCGACCCTGCTCGGCGGCACCCGCCGCGGTCTGTTCGCGGCGGCGACCCTGCCTGACTGCTGCGACATGTCGGAGATCCGGGAAGCGGTCCGGGTCGTCTCGACCCTGGTCGAAGACCTCCGCACGGCCGCGTGAAAAGGGGAGCGGAGCGATGGGTCCGGACACGTTGTACAGCAACGACGAACAGTTGCGCCGCCCACCGGCGGGTGCTGTCGGCCTGAGCGCGATCCGCCCGCTGCGAAGCGGCGCGATGCGCCAGTTCACCAGTGTCGAGTTCGGCACCGGCTGGCAAGGGGTCGAGCACTTCATCCGCACGCTGCGGGCGGTCGGGTTTGTCCGACCGTCGAGCACCGATCCCAGCTACGCCGTCCTCGACGTCCTTGACGCCGAGGGCGACATCATCGGCGACTACGACATTCCGACCGCTCAGGCGTTCGGCTACATCCGGCGGAAGCTGGGGATTCGAGTGGAACCATGCTGAACCGCGAGCTGCTGGCCAACGCCATCAACGTCGTCGTCAAGGCCGGATACGGCACATGCCCGCTGGTCGAACAGCACCTGGGCCTCACCTTCGCCCAGGCGAGGGAGCTCCTTGACGCTTTGGAAAAGGCTGGGGTCCTTGACCCACCTACGACGGCGCTACCGAACCGCCGCAAGCTCTGCATTCAGGACAAGACCCGGGCCCTGGCCGCGATCGACGTAGCGATCGCAGCCGGACGGATCCGGGTCAAGCCCGTGACGAGCCCGCAGGCAGACCCACCCCCCACGGCTGATCTGGTCTTCGCGCAGGCGCTGACCCGGATGGACTTCCGGGCGGCGGCGGACGCGTTCGTCGCCGTCTACACCGAAAACCCCGGGAAGGCGGCGGCGCTGCTGCAACTGGCGTTGACGGCCACGGCCGCCGCCGGGCAGCGCCACAGCACACGCGGCGGCGGCGGCCGGGGATGAGCACCTGGCGGGTGTTCACCACCTGGCGGGGAGTGCCCGACCCGGTCCTCGACCTCCGGGCCGGGTCGGAAACCTGCCGTGAACACCCGTCGTGGCCATCCGCCCGCCAGGACGCCCTGCAAACGGCGTGTCTGGGCGGTGCCCGGTACGTCACCGTCCAGGATCAGGCCGACGTCGTGGTCGGGGAGTTCGACGCGTACACGAACCGTTGGCAGCAGTACCCCCGCGCCCTGGTCGACGTCGACCACACCACCGAGGTGACCGACGAACCGTGCCACGTGGTCGCGGCGTGGTGCTCGTGCGGCTGGTCACGGTTCGTGCCGTACGCGCCGGGCGCCGACGCACACACGGCAGCCGATACGCGGGCGCGGGAACTCACCCGCGACCACGAGCAGGACCCGTCAGGTACGGGGCGACAGAGATGAGATCGGATGTCCACGGAAAATCAGGTCATGGAGCGCCTCGCGGCGGCCCGCGCCGCCGCCTCGCGGCGACACGAGGAGCACGTCGACGCCGAACCGCCCACGACGATCGCACTCCGCGGGCCGCTGCTGATGACCGCGTGCTGGAGCCAGGACTGTCGTGACGCGGCGAGCCTTTGGCCGGCTGGAACTGAGTTTGTGGACGTGATCTCCACCGTCCGGGGCGAAGCGCCGTTGGCGCGTGAAGGCGAGATCGCGTGGTGGCGACTGGAGGGGTACGACACGTTCGACGGCGCACCGTACCCGCTAGAAGGCGTGTACGGCACCGAGGCCGCAGCCCGGGCCGCCGCCCGGGGCCGGCTGGTGTACCTGGAGACCACACAACCTACGGCGGCGTCGGGCGGGCAGGGCGAGCTCGGCATCCAGGATCGGGTGTACGTGGTCCGCCCGGACGGCACCAAGTACCGGTTCCTTGCATAGCCGGCGAGATCGCCCAAAGGAGCGCATTACTTTACATAACGTCGATTATCGAACATAGGAGACGCTGTGCGCATCGACGTGATCGTTGACGGGGTCAACCTCAATGACGTACCCGACGTGCTGCTGTCCGTTGACTACTCAACCGGCACGCGGGTGTGGACCCTGACCGTTAATGGCGTACCACGGATCCTCAGCCAGCCGTTTGACCTCTATACGGCGATGGACATCTCGGCGGCGTTTATCGCCGAGTGCTTCCGCCTCGACGTTGATTGGCAGACCGCCGGGCCGTCCGGTTACACGCTCGGTCGCGTGCGCCGACTCGATCCGGGTGAGACCCCAAAGGCTGACAGTGTGGCCCGCTTGCTTGCCAGCGTGGACGACACGACGGCCGTCGTGTCGAACGAGTCCGCGCCGGACCCCGAACCCCGACGTTAGTTGACGTAATCACTCTTATCGAGCCGGAGGTGCTCGGAATGGGCGCTACACCTGCCGAGGTG
>JACCDR011425234.1_pt1 | contig 12624 bp, 37 predicted proteins | sample 7446431 | NCBI WGS metagenome assembly JACCDR01 (sample SAMN15323443, study PRJNA562643) | freshwater metagenome | isolation source: river surface water | place: USA:Blue River Watershed | collected 2017-08-17
ATCGGCGCTTTGATGCAAGATCATAATGAAAAGATGAGTGATAACCACCATAAGAACATGTTGCACAACGTGCACCCTGCTATTGTGTATTATCAAAATGCGCTGCGTTTGCTCTGTGACCAAAAGCGCAATGATAGCACTTATGCGCGCCCACAAAAGACCATGGAACCAAATTTTGACAAGTATATGGCTGTCAACATTGTTGGTTTGCATCAAACTGCAGATCGCAAAACGATTGAGTTTCGTTTGTGGGACGGCTGCATTGATACTGATGATTTGTATAGGCGCGCGGAAGTGTGCGAAGCAATCGTTAGGAAGCTGACAGAAGTAGCTGAACAGTTGAACAGTGATGACCAACTTGCTGTGCAAAAAGCGCATAATTTCTTGAACGATAAGCGCTCAAGTGATTTGCAAACGCAAACGGGTTTCATTGACACATTCTTTGATGGTAATGACTCTTTTAATGAAATCAAGGCTTTGGCTACTGAATTGAAACTCTCTGAAGAATGGATTACGTGGGCTAAAGCTCAGATTATCAAGCGCAAACCAGAAAAAGCGATTGCAGCGTAAAAAAGACTAGCCAAAAGATCTCTAACTGGTGTATGAATAGGTATCAGGAAATGAATAGCAAAGCTTGATTAGGTAATGTTGCTTAAGCAAGTCTAGCTAGAGAATGTGAAATCAGGAGTTTAAAATGGAAAAGTTTAATGTTCAGGTTAACGGTATTTTGCTTGCGCTTCAAACCAAACTGGCCGCAGATTTTGGCCCATCGCCGATTGATCGCAAGACGATTTTGCAGCTTGCTAAAGAGCTTGGCTTTTTGCAAGGCAAGCGCGGGCGCGAAGGTGGCACGTTTGCCACTGAGCTTGGGATGACTTTCGCAAATCTCACTGGTGAAATTATCCGCCCTACTCCAAAGGTTGACAAGAGCGCTTGCCCTTTGCCTGTGTTGCAAGATGTTCCGACTGTGCTTGCACAAGCCGAAGTGCCTTAAAAGACAACGGGGCAGGTTTTTGGTGTGTTTCCCTTACTTAAAAACACACTTCCTATAAAAGCTTTAGGGTGATGAAAAGGATTGATAAGCGGTTAAGCGAAGCAATCGCCCGCCGAGACGGGAAAGCGCTAGCAGAGGGAATAGCTATACCTCCTACGCAAAACCTACTAAGCATGTGCGCCCCTAAAGCTTTTATAGGATCTTTTTTTAACAAAGGATTAAGCGAATGAAATTTTACGTGGTGCTAGTGACAGGTGGCGAGTATTTTTTGACCCCTTGTGTTATCATTATGGCAAAGGATGAAGACACAGCAAAACATGAGCTAAAGCAAAACAATAGGGATGCATTTACACGCTACAGCATTGCACTTGACAGAATTAGTAAAGACGAATTGCAGCCATACCTTGACGAAGGCGTGCAAATAGCTGAAAACGCAGAAGATATTGCTTATGCGTTTTAAATCTTGAAAATCTAGGCGCCAAAAAAGGCGCCTATTTTTTTATTAAGCGTGCTTATATAATATGTAAAGCGTTTGGGGTGGTCCAATGTGTGACAAAAAAAGACGCATGAGGCATTTAAGCCGGGGCAGACTTGCCACGATACTAGTAGTATGATACAATCTAGCAATATGAATAAGACCACGGGAGATCAAGAGTTAATTATAGAAGCGTTAAAGCTTGGCCTTACACTCTCTGTCAGATCTTTCAATGGTGATAGAATCATTCTCGGGACCACTCGCCTTTAAAAGAACTTGGCTTTATGGTGGGGGTGCGCGGGCGTGGGGGTGGATTTGAACCCACAGACGAAGGCTTGTCTTTTGCTGGCGAGAATGTTGCAGAGTACCGCAACCAAGAAAGATTGGAGCAAGCCAAGCGCGACGCTGAAAATGCAGCGCGCAAAGCTGAACGCCAGCAAATGTTTACGCAAGCTATTGAGCAAGCACGTCATGTGACACCACGATTCAATAGTTAGCATAAACGCCACAGTTTGTGCAAGCACAAAGGCGCTACACCTAATAAAAAAGGTGTGGCGCCTTTTTTGTTGCCTTTTTTCTTAACCAGTGGCATTATGTCCCGATAAGATAGTAACAAGGGGATTTAAAGCCATGTTGACACAAGAAAAGGTTACTAATACAGCCGTCAAGCTTGCGCTGCAATGCAAACAAGGCACTTGCTCACTAGGTCAAGCCTTGATAACTCTTCAAAGTCAAAGCGAGCAAGCGGCTAAAAATACTGTACATAAAGAACGTGGTTGTTTACCCCCTGGTAGCTGGATAAATGCATATGTTGAAATTCGTTCAAAAGTTAACAAAGAATTTTGGCAAACTTATCGCACCATGGCGTAAACCCATGTACATATATCGATTAGAGCACCCTGATACAGGCATGGGGCCATATTCACAGCAAGATGGTACCCCGGATATGCGTGCATTAGGATCGCTCCTAATACAAGCGCATAGTAGATCTGGCCTGCATCCAAGCCCATGGGACGATGGCTTAGAAGATTTCTTTTATAAAAACCAAAAGAGCAAATCAAATGCTTATTTTGGGTGTAGCAGTGTATCGGATTTATATAAATGGTTTGAGGAATTTTGGCCATGGCTTATGGAGCTAGGCTATCAAGTAGAAATTTATAGGGCTAAAGATTTTCAAGTGTCCGATTCTAAAAAGCAAATTGCTTTTAACATCACTACTGCAAAAAAAATTTAACCAAATCCCCACCTAGCCCGATATGTAGGGTATGAAAACAACAATCATTGCAAGCTTAGCCGTCCTTTGTCTCTGCAAAGCGATCATGATGGCCAATGAAAAGCCATCTAATAAGGCTTGTAACACCTTTGCAGCCTATACCGCTGAAAAGATGTGGGCTTGTGGCATGCTGCGATCCTATGACGCTGTGCAGCCAATGGCAGAACGCTTTAGCGCTACCTTTACACAACGCGAAGTGTCATCAAACGAATGTGTAGCGGAAACTATGCGTATGGAGCAACAATCATGCCGAGAATTTGAAATGATGCTTAATAGTTTAATGGTGCGCAAGTAAAAAAGAGAAAAAATAATTGAACAAATTGCAAAAGCGTGCGATAGTATCAGTATAAGGAGTTAATCATTATGAAAACTTCCGCCGCTTTGATTGCCGTTACTACTACTGTCTTTACTGCTTGTTTCTTTGGTGTGGCTAGCATTGCCCACGCGATTTATGGGGTTTAATCATGAGTGAAAACATGAGCCATTTTTGTTTGTTTGTTCGTCGTCAAGACTATGTGCGTGCTGCCTATTGGCTAGCTAAGGTTGAAAACGAATTGCCTAAAGCTGTTAAAGAAACTATCACACAACAGATTATAGGCGCAACATATAAGCAACCTGATTATAAGGCGCTTTTGCGTATCATTGATAATCTTGTAAACATGACATAAACGTTTTTGGGGGATATATGTTGCCGTTTCCTTTCTGTGGTATCACTAATGATGATTTGCCACCTTGGTTTAAAGATGTTTTTGGTAATGATCCCATGGGCTTGTTTGAGTCTTTAGATAAAGAAATGGAAAATGCCAAAAACTCTAAACGTGTAGACGTAAATAAGCTAAAGTTTACACGTGATGCTTTCAAAAGGTTTGTCAAAATCTTAGAAAAGCATGGCAAAGAAACAGACGACGGACACAAGATTATTGAAGAGTTAAACACCGCAATTTATGATGCGGAACGTAATAGGCATTAAGGAGATAGGTATGTTTATTGCAATTAAAGATTTGCCTTTGACTGTGCAAGATGCTCTATCGACACTTGGCTATCATAAACACGATATCGAAGTAAAAGCACAAGAGCGTTATAATGTAAATCCTAATACCGCGTTTGAAGGTAATAGAGGCTTTACCGCTGCTGTTAATCTAGACAGTGGCAAGCTTGTATCTATTCATGGATCGTGGGGTGGTGGCAATCCATTTGAAACCCATACCATTGACCACAGTCTAGAATCGCCTCTTATTCTGCCTAATGCGGCTATTATTCAAGGCGAAAGCGGGGGACGTGGCACCTTTGCACGCATCTATGTTGCACCACAAACGCTAGCACAATTGTTGCCCGCACCACAAACAGAGCTTACAGAAATTCAAGGCGTAGTGTTGTATTGCCTGAAAGGCTACAAATCTAACTATAGACGGCCAGAAGCGGAACGATACGGGGTTGACGTTAAAGCCTACGATAACTTTGAATCAGGAGATTTAAAAATGTTCCATAACGTGACCTTGACAGAAGCCGACAAACACTTTATAAGGCTCGCGCTAGAAATGTACGTCAGAGAACAAGGGGCCAATGCCTTGATCGCGGGCGTGCTTGACAAGGATAGAAACGAGGCAGAGAGCTACGATCAATGTGCGCAAGGTGCGCGCAAAGCTTTAGACAAGGTAAAACTTGCCTTTGGCTATTAGCTGTAAATCTGTTTAATAGAAAGGTAATGAGACAATGGGTAAGCCTGTGGATTTTCAGCTATTCGGATGGTCTGTCAAAGGTATTGATGCAAGCAATATTTTTGTCACTATTGAAAACCTAAACACAGGCGATCAATGGTTATCTCGCTATGATGGTTATGGGACAAAACCCGTATTGACGCAATGTAGCAATCATGTAACGTTGCCTAAAGACGTGCGCGACAAATTGGCTTTGAAGATGTTTCAAGTAATCAATTATCACAAAGGGGAACAAGATGACACGCAAGGATTTTAAGATTTTGGCCGAAGTGTGCGCTAAATTGCCCGAAAATGAGCAAAAATATAAATATATTGACCAAATGGCACGAAAATTGAAGAAAGAAAATCCGCGCTTTGATAGGGCAAAATTTTTGAAAGCATGTGGTATTAACGAGAAAGCGCAATAATCATGCCTCATTGCCCATCATATGATGAAATGGCCGAATTAGATAACCTAATGAATGAAATAGACGCTAAAGGCTTGCAACAATTGAGCCAATTAAGTCTTAATCACGTTCGCTTGATTAAAGCTTTGATAGCCGATAATAGGCAAATGCGTAAGCATTTGCAAAAGCTTAAATCTAGACCTACACCACAACTGTAACCACTGTAATAATGCGTAAATCGCCATATGGACGGTTTTGATTTACTGGCGCGCTCAAGATCCATTTGCCGGGTTGCCAAGCCTTAGCGCGCATTCTAAGGGCTTGCGCTGCGCCTCTATCATTTTTAGCTGTAATGACATGGTTAAAATGTGTGCCTGGCTTGCCTGATTGATGCGTTGCGTAATATCTCATTGTTTCTTTTTGACCTTTTTTGTTTTAGGTTTTGCGTTAAACCATTCTAACCAGTGTGTTTCACATAGGTAATCAGGTGACATAAATTTTGAATCTTTGCCACACTTGACGCATGGGCGATCACCTAGCTTTTGGTCAATCATGTAGACTGTTCCGCAACCCCCATCACAGTTACTATTTGCAATACGTAAACAATCCTCTAGCTCTGCTTTGATAAGCTTATCAATATCTAATGCAGCGCTATTTACATCTTGTTTAGTGTAATCAATACCACACTCGCCAAAGAATTTAGCAAGCTTTTTAGCAAGTTTTAATGATTGATTAGACGGCTTCATAGAGCCGCAATATAGCAAAGGTGGGAAGTGTTGTCTAGTCTATTTGTCGCTTATAAAAGCGATAAACTGTTCTTGCCATTCTGCTTTGCTAGGCAATTCAAATGGCCAGTCTTTAGGGTTAGACTTGCGTTGCTCTAGCCATTCTTCCATAAAGCGATCTACTAGCTCTTTTTGCTCTTGTACAAAATCAGTCAGTGTCACCATGTGCATTACTCCTATCGTACAACCAAAAAACGACCATTGGCAAGCGCTGCTTTGATTCTAGTGTTCAAAGCAGCATTAGCCATTGTATGCGCTTCATCCTTATGCATTGGGCCAGCTTGGCTAACAAAGCCATCATCACGCTTGTATTCAACATAGTAGCGCGGCTTATTGCCATTTGGTGCAACGGGTGCTGATTTGGTGTTGTTCATACTGGCTATTATAGCATAATCAATGCCAAATATTCAACATTTAAAAGCCTAGCAATATCAACGCAGCATTTACTAAATCGCGTATTACACTACGCACTAAGCGCGTAATTTCTTACACACCCCGCGTAAAAGACTACACAGCGCCCACAAAAATACTTGCGATAATCGACAAAATAGGTTAACCATGATTCAAACCAAGCGACAATATACCACACAGGAGCACACGCCATGCACTATGAACGTAAAGACCTATTGGAAGTAATCAATACGCATTTAAAGGCTACATACGATCAATTGTTTAATATTAGCCACTTGGCTTTTATTTCTTATGGTGATAAAACAATGGATGAAGCCTATCAAGAATTGTGCCAATTAGGCGACGCAACGCTAAAGACATATCATAAGCTAGAGGCATTAAAAAAATCGCTCAAATAGCAAAAAAAACTTTAACCCGTTTGCATTTCATGCGATAAGATAGGTATAGGGGAAAGACAAATGAAAACTTTACTTCTTATCTCATTCGCTCTTACCTTTGTTGCCTGTGGTCAATACGATGAAACAGAGCAAGACGATACCCAAGTTGAAGCGCCAGCTATTCCGAAGTTTAATGATGGTATCCAGCAATTGCGCGATAAGGTAGAGCAAGAGGCAGGATGTAAATTTACTGAGCAATATTCATTTGTTAAAACAGTATTTAACGAACGTAAAGACGGGTCAAAACCCGATGGGCATACAGAACGCGTCAAATTTAATAAAGCCATTATCTCTGTGGTGCCTATCACTACTGGTGATAAAATCCTGTGGGATGCAGAAGGTTTGCCCATTGCATTGCCCTACGATATTTGGCAAAAGGTTGTCATTCATGAAATGGGCCACGCTGTAGGCTTGCTGCACAATGACGATCTTACTAGCATCATGCATCAAGGTTCACACAAACAAGTGACCTTAGATGATGCTATAACGGAAATCATTGCTAACGGCAATCCCTGCAAGACTGAAGATCCTAATTTTAAACCGTCTAAATAAAATAGGTGATTGTCAGTTACTTTTAATAGCCAAATTCAAAAAATAAGTGTATGCTATCTTATATGAACACAAACACCAAAATTTTTGCTATGCTTTCACTGTTTAGTGCTTGCGGTTTTTCTAACAGAAAATTGCCCGTTTATATTGAATCTACCGATATTGAATATGCCGATGACGCGCTATCGTTAGCTAATGAAGTGAATTCGCTGGTAGGGCGCGAAATTATTATTATCAACGCTCCTAAAGGTGTTAACATTATTACTAGCACTAAACGGATAAATGATTATAATAAATCTTCTGGCGATAAAGATCAAGCTATTGCATTTTTTCAAGATTGGACAGAAGAAATTGTAATGCCATATCCAGAAGAATACGTATATATCAAAAAGCATGATGGTTCATCAACCTATAGCAAATTATCTCTAACGTCAAAGAAAGTAATCCTAGCTCACGAAATTGGCCACGCCGCTGGATTAGAACACGATACGGATGAAGATGCGGGGGTTATGAATCCGGGAGGTAAATCATTCAAGTGCATCGGTATGCATGCGACTGAGGATAATCCGTATCCAGAAGCGGCTTGTTTGATTGCAGATCTTAAAAAACAAGGTAGACTGCCTTAACCAGTACATAAACGCTAAATAAATAGGTGCAATAATGACACAATATCGCGTATTTGTTCGTAATTGGTGGAAAGTAAACCCTAGCTGGCCTGATGGTCGCGAGCCTGACCCAAGCGCACGCAAAACGACGCTTGAGCACGTTGACACAGAGGATGAAGCTAGGCAGTTGTGCAGAGAATACAACGTAACCCATAAGCCAGGCTTGCTATCGCGTAAAGCCGAATATGAAGAGGTATAAGTTATGCTAAACCATGATGTATTGATTATGAATGGATACGGCAAGCATAAAGCAGGCCATAAGCAATATGCTGATTGCATGTATCAAAAGCCCTTTTGGGTCAATCAGCAAGGCGATTTTGTTTCTAATAGCGACCCTACGCGCTATAAGAAAGCCTTTTACCTCAATATCTATCATTATCCCGCTTGGCCTGAACACAATCTAGCTGAGTCATGGTCAAGTGATATGCGCTGCTATAGCAAAACGCATTCATGGGATATTGAGCTTATGCACGAAAAGAACCACGCGCTAGGTGAGATTGAAGAATTCTATAAGGCTCAATACAAAGCTAACGATTGCATCCCTGACCTTCATAATAACGATTAACTTGCGTAATCGTTTACACACCCCGCGTAAAACTTTACCCACAAATCGCGTAGCACCTTACGCACTAAGCCCACCCTCGAATTGATTTCATTATCTTTTTTCCATTTAAATCTTTGGCATTAATGATGCTAATAGATATGAACAGGAGATAACAACAATGAAAACCATTCTTTTCGTCTCTGTCTCAATCATTGCCCCTTGCCTCTCAATGGTTGCTTTCATCGCTCACATGCGGTATGGAGCTTAATCAATGGCATACTACAGCAAAAAGCACTATCAGCGCGTTTCTAATGCTGGCACAGGCAACCCGCAATTGACCAATGAGGAGAAATGCAAGGTATGGGCTAAGCTAGCTGAGGAAATGCGCCAAGCTGGTCATATGGAAGCTGTCAAAGCTTGTGAAGACTTGATTAAGGAACATCAAGAAAATAATAACAAAAAATAGCAACCAAACGCGTCATTAGTCGTTAATGTCTATATAAGGAGAAAACGCACATGCTTTCCGACGATGCCTTAGAAGAAATCCAATCAGAAGTATCGGACATAATAGATTATAACATTAAAGATATAAAAGAGGATTTAGACTGCGCTCTATCATGTGAAACAGCATCAGACCTGTTAGCCAATCTTAAAGAGGCTAAAAAGAAAACTAAAGAGCTTCTAGCCGTCCTAGAAGCCAAGATCCAAGAATTGAAACTCCCATAAAGCTCAAACCCCTAATAAAGGAATATGTAGTCATGAAACTAAAAAGCCTTGTTCTGACTCGAAACATAATAAATAAACTCTTATGTTATCTATACGTTACTAAGATAATACCTAAGCGCTATACCGATAGGTTATATGATGTTATAATATATCCTATCAATAGACGCATTAACTATGCCAATGAAGCACAAGAAGTAAAAGCCATAATAGGACGCATCGCACTAGAGAAGAAACGCATAATATAAAGCTAACCCTAATCCCTTCCCCTAATAGATAGCTAAAATCCCCTATAGCTAAATCTCACCCTCCCTTACAATACCATAACGCCCCATATAGCACAAGCGCCTACCTATACATAAATGCCCTGTACTCCCTATATAGCAAAGTGGCATAATCATTGCTTATAGACTAATGACGCTTTGTGAAACACCTTTCTACTACAATTTCTGTACCACTCTTTATATCACATACAGCTGCAACGCGCTTTGTGGCTCACATTTTGTGCAATAAAAATCTTACCAACAGCTTAATTAAAAATAATATAAGCGCTAAGTCCTTGCCGTTGCAGCTGTTTTAACGATTGCAACGCTTAGATGTGCCCTAAACGTAAATTCCCCAATCATTACGCAAACACCTATTTTTGGCACACACTTTGCAGCACACGATTTTCCCGAATCTCCTGACTCTCACGATATACCCGGTAACCCACTCTCCCCAATTTTTCAGTGATTACCAGGCTGTCCAGCTTACCCTTCTAGCCATACCGCGTGTAAAAAATATCTCTTTTCCCCAATATTTTCGCACATTTATGTTACAAACAAATCTCCCCCAAAAATCTTTCCCCAAACATCTAACCCCCCGGTAACTCACCCAGGTTATTTATGAAATTTTAATTTAAGGAAATAGTGTGGAAGGCACCCGGTAACCCAAACCAGGAAAAATGAAGTGAATTTTTCAAGGGTTTTGTGCAATTAAATCAATTCAGGATAGTTTCCCAAATGTTAGTTGCCCGTAAGGCGAAGCCTTAAAGTAGTGTTTTAAAGAGCGTATTGGGGTCTTCAGAGCGATGGAGTGTGAGTAACGAGGTGCGCCCAAGGGCCTGCACCGAACCGTTATCTAGAAGAACCTGGTAAACGTCGTGGGAGCCTAAAGCTCCCATTTCTTGAATGATGGTTCCTTGACACATTGGTGGGTATAAGATTGCTACCCGTTGGCCGGGGCTTAGTTTAGGTAACATTAAAGTAAGTTCTTCAAAAGTTGGTTTGGCTCATCGGTTGGTCGCCAACAGTAAATAATTCCATAGGCGGCTATGCAGCGCATCCATTTAGGCTCTGCCCGGAATAGAAACATTTTATAATCATCTATTATATGCAAATTAAATTCATAAATCGAAGAACCGTATAACTGAGACCCATCGGTAAATTGCATATATTTGATGTTCTTCCAGACTTCTTCTGATACATAGCCGGTGTGTTGGCCGTTGGTTATTTTAATGTTCATAGGATTTCTTTTAATAAAGCATTAGGTTCAAAAGCTTCAAGTTCATCTGGTACAAATGGCTTTGGAAGCATAAATGTATGATGTTTTACATAAATAAAAGTATCAGACATTCCTGTTACTCTAGCTCTTAAATCGAAACCTTTGATTATTACAGTATCACCTACTTTAAATTTCATAGGATTTCTTTTAATAGTTTATTCGGGTTGTCTGTTTTCTTGCAAAGTTTATCTATCCCAAGAATACTTAACGAAGTAATGTTACCTGTAGTAAAACTATAAAGACGATAGCTTGTCTCACGGACTTCAAGAATTTTAAGAATAACCTTACCACTTTCGGTAATAATATAATCTCCAGCTTTAAATTTCATAAAATTTCTTTAAATAAAGCATTTGGCTCTAATGCTAAGCGCAACGTTTCTACTGTATGTGTATGTAAATTATCATCACCATCCCATTGCACTTCAATAACAGTAACGCCCCATTTCTCGTAAGGTGTAGATGCTACCAGACCTACATCTTCTGGTTCATGTATATGAAAGACAGAGTCGCCTGGTTTAAAGCTCATAAAATACTTTTAATTAAATCATTTGGTTCTGTCAAAGGCTCTATTTCTAAATCAGCGTATGTATCTAGATAACCGTTACAATCTATTAAGAATGGTAGAGTTTCGCCAACCCTGATTTCTACAATAATACCGATTTTGGAGTTTTTGCCAAAATCATAAATGCAAACTTTTTCCCCTACGTTATAATTCATAGGATTTCTTTAATCACATCATTTGGGTTCATTAACTTTTTAAAATGTTTATCTAAACTTTCTTCTTTGATAGTTAAAGGAGCTTGATTGGGCCTTCTAATTAAAGTTATATAATAATCTAGATTAGAAAATTTTGTTATCCTCCAGATATTATTTGGATGCATTGTTTCCATAACTAAATCATAAACTTTGTACTTCATAGTATATCTTTAATTAAAAAATTCGGGTCTTTCAAAGGCGTATAGCAACCGTCGAGATACAATTCTCTGAATGTAACAGAAATTACTTTTCCAAGCAAATCTTGCTTTTTTAACGCAGGGTGGCTAATGACTTTGATTATTTCTAAAAAATAGGTTTGATTATGCTTATCTACCAGCTTAACAACAAATTCAGCAGGTATTCTGGTTACGCCACCTTTGTAGTGAAATAATTTCATAAAATATCTTTCAGTAATTCGTGTGGCCCGGGTAATGGGGTGCAGCAGTAGTCAGGAAAAGCAATTGAAGGACCGGTAAAGGCCCCTTTTTGTATTTGCAAGATTTTAACAACGTTGCCTTGTAAGTGTTTTATTTTACTAATATGATGAGTATAGTATTCTTTAACATCTTTGACAATGCACTCTAATGGCTCCTCGTGATATATTTCCAAATAAACGCGGTAGTACATTTACAGTATTTCTTTTAGCATATTATTTGGTTCAATGTCAAGGTCTAGTCCATCCCTAGATGCAGCTATTACCATATTATCACCATTAAATGGATTGATCAGATCCACTTTAATTAAATAGGGGTACAAACTATTGTGCATACTGAATTCAGAAAAATACTTTGATTGGTCCCATACATCCAAAACAACGCCCCTAGCGCCCACATCTCTTAGTATTATCCTGTCTCCAGTTTTAAATATCATAAAATTTCTTTTAAAAGTATAGTTGGGTCTTTTGGTTCGTAACAGTGTTTTGGCAAAAAGTCAATTATCTGGCCAACTTTCCAATAATCAACATTTGATTTGAATATTTTCAATATTCTACATCTGTAAACAGGTTGATCATGAGATTTTTCATTAAGCGCTGGTTCTTTTAAAAATTCTAAAAGAAAATGAACTGAGCCTTCTTTGTACTCATATAGTTTCATACTAGTTTTTTCAGTAATTCATTTGGTTCAGGCTCTTGCACGTAACCAGTACCATCACAATCCCAGCACTCATACCAACCTTTACCGCCACCAGCCCAATCTTCATGATCAATAATTGCACCAAGACCCATGTTTCCATTTCTGCCGGTGCATGTTGGGCATTCTTCTTTTTCTTTTTCTTTTTCTTTCATAGTATTTGTTTTATAACATTATTTGGATCTACAAATAATGTTAATTCATGTTCAAAGTGGCATTGGTCTTGCTCAGCATCTG
>JACCDR010955700.1_pt1 | contig 12622 bp, 9 predicted proteins | sample 7446431 | NCBI WGS metagenome assembly JACCDR01 (sample SAMN15323443, study PRJNA562643) | freshwater metagenome | isolation source: river surface water | place: USA:Blue River Watershed | collected 2017-08-17
CGTGGCCTGTCATCGTTCGACCTGAGCATGATGCTCACCAACCGGCGCGAGGACTTCATGGCCGCGATCGGCGTGTTCCAGGCCAACCAGGACAACCCGACCGAGGCCGCCGTCGAACTGACGCGCATCCTGCCCACGCTGGTGGCCCTGGCCATCGCGCTGGCGGCCGATGAGCCCGAGGCGGTGGGCATCGCCGCGCAACTGCCCGCCGTGGTCCAGGTCCAGGCCCTGCTGGACATCGCCGACCTGACCGTTAGCGACCCGGGTGCCCTCCCAAAGCTGGCGGGGCGGCTGCGGGCCCTGGCGACCGACGCCGCCGCAGCCGCCCGGATGCAGACCCCCTCGCTTGGCTCCTGAGGATCCGCCGGCAGGTGAGCCTGCTGATGGCCGAGGGCCACCCCGACGCGGCCCGCTACCCCTTGGGGATCTTGTGGACTGAGGCGACAATCGCCAGCCAACGCGCCAACCAGCGCCACGTGACCGATGCCCTGCTGGTGCAGGGGGCCATCGGGAGCGTGCTTGGTGGCGGCAAAGAGTTCAGCAAGATGGTCAAGGGGCTACAGCATGGCGACGAATAGCAACAGTGTTGATCTGGTCATCCGGGCCAAGGACCTGACCAGCAAGACGCTGGATGAGCTTCAGGCCACCCTGGGCCGTCTGACCGGCGGCCTGGATGAGCTTGAAGCGGCCGGCGGCCCCGCCACGCGGACCTTCCGCGAACTGTCGATCGCGGCCGACGACTTCAAGAAAGTCGCCAACGAACTGACCGCCCGCCGTGGCCTGGCCGAGCAGTTCCTGGAGGCCGGCAAAGCCGCCGAGCAGGCCCGTGCCGGGGTCACCCAGGCCCAGGACGCCCTCAAGGCGTTCCAGGGCACCCTGGAGGCCGGCAAGCGCAAGACCGAGGACCAGAAGAACGCGCTGAACGCCCTGAACCGCGCCCTCAAGGAACAAGAGGCGCAACTGCGGTCGGCCGAGCGCGCCGAGGCGGCGGCCCGCCGTGGCGCCGAGCAGCGCGGCATCAGCATCCAGGAACTGGTCGACGGCTATGACGCCCTGGTGGCCGCCGAGAAGCGCGCCGATGACGCCTCGGTGCGGGCGGAAGCCAACGTGCGCCGCCGGGATGAGGCCGCCCGCCAGGCCGCAGCGCAGCGCAAGGCCGATGCCGAGGATGAGGCCAACAGCCGCGCCGCCCTGGCCCGCCTGGAAGCCGGCGACGCCGAACTGCAGGCACGCGCGCTGGCCGAGCGCCGTGCGGTCGAGGAGCAACTAGCACAGTCCCTGCGCGATCAGGCGGCGGCCGAGCGTGACGCGGCCGAGCGCCGCGAGAAGCTGCGCCTGACCAGCGAGGCCCTGCTGAACCAGCGCCTCCAAGAGGTCGCCCAGCAGGAGCGCGTGCAGGCCAGCCTGCGTGAGCTTGCGGCCGAGGCCGAGCGCGCCGCCACGGCCACCCAGAAGGTCAGCACGGCCCAGGTCAAGCCCGAGCCGGTGCGCAAGCTGGCCGACGAAATGCGGGCCCTGGTCGACCCGGCCAGCCAAGCGGTGCAATCCCTGGCGGCGGTCGAGGGCACCCTGCGCAGCGTCGAGGCGCTGCAGGCCAAGGCCGCAAAGGGCGCCGCCCTCGGTGCGGATGAGGTCAAGGCCCTGGCCAACGGGTACACGTTCCTGGGGTCCGCCCTCAAGACCGTGCAAGGCCAGGCCGGGCTGGTCGACAGCTTCGCGCAGGCCCAGGCCGAGGCGCAGCGCCTGGAGGCCGAACTGACGACGGTGCGCCAGCGCCTGCTGGAGCTTGCCCAGGCCGCCCGCGTGGCCGAGTCCAGCGACGAAACGCTCCAGCGCAGCATCCGCGAGTCGACGTCCGAAGCCACGCGCCTGACCAAGGCGCTGGAGGCCGTGCAGGGCACGGTGAACCGCTACGGCCAGCAGTTGGCCGAGGCCGGCGTCGACACCAGCAAGCTGAACGCCGAGCAGGAACGCCTGATCGCCACGGCGGGCCGGCTCAAGGGCGCCTATGACGCGGCCAGCGACAGCCAGACCGTGCTGGGCCAGACGGTGGCCAAGGCCAACGCCGCGCAGAAAAACGGGTTCGAGCTTCAGCGCACCAGCCTGAGCCTGTTCCAGCGCGTTCGCGGCCAGGTCCTGTCCCTGACGGCCGCCTACGTGGGCCTGTTCGGGGTGCTGTCCGAGGCCCGCGCGGTGCTCGACACGGCCCAGGCCAACCAGCGCCTGAGCACGCAACTCGGGGTGGCGTTCGGCAACGACCCGAAGGTCGTGGCCACGGAAATGGAGTTCGTGCGGACCACGGCCGAGAAATTGGGTGTGGAACTGAAGGCCGTGGGCGCGGCCTATGGCCGGTTCGCCATCAGCGCGTCGAGCGCCGGCCTGAGCGTCGCCGACACCCGGCAGGTGTTCGAGTCGTTCGCCACCACGACCCGCGTGTTCGGCCTGAGCGCCGACGACACGGCCGGCGTGTTCCGAGCCCTTGAGCAGTCGCTGGGCAAAGGCAAGGTGCAGGCCGAAGAACTGCGCGGCCAGATCGCCGACCGCTTGCCGGGTGCCGTGACCACCTTCGCCCGCGCGCTGGACATCCCGATTGACCAGCTGGACAAGCTGTTCGAGAAGGGGGCCATCAAGGCGCCGGCCGCCATCAAGCTGTTCGCCGACGAATACCGCAAGGCCATCGCCGGCCAGGTCCTGCCGGCCAGCGTGCGCTTCGACGCCGAGGTGGGCCGGCTTCAGACCAGCCTGTTCAACTTCCGCAGCATCGTGGCGGATTCCGGGTTCCTGGAGTCCATGACCACGCTGGCCAAGGGCCTGAGCGAGTTCCTGAAGTCCGCCGAGGGCCAGCAGTTGGCCCGCGACCTGGGCGGGGCGTTCACGTTCGTGGCGGACGGCGTGCGCGCGGCCACGCAGGTGCTCCAGGGCCTGCTGGCGGGCTTCCGCAGCATCGGCGAAGTGCTGGGCTCGGTGCGCTCCACCCTGGCCGGCCTGACCGATGACCTGGGCGGCGCCACGGGCGTGACGATCAACTGGGATCAGGCCCTGCGTGGCGCCGGCACGGCGCTGGCGTTCCTCATCGGCGCGCTGGCCGTGGCCAAGGTCGCCGCGTGGGCCGACACCGCCGTGGTCGCCGCCCGGGCCACCATGTCCCTGGCCGTGTCGTTCGCCACGCTCGGGGGCGCCATCAAGTCCGTCCTACTGCCGGCCCTGGCCGCGTTGCTCGGGTTCGAGCTTGGGACGTGGCTGTATGAGAACAGCCTGATGGTGCGCAAGGCTGGCGCCGCGATCGTGTCCAGCGTGGCCATCGCCATCGAGGCCGTCAAGGGTGCAGCCAACATCGTCACCGCTGGCGTCCAGGCCGTAGTCTTGGGCGGGCTGTCGGCGCTGGTGTCTGCCGTGACCGGCAGCATTCAGACCCTGGGCCGCACGCTGGCGTCGGCCGCCCGGCTTCTCGGGCTGGACGACATGGCCGACAAGATCGAGTCGGGCCTGGGCCAGTTCGGCGCGGGCCTGGAGGACAGCCTGCGGCAGTCGGCCGCCGACGCACGCAAGGCCGTGCTGGATGAGACACGCAAGATGCGCGAGGGCATCAAGGGCGAAGTGGCCCTGATGAACGACGCATTCGAGGGCCTGGACGCGGCGGACGCTGCCGTGCGCAACGCCCGACCCAGCGACCGCAGCCTGCTGAACGCGGCCGACGCGAGCCTGACCGGGGCGGCGGGCGGCCTGAGCGAGGCAGAGAAGGCCCGCCTTCGCCGGGAGGCAATCGGCGGCGCTGCTGCGACCGACAAAGAAGGCCAGCGCATTGCCAAGGAACAAGCCGCACTGGTGGCCAGCACCCGCAAGGACGTGGGCGCCCTGAGCCTGCGCGCGGCCAAGAAAGAAGCCACCGACCTGGATGCAGCGCTGGCGGCCGTCGACCAGCAGTATCAGACCCTGTTCGACAACATCGCCAAAATTGAGGCGTTCAACGTCGGCGAGGCCGCGCTGCTGCGGGCCCAGGCCGAGGCGGAAGTGGATCGGGTCAAGGCCAGCATCCGGGGCGACTTTGAACTGAAGGCGGCCGGCGATCGCGTCAAGGCGCTGGAGGCCGAGCGCGACGCGGCGCTGGAGCTTCAGCGCATCCGTGCTGGGGAAGCCCCGGACGCCCAGGCGCAGTTGATCCGCGACCAAGCCGCCACGACGGCCGAGTACACCGCCCGCCTTGTGGAGGCGACCCGGGCCGAGGAGGCGCTGGCCGTCGCGCAGGGGAACGTGCTGAAAGCGGCCGAGGCCCGCGCACGCATCACCCGCCTGACCGCCGCAGATCCTGAGCGCGCCGCCAAGCAGGCCGAACTGCAGGCGCTCCAGGTCGAGCTTCAGCGCCTCACGTCCGAGCGCGACGCCCGCGTGGCCGAGTCCGAGGCGCTGCGGCCCGGCCCGGGTAGCGACCAGGAGCGCCTGGACATCGCCGAGCAGTACAAAGCCAAGCTGACCGAGACGGCCACGGCTGCGCAGGCCCTCGCGCTGGCGCTGGGTGACGTGACCACGGCCGCCAACCTGGGCGCGCTCATCGGCCAGCTGGACGTGACGGGCCAGAAGATCGCCGAAACCAGCCGGTCGCTGCAACAGGACTTCGCCAGCGGGTTCGTCAACGCCATCGCCAGCGCCGACCAGTCGTTCGGGGACTTCGCGCGGTCGTTCGTGCGAAACATCCTCATCATGATCGCCCAGCAGCGGGTCTTGAACGCCTTGCAAGGGTCGACCGGCGCACAGTCGTTTTTCAGCACGGTGGCCGGCGCGGCGGTGGGTTCCAACCATTCGGGCGGCATGGCCGGCACGGGTGCGCGGCGCATGGTCAACCCGGCGGTGTTCGCCAACGCTGCGCGCTACCACTCGGGTGGCATCCCGGGTCTGGCCCCCAACGAGGTGCCGTCGATCCTGCTGCGCAACGAGGAGGTGCTGACCCGCGACGACCCGCGCCACGCCCTGAACGGCGGCAAGGCGGGCGGCGGGGGCGTCACCATCGTCAACACGATCGACCCCGGTGAAGTCGCCAGCGCTGGCCTGGGCACCCCGGCGGGCAAGCGGGCATTCCTGAACAACATCAGCACCATGCGTGCGGACATCAAGAAGGTGCTGGCATGACGCCCTTTTTCCCATCGGGCGCCCCCGTGGCGCTCACGGACCCCGCGTGCATTCTGCCCTTTGAGGTGGACTGGGGTGCCGAGGTCATCGAGCGCCTGGGCTGGAAGCTGGCCGCAACGATGACGCAATCCGGGGCCGAGCAGCGCGCCAGCTTGCGCCGTGAGCCCCGGGTGGCGGCCGAGTTCACCACGCTCATCGACGGCGCCGGGGACGCGGCTCTGCTGCGCAACATCCTGCTGGGCTGGGCCAATCGCCCGTTCGCGGTGCCACTGTGGTGGGGTGTGCATCTGACCAGCGCGGCCATCGGTGCCGGCGCCACGGCCATTCCGCTGGGCGTCAACCCGGACACGCTGATCCACGCGGGCCAGTGGGTCCTGCTGTGGGCATCGCCGCGCCAGTGCGAGGCCGTGCAGGTTGACACCGTGGGCACATCGCTGTCCCTGGTGGCCGGCACTGTGTCCGCCTGGCCCGCTGGCACGCGGGTCCTGCCGCTGCTGTTCGCGGACCTGCAGGACAGCCAGCCGGACGGCCCGTTGACCGGCCGCGTGTCCCGCGTGTCCTGGGTCTTCAGCGAGGTGCCGGGCAAGGGGCCGGGCCTGCCCGAGCAGCCGGCAACGGTCTGGGCCGACGTGTTCCCGGACGGTGCCAGCAATGTCGAGCCCCGCAACCACTTCATGTCCCTGTCGCACAACTGGGCCCGCCCGCCGGCCATGTCGTTCACGGCCAGTTCGGACGTGTTCGACCCGGGCACGGGCGTGCAATCGCGGCGCCTGCGCATCGACCGACCCGGCATGGCCTGGACCATCGACCACCTGATGGACACCCGTGCGGCCAAGGCCCTGGTGCGCAAGTTCCTGAGCGCTCACGCGGGCCCGACCATCCATTTCTGGGCGCCCACCCCGGCCGAGGATCTGCGCGCGGCCTCGGTGTCGGGCACGGCGCTGACCCTGCTGGACGACGGCCAGGCGCGCACGCCCAGCACGTTGCGGCGCGGCGTGTGGTTCCCCGAGGTGCCGGCCAAGCGCGCGGTGTCCGCCGTGGCCGCGACCAGCGCCACCCTCGGGGCCTCGCTGACCGCTTCGCCTGACCAGTTGGCCGTGGCCCGCTGGGTGGCGCCAGCCCGGTTCGCAATCGAGGAGTTCACGATCAGCCACCTGTCGTTGGACGTGGGCACCGTGGCCCTGCCGATCGTGGCGGTTGACGTGGTGAGCGGCGCGGCCGACCAGGGGGAGGGCGGATCTGGCGTGGGCACCGGCTCGGGCACGTGGCAGGGCGGCGGCGGGCAAGGCACCTACCCGGGGGCGCCGATCGCGGGCGCGCTGATCCGGTTCGAGCAGTCGCCCTACACCCTGAGCGACCCGGCCACCACGGTGCAGATGGCCCTGGTGCTGGATGTGGCGCCCGGGTCGCCGCTTGCGGTTACGATCCGGGTCTATGACGGCCTGCTGCCGCCGAGCAGCACCGAGGGCACGCTGGAGGCGGACGGCGCCCGCTGGACCTACCCGCAGGGGAACCTGACCGTGACCGTGCCGGCGGGGGTCACGCGGTACGAATTCACGTTCGATCACGCGGCATGGCGCGAGGACGCCCTTGACACCGTGCTGGGGCTCTACATCACGGCACCCGCCGGCTACGTGGTCGGCGCCCTTCAGACCACTCGATCCGACTACATCTGATGACGCACCTTGCCACCGAACTGACCGTCGACAGCGCCGCCCCGGTCGAGTTGTTCACGTTCACGATTCCGGGCACGACGCTGGCCTGGCGCTACTGCACGGACACCGAGCCCGTGGCTTTCGGCGCGGACACGTGGGTTCCCGAGGCCATCAGCCGGTCGGACGTGTCGCGCAAGCTGGATGAGACGTCCAGCCCCATGACCATCGAGGTGGGCGATGAGAACCCGCTGGCGCTCGAACTGCTGGCGGGCCTGACGGTGCGGCCGGTGGCGGTGCTGGTCCAGCAATTCCACCGCACGGACGCCGCCCTGGAGCGCGTGGTCATCTTCACCGGCAACGTGGCCGGGGTGAGCTTTGAGGGCGCCAAGGCGGTCATCACCTGCCTGCCCCGGCTGGCGATCGCCGACCGTCGCCGCGTGCCCTGGCAGACCTATCAGGCCACGTGCAACTGGCAGTGGGGTTCGCCGCAGTGCGGGGTCAACCCCGAGACGTACAAACTGGGCCCCTACACCCTGAGCCCACTGGCGCAGGTGTCCAACCGGCTGACCATCCCGGGCCTGCACACGTCGGGCGACCTGAGCAACGGCTGGGTGCAGCGGCTGGCCGATGGCGACACGCGGTTCATCGAGCAGAATATCGGCGGGGAACTGACCCTGGAATACCCGTTCCGCAACATCAGCCCAGCGGGCGAGCAGTTCACGGTGTACCCCGGATGCAAGCGGACGGAAACCGACTGCGCCGGCCGGTACAACAACTTGCCCAACTACCTCGGGTGGTCGCGTCTGCCCAGCCAAAACCCGTTCGAGCGCAGCGCGTTCTACCTGAGCGCAGCGGCAGCGCCCACGCCCCCGGTGGGCACGACGGCGGACCTGGGTGGCGGGTACACGCTGGATTTGTCGCCACAGAAGGTGCGCGCCAGTGTCGGGGCCTACGCACACTTGTCGACGGTATCAATTCGGGCGCGGACCAACGGGATCCTGGATTTCATTACGTCGCCTTTCGCGGGGCGGTTCGTTTCCCCGAGCCCCACCCCGGCGTCCGTGACGGCAGTGCTGGACGTGTGGTTCGACTCGCCCGGGGTCCTATCCGGAACCAACAGCGTCAGCACCATCACCCTGACGCCCACGTCCGGTTTTGGCGCTTGGATTCCGTTGGATTCGGCTGATGCTGCGGCCAACTTCAGCCTGTGGAAGGTCGTCGGCAGCGGATCCGGGGGTGGCCGTGACGCAGTGGTCTACGTGCTGGGTACGGTCCACGTGAAGGTTCGGAACCGGCTTTCCGGCTTGATTCTGGCGGAAGGCGACATGAGCATTGGGGCGTACTCCAATATGCCATATAACGCAAGCGGCGGGGGCACCAGCCCGCCATCTGGGTGGTGACATGAATTTTCTCGTTCAACTCGCATGGGCGGTTTTCTTCGCGGTGGCCTCGCGGGCTTTTGCGTCCAAGCCGAACCAGCCGGCCCCCGAGCGGGCCACGATCAACGACGTTGACGCGCCCCTCATCAGCGAGGGCGCCACTGTGCCGGTGTTCGCGGGCACGGTCAAACTCGACGGCCAGAACGTGTCCTGGTTCGGTGGCCTGGGCGCGGACGCGATCACCCAGCAGGGGGTCGTGACCGGGTACAAATACCGGCTGACCGTGCAACTGACGTTCGGGTTCGGGCCGATCGACGGCATCAAGGAAATCCGGTTCGAGGACAACGTACCGACATATTCCATCGCCACCACGACCGACTATTTTGATTTGGTCATCAATGACCCGGGCCTGTTTGGCGGGGACGACAAAGAAGGTGGCGTATCCGGCACCATGCGGGTCTACCGGGGCACCGCGACCCAGACCCGGGACATCGAGGTCAACACCCTGGTCGGCGCCGAGACGCCCGCCTATCGCCGCGTGTGCTACGCCGTGGCCCGAAACTTCTACTGGGGCACCAGCGCACGCCTGAAGCCCTTCAGCCTCGTGGCGCAGCGGTGGCCGAACCAGTTGGCCGTCCCAGACGGAAAGCACCGCATCGGCGCGGATGACTGCAACCCGGTGGCGTTCCTGTTCGAGATTCTGACGGATACCACCTGGGGCGCCGCCGAGCCTACCGACCGCTTCGACCTGGCCTCGTGGCGAGCCGCCGCCGTGCAGGTCCACGCCGAGGGCCTGGGCGTGAGCATGAGGTTTGCGCAGGGGTCTAGCACGGAGGACATCCGCAAGACCCTGCTGAAGTACATCGACGGCACGATCTATGAGGACCCGGCCACGGGCAACTACCACCTCCTACTGGTGCGGGACATGGTGGGCAGCAACCTGCCGGTGCTGGACAAGCAGCACGTCACGTCCGTGGGCCTCACGCGCATCAGCTGGACCGAACTGAAGAACACGGTGAAAGTGACGTTCACCGATCGCGCCCGCAACTATGAAACCGGCGCGGTGCAGGCGCAGAACAGCGCCACCCTGGCCAGTTTCGGCAACGTGATTGACAGCGAGCAAATCGACCTGCCAGGCTTCCACGGCAGCGCGCCGGCCGCGTTCGTGGCGGGCCGGTCGTTGAAGGCCCTGAGCTACCCCATGGCCAAGGCGCAAATCGTGGGCGACCGATCGCTGGCCGCGTTCCGGCCGGGCCAAGCCTTCCGCCTGGAGTGGGAGCGCCCCACCATGTCGGCGGTCTTCCGGGTGCAGTCGATCAACTACGGCGGGGGCTCGGGCAATCGAGCGGTGACGCTGGAGGCCATCGAGGACGCATTCAGCACAGCCAGCGCGATCTACCAAGTCCCGCCGGCCAGCCAGTGGGCGCCCACGGATGGCGGCGCGCAGTCGGTCGTCAACGTCCTGCTGGAGGAACAGCCCTATCGCTGGACCCAGGCCAGCACGCGGTCGCTGCTGTTCGCGGCTGCGGCGCCCACGTCGGCGCACACCGGCTATCGGGCCATCCTGGACGGGGGCACCCCGGTCGACGCGCAGTTCGCCTCGCGCGGCGTGCTGACGGCGCCGCTGGTGCAATGGTCGGGTGCCGAGATTGACGTGACCGTGGGCCTGGACCTGCCTGAGACGGTCGTGACCCCGAACGCCGTGCAGTACGACGCGGGCGACGCCGTGCTGGTCATTGACAGCGAATGGCTGGCCTACCGGACCGTCACGCGCAACGCGGACGGCACCGTGACATTCGGCCAGTGCGCCCGGGGGGCCTTCGACACCGTACCGGCTGGGCACGCCACGGGGGCCTCGGTGTGGGTGCTGGCCAGCGGCGCGCTGCGTCTGGCGGGAGCGTTCAGCACCGACGCCCTGCATTCGGTCGCCGCGCCCACCCAGACCCTGGCCGACGCCCAGACGGACACCGAGGGCGCCGTGACCACCATCACCACGGCGAGCCGGGCCGCGCGTCCCGTGCCACCGGGCCAGGTCGCGGTCAACGGCCTGAGCTACCCGGCCAGCGTGACCGGGCCGGTGGTGCTGACCTGGGCCACGCGCACGCGGCTGGCCACCCAGGTGGTCCTGCAGTCCGCTGGCAACCAAGGGGCCGAGGGCTCGACCAGCTATCACGTGCGGGTCTACGATACGGCTGGCACGCTGCTGCACTCGCACAGCACCGCCACGGGCGCCACGACCTATACCCTGCCGGGCACGATCGGCGGTGACGTCAACATCCACCTGTTGTCCAGCAGTGGCTCGCTGGATAGCCTGTACCCCCACATCATCAGCCTGACCGTGCTGAACCCGATCCAAGCCGAAGACGGCAACGCGCTGCAGGCCGAAGACGGCGCCCTCATCTATCTGGAGTGACCCATGGCAAAAATCAGTGAACTTGCGGCCAGCGCCGTCCTCGCGGGGGACGAACTGGTCGTGGTCGTGCAGGGCGGCGTGACCTATCGGTCGACCGTGGCCCAGGTGCGCCGCGTGCCGATCATCGACAGCACCGCAACATCCCTCACGCTGGCGCTGACGCACGCGGGCACCATCGTCCGGCAGTCCAACGCCAGCGCCATCACCACCACGGTGCCGACGAACGCCTCGGTGGCCTTCCCCATCGGCACCAGCGTCGGGCTGCGGCAGGTGGCGGCCGGCGCCATTACCGTGTCGGGTGCCGGCGGCGTGACCATCAACGTCCCCACGGGCCACACGGCGGTCAGCCGGGCGCAGGGCTCCAGCCTGGCGCTCATCAAGGTCGCCACCGACACCTGGGACCTGACGGGGGACCTGGCGTGATTACCCCGGCCCTGATCGCCATGTTCGCAGCGGCCCGCGCCAGCGCGGCGCCTCCCCCGCCCCCGGGGCCTTCGCCCGTGCCCTCGCCGCCGGCCCAGGTCATCGCGCACTTCGATGGCGGGTTCACCAACTCGGGCACCGTGGGAAGCTACGCCATCACTGACCTGGGCGGCGGCACCACCACGGCGCAGGCCAAGTTCGGCACCGGGTCAGCCACGGGCAGCTTTGGGGGCGAAGCGAGCATCAGCCCGAGCCCGGCCCTGGCCATGACCGGGGACTGGGTGATGGACGGGTGGGTCCGCGATGTCTACATGGGGATGCGCCTGCGGCACTCGGACGGCAACCAAGAGTGGCAAGCGTTCGTTTCATCGGCCGCCTCGGGTCTGGCCCGGTACGACGATCTGGGCGACCCGATCTATGACGTTGCGGGCTCCCAAGTGCTGGCCAGCGGCGCCTGGACGCACGTGGAGTTTTCCCGGGTCAGCGGCGTGGTGCGCTTGTTCGTCGGTGGAGTCCTGTCGGCCAGCCAGTCGGACACGGCCAGCCTGGACGTGTCGACGGTCTACATCAACGGCGAGACGTACCTGGACGAATGGCGGTTCATCAACGGCGCCGGGGGCCACACCTCAGGTTTCACACCGCCGACCGGCCCGTGGGTTTAAGCTACGCATCCGCTTGCAGGGCTATGCTCTCTGCCACCCTACGCCACCCTCCAAGGTGCGAAAATGTTGCAAGTTCAACCCTCAATTCTGCGGATCATCATGAGCAACACCGGCTGGGGTGACCTGGACCCCGACACGATCAAGCAGGCCGTCCGTGATGAGGGCATCGCCGTCATCCAGACCGTCATCCGTGACAAAGACACCATGCGGGCCTTCTGGTCCGCCGGCATCGAGGCCGCCCAGGAGCACGCCCAGCAGCAAGCCGGGAAGTGGGCGCTCTCGGGCCTCGGGGCCATCGCCCGGCGCATCCTGCTGGGCGCCGCGATCGGGGCGGTCATCTACCTGACCGGCGGCTGGGGCGCCCTCAAGGCTTACCTGGCCGTCAAGCCCTAGAATTGCCCCCATGAACACCTCCACCTTCCGCAAGGGCGACACCTTCGCCTACGTCGGCCCCGTTCGACAGCGGGCGGTTGACGGCACGCTGACCGCGTTCAACCTGACGGGGTGGTCGGTGTCCGCAAGCATGGAACGTGCCGGCCCTGCTGGGCCCGGCCTGGCGCTGTCGGCCAGCATCACGGACGCGGCCAACGGCATCGTCCGGGTCGACCAGACCGCCGCCAACACCGCCACGTGGTCGACGGGCCAGTACGAATTCAAGCTGCGCCTGACCAGCCCTGCCGGTGCGGTCGTGAGCGGCGGCACGCACCGCATCCAGGTGATTGCATGAGCCTCACCCTGGTCGCCCAGCTGGTGCCCGAGGTCGACGTCGCCACGGCGGTCGGCCACGACGCGGCGCTGGTGCTCGACGCCCTGCTGGCGCCCGAGTCGGCGGTCATGCTGTCGTTCGCCGACGCCACGGTCACGGTGACGCTCGGGCCCTACATCGAGGTTGCAAGCGGTGGCGGCGGGGGCCTCACGGGGCTGGCTGGCGAGACGATCAACGGTCACCGTGTCGTGGCCTGGGCC
>JACCDR011293034.1_pt1 | contig 12622 bp, 15 predicted proteins | sample 7446431 | NCBI WGS metagenome assembly JACCDR01 (sample SAMN15323443, study PRJNA562643) | freshwater metagenome | isolation source: river surface water | place: USA:Blue River Watershed | collected 2017-08-17
AACTTCGCCCGAATCTTTGCTGACTGATTCAGGTCAGTTGATGACGTGGCCTGTAAAAGTCGCTGACTTTCCAATAAGGAATTTAAACTGAGCTGAATAGAATCAAGCAAGGCTGAGTTGGTCCTCTCTAGGAGCTCGACATATTTCTGATGATCTCTACTGTACTTGCTTTCGGGTTCAGATACCGATGTTTGAACTTCATTAGACAGGAACGGCAAAGCCCTGGTGAGTTGTAGCACATGATCTTTAGTCACTACACCTGAATCACCGACTAAAGATGAAAAGTATGTCCTTGTGTATCCAATCAACCGAGCGATATCTTCATTTCTCGACGGCTTGCCTTCTTTCAACAGCTTACTCTTTGCAATAAGCACCAGTCTCCTGTATTCATTTTTGTAATCCATTTAAAAAAATGTTAGTTCCTGTAAAGGATTTCTAAATGTTCGATTATCGTAATAAGTTTCGATTTTCGCACATACATTTGTATACGATCGTAAGACAATCGTAAGACGATCGTATACAAGATATGAAATTAACTAAACTGGCATTGGACAAAATCAACAACCCTTCGGTCATTGCTGAACTCATGAAGGCACTTGGATTCAGCGAGCTGTGGGTAAAGCGTTTGATCCTTCAAAACAGAATCAACGGGCCTCTTACCACTTATACCGCACTGGAAGTAATCAGAAAGGAAACCGGACTGGCAGACGATAAGATCTTGACGTATAAGGTACGAAAGAATGTTGCATAACAAGACATTATGTTACTAAATGTCTGATTATTAAACAATTTGTCTACAACACATGGAAATTAATCTCATCAAACCAAGAAACGGCCGGCTGCTGGCAGATACATTCTCACTGGTGGTTGACGACAGCCAGGACTGGCACGGTGCCGAACTGCGTCTCCTGCTCCGTGGTCTGCCACTGGGTACGGCCCGGGTGATCACCGCAACCCGGGTGACAGCTGAAAGGCTTACCGATCAGTCCTGCCTCATTGCTACCGGCATGGACCGCATGAAGGTCAAAGAACTTTTCATGGCAGAGTTCCGCCGGGACATCCACCCCGAGACCAGGTTCTGGCTGCTCACCCTCCGCTGGGAGTCACGCGACCTGGAAACCCATGAGCACCTGTTCAAAGAACAGTGGGAAAAGCTGGTGGAGCAAAAAGAACTCAAAATCCAAAACTCAGCGGCATGAACAACTGGACACTCCACTACGTGGAAACGATGTACGCTCATTTTTCAAACATGCTGCATGAGCATCGCAACACAGAAGCGCCGTTGAAACTTGCCTTCTGGAAAGCACGGATGGAATACTACATCCAAGAGCATGAGAAGATGGTGCCTATCGGACTGATCACCAAAGACCTTCCACTAACTCCAAAAACAGAACCATGAACAACGAATTGCTGACTATCGCCACACACATTATGCTGATCTGCTGTTTTGTGCTTTTGTACGCTGCTGTGCGCGCATATTTTTCTGAAAAAGACCGGCGCCAGTTTTATGAAAAGCGCTACTACTCCGAACCAAGGGTTTACCACTACAAAAAGAAAAAAGGCTTCTGGCTGTTTCGCATCCTGATCCTCATCATCGTCCCGTTTCAGATGGCTTGTACCAAAGAGGAGGAGCCGTCCGTGTTACGCTGTTACAGCTGCGAAGTCAATTCGCCTGGTATTAAAAAAGCATTCGATACATGCCTGGTTGATATCCGGGAACTGGATCTCAGAAACAGTGCTGGCATTGGCCTCCCCTGGGTCTGCCGTGACAAGCGTTAGGGTGCTTCTTCATACGGGCCGGGTTTAAGGGTGCCCGGCCCCCTTTAAAAAAACTTTCTTCTATGCCTAAGACAGTTACCATCACGGTGATCAGCACCGTCGTCAGCGACAAAAAGCATTACGTGCGAGGTTGGGGCCATGGCCTCGGTGATCAACTGATCATTAATGGATACACGGATAAGGTAGATGAGGCGCGTGAATGCTTTGATATCGAAGATGCGGAGAAGATCATTGCCCGGTTCCGTAACCACCACGGACGGCAGTTTACCCCTGAAACCATTACTGTTCCCGTAACCCCAAGACACAATTATGAAGCCTGAAAAACCAGATAGCCGTAGTCCTGTGATAGACACAGATCTGAAATCAGAAATAGAAACCAGGGCCATCGTCGATAACCTCGTGATGGAGACCAGGAAGCAGCTTGCGGACGGACTGGTTCCGGTACCAGTGAAAAAGATCATGGAGCAATGCCAGTACCTGCAGAACCATGTCCTTCCCCAGGCGCTTCAAAAGTTCGGAGAGACGAGCGAGAACTACATCTTTTACAAAGGCATCGTTGATTCCCTGGTGTGGTGCCTGATCATGTCCGAAAGGGCTGATTTCTTCCGGCGCCAGCTGGGGTACGAAAAAAGCGCCTCCGAGTTTTTCCGGGCGGAATCCATTCGATACCGGGAAGAACTTTCAAAATACCACCTTATCGAGGATGGGATCATGAACACGCCCGGATTCCAGAAGTCCTTTGAACAAGTCCGTGAACGCCTGAACAACCTCATCAACTGACATGATCGATCTTATTCCAATAGACCCTACGGCAAACTGGACACCCGAGAAAAAGCGCATGCATGAACACCTGCAGCTGCTCACCGGGCGGATCCTTGAAAAACAGGTTGACGTTACCTCCAACTTTGGATCCGACCTGGTTACCGTTGCCCTCACGTACGCCATTTTCGGAGACCAGGAGAATGCCAACTATCACAAAGTATGCGGACTGGCCAAGGATTACAACTATGACCAGGCGCAGGACAAGTGGAAATGGGCAACGGAGAAAGGTCAGCTGAAGTCGCTGCGAAAGTTCCTGACCATCGTCCGCTTCCATGGGATTGACGATACCTACCTGGATGAATCGGTTCCGGAGGATGAGGCCATGCATAAGTTCCTTCCGGACGGGGCCGATGGTAAGTTCTTTGAAACATATGGGTTCTACGAATCCAAGCACCAGTATTTCACGCTGGAGCCGGCCGGGAAAGGATTCTGGAAACCGGTTGCCTTTACCAACTTCGCCATGCGGGTTTTGTTCCACATGAACAACGGCATGCAACCTCGCCGCGTGATCGAGCTGGTCAATAACCGGGGCAGGAAAAAGATCGTGGACATACCCACGGACAAGCTGAGCAGCCGCACAGACTTTAAAAAGTTCTGTGAAGGCCTGGGCAATTTCCGGTTCTTCGGACCGGAGCAGAAGCTCGACATGCTCAAAGCATACCTCTACGAAACCGAAAACGAGTGCCAGGAAATCAGCGTACTGGGTTGGCACGAGGACGGGTTCTGGGCATGGAGCAACGGGGTATTTAATGCCAAGTTCAGCCCAGTGGATATGAACGGATTCGTGGAGCTGCACGAAAAGCACTACTACCTCCCGGCCGGTAACACCCAGCAGCCAAACCGGACGCGCCGGTTCTCCAACGAGCTGCGGTTCAAACATCACATCGACAGCTCCCGCAGCTTCCAGGAATGGTCTTCCCTGTATTTTAAGGTGTTCGGTATCAACGGGGCGGTGATCCTGACTTTTTCCATGGCCTGCCTGTTCTCCGATATCATTTTTAACGCAAAAAACTTTTTCCCGCTCCTTTTCGTCTACGGCGAAGGCGGGTCCGGTAAGGGATCGGCGATCAAGATGGCGCAGCGGATCTTCGGCATTCCACAGGATCCGCTAACGCTATCCGGGAAAGCCAATACCGACAAAGCCAAAATTGCTGTCTTCGCCCAGTTCGTCAACTCCATGCTGCTCTTGGAGGAGTACGTCCCACAACACGACACGGACCAGCTTCTCAAAAACCTGTGGGATCGCTACGGATACAAGCGCAGGACCATGGATATGGGCTACGGCACGGAGACGGTGCCCATCCAGTCCGGCGTGGCGATCACGGGCAACTTCTCCCCCTCCGACGATCCGCTCCTGCAGCGTCTCATCTACCTGGAGCACAACATCAATCAGTTCACCGACGACCAGCGGACAAACTTCAACCGGTTGAAAGAAATGAGCGAGGCCGGTATCACCGATGTAACCCACGAAATACTACGTTGTCGGGCATATATAGAAGAATGGTACCGGGTGGTGCACCAGGAAGTGTTCAGGGAGGTGGGAGAAGAATTCAGTGGTGGACTGGTCACGGACAGGATGATCGAAAATATCTGTGTTCTGCTGACTATCCATGACCTCCTGGTAAGAAATAAGGTTGAATTCCCTTTCACCAGGAAGGTGCTTTTTGACTACCTGATTAAAGCAACCAGGATCCAGAACGAGAAACGGGATAGTGGCCAGGAAGCACAGAAATTCTTCCAGATATTCTACACGGCGGTGCAGGCCGGGGATCTGAAAGAAGACATTCACTTCAAGCTGAATGGAGATAATCTGTACTTCAACCTGTCAAGCGTCTACGGTATCTATTCGGAGACACACCGGAAGATGCACGGCATATCCGGCCTGACAATGACCAACCTCCGGGATAAGTTGAAGGTCCATCCGTCGTACTCCGGTTATGAAGATTCCGTCAGGATCTCAGATTCGATCCGCAGCAGCTGTTACATCTTTTTCAGCTCTAAAACTGGGGTGAATTTGATACAAGCAACAGAGGTATTCAAGTCTAATAGGATGTCTGCCAATGCATTAAACAGGTCATTTGCAGAAAAATTGGAAGCAGAAAGGGCAAAAATAACTGCTGATAATGATGAACTTTTCCCTGAAATGTAGGCAAAATGCATCCTGACGCTTCCTGACAAAACCTGAAGCCAAAATAATACTGAAAATCAATTAATTATAAAAAATAGTAGGGTAAAAGTTGTCAGGAATGCCGTCAGGAACCGTCAGGTTCTGTCAGGAAGACCTTTCCAAACCTGACGCGTCCTGACGCTTTTTGACCCCATTCCTGACAAACCTGACAAGATAAAAACATGAAAATCAACGTATTAAAAATTTTGTCAGGAATGTCAGGTTTGTCAGGAAGGTTTTGCGTGCCTTCCACAAATAGAAATCATTCTTTTTTCATCAAAAAACACGCGATTGCCATGGTACCTACCGCTGTAAAAAGAGCCGAATATGTCTATTTCTGGATCATCCCGGGGCTAAAAAAAGGATCTGAAGTATCTGCGATCCGACCCCCGGCGGTCAAGTTTGACCAGATCTGTGAGATCGTCCTTTCCCATTACAAGATCGACGCTTCCCTGGTCATTCATTCAAAGTCGAGGAAACGGGAGCGCGTGATCGCCAGGCAGCTCATCATGTACTTCACCAAAAAGTACACGACCATGAGCCTGAAATCCATCGGGGAGAAATTCCAGAGCACGGTTCCCGGGAAAGGGAAGGATCACACAACGGTGATCCATAGCATCAAAACCATCAATGACCTCCGGGATACGGATCCCGCTTTCAATATGGAGGTCAATTACCTGGAAAGCAAAATCATTTGAAATTCAGCACACCCCATCAAATTCGTAAAAACCTGGAAGCAGGCTGTAATTAAGAAAAAAGACTACCCCATAAACTACTTCAAAAAGCATTATTTATGATCGTAACAGTTTATAACAGAGAAACAGCACCCGTAACGCGCGGCGCGGTATCAGTAGTTCCGTCTGTCTCCCTCGGTAGGAACGGCGATATCATGTTCAGCAAATCAGCAGCCTTGTTAATAGGTCTTCAAGAGGGCGATACCGTCAGCCTCGGGCAGGATAGCGAAGGAGACTTCTTCGTCTTTAAAGACAAAGCCGGACTCCCGTTGCGTAAAAACGATTCCGGTAACCTTCTGTTTCAAAACCAAGGTATCCGTAAGATCATCTGTGACGCCTACCAGCTGGATCAAAAAGTAACCAACCGCCTGCTGATCGCAGGACAGCCAACCGTCGTGGATAAAGTCAAATATTATGGTCTGCTGGTTCGGATTAAATAATGCAAGACACCGCCACCATATCGGCCACAGTTGTTCCAGTCCTTTCTGACCAGGAAAGGGAACTGGTTGAGCTGCTGGCAGCCGTGGTGGTGGAATCGATAACTGAAAATAAATTCCCAAAATCATGAATGCAACACTTACCGTTCTTCCTTTGGAGAACATCTTCCTGGACGATAAACAGCCCCGGAAATTTTTCGATCAAAAAGCTATGGATGAGTTGATAGAATCTGTCAAGCAACAGGGCATCCTGCAGCCAATTATGGTCCGTCCATATGGAACAACGTTGCTGCCAAAAGAAAAATCGGGCCCAACTACATACCGGATCGTCTGCGGCGAACGAAGGTACCGGGCCTCTGAAGCAGCAGGACTGACGGAAATCCCGTGCGTTGTCCGGGATATATCGGATGATGAAGTTCTTGAGATCCAGATTGTGGAGAACCTGCAGCGAAAGGATGTCAACCCCATGGAAGAGGCGATTGCTTTCAAGCGACTGCAGGATCGCTGGGAACTGGGCGAGATCGCCCACCGGGTGGGCAAGAATCCCCAATATGTCGCCCAGCGCATAAGTCTGACCAACCTGGTCGATGGATGGCAGCAGATTATGTTTGAAGGGAAGATCACCCTGACGGTGGCGTACAAGCTGGCCAGGATGGCGCCGAAGGTACAGGAACAGGCAAAACAGGTATTTCATAGCCCCAATTTAGGTAACTTCCTGACATGAAAAAAGGCATCACATGAGTAATCAGCAACCAAAATGGGAAGAGAAATCAACATCCATGTGGCATTTAGACGATGGCAAATACAGAGTTGAAATCTACTTGAATCTGGCTGGGTATTACCATTTTTTTATCCTATTTGAAGGGGTAATAGTATGTGAAGCTGGAGAGGACGGGAAGTATTATTCAACCCGATGGCATGCAGAGATGGATGCGCTAAAGAGCCTGCAAAAATTAAAAACTTCCTGACATGAAAAAAGGCATCCGCTACATCCGCATATCCAAGGAAAAGCAGTCCAACTTTTCCATCGACTCACAGCTCACATATACCCAGCAATGGTTCGAGCGGGAGAAAGTGGAGATGGTGGATACCTTTATCGACGATGGCTACACGGCGCAGAACTTTGACCGCCCAGACTTCGACAAGCTCTGGAAGTTTATCGAGATCCACCACAAGAAAGTGGACTACCTGGTGGTGAACAATTTCGACCGGTTTTCCCGGGATGCCGGCGAGGCCCTGATGAAGATTAAGCAGCTTCAGAACAAGTACAGCATCAGCGTTGTCTCCGTTATTGAGGGTGTGACCTTCGATCGTAATGATCCAGGATCCTTTTTCTACACAGGCCTGCTCCTGCTCAAAGGCGAAGATGAAATCATCCGGCATAAAAACCGGATCAACCTCGGGATCTATACCGCCAAAAAGCAATTCGGAAGGTACCTGGGTGCCGCTCCTTTCGGTTATAACAATGCCAGGGATTCGCAGAACAAACCCATCATTGTCATCAACGAGCAGGAAGCTGAGATCATCCGGTTTATGTTTCAGTCGTTTCTCCTGGGCACACCGGATTACATCATCCGGGACGATGCCAGGCGGATGGGTATGAGGCTGGCCAGCAACTCAGCGGTTCAGCGTGTGCTCACCAATCTTGTGTACACGTCTCTGCTTCGTGTCAAAGGATTCAAAGGCGCTCCGGACGAAATCGTGGAAGCGATCCACCCGCCGATCATCGACCGTGCAACCTGGCTGCAGGTACAGGATAAGCTCCGGCCAGGCAAGGCAAAGTTCATCGCGGATGATTCCTTACCACTTCGGGGCGAGTTGCTCTGCCACTGTGGTAAGAAGCTCACGGGTGCGGCATCCACCGGGAAAAGCGGCGCCCAGTATTATTATTACAAGTGCCCCACCACGTCAAAGCACAACAACCTTTCCGCGAACAGGATCCACGAGCAGCTGGAGGAGGCGCTGGAATTTATGAGCCTGCCCAATCACCTGATCACGGCCATCCGTAACCGGGCGCAGTCGATGCTAGAGGAAAAACTCAAATCAAACACCCGCGCCATCGCGGATCATCGCCGAAACTTGGAACAAACCGAGAAGCAACTGGTGAGCATCGAAGAGAAGTACATCAACGACAAGATGAATTTCGACACGTACACGCGCTGGCATACGGATCTTACTCAGAAACGAATCAACCTGCGGGCACAGATAGACAACTTGGGCAGAGACCAGGGCGAGATATGGACACTACTCGATGAGCAGCTTGATCGATTGCAGGATCTCCGGCAGCTATACACCATGGCGCGGACTATGCAGAAGCAGCAGCTGCTCGGGTTGGTGTTCGATCACAAGTTATACTACCGGGAGGGGGTTTATCGAACACCATACATTATGCCCGTTTTCTCCCACAACTGGCTGTTTCTCAAAGAAAAAAACCTCCTGATCTGGGAAAAATCAGGAGGCGAAAACGGGAAAATCCCATCAGGTGGAGCTGGTGGGACTGTAATCGAACTCCTGACCGAGTTCCTGGAACTGGCCAGGCGGATCCGGGCAGCGTGACAAAACCCCTGACAAAAACCACCCCATTTTTGTCAATGTGGATTGTGAAAATCTTTGCTAAACAGATTTAGCAAGGCGTATTAATTTACAGGACGTGAAGCACTTTTCGCTGTCAATACCCACGAAAACGTACCTCAAAAAGTACCTCCACAAGCGGTACGGGCTTCCGATCCCCGTTAATTCCCAGTCCCTTTTTGGCATGGTCATGATCTCCTTCCTGGAGAAAAAGGTGTATTCCGACCAGCCGATCGCTGACCGTGACTTCAGATATGCCAGCTTTACCGACAAGGTTGAGGTGGTCCTCCCCGCCTACCGGTTCTACCACCTGGGCCTTCACGTCACCAAGGAAAAGGCTATTGTGCTTAACCGGTACTTTGAAGAGCAGTTCGAGGAAGACCTTTACCGTCACTGCCTGGTTCGGGTGGACAGCGAGCGAGCCAAGCTCCACCGCAAAGGGAAAGGCGGCTGCGGGTACGATAAAGCCATCAATGAGTTTGCAGCCTTGCACGGCATAGACCTGGAGGAAGACATCACCTTTGAATGCCTGAAAAAAAGCGAGTATCGCCACAGAAAAAAACTTGAAAAAACCTTTTCAGGAAATGTCCTTTCATCAGGACGCGCTCCACTTCCGGCGCTTTTTGACTGATTTGCTGTCCTTTCATACCCCTTCTTTTATCGGCAACTTGCTACCATGAACGAATGGATCTCGCTGCAATCCATCCCAAGATCAACGGTAACCTCCGGAGGCATCTGCCAGGTCTGGGGCGTACCGGTGGAATGGATTGACGAGATACCGCGCGAGAACCCGCTGACCCAGATTATCAGCGGGACCATCACTCTTACAGGCGATCACGTCTGGATACCTTTTATCTGGGCGCACCCTTCCAAGGCTTTCTCCGAAGAAGGTAAGATCCAGAACGGCCTGCCTTACTGGGAGACAAAGCTAACGGGAACGGCTTACTGGAACCCGGCAGATCACCATATCCAGGCAAACAATATCCTGTTCCATCGCTGGGTGTTCCTGGTTAAAGAGGCCGGCACAGGAAATTACTACCTGATCGGCAAGCCAGGCACAGGGGCGAAGATCACGGTGAGCTACAACTCCCGGCCTGGCACCAAGACAGAAACAACGGCGGTATTCCAGGCAAAACACCGGGCGCCGCTTTACACCGGATCCATCATCGGGGAAGCGTTCCCTGGCGATGGCATATTCACAGAAGTTTTTTCACTCGAATTCGCATAACATGCCTACTGCAGCAGAAGTAAAAGCACTTATCAACAGCAACATCCGGGCGAAGACCGCCGCCAACTCCATCTTGCCGGACACGGTAGCCGATGAGCTAGACCGGGTTGTTGATTTTGCCAACCAGGGACAAACAATCCAAACCCTCACCGATGGTCCGACGATCACGATGAACGTGGCCAACGGGAAATGGGGCAAGGTGACGTTGGGCGGCAACCGGACGCTTGCGTTTTCCGGCCTTGCTGCCGGTGACGCGGGCCTGATCTACATTACCCAGGACGGAACGGGGGGAAGGACATTGACATGGCCTGTGGGAACGCAGGTCTTTGGCGATAATGGCCTGGCATCGGGCGCTGGTGAACTTACCCTTGTGGGATATGCTTATGACGGCGTTACGCTGACTATCGAGATAAACCAAAGCGGTACGGCTCCTGCCGACATAACATTGCCGACGGTCGTTTCCGCGGCGGTTGAAAACGCATCCCCTTCAACGGTGGTGGTGACGTTTTCCGAAGCCATCACCGGTCTGACGGCTGCGGGCTGGTCCTTCAAGAAAAACGGGGTTGCCTGGCTAATAGGTAGCAGTTACGGATCAGGGACGAATTGGGCGTTTGTAATGACTACGCCTGCGGCCAATGGCGACACGCTTCTGCGCAGCTACAACAGCGCCACCGGTGCAACGGTAGACGGCAGCGGTAATGAACTGGCATCCTTCACCGATGTAGCTGTGACCAACAATATCCCGGCACCGGGAGATATCACGCCGCCGAGCCTGGTATCTGCCATCGTTGAAAACGCAACGCCCACAAAGATCGACCTGACATATTCGGAACCGCTGAATACGGGTAGCGTACCGGCAACCAGCGCCTATACGGCAAGCCTGGGCCGGACGGTTACTGGTGTGGCGATTATTTCCAATATCGTGACGCTGACGGTCACGCCGGCCTACGCCAACGGCGATGTGATTACTTTTTCATACACGCCTGGCGCCAATCCCATCCGGGATATTCAAGGTAATAACGCGGCGGCACTGACCAACCAGGCTGTAACCAATAACGTGGCAGGGACTTCTTTTGCAAACCCGTCAGAAGCCATCCTGATCCTTGCTTCCGGTCAATCCAACATGGTTGGCCGCGCGTCCAATGATGCCGCGGAAGTAACGATCACGAACAATACGGTTTACGAGTACCGCCCTGATACCGGCCTGCTGAAATGGCTGGCTGATCCTACCGGGCAGCCGACGGGCGGCGGGAACTATACCATTGCCACTGATAACAGCCTGTTGCCGAACCTGGGCAAGCGCATTTATGAACTCACAGGCAAAAAGGTCATCATCGTACAGGCCGGGAAAGGGAATACCGGAATAGATATCTGGACGAATAAATCTTCCACGGAATACGTGAACATGAAAAGCTGGTGGAATGCGTTGACTTCGTTCTGCACCACAAACGGGATTACTGTTGCTGGAAAATACGCATGTTGGTTGCAAGGGGAGAATGATGCTGGCGCAAAAGAGACAGACAGCTATACAGAAAGCCTTAATACTGTTGTGAACAACTTCATGACGGATATCGTGGTTGACCACGTTTTTGTTGCTCGTATTGGTTACGATCCATCCTTCACCAGTGCGGCCAACAGCGAAAAAATTATGGCCGCGCAGACAAAGCTGAACCTTTCAAAAGACGAAATGATCCTGGTCAGCAAGGCGGCCTCTACATTCACCACCGGCAACAACAAGATGAAATCCGACGGCGTTCATTACACCGTCATTGGCCTGAATGAAATCGGGGAATACTTCGCTGAAGCAATCGACAACTACCGGGACAACAATACCAAGGTAAACATGAGTGCCGAACCTGTCGTGGCACTGCAAGACCCCGTTGGCTACTTTGATGACATATACAACTTCAGGAGCCTAAAGACCGGCAGCAATGGAAGCCTTAATGAATTATTCGGGCGAAACAATCTTACCCAGGCAAGCGGCAGCGGAATCACATTTATAGGAAAGCAGGGGCTTAATGTAGTGGGTTCTAATCCATGTAACCCGGCAACAGTGCGCGAGTTGTTAAGCACCCATGACTGGACTATCGAAATGACCTTTCGATTCATCAATGGTGCCTATTCCGCGATGATGATAAACGGAAGCCGGACAGCGGCCTGGACAGAGGACTGGGTCTGGTTCAATGGCAGCGGCCAAAATGATCTCAACATTAAAGCCAATAGCGTCACGATCGCAAGTCTTACGGATATAGCTGGCGCAGACTTCGCAACGCTCTCTAACCTTGCTATCGTTTATGTTTCGGCTACCAATGAGCTGAAGGTATATGTGAACGGCGGCCTGAAGTCAACAACAAACCCGGCTGCCTTCACAGGGTTAAAACTTGAAAGTTTCTTCCGCGGATATCAGACAACGCCAACCACTGAACTACCCAACTTTAACGTAGAGAGAATCCGCGTTGTAAAAAGGGCGCTTTCAATATATGAGTTTGACAGGTCGCCTAATATTACCGCACCGCCAGCCGTTTATTGGCACTTTCCATTCAACAATTCAATCGACGAAGAACAAGGGGACGTATCAACATCATTCCGGGTATTTGCTACTGGTGCGACTGCCACACCTGTATACGATGCTGACGGAATCGTATTCCCGGAAGGCGATTATGTGCGTCTTGGCAGCAAACTTTCTGCTGCTAAAGCTACCATAGAACTGCGAGTAAAGCACGACGCGGCCCCTTCAAACACATGGGAAAGTTACACTGGTGCGCTGATGCAGACAGCACCCAACAGCGGTGGCATCAACGGTAAGATTAGCAAGGACGGCAATACGGTTTATTTCGGAACAGAAACAGCTAACGTATCGTGGACATTAACCGGCATCACATGG
>JACCDR012447619.1_pt1 | contig 12622 bp, 28 predicted proteins | sample 7446431 | NCBI WGS metagenome assembly JACCDR01 (sample SAMN15323443, study PRJNA562643) | freshwater metagenome | isolation source: river surface water | place: USA:Blue River Watershed | collected 2017-08-17
AACTGACTCCGGATCCGCGGACCCAGGAGCGCCGGTTCGTGGGACATCAAGACCAGGTCGATCCCGCGCCGCCGCCCGCGCCATACCAGGGACTTCGCTGGAGCCGGGATTGATTGCGGGCTGAGGTACTCCTGGACTTCGTCCGCCACGAAGATCTTTCGGCCGGGCAACCGCTCGCTGCATTGGAAGGCCAGATCACAGAACGCCGCGAACCCGTCCGCCGGATCCTGGAACTGTTCGTCCGGATCGTAAACCACCCAGCCCGTCCGGATCTGCTCGCACGCCGCCCGCAGGGTTTTTGCCGCAGGGACCCGCAGCTTGTGGGAGAACTCCCCCTCCGGATCAAACACCCACCGGACCGCCGCCCGGGAGTTTGCCAGGTACCTGAGGGCGAACGTGGTTTTGCCCGATCCGCTCGCTCCCAGGATCCCGATCCGGTTCGCCTGGTGATTCCACAGCATAAATCAAAGGCGCCGGATCATGGCCAATCCGGCGCCATACCTCACTTTCCGGCCGGGTCCATCGTCTGCCCGGAAAGCGCCGCGTGGTCGAAGCGCGGTTTACGTAGGAAGTTCGGGTTTTGCCTCAGGAACGATAGGTTGTAGCTCAGTCGGAGGGTTCGGATTTTCCGGTTCTCCTGGGTAGCTTGAGGCAGGGCTTCGCGTGATCGGCATCTCCGACAAGATTTTCTCAAGAAGTTCCCGGGCATCCTTCACCCCGTCGGCATATCCGAGGGCGCGGTTTTCTTGGGTGGCTTGCACGCTCAGCCGATGCAACTCCGCTTTCTCGCGGGCTGCGGTTTCAATTTCGGCGAGTTTTTTTAGGTATTCCTCAGGAGTCATTCAGTGGGGGGTTTTAGGTTCGGCGGCGCTTCCTTTTCCAGGGCCTGGATTGCCGCCATGACGCCCAGCTGGTTCGTGATCAGCACCACGGCGAGGCCCGCCGTGGGCGAAAGCTTGTCGCCGGCCCCCATCTCTTCCACCACAAAGGGGGTCAGCTCCCCGACCAGGTCCTTGTCCTGGTCGGACATCCTCACAGCCTCCACAATGGGCGCCGCTTCTTCGGCGCTGACGCCGGCAGTTTTTGCGGCCTTTTTGACCCGGCCGAGGTTGAACCGGTCCAGAACTTCCGCTGCTCGCTTTCCAATCTTTGCAAGCAAAGCTGGAGGAATGACAACAGGAGGTGGCCCAGGAGGAAGCCCTTGACCAGGGCCAGGCGTCGCGGTCCCAAGATCCGGAGGCAGATCCGGTCCAGGAGCCTCAGACCTTTTTGCCCGAGGATAGCTATCCTTGACCCCTTTTGGGCGTCCGCCCTTATTTTTTCCGACCCCGTGGGATTGCTCCACCTGGTCAGCCACGGCCCGGAGTCCTTCAGCCGTTGGATCTGGCGGGCTGCTGCTGCCAGCCGTTGGCGCCGCGCCCGTCGGGTTTTCCATCGGGTCCATGCGTCAAACATCCTCACGCCAGCCCAGCGCACCGAGCATCCCCTTCGTGAAAGCCCCGAAGGAATCGGTTTTCCCGGACGCTACCGGGGGTTTTTCGGGCGCCGCCGCTTCCTTTTTGGGCGCCGCAGTTACGGCCGGTTTCTTGGTCGGGGGAGTTTTGGGAGCCTCTCCCGGTTCATTTTTTCCGGTTTCGACGGTCTCCGCCGCCGTGGGAGTTTCGGACTTTTCTGCCATGCCCCACAGCCTGCGGTCCCTTCGTGGGGTTTTCTACCGTAGGCTGACCGGGGTTTTCCTGGAGAGTGTCCGCGCCCAAAAACTCCGCCATCCGGGAATGCTGCTTGGCCAGGATCGGCAGGCCGACCCGGATAGCCTGCCGCAAAATGGTCGAATTCCGCTCGCCGGCGAGCCGCGCCAGACGCTCAACGGGGCCGTACCAGCCTTTGGGGAAGCACAGGGGGAAGGTGATCCAGTCGGTTTTGAGGGCCGAGGTATTCGGGGAATGGTTCGTGGGCATGACCCGGGCACTATGCGAGACGCCCCCCGCAAAACGCAACCAGGATGCCCCAGGATGCGCGGAACCACCTCCACACCCCAACCCCACACGGAAAAACCAGCCTTCCCCCTGCCCCGTTCGCCCGCCGCCCCAGCATGGTGACCGTTCAACCGCTCCTTCGGGTCCCCTTCGGGTTCCTTCGCCCGGGGTTCTGTGGATCTGCGCCAGCCTCAGGGCCAGTCCCCTTCCCGGATCCTGCCCCACCGTCAGGAGCGAGGTCCGGAGCTTCTTCTGGGGTTTTCTCGCCCTTGGTCCCGGCCGACTGTCGCGAAGCGACCCCTCCCAGCCGCTTTCTTTCCCGTTCAAACTCCTCCACCTCAGCCGGAGTCACCCCCAGACGCCGATAGGCGTCTTCAATGCTCTCCTCCGTCGGCCCAGCGGGCCGCTGTTGATTCCTCCTCCATCCCTCCGGCCCGACAGGGCCGCTGTTGCTCCCCCCATTCGTTCCCTTCGGGGCGCCAGCCCCGCTGTTATTCTCCATCCCTCCCTCTCCATTCATTCTCTCCTGAAAGGAAGTAGAAGTATGGGGGGCGGGTTTTCGTCCCACACTAGTTACCGGTTTTTCTCCTATTCTAGTATGGGACGCACGTCCCACACTGGGTTTTCTCGGCATCACGCGGTAGGTTCTTACGGCTGGACACCCCACGAGGTCCCTTTTTGCGAGATAACCCTGCCGGATCAGCTCCCACAGGATGTCGTAGCAGGCATCCCTGCGGAAACCTGTCCAGTTGGCAATCTTGGTCCAGGGAAGCGGGAATTCTTCTTCGATGTCGGCGCCCGCCCGGGTCCGCCAGTTGACCAGGCATGAAAAAGCCCGGTGGGCGGGGTGGGAGATCTTCAGATCTCCGTCCGCCGCCAACCGGGTTTCAAACCAGGGATTGCCCACGGCGTCAGGTGAACAGTTCTGATTGTGTGGGTGTCGTGTCCAGGACCGTGGTCAGCTCCCAGACCCAGGTCGGCCGGCCCCGGCCGGAGGGCGCCATGGCCTTGCGAACCGGTTGCGCCCGGCCGAGTTCCTGGAGTTCGTCCAGGCGAGCCGAGATCGTGCTTGGCTTCGCCGGTAGGGTCAGGGCCAGTTCTCGCGGGGTGGCCTGACCGATCTCGCCAAGACGCTTCGCGACCAGCTCCCGCAAGCCGGCCCGGGCGCCCGGGGTAATCTTCATAGCGCAGATCGGAGGATGTGGATCAGGACCCAGATCCCGGACAGGATCCCGGAGGACAGGAACAGCAGCACGATCCCGAAGGCCAGTTCTTCAAACAGGGGGAAGCGTGGTTTCACTGGGCACCCCCCTTCTTCTTCTCCAGTTCGCCGATCAGGTGGCGGGCGCTGGTGACGGCGTCGCTCGCGCTGGTGTAGGTCCGCCGCGTGCGCTCGTGGTCTACCTTGCCTTCCAGGTAGTCCGCCCACAGGGAGAGTTGCCACCCGCCCTCGTCGTCTCCCGCCACCCACAGACTGTAGGCCTTCACCGGGCACCTCCTTCGTCGGGATACAGCCGTTTGGCTTTTCCGGGTTCGGTGACGTCCAGAATCTTCGGGGCATGAACCACCGCCACCACCCTTCCGGAATCCAGTAGCTTCACGATCTCCGTCTGGATTGCGGCCGATACCTGCCCCGCGTCGATAATTGGGCAGGGTGTTTCAATCATCAGGGACACCAGGAAAAGATTCACTTGGCACCTCCGATTCCCCACTCCGAAGGAACTGCCGCCACCGCCAGCCCCATCAGTTTGATTTCCGTGTGCCCGAGGGTCACCCGGTTGAACGCGTCTTTGAGCGCCTCACCCTCCAGCCAGTGGGGCCGGGTTTTCTCGGTCAACCTCCCGGACCTGGTGACACTTTTCACCGTCCACACCCTGACCGGTAGTTCCGGGGTCAGTGGTTCCTTGGTGATCGTGGGAGCGTTGTTCATTTTCCCTTCCCTCCTTTCGCCGCCGTGGGCGGGGTGTAGGTGCCGTCGATCAGCTGTTGGATGGTCGGGCCGTAGTACAGCTTGCGCCGGGGCGAGGAGATGAACGCTTCCGGCACCCGGTTCTTCTTGGCGAAGGCTCGCCAGGTGTTGGGGCTCATGTGGAGCAGTTCGCACACTTCGCCCACCGTCAGGATTTGCGGCGGTTGCCCGCCCGCAGAGTCATTCCGATCAATCATTTTTCCCGTCACGCACCCCGGGGTTTTCCCGTCGCCCACTCGGGCGGATCTGGGGGCTGGGGTGTCGTGACGGGCTTATTGCTATCAATCCTAGCATTCGTCGTCAAGATACTGTTACGCGCTCTTGCTAGATTTTGCGCGCTGTTGCGTTCTGGTTGCATGACTACTGTTCAAATCAGGGACGATTCGGAGCCGGGATTCTGGCGACTGACTTGGAAGGAATAGAGATGGTACTTAAACGTTGAAGTTCCACTCCCGGGCGCCGGGGCGGGGTGGCTCTTGTCCGCAGTTGAGCTCATGTGCGCTTCCTGCCGCGCTGTAAATAATTGTTGTATTACACGGCTCACTGCCTGCTAGGTTCGCGTTGTCGACAATTTTGTCTTCAAAAACAGACATCTCCTCAATGAGCGCTACCCTTACCTTCAATTCAGGGGATCCGGCTACTTCAGAGTCCAAACTCAAAGAGCTCATTCTCTACATTTCGAAACGTTGTGACTGCGACCCAAACTTCGGGTCGGTAATGCTCAACAAGATCCTTTTCTTTTCTGATTTTCAGAGTTTCGCGAAGACCGGGCGTCCGATTACGGGGGTGGAGTACTTCAAATTGCCGCAAGGCCCAGCACCCCGAAGGATGAAACCTATCCAGGACGGTTTGGTGTCATCCGGTGAACTCGGAATCGCACTTCGGGACCGACATGGTTTGACTCAGAAGCGCCCAACAGCGTTACGGGAACCAAACCTCGCTCTTTTTACTGCGGAAGAGATCGCTATGGTTGATGGCGTTATCGCCGAACTGGACGGTTACACAGCCAAAAGTGTCAGCGACCTGTCCCACCGCACCCGAGCTTGGACTGTTGTCGGTGAGCGGGAATCCATCCCCTACCAGTACGCGCTTCTCTCTAGCCGACCGCTAGGAGACTTCGAAATCACTCAGTCCCAAAAACTTAACGCAATTTATGGCTGGGAGAACACTAATTGAAACCCCGGAGTACACGCATTCATTTAATCAGTTGGGAGACCCTTCATTCCTAGATGACGCCCTCGTTAGCCTTACCGCTTCGATCTCGGAGAATCCTGATTCTTACCCCATAATTCCCACATTCAGAACCCTCAGGATGGCAGTGACTGAAAGCTACACTTGGCCATCCGGAAGCCGGAATGGCCTGTTTGTCATTTTCAGAACCGATGGAACGGAAAGGGTTCTGATGCTTTGGATTGGTGCTATTGTTCTGAACGAGGACTGACCGGCCGAATTTCCCACCACGCCAGTCCGGCCTCCCTGGTCACCAGCTCCCGGTAATGGGCGAACAGCATTTGACTGTTCGCGTGTCCCAGCTCGTGGGCCGTCAGCGCCGCGTTGCGGTGCGCAGCCAGGTGGTAAGAAGCGAACGAATGCCGGAGAATGTCATGCCCCCAGGACACTCCCGCCGCGACCAGGAGCCGGGCCTGCCGCTTCCGGTAGTTCTTGGGCCACGGTCCGGATCCTTCTCGAGATCCCACCGCCAGCCAGGGCACGATCCAGGGCCGTCCAGTTGGCGATGATCGATCCGATCTGGCGCTGTTCCGTCTGCCGTTCCTCAATGAACTTCTCCGCGTCCTCCTTCGTGCGGAAAAAGCGCCGTTGCCGTTTCCCTTCGCTCCGGAAGTCCACTTTCCACCGGGGATTGCCGCAGTGGTTGACGCTCGCCAGGCTGAAATTTCCAGTGCCCACCAGTGCCCAAAATTTGGGCTCAGGTGCGCGCAATAGTCAATCCATGCGCTCAGTATCGAAAACGCGTCTCTTTAGGAAACCGTTGATTCTGAGGCAGTGCGCTGGAAATTAGCGACTTGCGTACCGGAGGGGGAATGGTCGGGACGCCAGGATTTGAAAGGCCTACAGACCGTTGATTCCCAAAGTCTAAGGACTCCAGCAATCCCGTAATGCCAAAGCAGTGTCTACTCGGGCCAAGGGAAACTAATTCCGGTCTCCAGGTATCCGCGTGTGGTGGGATGGACGCCGTCAAAAGTGTATGCGTCCAGAATCTCAAAGGTATCTCCACCGCCAACTGTCGGCGAGATGCCCAAATTGGGAACTAGCGCAATGCCACTGGCCGTCTGGCTAGTGATCATGGCGAACAAGTTGTTGGCCGGACCGCTGGTCATGCGCAGCACATATCCTGTCCACTGTCCCGGTGTGCCCGAGAATCCAATAAGGTTGACCGCGCCAGAAGTTGAAGTCCCCGTTCCTATCTGTCCCCCAGTTTTCCAGCGCCCGGTGCCGTCGTTCAATGGGGCGTCAATGTCGTTCAGGTATTCCCAAAACCCGGCATTTTGACGGATCCAGCGATTTAGTGCCAACCGGACCGATTCGTTGGCGTCTAGGGTTTGGTTACCGGCCGTCTTGAATGCGTCGGTCGTGGTCGTGCGGGGCGGAACTGTGGCTATCCCCACCGCTCGGCACCCAGCCGCGCGCAGAATGCGAGTAATGGAGATCAAACGCGCCGCTACGGTATCGGCCGACGCTCCTCCGGCGATGTCGTTGGTTCCAAATTGAATCATCGCCACTCCACACAGCGCCGCCAATTGAGCCCGCACGGAAACCGCATTTCCCGAAAGGAACAACGAAGCTGTTTCGCCGGAGATACTGCACATTACGTAACCCCGATAAGGAGCCGCCCCACGACCCAAATAACCCTGCCCGGCCCCGTCGTTATTTGTGTAGCGTTGGTCACCAATCCCGGAGGCTATTGAATCGCCAATGACACAAATTCCAGGCGCTTGGCCGCAGACAGAAGCCAGCACTGCGCACGGGCAATGTCCTGTATCTGGAAAAGTGGCGCCCGTGATCGTCCCTGAATCGGCAACATCCCCCGTTCCCGTGCCTTCATTTGCATTTGAGCCGCTCTGCCAAATTGTACAGTTTTGCGGATACTCGGCCGCCGTCTGTGCCAAAAAAGTCCGGGTATAGATCACCGTTCCGGCAGGGCAGTAGAGCCCAATCGGATCAGACAAAACGAGTTGCCCCGGTTGAACCGTCACAGTCCGCGCGCCGTTAAAGTAAATGGGTATCGTGACGCCGGTTGGAGCCCCTGCGACGTCAGCCAGTTCCACCGCCATTTTGACTGGATAACTGGTGGCCAGATTGGTTTCGGTGAACGAGCCGGATCGCTTTGAGCCGGAAAATGCAAATTGGAGCATCACGCACTCTTGGCGGATCACATGTCGCTTTCGGTAGGTTCGAGAAACCGTCCCCACAATGGCCACACTGGGCACGGCCAATCCGGGATTTGTGCCAACGGCCGTCCGGAACTGGCCCGACCCGGCCATCCTCATTTCGTCACCAAGGCGGCGGATGATGTCCGCCTGTGGAATGGTCGGTCTTTCGTTTTGGGTAATAGTAACCGCGTCGGATTGAGTTGGCATAGATATAGGATTAAGGGTCGTACCAATACTTGCCCGCTGGCCCGAGTCGGATCGGCTTGTTCATTTGCGGGGGCCGGTACTCTAAATTTCCGTCTGCGGTCTTTACTGTGAGGAATCCCCCGTAGCCTTGCCCGCCGTTGTCCCATAGCCCGTTGACCAGGCCCTGGACGGCATCTGCCAGGGAATTCGATTCGATAAAGTTGCTTCCGATCTGGCCAACCGTCAGACCGCCGCCACCACCGCCTCCGCCAGTGGGCTCAGATCCGGAGGCCGCTCCAGATCCGCCTCCCAGAAGCGAGCCCAAGGAATCCGCACGGGAGCGCAACAGGAGCAGAGCGCCCGCGGTCAACAGGAGGTAGCCTAGCCACTTGTTCATGGATCCGTCCTTCCAATGAAGTTGTAGCAGACCTTCTGCATGGATCCGTCCGCCGCGACTCGCCAATAGCAGATCTGCCCGTTCTCAATGGTGGTTTCGTACATGATCCCCGGAGGTGCCGGGGGAGGTGGCGCCGTACTGCCGGGCCGTGGGCCTGTCGTGATCGTGGGCGGATCCGGGTCGTTTCCTGGAGGCTTCCAGCCGTCCGGAACTTTCCAAGTGTAAGGCGTCCTGGTGAACCGGTTTCCCAGTGTCTTCCGTTCTACGGGTTCCTTCGGTTCGGTCACCTTAGGTGATTCCGCCACCTTCCGTTCCTTGCGCCGGAATCCCAGGATTCCCAGACCGACGCCGATCAGGATCACATCGTCTAGGGTCATGCCTGCCCCCTCTCGTACCGATCCGCGACCCGCTTCATGATCTCCGAGTGCATCCGGATCCCGTTGGCCATTTCCTTGGTCGCTTCAGTGTTCTCCCGCATCACCAGGATGGTTTCCCGCCCCAGCCCGCTTTGCGTCTCAATCAGCTTCTCCATCTTCGTGGAGTAGGTCGCAGAGGCGGAAAGGGCCGCTTCCCACATCTTGGCGTTGGCTTCGGCCTGGAGCCGATTCTGGGTGAGGAGGTGGCGCGCGCCGAAGTAGATCCCGACCAGAATCAGAGCCAGGAGTAGAATCATTAGCCCCCGATCGTTCAGAGCGGAGGCTGACTGGGCCGCGTTGATTGCGTCGGTTGGATTCATCGGAAGGTCTTCACCAGCCGCCACGCGAGCCAGGCCGCCACGGTCCAGAACGCAAAGGGTGCGATCATGGCAAACGATTCCGCGCCGGCCGGCAGAAATTGAGTAGGCCATCTCCACAGACGGGCCAGGGGCGTTTCCGAAGTCACGGCCCCTTCGCGGACAACGGTTCCGTCAGTGGTTCGGCTGTAAGTCTGCGTCAATTCTTGGGCGTAGGTTGGGGCAAAGCTTTGAGATCGGTTCGCCCAAGAGTAATGCTGGCCATCCGGATAATCCGGAGTGCCCCGCTCAACCGGCTGGGTGTAATGACGGGCCGTGGTCATCGCTTCGCCAGGATCCCTTTGAGATACGTGAACCCGCCGAGGTACCAGGCGATCCACAACGCAGCTCCCACCCAGCCCCACCACGGAATGAATCCCGCCGACCAGGAAAACGCCGAGTTGAGACCGCCGCGGACGGTGCCCGGCAGTTCCTTCAGACCTTCAACAGCGCCTTCGCCGGCCGCTTCGTAGATCTCGCCCTGGACGTCCGTAATTCCCGTCGTCCGGACTCGTTCGGCCGCTTCGAATTGTTCCAAGGTATAATACCCCGTCTCATATCTGCGCCGGTTGTTCTCCGCGTCGCGTTCCTGGTATGACCGCTGTTCACTCTCCAGGTCATTGACGCTCCGGCCGTCGCTGGACACAGGGACGTAGTCGAATGGATTCCACCAGGCCATAGGTCATTTCGCCGAGTTGATTGCCGCTGAAACTGCCGCTCCCACCGCGACGCCCAAAGCTTCGTTCCCGCCGTCGGACTTGTAGCCCGACAGCCGCGCGGTGCCGTTGGTGGCAATGGTGACTTCCCCGATGTCCATCCGTTGGAGAAACGACTTCCGTTCCATGCTCCAGGAGCCGGAGGAAATCTTGGTCACCGTGCATCCGCACAGGACCGCCGCAGATACCAGGATGGCGAACGTCCTCATTTTCGGTTTCGGATAAACCAGAACGCCAGGAGTCCGGCCAAGCCCACAATGGCGTAGGTGTACCAGGGCACCGGTGCGCCGGTTCCTCCCGGATCCGATGAAAGGCTAGCCCCAGGGAAAGCGATATTGATCAGGTTTCCCCGTGATCCGCCATAAGCGCCAGTTGCGCTTTCCTGCCGACCCGCCGCCGTCTGCGAAGTCTGGTCCGTCTGTTGGTTACTCGCGTTTAGGGGAATCATTTTCGGTTCAGGAGGAAGAGCCCTGCAAAGATGAACGCCGCGCCGATCAGGTACGGCCCGAGGTTAGCCACCCCCGCGCTCCCTGGAGTGCTGCCTGTGTTCGGATCCCAGCCAAAGTAGATGTTGCCCACGTCCGACAGGGCCGACGTCCGCGAAAAGGTGCTGTTGAACGAATCCGCGTAGGACGTGGAGATGTTCGTTGTCTCCGTCTTTTTGTCGCCGGAGTTGCCGAAAAGGGAGATGCCCATAGGTCAGGGGATTTCTGAACTGATCACGCCCGCCGCCAGGACCGCCGTAAGGGTGGAACCCGTGGCAACGACCAAGTCACCGGTGAGCCGGGCGGTCAGCCGGTTTGCCGCCGCCGTGATCCGGACGGGATGACATACGGCTGAGATGTCCCGCGAGTTGACCCGCCAGACAAATCGCTGGCAGTCGATCCCGCTCGGCACGGTGTCCTGGAATCCAGATCCAGAAGCCGTGTCGGTGATCTGGAACGGAAGCCGGGGCGTGCCCTGGACAGGCTTTCCCAACCCACCCGCCAGTACGCCGGAGACCGCGCCCTGGTTAGCTCCGACCCTCCAGGTCACTACAGCGACGCCGTCATTCCACAGAGTGAACTCCGCAACGGCCGAACAGATCGTGGCGTCACGGTGGTAAAACGCGCCGTAGATCCGCCGAAACGGCATTTCCCGGGGCAGGGCCAAGTCAATCAGGATTTGACTCGGCAGGGGGTTTGCCCCGTCCGCGCCCATCATGACCGAATCGGCGACCAGGTTGGCACCCGCGGAAGTCATTTCTTCAGGAGGTATTTGAACGCGAACGCGAGTGCCACCACAGCGCCGGCGATCATCGCCGTTCGCTGCCAGTTCCATTGCTGCGCGGACCGCTCCTTCAAAACGTCCGTTTCCGTGCGGTTGGTGTCCGTCTGTAGTCCCAGGGCCTGTTTGCCGGCCTGGACCGCCGCGCCGGCGATGTCCAAACCAAACTGGGAAAGTGCGTCTTTAGGTATGGTGCTTTGGGCCATATAGGCGGGCGGTTGAAGTTAGCGCGGGGTGAGCGACCACCCCGCGCCGGCCTTGTCATCGGCCTTATGCTCCCACGAGCGGCGAAAGATCAGGCTGGAGAATCTTGTAGACCGTGATCCGGCTGGAGGCATTCGCCGCCGCATTGGTCAACCGGAGGTAGGCTCGGTCACCAGCGTTAGCCGTGTACAGGTTCCACAGACTTGCCCCCGCGATGGTCTGCGCAATGGGCGAGTCATGGAGGAAGTCGTAGGACCAAACCCCGGTGTCGTTACTGGCGAAGGTGGTTTCCCCGTTGGGGTAGTCCATTTGGTATTCACCATCCCAGGCCTGCGCCATGGCCGTGGTGAATTCCGATCGGTTCGAACGGCCGAAGAACAACTGGAACTTGTTCCCGGCCGCGCCGATGTCACCCCGCGCCGTGGCGCTGGTGAAACCGTGATGCACGAGCCCGGCCAACCAGCCCTTTTCCGGCAGCTGCCAGTTCACTTCGCCGCCACCGGTGCCCCAGTCGTTCAGATTCGTGATGATCTCGGTGGGGACGTACGGCACCCCGGCCGGAGTCTCCAGGTACGTGATCAGCGCATTCAGCGTGTTGATCGTGACGGTACCCGCCGAAAGGCCGACGCTGGCGTTGTTGCCCACGTCGATCTCCAGGCGCAAATCCTCGCCCAATCCGTCGCCGTTCGCGTCGGTGGTCCACAGAGGCATGGCCGTCTTTGGTGCGACGGTGTCGCCCAGGAGCGGATCCATCACGTCCAGTTTCAGCGCGATCGTGTACTGCGCCGCCGCCTTCTTGCCGAAAGCCTGTTGCGTGAAGCGGTCCAGTTTGCCGTAGGTGCGCCGATTGACGGCGACCAGATCGGAACTGGACATCTTCCGCACGGTGCGGTTGCTGCCGGCCTTGTCCGACGCGATCAACCGAATCTCCGACAGGAAACCTTCGATGGCGTCCCGGCTACCCGTGGAGGTAGGCGTCGCAATCGTGACGGTCGCAAAAAGCATGATTTGCGCGAGCCTGCGAGACTGGCGCGGGATGACCAGGTTGACCGGATTTGAAGCGGCACCCAGGACCACAGAGGAAGACGACCCAAACAGGACGGGCCGAATCTCTTTAATGACGGGGAATAGCATGGTTCAGGTTCCCAAAATGAGGTTTCGGAGTTTGGGGATCCGGTAGATCAGAGCCCACACGAGCACACCCAGGAGGGTGCTGATCAAGAACCCCCGCCAGTTCACAGGTAGTCCTTAACGACCGGCAAACGTTTGGCGACGATCACGCCGATGACGGCGATGACCATTACGGTGAGGTAGTACTTGAGGTTTCCCATATGCGTGAGGTGATGCGTTTACAGTGCGCATCCTTCATCGCCCCGTTTCAAAAACCTCTCCACCGTATTGGAACCACAGAAAAACCCACCTCCCGTAAGGTGGAATCAGGTCAAACAGTTGGCCAACAGTTGCCCCATGGCCTACTCACTTGGTCCCTATTTTCCCCGGCTCATTCGGGGTCTCATCAAATCCGGCCGCTTCGGGAATCGCTCCGAGGTGATCCGCGCCGCCCTGCGTCTGCTCCAGGAGGAGGAGGACCGCCGCCGCGCCGCTCGCCCCCCGTCCGGGTCCGGGAAATCCAAGCGAACCGAGGAAGTTCCGCCACCGCCTGCCGGTCGAACCCGAAAGCGGAAAGCCAGTCGAGCGCCGCAGGCTCCCGAAACTGGAACGTCACGATCTCGGTCAACTGACT
>JACCDR010490146.1_pt1 | contig 12618 bp, 23 predicted proteins | sample 7446431 | NCBI WGS metagenome assembly JACCDR01 (sample SAMN15323443, study PRJNA562643) | freshwater metagenome | isolation source: river surface water | place: USA:Blue River Watershed | collected 2017-08-17
AAGCCGGGGAGCGCAAGATCGAGTTCAGCGGCTACGAGCTGGCCCGCATCGCCCGCCGCGAGTACCGCTACGAGCGGCGACGCGCGGGCAGCGGCAAGGGTGTCGCCCGCCGACTGGTGCTCGCCCACTTGCTGCTCATCACCGGGCGGGCGATCCGTGAATCAGGGGCCGACTGATGGAACCGCACACCACCGCCGTCACCGTCACGACCGCCGCCCAAGCGACCTGTGACGACTTCGACGCCGCCCTCGCCATCGCCGTCCAACAGGTTGCGGCGTTGCGGCTCGACAAGCCGACCGTCGTGATCCAGCCGTGCCATGCCGGGTATCACGTGCAAGTCACCGGACGCGTGACGTCATGACGGGCACTGTCGCTTTGCAGGTTCGACTCGCCGAGGACGGGCCGTGGATCACGTTCCGGGTTCACCGGTCGGCGCCTGCGGTCACGATGACCGCCCACAACACGATCTGGATTCATCAGCATCGCGAGTACCGGCGGGTGCCGTCGTGAGCGGGTTCGCGATCCACTCTTACGGTGGCGGTGACGCCGACAACTGGACGATCACGTTCGCTGCGTCCCCGGAGCTCTTGGCCCCGATCGCCCGCTTCAAGTACCGCAACGCCCGTCGCCGCGGCCTGTCCGCCTACGACGCCCGCGACATCGTCATCGGCCAGTTGGCCGCCGTCTTCGGCTGCGACGTGTCCCGATGAGTTGCGTGATTTCGAACGTCCGCTACCCGGGCGACCCGACCCTCCACCTGCCGGTGCTGCGTTGCTGCCTGTGCAACGACGTCATCGTCGACGACCTGGCTGGCGAACTGCTCGCCGACGTCGTCGCAGCCGCCGATGGCCACGCGGCCGTGTGCCGCAACCGGCCCACCGTCGCCCGCGCCACGACATGCCCGCACTGCGGGCGCCCGGTCGACGCCGCGGGCTGCCCGAACCATCCACCGACCCGCCACCTGGAGCAAGCCTCATGAGCGCCCCCGTGTCCCACAAGCTGATCGTCGCCGACGACGGCCTGTACGTCGTGTCCGGCAACCCCGACGTCGGCTACACCCTCGCCGCCGTCACCCTCACCTCTGTCGGCCACTACCGCCGGTCGTGGCAGGCCGTTCACCGAGCCCACCACGGCGTCGACCCCGAGGTGGACTGATGAACGCCCGAGGCATCACTTGGCTCGCCGCTCTCGCCTTCTCGCTCGGCGTGTGGGCCCTCGTCGGGGCATGGGTATTGCGATGAACCTCGCACCTCTCCCGGTGGACACGGTCACTGACGACGAATGGCGTGCCGCGTGCGCCGTACGCGACGCCCGCAACACCGACCAGTGGGCACGCAACGGCCTGTCCGCGCACCTCGCCGCCGAGATGGCCCTCGATGCCGTCACCGGCTCCATCGAGCGGTCGCTGCGAGTCATGGCGACCGTCGACGACGCCCACCGATGCCTGGCACGTGCGGCGCATCCGGCAGGCATGTTCCTGGGCCACGAGAACGCCGCGCTCCCTCAGCGCAGCGCCTTGTTAGAAGATGCCGCGCCGGGGGGCAGAGAGCCCAGCGACCCCGGCATGATCTCCCAAGCTTCACGAGCGGACTCCCTGATGCGCTTCGGCGCCGGCTCCGCAGTGACGGCCGAGGGGCAGCGCGGGCATCGTCCCGGGCCCCTCGGCCACCCTCGCCCCGTTGAGCGACGCACGGCAAGCCGAGCTCCGGGCGACCGGCCGACCACCGAACCGTCCCCCCGGTGGTCGGCCGCAGATCGCATCATCTACGGCCTCGGCGTCCTGTGCCTCGCCATCATCGTCACCCAACTCGCAAGGGGTGGCTGGTGATCCTCGACCTGTTCTGCGGGATTGGCTGGGGCCAAGCACTCCACGAACTCGGACTCAGCGAACACGGCATCGACCATGACCCGGTGGTGGCCGAGACACGGGCACTCCACGGCTGGGCCACCACCACCGGCGACATCGCCGCACTCAACCCGGCCAACTACCCGTGCGAAGTGCTGATCGCCTCGCCGCCATGCCAGTCGTTCAGTGCTGCGGGGAAACGGGCCGGACTCGATGACCCGAGAGGCCAACTGGTCTGGCAGGTGCCCCGCTGGGCGCTCGCCAACCGGCCCCGGATCGTGGTCTGCGAACAGGTACCTGCCGTGCTGCCGATCTGGCGCACCATCGGCCACGAACTCGCCAAGGTCGGCTACTCATGGTGGGCCGGGGTGCTGGACGCCGTGCAGTACGGGGTGCCCCAGACCCGGAAACGGGCCATCCTGATCGCCCGTCGTGACGGCATGTCGCCGCTACCACCGGAGCCGACGCATCGCCCGTACCGCAAGGGTGTCGCCCAGGGCGAAGGTGATCCGGCGTTGTTGCCGTGGGTGTCGATGGCCGACGCACTCGGCTGGGGAATGACGGAGCGCCCAGCGGTCACGTTGGCGCCCGGCACTGCCAAGGGTGGACCGGACTTTGCCGGTGGCTCCGCTGGACGTGCCGCCGTTTACGCCGAACGGGATGCCGGGCGGTGGATGCTGCAAGACCGGCACCCCGACCGCATCCGGCTCACCGTCGAACAAGGGTTGATCCTCCAATCGTTCCCCGCCGACTTCGCCTTGGCCGGAACCAAAACCGCCCAATGGCGCCAGATCGGCAACTCGGTCGCCCCCCGCTTCGGGCGCTCCCTGCTCGCCCACGTCTTCGCCGCACACGAGGCCGCCGCATGTGTCGCCGCCATCGTCACCCAACTCGCAAGGGGTGGCTGGTGAACGCCGAACGATGGCTCGACCAGATCGAAGCTGCCCGCATCGCCCTCGGCGACTGCGCGCAAGCCGCCTGCGCCGACCACGACGCCGCCGTCGTCGAGCTCGACAAGGGGGCGCTCACGGCTGGGCGCAGAACCTGGCGATGCGGCGGCACCAACACGTCCGGCCTGGTCGGCGCCTCGTGGTCGCGGCGCACAGGGCGATGGCTCGCCCAGATCAAGGTCGGCGGCAAGGCCCGCAACCTCGGCCTGCACGACACCGCGCAAGCCGCCCACGAGGCCTACGTCGCGGCGAAGGCCGAGCTGCACACGTTCCAACCGACCATTCGCCAAAGGGCCACAGCATGACCGTCACCCTCGACCAGATCGACACGCCGGCACGCTGGCAACCACAACGCGACCGGTGGGGGCGACCCCTCATCGTCCCACCCGGCGGCGGCAAACCGATCGGATACACCCGCACCACCACCGTCGCCAAAACCCTCGACGACGAAGGCGCGTTGACGAAATGGGCGCAACGGATGACTGCCGCCGGGCTCGTCCGACGCCCCGACCTCCTCGCCCTCATCGCATCGAGACTCACTCCGGGCGGAGACATCCCGGAAGGCGCCAAGAACGACGTCAACGACCTGTGCGACCAAGCGAAAGAAGCCGCCGCCGCTTCCGCCGCTGCGAACATGGGGACCGCACTCCACGCCATGACCGAACTCGCGGACGCTGGCGCGCCACTCGCGAACATCCCACCGGCGCTCGCCCCCGACCTCGCCGCCTACAGGCTCGCCACCGGTCCGCTCGAGCATCTCGCCATCGAGAACTTCGTGGTCCTCGACGACTGGAAGGTCGCGGGAACGTTCGACCGGCTGGTCAGAATGCCCGACGGCCGCACCCTGATCGCCGACCTGAAAACCGGTCAGGACCTCGCCTATTCGTGGCGGTCGATTTCGGTGCAGCTCGCGATCTACGCCCACGGCGTCCTCTACGACGACGGGCACCGCACCCCGCTGCCCGCCGACGTCGATCTGACGACGGCGCTCGTCATCCATCTGCCGGTCGGCAAGGCGACGTGCACGCTCCACGAGCTCGACATCGCGGCCGGCTGGGAAGCGTTTCAACATTCGATGTGGGCGCGTGAGTGGCGGCAACGCCGCGACCTGGCCCGCCCCATCCAACTGTCGTCGCCGCCGTCGGCTAGCCCGACTGACACGGTTGAAGCCCCACCTGCACCTGTGGTGTCAACGGCCAATGGTTCATCGGTCGAAGGTGGGGCGCCGGCGGCGGCGACGTTGGCGGCCCGGGCGGCACGGCTTCGTGCGATCGATGGGGCGTCGGCGTGGTTGGCGGCGCGTTGGCCGCAAGGCGCACCGAGACTCGCCGATCTCGTCGACCCCGCCTACGTCGCCGCCGTCGAACGGCTCCTCTCCGCCTGCGAAGCCCAGTTCGTCGTGCCGTTCGCCCCCGAAGTCGATGCGACGCTGACCGCACCCCGCAACCCGATGCCGACCGCCGTCGACAAGCCCCCCGCCACCGTCTGGCAGCGTCCCGACGACGGCGGCCCCGCCGACCCGGCAGCCATCGACGTGCTGCGCCGCAACGCCGGCGGCCTCCCGAAAGACCTCCAGGCGCTCATGCAGGCGTGGGGCGCGCAAGCCCTTCGTGCCGGACGCGACATCGTCACCGGCGACGGGCACACCGTCCGGTCGTTCGAGGTGCTGCGCGCCATGGTGAACGCCGCGATGGTCCTCGCCGACAAGTGGGGCCACGACGACGAACTGTTGCGCATCCATCTCGCCGCCGCCCTCGACGACGAGACCGTGATGCAGCCGTCGATCGAGGTTGGCGCCGCGTTCGCATCCCTCACCGTCGACCAGGCCCGGGCGCTGGCCGCGGCGTTCGAACACGCCTACGACGCCGGGTCAGCCGTCGGTTTCGACAACGACGGCCGACCCGTCCTCGTCGCCTGATCCCCTCAACCCACCAACCCCAACACCAAGGAGCCCATCAATGGCTGAGCAATCCGTCACCGATTTCTTGTTCGCTTCCGGCGCCAAGTCCGCGAAGTTCGAGAACGTCGGCGACTACGTGAAGGGCCGCATCGTGTCGGCCAGCCTGCAGCAGCAGACGTCGATCGAAGGGACGCCGCTCACCTGGGCGAACGGCGACCCGAAAATGCAGCTCGTCGTTGTCTTGGCGACCGATCTGCGTGACAGCGACGACGACGACGGCCACCGCGCCGTGTACGCCAAAGGCGGCCGTTTCCAGGTCGCTTCGGGCAAGGGTGCGTCGATGAAGGACGCGATCGCCGAGGCGGTGAAAGCGGGCGGCGGCAAGGCGCTCGACATCGGTTCGACGCTCACGGTCGCCCACACCGGGCTCGGTGTCGCGGAACGCGGGAAGTCGGCGCCGAAGTTGTACGGCGCGAAGTGGGAACCGGCGACCGTCACGGTCGACGCCATCGGCGACCAATCCTTCGATCCGCTCGCCTGACCGGAGGCCCGTCATGACCACTCTCGATCAGGCGTTGCTTGTCGACGCCCGCCGCCGCCTCGACGAAGCCCGACAGGAACGCGACGCCCTCGCCATCGCCCGCGCCGACGCGTGCGCCGCCTACGACGCCTCGGTGAACCGTTGCAACCGGTTGGCGAATCTCGTCAACAGCCTCGCCGTCGCCTCAGAATGCGGAGACCTGGCATGAGCGCCGTCGTCGACCTCGTCGCGGCGCTGCGCACCGCCCACGACGAAGCGTGCGCCGACTACTCCGCGGCGCAACACGCGCTCGCTGACGCCGATGCCCGCCGCCGAGCCCTCGAAGCGGCCCTCGTCGCGTTGGAACCGCTCACCGGCGAGGAGGTGGTCGCGGGCCCGTTGCCGGTCGTCGACCTGCTGGCCACCAAACCCGCGGCCGCGGCGAAGCCGAAAACCGGGAAACGCGTAACTCGGAACGCGAAGCCCGCTGCGGCAGCACCACGCGACAACTACGGGATCCGGGTCAGCGCCGACCGTCTCGCCGAGGTGGCCCGCCTGGCCGCCGAAGCCGTCACGCTCAACTCGCCGCCCCGGAACTACGTGGCCCTGCAACTTGGGGTGAAGCCGGTGTACGCCGGCCAGCTGCTCACCGCCGCTCGACGAGCAGGCCACACCGTGCCGTACGAACGGCAACCCAAGATCTCCGGGGGTGGAGCCGCGACCCGCCCAGCCGCTCCACCCCCGGAACCCAACGGCGACGACGACGCGGCGGCCAGCGGCGGCGACGGCGAGGTCGTCAGTGGCCCGATCCGCGTCGATGGCGGCAAGTTCGTCCCCTGGACGCCCCGGCCCGGCGAGAACGTCGTGTGCTGCGACGACTGCGACACCATCTACCCGTCGATGTCCCGGTTCCGGCTACGCGACCACATCCGCAACGAACACGGCCGGGAACCGTCCCGCACCGAAATGCTCCCCACCGCCTGGGCGGGGGAGGCGTCCTGATGCCGTCGAAACCTGCCATCCCGTGGGGCGACGTCGCCGCAGTCGCCTGCGCCGCCCACGACGCAGGCCGGTCCATGACCGACGCCATCTGCGCCGAGTTCAACGTCACCATCCCCCAAGCCCGCGGCCTGCTCCACGCAGCGCGTCACCGGCACGGCCACAACATCCCGCTCGCCTGGGCCCCGAACACGGCAGCCAAAACCGCCGCCGACCTCGACGACACGACGGCCGGACCCGACGAACCGGGTGACTGGGCGACCCGCGCCGCCTGCCGCGGCCTCGACCCCGACCTGTTCTTCCCCGAACGCGGCGAACCAACACGCGAAGCCCGCACCGTCTGCAACCAGTGCCCGGTCCGCGTCGACTGCCTCAACTACGCCCTCGACAACAACGAGAGGTTCGGCATGTGGGGCGGACTGTCCGAACGGCAACGACGCCGCATCCGCGCCGGACGCACCAACCACCTGCGGAGCGTGTCGTGACCGTCGCGTTCGAAGTTGTCGGCCTCCCAGCCCCGCAGGGTTCCAAGTCGGCCGTCATCCGCGGCGGCAAGGCGCACGTCATCGAAGGTAACTCGAAGGCGGGCCGGGAACGGCACGTGAATTGGCGGACCGCGGTCGCCGACACCGCCCGCACCATCGCCGGCCACGACGACGTCGACGCCCCCCTCGACGGCGCGTTGGCACTCACCATCATCTTCCGCTTCCCGATGCCCCCCTCCAGACCGAAGAAGGTGCGTGTCGCTGGTCAGGCGTGGAAGACGACCGCCCCCGACTTGGACAAGTTGCTCCGAGCTACTTGCGACGGGTTGACCGCTGGCGGACTCATCACCGACGACGCCCGACTGTGTCTCATCACCGCCTGGAAGATCGAGACGACCGGATGGACCGGCGCCGAAATCCGTCTCACGCACGCATGGGGGACACCATGACCGACGTCGCCCTTGTCTGGCTTGCCCTGTTCGGGATCTGGCCCATCGCCCACCCCGAACACGACGCCGCCACATTCGCCTCGATGGCCGACATCGTGCTGCACGTCGCCGGCGCGGTCGGGCTCGTCTGCCGCTGGAAGATCGTCCGCCGAGGCCAACCATGACCCGCCGCATGTCGTGTTCGCTCACCGTCGACGCCGTGAAGGCCCGCACCAAGACCGTCACCCGCCGCGAGACGGACACGTGGCGCACCCTCCTACCCGGCGACCGCCTGGTGCTCGTCGAGAAAGCCATGGGGCTCCGCAAAGGCGAACGCCAGATGGTGCTCGCCGAAGTCGAGATCGTCGACGTGCGCGTCGAGCCGTTGTCGAACATCACGCTTGACGAGGTTCGCCGCGAAGGGTTCCCCGAGCCGTGGTGGACCGTGGCCGGCTGGTGCGAGTGGTGGTTGCTCTGCCACGGCTACACGCCTGGGACCGACGCCGAGCACGTCAACGTGCGACGCATCGAGTGGAGGTACCTGTGACCGCCGCCGACGTCGCCCAACTCTCCGCCCTCCTCCGCCAGGCCGCCGACGAGCTGCGCCCCACGACACCCCGCAACATCGTCGACCAGCTCGACGACACCGCCAACCTCCTCCAACACCACCTGAAAGGGTCTGCGTGAACTACACCGGTGTGAAGCCGACGTCGTACCGGGGGATCCTGTTCCGGTCGCGTCTCGAAGCGCGTTGGGCTGTGTTCTTCGACGCTCTCGACATCGGCTGGGAGTACGAACCGGAAACGTTCGAGCTCGACGACGGCCACCAGTACACCCCGGACTTCCGGATCAACGCCACCACCGGCGTCCACCATGCCCGCCTGTGGGAGTACCGCGAACAGCCCCCCGACTTGAGGGTGTTCGTCGAAGTGAAACCGACCCGCGAAGCCGTCTTCGCGGTCGAAGCGAAACTGGCATCCGCGATCGAAGGCCAAGGGCCATGTGGCGCCGGCCTGCTGCTGCTCGGCACGGTGCCGTGCTGGCGCAACGGACGCCCCATGCACCCGTTGCTGCAATGGGACAAAGGGATCCGGCTCATGCGCGCCACGTGGGCCGACAGTTTCCGAGCCCCGATCGAAGCCACCGACCTCGGCATCGACGGCTCCTACTCGGCCGACATCCAGCTCCCAGCGGCGCTCACCCTCGAAGATCGCTGGTGGGGCGAACCGACCCCCGCCAGGATCGCCGCCGCCTACGACGCTGCCCGCAACGAACGGTTCGGGCTCGGCACAGCAGCGAGTCGCGCATGACCCCCCTCGAAGCTGCTGTCGCGTACGCCGCCCGCGGCTGGCGAGTCGTCCCCCTCATCCCCGGCAAACGCGCCCCATGGCTCGACGAATGGCAGAACGCCGCCACCACTGACCCCGACACGATCCGTGCCTGGTGGCAACGTCAACCCGGCTCCGGAGTCGGGATCGCCACCGGCCAAGCATCCGGCATCATCATCATCGACATCGACCCCCGCAACGGCGGCGACGACTCCCTCGCCGACCTCGAAGCCACCTACGGGCCGCTCCCCGACACCGTCGAAGCGATCACCGGCAGCAACGGCCGCCACATCTACCTCAACGCCCCCAACTTCCCGATCTCCATCGACCACGGCCGCCGCCTCGGCCCCGGCATCGACATCCTCGGCGAACGAGCCCAAGCCGTCGCCCCACCCACCATCCGCAACGACGGCGGCCTCTACACGTGGGATCTCGAACATGACCCGTTCGACGGGATCGCCGTCGCCGACCCGCCCGCCTGGCTGCTCGAACTGCTCACCGCCACCACCACCGCAACCCCGCGCCGCGACCCGGCACCACGCCCCGACGGCGCCCCCCGGCCCGGCGACATCTTCAACCAACGCCACACGTGGCCCGACCTGCTCCAACCCGACGGCTGGACACTCACCGGCACCCGCGTCGACCATCGCAGCAACCTGCCGTACGAACTGTGGACCCGGCCCGGGAAACAACCCGGCGACGGCGCCTCCGCCACCCTCTACTACGCCGGCTCCGACGTCCTCAAAGTGTTCACCTCGAGCGTCCCGGGGATCGGCGCCGGCGAAACGATGGACCGGTTCGGCTACTGGGCACGCACCCGTCACAGCGGCGATGTCGCCGAAGCCGCCCGCCAATACAGCCGCCACCTCGACAACGAAACCGACCAAGCACTCATCGGCGGAAGTGACAACAGCGGGAATTTTATTCCCCCACAAGTCACACCGCTCGCCCCGGCCGTCGCGCCGAAACCGCGGATCACCGTCAACAGCCGCCACCTCGACGAGATCGCCGCCGAGATCGTGGGACACCTCGACGCCGCCAACGAACCGCCCACCCTGTTCGTCCGCGCCGGCCGACCAACCCGAATCCGCGCCGACGAACACGACCGGCCCCTCATCGAAACCCTCGACACCGAACACCTCCGCCTCCGCGCCGCCGAAGTCGCCCGATTCGTCCGCACCACCCGCGACGGCGCCACCCCCGTCTCCCCACCACTCGACGCCATAAGAGCCATCCTCGCCGCCCGCCACTGGCCGTTCCCCGCCCTCATCGGCATCACCGAAGCCCCCATCCTGCGCCCCGACGGCACCTGGCGCACCGAACACGGCTACGACCCCGCCACACGCCTCCACCACTGGCACCACGGCCCCAACTACCCAACCATCCCCGACACCCCGACCGGCGACCAGCTCGCCGACGCCGTCGCCACCATCGACGACCTGTTCGCCGACTTCCCGTGGGACACGATCGCCGACCGCGCCAACGCCTGGGGCCTCCTCATCACCCCCCTCCTGCGCCCCGCGATCGCCGGCCAAGTCCCCCTCGCCCTCCTCGACGCACCCGAACCCGGCACCGGCAAAAGCCTGCTCGCCGAGATCATCACCTGCATCGCCACCGGCCGGCCTGCCGCCATGCAACCCATGCCAACCGACACCGAAGAACTCGAGAAGCGGATCACGACACTGCTGCTTGCCGGTGTCACCCACATCGTGTTCGACAACGTCGAAGGCACCATCCGCAACCACGTGCTCGCCGCCGCCCTCACCTCCGAAACATGGCAGGGACGCATCCTCGGCCGCTCCGAAAAGGTCGACGTCGCCCAACGAGCCACCTGGCTGGCCACCGGCAACAACATCGACGTCGGCGGCGACCTCGCCAGACGCTGCTACCGGATCCGCCTCGACGCCCGCCAAGCCCAACCCTGGAAACGATCCGGGTTCCGCCACAACGACCTCCTCGGCCACGTCCGCGCCAACCGGCCGACGATCGTCGCCGCGCTCTGCACCATCATCCGCTCCTGGTGGATCGCCGGCCAACCCCAAGCCGACATCGCCGCCATGGGCGGCTTCACCGGCTGGGCCCGGACCGTCGGCGGTGTCCTCGGCCATGCCGGCATCGACGGGTTCCTCGCGAACCTCGACGCGTTCCACGCTGAAGCCGACACCGACGCCCAGGCGTGGGAAGGGTTCCTGTTCGCCTGGCATGAACGATGGGCCGATCAGGTGATGACGACCGCCGAGATCGCCACACGGATCGACGGCAGCGACCCGGTGAAAGCTGCGTTGCCGCCCGAGCTCGCCGGCGTTCACGGCACCCCGAAGTTCACGCTGATGCTCGGAAGGGCGCTCACGAAACGGGCCGGACGTCACTTCGGGGCCGACGGGCTGCACCTCGTGAGGCATCCGCAGGACCGGCGGCGAGTGCTGCTCGTGTCCGTCTCCGACGGGGCCGCGGGGTTCGCGGGGTTGAAACCCGACGCCGACGGCGAGAAACCTCAAGAGTTCATGCGCGGGGTACTTCTTGAGGAAACCTTATACACCGCGGTCGTCACGTCCCCTGACCAGGTGCTCGATGAAGGGCGCGGGGTTCGCGGGGTTCGTAGCACCAATACGCGAAACGAAAACAACGAAACCCAAAACGGGGGGAAACAACCCCGCGAACCCCGCAACCCCGCGCGTACAGACGTTCGCAGCGACGAAGCCGACTTCGCGCCCTCACCCCTCGACGACCTCTTCGGCCCAAGGAGCAACCCATGAACACCCAACGCACCCCACGCCGCGCCTCCCCGCAACTCATGGCCATCGCCCGCATGGCCGAAAACTTGGCCACCCTCGCACCCGACGCCCTCACCCACCTCCAACACCTCGAACACGCCATCGACGGCTGGCCCACGAGAGGCGACGCCGTCCACGTGTCAGGCACCGGCGGCGACGTCACCCTCAACGCCGTCGAAGCAGCCGCCGAAGCCCGACTCCGACACTCCCTCGACCGCGCCGACATCCAAGCCGGCATCCGACTCCTCGAGGTGACGTGCAAGGATCTCCTTGAAGCCTGCCACCACGCCCTGAGGGGCGCCACCACCGTCGAAGGCCCCCGCCTCTGCGACCCGTCCGGCAGGGAAGGATCGCTTGTCCCGCTCGACGACGGCGGCTGGGCCGACTGGACCTGCCGAGACGCCGCCGTCAAGAACGGGCTCTGCGACCGGCACTACCACAAGGAGCGCCGCTGGCGGGCCGCCAACGGACTCCCCGCACGCGACGAAGTGAGGGCGTCATGATCAACGGACTCCTCGAACTCGTCGGCCGCCACGCCACCAACATCGACGCCCCCTGGTGCCCCACCTGGACCTCCACCGACCACGGACGGGTCCGATGCCCGCTCCACGCCGGCCATCACGGACGCTGCTGGGCCGCCGACCCCGAACTCATCGACTCGATGCCCGGCCCGCTCGCCATCCTCCCCGCCGCCGCATGAACGACCGGACCTTTACCGTCTGGCTGCTCACCACGATCACCGTCCCGACCGCCGCGCCCATCGACGGGGCGCTACTTGAACCCGGCGGCCAGGACAACACCCAGCCACCAGACCCCGACCATCCCCCCTGACCCTGCGGCGAGCTGCGCCACAACCAAGCCAGCAAGGGACCAGAACGACCCCGGCACGCCACGTCGAGCCGCCCACATGGCGGCAGCGTCCCGGGGTCGTCCCGCGTCCACTCGGAAACGTGGCACACGCTGGGGATGCTTGCACCCGTGCAACCGACCGGCTACCATCCGTATCAGTTGTGACCACTGCGCCCCCCGCCAGGGCGAGTGGTCACACTGCGTTTTGGCCGAGAGGTGGACTCGTGAGCCGACACTCGGCGAAAGGCGCCGTCTGGGAACGCAACCGGGCCATCACCCTCACCCGCGACCCGACCTGCCAGATCCCCGACCCGCACGACTGCACCGTGACGTCAACCGAAGTGGATCACATCATCCCGAGACGCCACGGCGGCAGCAACGATCTCCGCAACCTGCGAGGCGCCTGCCGCAACGGCAACCAGGCCCGCAACCGCACCACCCCACGACTCGACACCCACATCACCCTCTGAACGATCATGCACGCCGATGCATGACCATGCAGGGGAGGGGGGTCAAAAGTAGCCGAAGGTGGGCTATGG
>JACCDR011310296.1_pt1 | contig 12618 bp, 6 predicted proteins | sample 7446431 | NCBI WGS metagenome assembly JACCDR01 (sample SAMN15323443, study PRJNA562643) | freshwater metagenome | isolation source: river surface water | place: USA:Blue River Watershed | collected 2017-08-17
GGTTTTTCCAGATAGACGTGCTTGCCCGCCTGCAAGGCCATGATCGCCATCGGCGCATGCCAGTGATCCGGCGTCGCGATCGCGACGGCATCAATCGTTTTGTCCTCCAGGAGCCGGCGGTAATCCTTGAAAGTGACGGGGACCGTTTGCTGAAACTTGGCGGACGCATCCAGGCCCTTCTTAATCGCGCGGTCGTCCACGTCGCAGAGGGCGGCGACCTCTACGTTCTTCATCGTGGCGAAGCATTCCACGTGCGTGAGCCCGCGGCTGTTCAAGCCGACGACCGCCACACGCAACCGGCTGTTGGCCGCGGCCGGTGTGGCGGCCGCCAGGTCGGGCGCAAACTTGTGCAGGAGACCGAGGCCCAGGCCGGCCACAACCGATTGCTGGATGAAACGACGGCGATCGAGGGGAGGATTCATAGGAAGACAATGAGGTTTGGGATGAGGAGAATTATTTTGGTTGGCTCTGTCGTCCGGCGGAGCCGGGCAACGCGTTGGCGTCCGGGACGGCGGGGTTCAGCTGCATGAAATCTCGACGAGGCCAGGCTGGGGGGCGGCGCGGTTCGACCCGGTTGCGGCGGCGAAATCATCATAGCGCGGGCTTGGGGCCGAGGCCCCAGGTTTTGGCGGGCAACTCGGCCAGCTCCAGCTCCAGCGTGCCGCCGCGCATGATGGTGTCATGGCTGAGGAAAGGCGTGTCCAGCGGCTGACCGTTCAGGGTGGCCCGCTGGATGTATTTTCGCTCCCGGCTGGCGCCGGGTGCGACCACGGAGAAGGTGTTGCCGTTCTGCAGCCGCAGCGTGGTCTTCGTGAACACCGGGCTGGTGATCGTGTAAACGGGCAACCCGGGCGTCACCGGATAAAAGCCCATCGAGGCGAATACGACGAACGCCGACATGCCACCGCCGTCCTCGTCGCCGGGGATGCCGAAGAGGTTGTCCTTGAACCAAACATCGAGGAGAAAGCGTGTGCGCTGCTGAGTCTTCCACGGGACGCCGAAATAATTGTAGAGAAACGGGATGTGGAACGACGGTTCGTTGCCCATGGCAAACTGACCGACCAGACCGGTGGAGTTGGCTCCATCGACATAAAACTTGTTGCGCGCCATTCCGAGCGGCTCGCGAAAAAGCTGGTCCAACCGGGCCTCCGCCGCTTTGGCCCCGCCCAGCAGTTCGACCAGGCCGGGGATGTCGTGCTGCACCTGCCAGGCGTAGGTCCAGCCGTTGTTTTCGTCGTAGTAATCGCGATAGCCCGGTCCACCCGCGGTTTTGGGATCAATCATGATCCACTCGCCCTGCTGATCCTTGGGCATGAAAAGCCGTTCCTTGGGATGCCAGAGGTTGCGGTAAAATCCGGCGACCCGCGAGAATTGCCGGTAATCCTCCGTGCGCCCGAGATCCTTGGCCCATTGCGCCAGGGTCCACGCATCAAACGCGACTCCCAAGGTGACGGCGACGGCCTGCCGTTTTTCAAAGCCATCAACCAACGGCTCAGTTTCCTTTTCTCCCGGCGGCAGCGCGGGATAAAAACCCTGCGCATAAAAAAAGTCGTCGAGCCCCACTTTGCCGTGCCCCTGCCGCCACGGCAGCAGGGTGCCTTCGGTCAGGTTTTTCCGGATGCCGGCATAAGCCCGGTCCCCATCAAAACCCGCGAGGCCCTTGCGATGTCCGTCGAGAAACAACGAGGCCGAGTGATAGGCATTCATGCACATCCGGTTGCCAAAAACCTGGGGAAAGGTGGGCAGCCAGCCGCTCTGCTCATACATCAGGGTGTAGGAGTTGAGGACATCGCTCTGCATTCGGGGATCAAGAATCGTGCGCAGCGGATGCGTCGCGAGGTAGGTGTCCCAGACCCAGTCATCGACGTAGAACGGCCGGTCGCTGGTGTGCACCTGCTGATCGTAACCGCTGTAATACCGGCCGTGCTCATTGATATCCACCATGCGCTCGCTGGTGCGATAAAGGGCCGTGTAGAAGGAGCGTCGTTGCGCCTCGGTGCCGCCCTCCACCGCGATCGACCCGGTCACCTTCGCCCACGCGGCCTGGCCCGCCGCCACGACTTCCGCGAAGCTCGGCGTGGCGACCTCGGCCGCAAAGTTTGCCTTCGCCTGCTCGCGGCTGATGTAGGATATGCCGTAGCGGAACAACACCGTCGCCGGCGCGGCGGCGGGCAGCCCGACCGCCACGCCGCGGGCACTGGTTTCAAACTTAAGCCCCGCCAGCGGCTGACCGGCGGCGTCGGTGAATTCGCCATAGGCATAGGTCCGCTGGGTGAGCACGGTCGGCTGCAGTCCCCGGTTCGTGAACTCGAACTGATCTTCTAGGCGCAGCGCATGGGACCCAGCCGCCTCGGCCTTCAGCTTCGCACTGCCGCTAATGAGGAGATGGCGTGTAGCCTCAGCGGGAAATTCCCATTGGTAGATCGCCGCCTTGGTGGCCGGGGTGAAGCTCACCCGGACATCATCCTCGATTAGATAGGTTGAATAGTGCCAGGGCCGCACCACTTCCAGATCATGATCGATGGGCATCTTTTTCTTCCACGATTCAGCTGTCATCGGCCCAACCACCACCTTAAGGGGAAAAACTCCGGCCATCCGGTGCCCCCCCACCTGCAGCGGAAAACCGGCCACTTGGTCGTCGATGTAATCGGTCTTGGCCGGCACCATGCGGAGCATCTGATGCGGCCGGCTGAAGGTCGGATAGGTCGGCACCAGAAGCATCGAGACATTGCCGATCCTTGGATCGATGTATTGTGTGGCATCCTCCGTGGTTCCCAAAGCCACCAGACCGCCGCCCGCCACCAACGAAAACAAGCACAAGCACAGTTTCATGGGCTGCAAGTTGGCCATGGCAATAAAGCTTAAGGCGTCTAGCGCGCGGGCGGGAGCTGGCTCTGCGCGTGTTCCTGAGCTTTCGCCAGCGTCTCCTGCGCGCGGCCCAGGATCGCCGCATACTCCTTTTTGCCGGCGAGGTTCGTGAATTCCTTGGGGTCGGACTTCAAATCGTAGAGTTCGGCCTGATCGGCAGATCCCCACTCGGTGTAGCGCCAGTGCTCAAAACTTATCGCCCGGCCGAGCTGCTCACGGCGCTTGACGACCGTGTAGGCATACTCCTTGCCGGGCGCACCCGGATCCTTCAGCTGGGCGGCAAAGGAACGCCCCTGCAAGTGGGCCGGCGGCTTGACGCCGCACAACTCCGCGAGCGTCGGGAAAAGATCGACCATTTCCACCAACCCGTTGGCCGACGACGCCTGCTTGGTCAGGCCCGGCACCCGGACAATCAGCGGCATGCGCGCCGACTCCTCGAAGAGGTGGACTTTGCCCCACATGAAATGTTCGCCGAGATGGTAACCGTGATCGCCGACAAAGATGATGATCGTGTTTTCCCACTGGCCGCTCTGGTGCAGGGCCTCAATGACGAGACCAAGCTGTGCATCGACAAACGAAATGCACGCGTAGTAGGCCTGCATGAACTCGCGGCGCCGGGCATCGTCTTCCTGCCCGCGCGCCGGAAATCCGTAATCAAGGTATTGATTGGTGGCCGCAATCGCCGGAATGTCCTGCCAATCATCCGGCGGGGTTCGGCTCAGCTGGATCGACTCCTTCGGATACACGGCGCACTACGCGTCGGGCGCGATGAACGGGATGTGGGGTTTGTGGAAGCCGAGGGCGATCATGAAGGGCTTGTCCCCGCCCGCGTTGTTCGTGATCCAACTCGCGACTTGCCGCGCATTTTTACCGTCGCTGTGCTGCTCGTCCCGCAGGCCTGTGGGCCCGTAGCCCGGCCCGAGGCCCTTGACCCCTTGATTGCGGGTCTGCGGAGCAACTGTCAGCAAATGCTCCCGCCACAGCTTCCGGTTCTTCGGCTGGGTGACCGGGCCGTGCTGCTGTTCAAATTTCTCCCAGGCCTTCCGCTCCACCTCCGTTTCATCGTTATCGAAGGCCAGCGTCAGGTCCCACGCAGCCTTACCCGGATTTTCAAGCGGGTGATGGAACACCTTGCCCACCGCCGCCGTCCAGTAGCCGGCCTGGCGAAACACCTGCGGCAGCGTGGGCGTCCCGGGCCGGGTATCCTCGAGCTTGGCTTCGTTATCAAGCACGCCAGTGGATTGCGGATACAAACCGCTGAGGAAGGAGGAGCGCGAAGGCCCGCAGACCGGATACTGGCAGTAGGCCCGCTGAAAGGTCGTGGCTTCGCCCGCCAGGCGGTCGAGCACGGGTGTCAGGACCCCGCGATAACCCGCCGGCGTAATCCTCGCGCTAAGATCATCGCTGATGACAAAAAGCACGTTGGGCCGCTTAGGCCCAGATGCGGAAATCGACGCCACCGCTCCGCTGCCCCCCATGATCAGAATAATCCATAGGAAGAAATACAGTCGGTATATTTTGATCAGATTCATGATTGGAGGAAATGGCGGGTTGGGGTCGGGCGCGAAAAGGCTGGCTTTGCGGCATCGAAATAGCACCTGACAGCGACCGAATTAAAGTGTCATGGGGTGCGAGACAGGCCTGAGGTTGTGAACTTCTATCCTGCCAGACATTGACTGAACGTGGCATCCCCTCTTAGGGGGATGGGCAGCATTTCTCTCCACTAAACCTGAGCCGGGCCAGCGTCACCCGGTTCGGCCTGGCCAGCGACTGGCCCGGCGCTGCCGAAGTGCAGCCCAGAGGAACAGGGTCTGGCGAGGTTTCGCGTGGCTGTGCCGCCCCCGCAAGTCGGTAACCGGCTTCGCAATGTGGGGAGAATGGTGAGGGATACCCCGGTCGTCACACTCGAGCAGAGTTGGCTTCAAGGTCGGATCATCGCACGGAAGCTGGTCCGGAGTTTCTTCGCCTGAGCCCGAGATCGAGGACTGCCGCCCACTCCGTGGCTGATTTTGCCACCCTACGAGAGTCATTCGAAGCACCCATCCCCCTAACGGGGGATGTTGGCCGATTGAGATAAATGCGAAGCTAAGTCGAGCTTGCTCGCGAACCCCCACCTAACCCCACCCCGACGCCGTCCATGAGACCTCCCCCCTTACTATTCAGTAATACTATCCGCGAAATTGCCCGCTAGCACCCATGGTCCAAATTATTTTTCCAAAGTCGTAATACCCCTACTCCATGAAAAGCAAACCGTCCAAAATGTCCTGTCTTCACCTCCTGCTCGGGGTGAGTTTTTCCATCCTGCCGCTGCGAGGTCTTGCCCAGACGACCCAAGCGGGTGCGCCGGCTCCGGCGGACGAAACGCTCGTCCTCAACCCCTTCGTGGTAACCGCTGACTCCGCCAACGGTTATTATGCGACGGAAACCCTGTCGGGAACGCAACTGCGGTCCCAGGTCCGCGATCTGGCGAATCCGATCACGATTCTCACGGAAGAGTTCATGAAAGACATCGGGGCGGTAAATTACCAGGAAGCCCTCGAGTTCCTGCCCAGCACGCGCGAATTCAAGGGCGATGCCTCCGATACGGAAGGGGTCAACAACCGGACCGGCACGCCTTACATGGTCCGCGGTTTCCGCTCGTCCACTCTGACCAATAATTTCTTCACCAGCCGCGTGAAGGTGGACAACTACAACACCGAGACGGTGACCCAATCCCGCGGACCCAATTCCCTGCTCTTTGGCCTGGGCTCGGTGGGTGGCGGTCTCGATGCGACCCAGAAAGCGGGACGATTCAACGCCAACAGTTACGGCATGGATGTCCGCTTCGATTCCGAGGGCTCCAAGCGCGTCAGCGTGGATATCAATCAGATTCTTGTCCCCAACAAGCTGGCCGTGCGTTTCGCCGCCTTGTCGGCCGATCAACGCACGCCGCGCGACCTGCAATACAGCCGGCGCAACTCCGCCTATCTGAACCTGACCATCCAGCCCTTCGCCGGCGCGACCATTAACGTGAACGCGGAAACCGGGAGAATTGAAGAATCCGTCCCCCGGTCCTACCTGGCCTACGACAGTGTTTCAGCCTGGTTGAACAGCCCGCTGAGCACTTTTCAAAAAGCGAACCGGATCGACAACCTCCTCGTCACCTCCGGGAGCACCACGGCCCGCAATGCGGCCCGCAATGTCATCACCGGGGTTACCCAAGGCTTTTCCACCACCAACTACCTCGTGTATATCATGAACAACCCGCAGTTGGGTGTGCTGAACTGGAAATGGAAATCCCGCGGCTCCGAAGCCTATTTGAACGGGCTCACGCAAAACCAGACCAGCATCTCCGAACTCACCGTCGTGCCCGGGGTCGATTTTCCCTTGAGCACCATGGTGCCCGGTCCGTCGGAACATTTTGACACCCTCTACGACAAGTTTTCGGCCTCGTGGCAGCAAAAGCTTCTGGAAAGGACCTATCTCGAAGTGGCCGGAGCCTATGAAGACGTGTATAACGAGGACTGGCAGCCGATCACCCGCGGCGACTACGAAGTATTCATCGACCCGAATTATTACCTGCCCACCCAGCTGGCCGCGAACAACCCGGATCCCACCAAGCCGCTCAATCCGTATTTCGGGGTGCCCTATGTCGAGGGCAACGCCAAGCTGGAGCGCCGCGACACGGTGACCGAGCAGTTCCGTGCGACTCTCACCCACCAATTCGACCTGAGCGGCATTGAACCGATCAAGGGGTTCGATTTCGGCAAGCTGAGCCTGGTTGCCTTTCATTACTACCGGTCGACGGACAGCTACTTCTCCCAACCGGAGGAAATGACCACGACCTCGGTGCTGACGACCGGTGTCATCGGTGACACCGCGAATCAGATTCGCCGGCGCTACTATTTGTTGCCGGGGCAACCCCCGCATTTCCCATCCCTAGATGATCGGACCGCCACGATTACGCAGGCGGCCAACCCCTCGGTGCCGGGCAGCGTGGTTCCCGCCATCACCTCGGGCTTTGTCAACCGACTGAACCCGGTCTACGCACCGGAAACCACCAAGTCGTATGCCGCCATCGGCCAGTGGGAAATGTTTTCCCGCCGCCTGATCCTCACAGCCGGCATGCGGCAGGACGATATCAGCTCGAAGAACTTTTTGTTCACCCAGGATCCGGTCACCAGGCTTTTTGGCAACCGGGGCGAGGGCGCGTTCAGTCCGGCAACCAAGTCCTCGGTCAAAAACCACAACCTGGGCGCCGTGGTCAAGGTCACGAAGTGGCTTGATGTCTACGCCAATTCCGCGACCAACACCGTCGGCGCCGGTGGCACCGCCTACAACATCTTCAACGAGCGTGTCCCCAATCAGGAAGGCGATGGCTACGATATCGGCCTGCGTGGTTTCTTATTCGACGACCGGGTGATCTTGAAGCTCAATTACTTCAATAACGTGCTCGTGAACCGGATCTCCGATCCCCTCCGCGACGGCGCAATCGGCATCGAGATGGCCCGGCAAAACGGATATGTTGAACGCTATCTCGAAGGCATGGTTCTAAATGGCTTTGGCAGTAAGGTGGCCGGTTCGCCCCGCTGGGCCGACTACACGGGCAACCAGCTCTGGTCAGACGTCGAGTCGGATAAAACAGAAGGATATGAACTGGAGGCCACCCTCAATCCAACCAAGCAGCTGCGCCTGATGGTCAACGTGTCCTACAACGATTCGACCTTGAACGAAACTTACAAATTCACCCGCCCGTGGTATGACCAATACGTCAAACCCTTCCGCGATGATCCGGCGGTCAGGGCGCCGATCGCCAATCCCACGTTCAACGCCACCCGGACCATCGGTGATTATATCACCGGGATTGAACGGCGGTTGAATTACCATGAGGCCCAGGTCGGCGGCTCCCGGATCCGTGGCAACAACTGGATGGTAAATATCATCGGCAGCTACGCCTTTGATGAAGGCATTTTGAAAGGCCTGCGCCTGGGCGGAGATCTGCGCTGGCGTGATGCCAACACGATTGGCTACCCGGAAGTAGCCGGCACTTTCGACACGAAGAACCCCTTCAAGGGTGCCGAATCCCTGATCACCAGCGCCTTTGCCAGCTATTCCTGGAAGCACAACATCATGGACCGGAATACCAACTGGTCGGTTTCGCTGCGCGTGCGCAACCTGCTCGACGATGATGAAACCTATCCCAACAGCGCCGTGGATTACGGCAACGGCACCCCGCACTATCTGCAGCGGATCTATGTGCAACCGCGCACCTATGAGCTCACCGCCAGCATGAGGTTCTAAACCAATCCTCGCTGCTTCGTCGGCCACCGGGCCGGAATGAAAAGCAACCGTCACAATCCAGCTGTGTTCTGCCCCCAAGCGATGCAGCTGGATTTTTTATGGCCTGCGTGCCTGCCTGCGTTTCGAGACAAATTCCCGTGGGTCGCCCGTCCTCCGGATCAATCCGCGGGGCTACCCAACCCGGAACCATGCGCCACCTAGCCCGCACCCTGTCCGCCGCGGCTTTTGCGGCACTCCCTTTGTGCCTGCCCTCCGCCGCAGCGCCAGAGGCGTCGCCCCGGCCCAATGTCATCTTCATCGTTACCGACGATCAATCCTACGACGCCCTCTCGGTCGTGCAAACCGAGCAGGGCCAAGGGGGGCGGTTCCCGTGGTTGCAAACGCCTCACCTCGACCGACTGGCCGCGGAAGGGGTGCGTTTCCGTAACGCCTTTGTTGTGAATTCGCTTTGCTCGCCCAGCCGGGCCGTGAGCCTGACCGGCCGCTACAACCACCTCAACGGCATCGCATCGAACTTCCGCCCTTTCCCGCTCGATAGCGTCACCTACGCCACCCTCCTGCGTGCATCCGGCTACACCACCGCGTATGTCGGCAAGTGGCACATGGGCTCCCAGCCGGAACGCCCGGGCTTCGATTACCACGCCACCTACCTCGGCCATGGCCGCTATGAAAACGCGCGCTTCCTCGTGCAGGACCAGGAAACTCCGACGCAAGGCTGGGTCGATGACGTCGCCACGGACTATGCCATCGCGTTTATCCATCAACAGCAGGCCACGTCCCGGCCTTGGGCCCTGACGCTCGGCTTCAAATCCCCGCATCAGCCGTGGGAGCCACCCGCCCGGACCAGGGATTTGTATGCCGGCGAAGTCGCCCGCACCGTCCCCAATCTGAACACGCCGCCCCCTTATCTGCGGGCACGAGGCCGGAACCGCAGCGGCCTGCCGGTTCCGCCCACCGCCCCCACCAACCTTGGCTATTTTCGCTGCGTCAAAGCCATGGATGATTGCGTCGGTCGCCTGCTCGCCGCGCTTGATCGGTCGGGCGCGGCCGAAAACACCCTGGTCATCTTCACTTCCGACAACGGCTTCTATCTCGGCGCCCACGCCACCGGCGACAAACGCAGTGCCTACGATGAAAGCCTGCGCGTGCCTCTGATCGTGCGCTATCCGGCGCTCGGTGCGGCCGCACGAGGTCGCACCGTCGATGCAATGGTACTGAACCTCGACCTTGCGCAGACCCTGTTGGATTTCGCCGGCGTCCCTGCTCCCCAAGAAATGCAGGGCCGGAGCTGGCGCCCCCTTTTGAAGGGCCAGCCCACCGCCTGGCGCCAGAGCTGGTTTTATGAGTATTTTGCGGAGAATCAGAAGTCGTCTCCGGTGCCGGATATCACCGCTGTCCGCACCAACAACGCGAAGCTGATCCATTATCGGGGCCATCCGCACTGGAACGAACTCTTCGATCTGACCGCTGATCCCTATGAGGTGCGCAACCTCTACCACGATCCCGCCGCGGCGGACCTGAAAGCCAAAATGGTGCGCGAACATGAGCGCCTCGCCGACGAGGTTGGCTATGTTGTGCCCGCCTTCGTCGATCGTCCCCCGAACTGGGGGCAGCCCGGCAGTTTGGCGGGCGAGGATCTGGCCCCGATTCCCAAGAAACCGAATTCGCCTTAAGCCCCGGCTTTTTCTCACCCGCTTGCGCCTGTCTTACTCCCCCACTCCCGAACCTCCCGGTCCGCGCGGTTCCGCCTCCGCGCTGGCCACCGCGTGCGCCTTCGCCGAACTACGCGACAATCCTGACCGCCGCCCCGTGCGGCGACAGCCCCTGCCTCCATGACCCGCTCTTTTGTTCACCTGCTTTTTTGGGCCAGCCTCCTCGCCGCAACCACGGCGAGACCCGGAACCACGCCGCAGCGGCCCAACCTCCTCGTCATTTTGGCCGACGATCTCGGGATCGGCGACGTGTCAGCCTATCGGCCGGGTGCCGATGTGCGGACACAGCATATTGATCGCCTCGCGGCCGAGGGCATGCGTTTCACACGCATGCGGGCCAACGCGACGGTGTGCTCCCCGACCCGTGCCGCCCTCCTGAGCGGACACTACGCCGACCGCGTTGGCGTGCCGGGCCTGATCCGCACCGACCCGGCCAACACCTGGGGCTACTTCGCCCCCGGGGTGCCGACGCTCGCAGACCATCTGCGCACGGCGGGCTACCACACCGCCATCATCGGCAAGTGGAACCTCGGCCTCACCGCTCCCGGCACGCCGAACGACCGCGGCTTTGATTTTTTCCACGGGTTCCTTGACGACATGATGGACAGCTACACGACCCACCTCCGGCAAGGGCACAACTACATGCGCCGCAACCGCGAGGTCATCGATCCCGTCGGACACGCCACGGATATTTTTACGGCGTGGGCCTGTGATTACCTGCGCAAACGGGCGGCGGACCCGACCCCTTTCTTTCTCTACTTGGCCTACAACGCACCACATTTCCCCATGGAGCCGCCCGCAGAGTGGCTGCAAAAAGTGCAGCAGCGCGAACCCGGTATCAGCCCGGCCCGCGCCCGGAGCGTGGCCCTGATCGAACACTTCGACTCCGGCGTCGGCCAGGTGCTCGGTGCCCTCCAGGAGACCGGCCTTGAGCAAAACACGCTGGTTGTGTTTCTGTCCGACAACGGCGGATCGCTGCCCCACGCACAAAACAACGACCCCTGGCGGGATGGAAAACAAAGCCACTTCGACGGGGGCCTGCGCATTCCGTTCGGCATTCGCTGGCCGGGCCACGTCGCCGCAGGCACAACCAGTGACTATGCCGGACTGTCCTTTGATGTTTTTGCCACCGCCCTGGAGGTTGCCGGCGCGGCCCTTCCGGCGTCGGCCGACGCCGTGAGCCTGGCACCGCTGCTGCGCGGGGCGTCGATGCCGGCCGGACCGCGTGAACTCTATTTCGTCCGCCGGGAAGGTGGCCCGGATTATGGGGGCAAGAGCTACGAGGCCCTCATTCGCGGCGACTGGAAGCTGATGCAAAACAGCCCTTACGAACCACTACAGCTCTACAACCTGAAGGAAGATCCGCAGGAACGGGTGAATGTCATCGCGACCAACCCCCAGGTCGCACGCGAACTGCAAGATGCTTTACGTCGCCATGTGCAGCGCGGTGGCGCGATTCCCTGGGCCCCGCCCGCCCGATGACCCTTGCCGGCGATCGTATCACCCTTGGTTGCACCGAACACCTTTTTCAACCAACTCCAAGCATGCGTCCTCTCCTGTTGTCCTGCCTCCTCCTCGGGTGCATCGCGCTTCACGCCGCGGTCGTCCCCGTCCCCACCTCCGTCGTGCCCGAGCGGATCCCCGGCGCGAAGCCGCGCAATGTCGTATTCATCTTGTCCGACGACCACCGCTTCGATGCCATGAGTTTTCTTGGGCACCCGTTCGCCCAAACCCCCGCCATGGATTCGCTGGCGGCCAACGGCGTGTTCCTGAAAAACGCCCTCGTCACCACCTCGCTGTGCTCGCCGAGCCGCGCCTCCATCCTCACGGGCCTTTATACCTTTCGCCACCGCGTCATTGACAACAACCGCCCGATCCCGCCGGGCACGGTTTATTTCCCGCAATACCTGCAAGCAGCCGGTTACGCCACCGGCTTCTTCGGCAAATGGCACATGGGCGGGGAGAGCGACCGTCCGCAACCCGGCTGGGACCACTGGGTGAGTTTCACCGGGCAGGGCCATTACCTGCCGCCGGGACCCGACTACACCCTCAACGTCAACGGTGAGCGGGTGAAACAAAAAGGCTACATCACCGGCGAACTGACCGACTACGCCATCGCCTGGCTCAAGCAGCAAAGGCCGGCGGAGAAACCCTTCTTCCTTTATCTCTCGCACAAGGCGGTGCATGCCAACTTCACCCCGGAGGACAGGTATGAGGACAGCCTGAAAGATTTGCCCTTCCGACGCCCCGCCTCGGAAAGCGCCACCGCCGGAGACTTGCTCAAGCCGCGCTGGCTGCGCGACCAGCGCAATTCCTGGCACGGCGTGGATTTTCCCTACCACAGCGCCCTGGACATTGAGCGCTACTACAAACGCTACTGCGAGACGCTACGCTCGGTGGACGACAGCATCGGCCGTGTCCTGCAACAGCTCAAGGACATGGGCATCTATGAGGAAACCCTTGTGATCTACATGGGCGACAACGGCTTCATGTTCGGCGAACACGGCCTGATCGACAAACGCGTGGCCTACGAGACATCGATGCGCGTGCCCATGCTCATGCAGTGCCCGGATTTGATCAAAAGCGGCACCGTGCTCGAACAGATGATCGCCAACATCGACGTTGGTCCAACCGTGATGGAGGCGATGGGTTTGAAGAAGCCGCCGCACATGGATGGCGAGAGTTTCCTGCCGCTCGCCCGCGGCGAATCCATCCCTTGGCGCGAGCAATTCCTCTATGTTTATTATTGGGAAAAGAA
>JACCDR010763593.1_pt1 | contig 12617 bp, 6 predicted proteins | sample 7446431 | NCBI WGS metagenome assembly JACCDR01 (sample SAMN15323443, study PRJNA562643) | freshwater metagenome | isolation source: river surface water | place: USA:Blue River Watershed | collected 2017-08-17
CGCATCAGCAGCTGTTGCCCGCGAAACACCCAGCCTGGTGTTGACACCACCTGCACCGGCCGGCCCAGCACGCGGGCGTACAGGGCGGCCACGTCGGCCCAGCTCAGGCTTTCGGGGCCGGCCAGGTCAAGCACGGCGTTGTGCGCTGCCGGGTGGTCGGTGGCGCGTATCAGGGCATGCGCCACGTCGTCGATGGCGACGAAGGCCTGCCGTGTGTAGGCCGGGCCGGGCACCAGTGCGATGCCACGCTGTTCAATCAGGTTGCCCACGGCGCCGATGAAGGTCTGCAGAAAACCCCAGGGCCGGTTGATCAGGGCGGCCGGGTCGCCGCGTGCCGGCAGGCGGCTGCCGATGAGCGCAAACCAGTCGTCCATGAACGGCGCTGCGCGCAGCACGGCATGTTCCAGCCCGCTGGCCAGCAGGCGCTGTTCAATCAGCCGCTTGTAGCGAAACAGCGGCACGGCGGCGTCGCGCGGCGTCACCGGCACCGACACCAGCACGAAGCGGCCACAACGCTGGCGCTGGCAGGCGTCGATCAGCGTTGCATAACCGCGGTCTTCCACCTTCTGAAAGGTGCTGCCGTGCAGCGGCGCTGCGGCGTTGGCCGTGGCGATGACGGCGCCGGCACCGCGGCAGGCCTCGTCGATGGAGGCGGGGTCGGTGAGGTCGCCGCGCACCAGTTCAACACCGGTCAGCCGCAGGTGCTCGATGGACGACGTGCGCCGCACCAGCGCCCGCACGGGGCGCCGCAGCGCCACCAGCTGGTGCACCACACGCGAGCCCAGCTGGCCGCTGGCGCCCACCACCAGCACCGGGCGGGCCGGTGGTGCTGCTGCTCGGGGGGTGTGCTTGCGCGGGTTCATTGGGGCGTGAGCAGGGCGTGAGCAGGGCCTGAGTGGGGGGCTTTCAGCGCTGGCGCGCCAGTTTAGGGTCCATCAGGTCGCGCAGGCCGTCGCCCATCAGGTTCAGCCCCAGCACGGCCAGCATGATGGCCAAGCCCGGGTACACGGCCAGCATCGGGGCCTGGAACATCTGCGTCTGCGCTTCGTTGAGCATGCGGCCCCAGCTGGGCTGCGGCGGCTGCGTGCCCAGCCCCAGGTAGCTGAGCGCGGCTTCGGCCAAGATGGCGGTGGCAAAGCTGATGGTGGCTTGCACCACCAGTTGGCTGGCGATGTTGGGCAGCACGTGGTCGATGGTGATGGCCAGCGGGCCTTTGCCGGCGGCGCGCGCGGCGGTGATGAAGTCGCGCGCCCACACCGCGTTGGCCGCGCCGCGTGTGATGCGCGCAAACACCGGCACGTTGAAGATGCCGATGGCCACGATGCTCATCACCAGACCAGGGCCGTAGAGGGCCGTCAGCATGATGGCCGTGAGCAGCGCCGGAAAAGCGAAGGTGAAGTCGCTGGCGCGCATGATGAGCTCGTCCACCCAGCGCCGGCCGCTGGCCCGCTGGGCTGCGGCCACGCAGCCCAATGCCACCCCCAGCAGCAAGCCGATGCCCACCGCGATGACACCGACCACGATGCTGTTTTGCGCCCCCACCAGCAACTGGCTGGCGATGTCGCGGCCCAGGCTGTCGGTGCCCAGCCAGTGTGTGGCGCTGGGCGGCTGCAGCTTGGCCGGGATGTTGATCTCGGCCACTGGGTATGGTGTCCACACCAGGGACAGCAGCGCGGCGGCAGTCATCAGCCACGTCAGCAGGCCGCCGATGACAAAACTCTTGTGGCGCAACACGCGGCGGGTCAGCGAAGCTTCGGGGCTCGAAGGGGCCGTGCCTGTGTCTGGCATACCGTGCTCAACCATGGCGCAGGCGCGGGTCGATCAGCGCATACAGCACGTCGACCACAAAGTTCACCAGCACCACCACGGCGGCCAGCAGCATCACCACATCACGCACCACCACCAGGTCGCGGTTGCTGATGGCTTGGAACACCAACCGCCCCACACCCGGCAGCACAAACACGTTTTCGATCACGATGGTGCCGGTGATGAGGTTGGCAAACTGCAAGCCGGCCACCGTCAGCACCGGGATCATGGCGTTGCGCAGCACGTGGCGCAGCAGCGCCTGGCGCCGGCTCAGGCCCTTGGCGCGTGCGGTGCGAACAAAGTCTTCGCGCATCACGTCCAGCACCGCCGAACGTGTCACGCGCGCCAGGATGGCAGCCTGCACCAGCGCCAGCGCCACGGCCGGCAGCAGCAGCGCCTGCAGGCCTTGCGCTACTCCGCCGCCGTCGTCTTCGGTCCAGCCCGGAAAACCGCCGGCGCTGAACCACTGCAGGTGCACCGCAAACAGCAAGATCAGCAGTATCGCGAACCAGAAGTTGGGTATGGCAATGCCCACCTGGCTGGCCGCCATCACGCCCACATCGCCCAGGCGGTTGTGGCGGCTGGCGGCGTACAGGCCCAGGCTCAGCGCCAGCACCACCGTCAGCACCATCGCCATCACGGCCAGCGGCAGCGTCACCTGCAGCCGCTGCCCGATGAGTTCGGCCGTGGATGTGCTGTAACTGGTGCTGATGCCCGTTTGGCCCTGCAGCAGGCCACCCACCCAGTGGCCATAACGCTGCAGCGGCGGCCGGTCCAAGCCCAGCTGCGCTTGCAGGGCGGCCAACGATTCGGGCGTGGCGGTATCGCCCAAGATCAACTCGGCGGCATTGCCCGGCAGCAGTTCCAGCATCGCAAACACCACGGCCGATGCCACCACCAGGGTCAGGGCCAGCGCCAACAGGCGTTTGAGCAGGAAAAGTGCCATCGCTGACTATGATGCCGCAAGCCCTGCCGCCACCAACACAGGCCCGTGCAGCGGCCCTTTTTGCACCCCTTGGAGACCCCGGCCATGTCCACCACCATTGCCTTCGATGCCACGCTGCTTTTCATCGGCGGCCAGTGGCGCAGCGCCGCCAGCGCGCAGACGCTGCCTTTGATCAACCCGTCTGACGGCAGCGAGCTGGCGCGCATCGCCCGTGGCGCCGCTGCCGATGTCGACGCCGCCGTGCAGGCCGCGCGGGCGGCGCTGGGCGGCGGCTGGGGCACGCTCAGCGCGGTGGAGCGCGGCCGCGTGCTGCTGCGCATGAGCGCGCTGGTGCTGGAGCAGGCCGACGAACTGGCGCGGCTGGAAGCGCTGGACGTGGGCAAGCCCCTGAAGCAGGCGCGCGCCGATGCGGTGGCGCTGGCGCGGTACCTGGAGTTCTACGGCGGCGCGGCCGACAAGGTGATGGGCGACACCATTCCCTTTGCCAACGGCTACACCGCCTTCACCTGGCGCGAGCCGCACGGCGTCACGGCCCACATCGTGCCCTGGAACTACCCCATGCAGATCATCGGCCGCAGCGTCGGTGCCGCGCTGGCCATGGGCAATGCCTGCGTGCTCAAGCCCGCCGAAGAAGCCTGCCTGACGGCGCTGGCCTTTGCGCGCATTGCGCAGCAGGCGGGGCTGCCCGACGGGGCGCTGAACCTCGTCACTGGGCTGGGTGAAGAGGCGGGGGCGGCGTTGGCAGCGCACCCGGGCATCAACCACATCTCGTTCACCGGCTCGGTGATGGTGGGGGGCAAGATTCAAGCCGCTGCCGCACGCAACGCCGTGCCGGTGACGCTGGAACTGGGCGGCAAGAGCCCGCAGCTGGTGTTTGCCGACGCCGACCTCGACGCCGCCTTGCCCTTCTTGGTGAACGCCGGCATCCAGAACGCGGGGCAGACCTGCTCGGCGGCGTCGCGCATCCTGGTGCAGCGGCCGGTGTTCGACGAGGTGCTGCGCCGCATGGCCGAGCGCTACCGCGCGCTGCGTGTCGGGCCGGCGCTGACCAACCCCGACGTGGGCCCGGTCATCAGCCCGCGGCAGCGTGAGCTGATCAACGGCTACTTGGGCCTGGTGGAAGGCAGCGGCCTGCAGGTGGCTGCGCAGGCGCCCTTGGCCCCCGGCCTGCCCGCAGGCGGTTGTTATGTGGCGCCCACGCTGGTGGCGGGGTTGGGCCCACAGCACCGGCTGGCGCAGGAAGAGATATTTGGCCCTGTGCAGGTGGTGATGCCTTTCGAAGACGAAGCGCAGGCCTTGACCACAGCCAACGGCACCGCCTTTGGCCTGGTGGCCGGTGTGTGGACCCGCGACGGCAGCCGCGCGCTGCGCCTGGCCAAGAAACTGCAATGCGGCCAGGTGTTCATCAACAACTACGGCGCGGGTGGTGGCATCGAGCTGCCCTTTGGTGGTGTCAAACACTCGGGCCACGGGCGTGAAAAGGGCTTCGAGGCGTTGTACGGGTTTTCATCGCTGAAAACGGTGGCCATCAAACACGATTGACCGGCACCGTGGAGCCCAGCATCGCTGGCTACACTGCACGCGCGGTTTCCAGCCTTGGCAAGTTAACGTTGAAAATGACGGTCTGCGCATCACCCCTTTGCCCCGGTGCAGCCGGGTGACACACCCACCAACAGCGCGGGTAGGGCGGGCGTTCAGCGCGCACGGGGTGCAGCGCCAAGTGGCCAGCCTGGCAACCGCCTTGCCGGCCGTCTTGGTGGCCGTCTTGACCAGCGGTTGCAGCACCACGGCGCCGCGCAACGGCCCGCCGCAGCGCACACCACCCGGGCTGGAGCGGGTGAGCGACGCCACACCGCGCATCGAAACCATCAGGCCTGGCGGCCCGAACAAGCCGTATGAAGTGTTCGGCGTGCGCTACACACCGCTGGCCAGCGACGCGCCGCTGCAGGAGCAAGGCCTGGCCTCGTGGTACGGCACCAAGTTCCACGGCCGGCCCACCGCCAATGGCGAGGTTTACGACATGTTTGCCATGACAGCGGCGCACAAGACCATGCCGCTGCCCAGCTACGCCCGCGTGCGCAACCCGGCCAACGGCCGCGAGATCATCGTGCGCGTCAACGACCGCGGCCCCTTCGCCGAGGGCCGTGTCATCGACCTGAGCTACACCGCCGCGCTGAAGCTGGACCTGCTGCGCGGCGTGGCGCCGGTGGTGGTGCAGCGCATCACGCATGAAGAGATACGCAACGGCAGCTGGGCCGCCCGCAACACCGACGCCCGGCGCGAAGAACAACGCGTGCGCTCACTGCTGGAAGGCGGGCAAAACGGTCTGCAGCAAGCCCCGGACCCCTAGGTTGGCAGCCCGGCAGGCGGCTTGCAGTGCTTGATTTGCCGGCGGTTTGCGCCGATGCTTCCCGCTGCTCACGAACAAGGGCGCCAAGCCGCCCGCCAGGAGAGAAGACGAATGGCCACCCAGCCCCCCACCAAACCCGAAGGCATCACCTTCATCGTGCCTGGCCAGCGTCCAGCCAGCCGGGGAGGCGCTGACCTCAGGTCTGCAGCGAGCGAGTTGCCCGGCCGGGTGAAAGACGCCGTGAAGGTCGCAGCCCAGCGCAGCGCTGATGGCAGCACGCGCGTGACGGCCGTGCCCGGCCAGGACCTGGTGCTGCTGCGTATCGAAGGCGGGCCGGCGCTGGTGCTGCACCCCGAAACCGCGCGCGACCTGATGTTGTCGCAAAGCACCAGCCGGCGCGGTGCGGTGCCTGCGGGCAGTGACGTGCAGGTGCCGGCCCAGTTGCGCTGGCAGGGCCTGGAGCAGGCCACACCCACGCGCAGCCGGGGCTTTCTGGGCGATGTGCTGCTGTCGGGTTTTGAAGTCATCACCGACTTGTTCAAGGACAAGGCGCTGGACTTTGCAGTCGACAAGATTGTCGAGAAGCTGGACGGCCAGGTCGACGCGGGTGTGTATGCGCTGAGCCGAAAATCCCTGGGCACCTTGAAGGGCAGCGGCCAGAAGCTGATGCGTGTGCAGGCCCCCGCCACGCCCGAGCGGCAACCGCTGCTGGTGCTGATTCACGGCACCTTTGTCGACACCGCCAGCACCTTCAAGAAGCTGTGGGAACTGCACCCGCAAAGCGTGGCCGAGCTGTTTGACCGCTACGACAACCGGGTCTATGCGCTGGACCACCCGACCGTGAGCGCCAGCCCCATCGCCAACGCGTTGACATTGGTGCAGGCACTGCCGAGCGGCGCGCGGCTGCACCTGGTAACGCATTCGCGCGGCGGCCTGGTGGCCGAAGTGCTGGCGCGGGTGGCGGGCCAGGGTGCCGTGGGTGTTGACGACCTGGCCTGGTTTCCGGACACCGAAGCCTACAAGCTCCAACGCGCCGAGTTGCAGCAACTGGGCCGGCTGGTGGGCGAGAAGAACATTCAGGTCGACCGCGTGCTGCGTGTGGCCTGCCCAGCGCACGGCACACTGCTGGCCAGCAAGCGGCTGGACGCCTATCTGTCGGTCCTGAAGTGGACCATTGAACTTGCGGGCATTCCCGTCGTGCCGGCACTGGTGGACTTTCTCACCCAGGTGGCGCAGCGCCGCACGCGCCCCGACGAACTGCCCGGTCTGGCCAGCATGATGCCCGACGCGCCGCTGCTGAGCTGGCTCAACGGCGGCACCGAAGGCATCCCCGGCGACCTGCGCGTGGTGGCCGGCGACCTGCAGGGCGACAGCGTCGTGAGCTGGCTCAAGACGCTGCTGGCCGACGCCTACTACTGGACCGACAACGACATCGTCGTGCAAACGCGCAGCATGTACGGCGGCAGCCCGCGCAGCGGCGGCGCCAGCTTCCTGCTCGACCAGGGCGGCAAAACCACCCACTTCAATTACTTCGCCAACGAGCGCACGGTCAAGGCCGTGGTCAACGGGCTGACACAGGCCAGCCCTGAGGGCTTCAGCACCATCGGCCCGTTGTCGTGGAGCGGGCAGGATGCCTCGGGCCTGCGCAGCGCACGCCGCAGCGCGGCCGACGGCAAGGCGGCCGCCGACAAGCCGGCGGTGCTGGTGCTGCCCGGCATCCTGGGCAGCAACCTGAAGGCCGGTGACAAGCGCATCTGGCTCAGCCTGCGTCTGGTAGGCGGGCTGGACAAACTGAAGTACGACAAGGCCAACCCCAACCACGTGCAGCCCGACGGCCCCATCGGCATGGTCTACGACGACCTGCTGGACCACTTGGCACAGACCCACGACGTCAAGGTCTTCGCCTTCGATTGGCGGCTGCCGATAGAAGACGAGGCCGAGCGGCTGGCCGACGCCGTAGAGGCCGCGCTGGACGAACGCAAGGCCAGCAAACAGCCGGTGCGCATCCTGGCGCACAGCATGGGCGGCGTGGTCACGCGCACCATGCTGCTGCGCCGGCCCCAGACCTTCAAGCGCATGATGGACCACAAGGGCGCGCGCTTCGTGATGCTGGGCACGCCCAACGGCGGCTCATGGGCGCCGATGCAGGTGCTGTCGGGAGACGACACCTTCGGCAATGCGCTGGCCAGTTTCGGCAGCCCCTTGCGCGACCAAAGGGCGCGCCAGTTGATGGCCGAGATGCCGGGCTTCATCCAACTGCAGGCGCAGTTGCTCGACCCCCAGCTGGGCCTGGACCGCGAGGCCACCTGGGCCGACCTGGCCCGCCGCGACCTGCAAGCCGTGCAACAGGCCAACTGGTGGCACCGCACCGCGGGCGAAACCGACGGCCACACCGCCGAGCCCGCCTACGCCTGGGGCGTGCCACCGCAACAGGTGCTGGACCAGGCGCGCCAGTTGCGCGTGGCGCTGGACGCACAACTGCTGGCGCCCGCCGGCACCACCCCGGCCCCGGGCTCGCTGCACCACTACGCCGACCAGATGGCGCTGGTGGTGGGCAGCGCCAAGCTCACGCCGGTGGGCTTTGAATGGACCGACAAGGGTCTGGTCTACCTGAACGTGACGGGCAGCGCCGGCGACGGCCGCGTGCCGCTGGACAGTGCCCAGCTGCCCGGTGTGCGCACCTGGACGCTGGACTGCGAACACGGCAGCCTGCCCGATGCCCGCCAGGCCTTCAACGCCTACGTGGAACTGCTGGAAAAGGGCGAGACCAGCCTGCTGCAACGGCTGCCTGCCGCAGAGCCGCGCAGCCGCGGTGGCATGGCCCCAGCGGCCGAGCTGGTGCGCAGCCGGCCCGCCCGCGCGCAACCCCAGCCCCGGCCTGCGGCCGGCGAGCGTGCGGTTTTTGACACGGCTTTTGCCACCCAGGCCGCAGTGCCGGCAGACGTCCAATCGGCTGCGCTCAAGGTCACGGTGCTCAACGGCAACCTGGCCTTTTCACCCTATGCGCTGATGGTGGGCCATTCGCGGTCCCATACGCTGACGGGTACCGAAGCGGTGCTCGACACGCTGCTGGGCGGTGGCATGAAGGCGTCGCTGGACGCCGGCCTGTACCCTGACGCACCGGGTTCGCAGCAACTCTTCGTCAACACCCACCGCGACCCCACGAACCCGTGGCGCCGCCCACAACCCGCGATGGCCATCGTCATCGGCCTGGGCGGTGAAGGGCAACTGACCGAACGGCAACTGACCTACAGCGTGCGCCAGGGTGTGCTGGCCTGGTCGCAGCGCCTGTCCACCGCCAGCGACGACGAGTTGGCCGCACTCTCTGACCACACCGGCCTGAGCCTGGCCGCCACGCTGATGGGCAGCGGCGGCATCGGCATGCAGTGCAGCAACGCGGCGCGCGCCATTGCACAGGGCGTGCATGAGGCCAACGAGGCACTCAAAGGCGCCGGCTGGCCGTTGGTGAAACACCTGTGCCTGATGGAGCTGTACCTGGAGCGGGCTTCAGACGCCTGGAACGGGCTGCAGGTGTTGGCCGCATCGGCACCGGACCGTTTTGCGGTTGAGAGCACGATCAAGAGCGGCGTGGGCCCGCTGCGCCGCCAGGTCGACAACGGCTACCGCGGCACCGACTTCGACCTGATCTCGGTGTCCTCCCCCAGCGCCGACTCCATCAGCTTTACCCTGGACACCAAACGCGCGCGCTCCGAAGTGCGCGCGCAAAGCACGCAGGGCCGCCTGGTGCGGTCGCTCGTCAAGCGCGCCAGCACCGAGTCCAACCACGACCCGCAACTGGGCCACACGCTGTTCCAGCTGTTGGTGCCGGTGGAGGTGGAACCGTTCTTGGCCGCGTCCAGCCGCATGCTGCTGGAGCTGGACGAACGCACCGCCGCCATCCCCTGGGAGCTGCTGGACACACGCGGCGGCGACCCGGCGCGCCATGCAGAAGAACCCTGGGCGATCCGCACACGGGTGCTGCGCCGGCTGCGGCAAGACAACTACCGCCAGCAGGTGCAGGACGCGCAGTCCGACGACGCCGTGCTCGTGATCGGCGAGCCGATGGTCGACAACAAAGCGTACCCGGCACTGCCCGGCGCGCGCGCCGAGGCCGAAGCCGTGCGCGACGCACTGCTGGAGTCCAGCGGCCTGAGCAGCAGCCGCGTGGTGGCGCTGATCGACGACAACGACGCCAGCAGCATCATCAACGGCTTGTTTCAACGGCGCTACCGCATCGTGCACGTGGCCGGGCATGGCGAGCCCGTTTTGCGCGGCGCCAGCGGCGAAATCATCAGCATGGGCGGTGTGGTGCTGTCCGAGGGCGCCTTTCTGGGGCCGAGCGAAATCAACGCCATGCGTGTGGTGCCCGAGCTGGTGTTCGTGAACTGCTGCCACCTGGCTGCGCGCGACACCGAGCAGGTGCTGCGCGGCAGCACCGAGGCAGCCAGCGGCACCACGCGCCCCGAGTTCGCGATGGGTGTGGCCGACGCACTCATCTCCATAGGCGTGCGCTGCGTCATCGCAGCGGGCTGGGCCGTCGACGACGAACCGGCCAAGGTGTTTGCGCAGACCTTCTACCGCGCCGTGCTGAACCGGCGCCCGTTCATCGACGCCGTGGCCAGCGCACGCCAAGCTGCATGGAACGCCGACCGCAGCAGCAACACCTGGGCGGCGTACCAAGCCTATGGCGACCCCAACTGGGTGTTCAGGCGCGGCCCTGAAGACGCGCCCACCAAGGCCTTGGTCGCCAGCAACGCCTTTGAGAACATCGCCTCGCCGCTGGCCTTGACACTGGCCCTGGAAGAGGTGGCCGTGCAGTCCAAATGGATGCATGCGCAGCCGGCCGCGCAGCTTGAAAGGCTGCAGCAGCTGGAGCACCGCTTTGCCCACACCTGGGGCGGCATGGGCGCCGTGGCCGAAGCCTTTGCGGTGGCCTACCAGGACAGCGGCGACAAAGCCGCTGCCATGCGCTGGTATGAGCGGGCCTTGGGATGCGCAGACAGCAGCGCCAGCCTGAAGGTGCACGAACAACTGGCCAATATGCGGGTACGCGTGGCACTGTCGCAGGCGCAGGCACTGCACGCCCAGGCAGGCCATGGCCCTGCGCGCGGGGCTGCACAGGCCACGAAAACCGCACTAGCCGTGCAAGCCGTGCAGGAAGGCCGGGCCAAGATTCACGAAGCCCTGGATGAACTGAATGCCCTGTCCCGCCTGTATCCGACCGTAGAGCGCCTGTCGCTGCTGGGCTCGGCCTGGAAGCGGCTGGCCTTGCTCGATGCGATGGGCCCGAACAAGACAGCCGAGCGCGAGTCGTTGAAAAACGCCCTGACCGCCTACCGCAGCGCAGAAACCCTGGCCGCGCAGCAAACCGACCCTGACTACTTCTACCCGGCACTGAACCGCATGGCGCTGGAGATTCGGCAGTCGGCCGAACAGGCGCAACCGATTCCGTGGGACGGCGAAGCCGCGGACCGGGCGCGAGCCAACATTCAGAACCGCCTGGCCACCAGCCCCGATTTCTGGTCGCACGTGGGGCTGATTGAACTGCAGGTGCTCGAAGCCGCTGCCGCGCAGCGGCTGGCCCCGGAGCTGCCGGCCGTGCTGAAGGCCTACCGCGACGTGGCCCAGCGCGTCAGCTCGTCCTGGCTGTGGGCTTCAGTGGCCGACCAGGCGCTGTTTGTGCTGATGCCCTACGGCTTGTGCATGACCGGCACGGAGCGCGGCGCTGCGCGCGACGTGCTGGAGTTGCTGATCCGGCTGGCCCACCCGGGCGAAGCAGAGGGTGAGCGCGAACTCCTGCAACTGGCAGCACTGCAGCCTGCAGCCAGCGGCGACAGGTCGCGCGCATCAACAAAGGCCATGCGGCCATCCGAGACCCGCCTCGGCCCAGCACCGCCTGAAGCGCTGGAGGCCGTGGTGTGGCACGCACACACTGAAGCGCCGCTGGCGCGGGCGCTGGATGCAGCGCTGCGCAAGCAGGGCTATACCCAGCTGTGGCATTGGTCTGAACGGACCGACACATCCGACGCACCCCACGAGTTGCGTGACGCCTTGGCCCGCGCCCCAGTGGCCTTTGTGGTGCTGGGCTCGCAATCAGCGACCGACTCCACCCTGCGTGAATGGACGCAGTTGCAAGAAGCGGCCTGGCGCACGCGCCAGCCGACCACACTGGTCACCATCAGTTCGGGCAGCAGCCCAATGCCGGGCTTTCTGCGCAAGGCGGCACAGATCGGCGCGCCCTTGTTGCAGCCCAAGCAGGCGCGCGCCCTGGCCGAGCGCCTGCGCGAGCTGAAGCTTGCAAAGGCCACCAAGCCATGAGCGCCGCCCCCGGCCCCGCCGGCAACCTCTCGGGTTACTTCACCGCCGTCTACATCAATTGCCCTTTTGATGCCGAGTTCGGCGAATACCTGGACGCCATCATCTTTGCCGTGATCTGCTGCGGCCTGGAACCACGCTCGGCGGTGGCGCTGAACAACGTGGCCGACACGCGCGTGGAGCGCATCGCCCAGGCGCTGGGCGAGTGTCGCCTGTCCATCCACGACCTGTCGCGCATCGCGGCCGACAAAAAAACCGGCGTGGCGCGCATGAACATGTCGCTGGAGCTGGGCATTGCGATGGCGCTGCACCGCTCGTCGAAGCGGCAGGCCAGCATTCCACAGCACGACTGGACGGCTCTGGTCATCGAAGGCTCGGCCTACAAGCAGGCGCTGTCGGACGTCAACGGCAACGACCTGCAACGCTACAAGGACAAAAACGAACTGGTGGCGCAGGTGATGAGCTGGCTCAGCCCCCGCATGGGCGAGCGCGCGCTCACGGCCGACCCTGCGCAGGTGGTCAACGCGCTGCCGCAGCTGGACCAGGAACTGGTACAGCTGCGCACCAAGTGGTACCAAAAACTCCCCTGGCACCTGTTGATCGCGGCCGGGAAAAAGCACGCCTCGCAGGCCGGTCTGCTGCCGCCCTGAACCTTGGCGCCGCCCACACGCTTTCACCCCGCCATGAAACCCCATGCCTTCGTCGCCATGCCCTTCGGCACCAAGCCCGGGCCCGACGGCATGCCCATCGACTTCAACCGCATCTATGCCGAACTCCTGCGCCCGGGGCTGGAAGACGCGGGTTGTCACGTCTTTCGCGCCGACGAAGAACAACAAGCCGGCAGCATCGTGGCCGACATGTTCCAGGAATTGTTGGTGGCCGACCTGGTGCTGGCCGACCTGACCCTGGACAACCCCAACGTCTGGTACGAACTGGGCGTGCGCCATGCGCTGCGCGCGCGTGGTGTGGTGCTGGTGCAGGGGCCGCGCCCCAGCCAGCCCTTTGACATCTATACCGAACGCAAGCTGCGCTACGGCGTCAAAGACGGCGGCCCCGACCCGGCCACGCTGCAGGCCGACCGAGCAGCCCTGGCGGCCATGGCGCGCGAGACGATCACATCCAGCACGCGCCGCAAAATCAGCCCGGTGTACGCCTTGCTGCCCCACCTGCAACAGCCGCAATGGCAGCAGTTGCTGCTGC
>JACCDR012199568.1_pt1 | contig 12617 bp, 18 predicted proteins | sample 7446431 | NCBI WGS metagenome assembly JACCDR01 (sample SAMN15323443, study PRJNA562643) | freshwater metagenome | isolation source: river surface water | place: USA:Blue River Watershed | collected 2017-08-17
CTATGGCCTTCTCGAGTAGAAGTTCGATTTCGGCTTCGACTTCGGCAAGTGAAATGAGAACCATCCCGACGGGTGCCTGTTTGCTGTGCCCATTCTCCAACGCCTCAATATAATCGAGGTTCGAGACGATGAATACAGGCTGGGTCGCCGTGATGCCCGTAGCCGTGGCCAATGCCTTCGCGTCCACGCTGGCGCCGGCGTTCGTGCTCATGGTGAACGTCTGGCCCGGAACTGTCTTCGTGCCTTTCCCTTCACGTTCGGGCGGAACCCATTCCGAGGGCGCGCCGATGCTCAAATCCCATGAGGAACGTGCGCGGCCGGTGTCAACGGGCGTGCGGAGAACTATCCTGCCCATGATGTCGAGCGCGAGCCGTTGAAGAACGGTATTCACCCGGAGCTCAAGGAGCTTCGCGAATTTGCCGATGTCGGCCTCAAATGTTTCGGTTCCTGTCACTTGCGGAGCTCAAGAATGAAGATGGCGCTTCCGGGCAGGAATTCTGCCCCTTGCACCTTCCACACTGTCGAGCCTTGCACAAGTTCGCTTTGATCGTTCGGCACAGCGCCCGAACAATCGGCAACGCGAACAATGGCCTTCGCGAGGTTCCCGCGTTCGGGCGTATTGATTTCGTCGGCCGTCGTCGCGTCCTTTTCTTCCGCCTTCTCGCCATAGAGGAACGCCGACAAGTTGACCTCGTTCGCCCATGTGACGGCGGTTGTGTCCGCGGCCGGATCGTAAACGCGCGACGGCCCGCACTTGAGGGTGCAGGCTTTCAGTTCAGAGGCAATCAGCGGCCAGACTTTGTTTACCCCGGCCGTGGCGAGTGCGGCGATGTCCATTTACTTTGCGGGGCGAGGCGGAACTGTCACGCCACCGGAGAACGTCGCGCCGTCCTTCGTGGTGTAGCTTCCGGTGAATGTGCCGCCGGTACTACAGGCATTCAGACTGAGAGCGGCGGCGGCGAGGATGACGGCGAAAATCGTTTTCATGGACGGATGGTTACAGATTTAATGACGAACGTCCCGTTCGGTAATTTGTAGGACGTGACGTATGTTCGCAAAGGTTTCGACACTGTGCAAGAACTCAGTATCACGGCGGCGAGGGCAAGGAATGAGGCTTTCATTCGTTCTTATCGTCGCCGGGTTCCTCATGTTCCGCAAGTTTCCATTCCTCGCCGTCTGTGCCTTCTGGAACGGCAACGGCCGAAAGCTCGAAAATGTAATTTGATGTCTGGTTGTCGCCCCATGACACGCGAACCAGAACCGCGCCGTCGCCGCATATCAGCCAGCCGTCTATGACGCCGCGTTTACCGCTCGCGCGGTGCCACACGAACGCGCCCGGTTTCCAGCGCGCCATGATTTCACCGGCGGCCTTGAGCGTGTCTTCGATGTTCACGCTATGCCCTCCGAACGCGCGTCATGCCGCTGGATGCGCCGACGCGCGCGCCGTAGTCTTTCACAAGGCGGAAAACCATGTCGGGCAAAATCGGGAGCTTCGCGGCCGCGGGATCGCTCCCTTCGGTGAACTCAATCTCCAGCGCCCCGTCCCCGAGTCCGATTTTCTTCGTCTCCGCGGATCCCGCCGTGTCGGATGTCCTGTCGCGAGTGAGCAGGGCGATTGCCAGTTCCATCGTCGCGGCCTTGAGCGGCGTCGGGATCGCGTTCGATGCGACGGCCCATCCGTTGACGGAAACGCCCGTGCGCGGCCATTGCAGGGCCTGGGAACCGGTGACAGGGCGGCCATTCCATTCGACGGAAGCGTCGAGAACGCGCGTCGCCATCCGAACGGCCTTCTCCTTGTTCTCCGAACTCGCGGCCGTCCAGCTTGTCGCGTAAAGATGCCCGGCGGCGTAGTCACTGGCGAAAGTGCCGGCGCTGTCAACGTAGGTGTTCGCGTCGGCCTTCGCGGTTCCGTCTTCGACGATCAAACTCATGGCTTAGGATTCCGGTTCGTGCTTCTTGAGGGCGGCCTCCATTTGCTTGAGCTTCACTTCGTCGGGAACGTCCCGCTTTGCCAGCGCGGTAAGCGCGCGCCGGAGGTCGGAGTTCTTCGCCCGGTCAATGATCTTCTGAGCGGCTTCGCTGATTTCGGCGGTTGCCGTCGGAAGCTGTTTCGGGGCGGCCGGCTTCGCGGCGGGCGGGGCGGCGGCCGGCTTCGGTTCGGCCTTCGCCTTCGGCTTTTCCTCTTGGGGCGCGGGCGGCGTAGGATTGACGACGGGATCCGCCGGCGGTGCCTTCTCGCCCTGAATCATCGCTTCAAGGTGTTCGATGCGGGCGCGGAGTGGAGCCATCGCCTTTTCGATGATCTTCGCCACGCGTTGTTCCTGCATCGAGGTCAACGCCTGGGATGGCGCGAGCGGGCGGTGCGGCGTGGTTCGGCGAACAAGGGGAACCCCGTTCTCGCGAAGGATGGGGGCGGGCGGCTGTTGAGTTGAGTTTTCAGACATGGCGGCGCAAGGATGCACGGCTGCAGGTACAAACGCAAGGGCGGCGAGTTTCCCCGCCGCCCTCACGCCTCAACCCAGGTGCCGAAGCCTTCGGCAAGAGGGAATTATTTGCTGGCGAGAACCAGAACCGTGTCGGTTGCGGCCCAATCGGTCGAGCCGCTGTTGTCGAGTGTCACGCGGTTCCCGCTGACTGCGGTTGCACCATCCCAGGCCTTGACGACGCCCGTCGAAGTGACGCGGACGAACGCCATTACCGCGGACGGGGCGAACCCGAACTGGAAGTGCATGTTCCCGAGGGCGACTTCCGTCGCGTTCGGCACGCGCGAGATAAGCACGGATACGGGGAGGTCGTCCGCGGGAGGCTGTCCACCGTAGGCATTCGCGGCGGCCCATACGTTGTTCGATCCCGCGAGGGTTTCGGAACACGCGGCGGCCTTGTAACCGTTGTCACTCTTGACGACAAGAACCTCGTTCGCAGACACACGGGTCGCCGTCCAGCCAATAGCGGCATCGTTCAGCGCGGCCGTGAATGCCGTAGTGAATTCGCCTGCTGTCGGATTTGCCCCGCTGGCCAGCGTTGCGCCTCCCCATGCGACGTTCGCGCAGGTTTCGGTCGTCGCAATGCTGTTGCCGTCGGTGCCTGTCACCTTTGCTTCGACAACCTGAGTTGTGTCGGTGTTCGTCGTCGCCGTGACTGTCGGGTGTGCCGTCGTTCCGGTGCCGTAGGTCGTCCCTGCCCCTGCGCTCGCATTGATCGCGCTCTTGAGGTTGTCGAGAGAAGCGGCGGCACTGGCACCGATCAACACTTCATTCGCGGCCCCCGTAAGCGCCGTCTTGAACGTGTAGGTAACGCTTCCGATGACAACGGTTTCGTTGTTCTGGAACACGCCCGAGGATGTCAGGGTGCCGACGGCTTTTGCACCGCCGGCGGACACGTCAACGCCGATGCGTCCGGCCGTGATGGCTGTCGCCCCGGTGTAAACTTCAAACACCTTCCCGTCGAGGGTAACGGTTTCCGTCGAGGCTACCGCGGAGGCAACCCGAAGAATGTTCATCGCTGCCACGCGGCGCGCGGCGCGGGTTCGGCTGATTTTCGTCATGGTGTGCGAAAGGGATACTTCGCCGGAATCCGGGGGCGCTACTCACGCCCCCGGCCCGGCAAATGGTTAGCCGATGTTGTGCTTGATGGCGACGATGCGGACGTTCTTCTGCTCGTAAACGCGCTGCCAGTTGGTTCCGGTGGCGAGTTCGGCGAGCGTGGCGCCCGTCTGAGCCGCGAGGCTCGCGGAGGTCCATTTCACGCCGCGCGGGTGAAGGATGAGACGCTTCCGGTTGATGAGGAACGTATCGGACGCGAGGCCGTCACGGCTCATTTCGACATACCAGTCGCCATGCCCGCCCTGGATGGTGCGCGGGTCTGTCGCTTCACCGTAGCCGATGGCGCCACGGCCAAACACGTATGTCGTGTAAACGTCGAGGCTGTTGTCTTCTTCGACGGGCAGGCTGTCGTCCACGATGACTTCGAGGCCCTGGAACACGCTGATAACGGTTCGGCCATCAGGGCCGGGAACGTCGTCAATGAGCGCCTGTTTCCGCAGGGATTGCTCCACCGCGCTGTGCATGGCAATGGCGGCGAGCTTGCCCGCGGCATCCCCGAGCTTGCCCTTGCCGTCAATGAACGTGAGGCCGGTCAGATAGTTGTCTTCGTCGGCGGTTCCGCTGGATGCGTGGATGTCATGCAGACTGACGGCCATCGAGGCGGCAGCGAAGACGCCGTTCACGCTCTTGATGAGGCGGTTCTGGAGAGAGCGGTTCCAGTATTCGGCAACCAGGTCTCCAATGGCCATCATCGGGTCGTCACCGGCGAGGGCGCCCGCAAGGTCGTTCGCGCCCCAGGCGTCGCCGATGTTGTGAATCATCGCGAGGTCCTGGGAAGCGCCGATTTTCTTCGGCGTCAGGCTTCCGCTGTCGGAAAGAATCTGAGGATCGCCGGAAATATCCTGCCAGAACGGCATCGGGACGGTAACGCCAGCGCCGGCGGCGAGGGCGTCAAATTCAGGATCGCGAACAACGATCCCGGAACGCCAGAACGCGGAAAGCGTCGCGGTGCGTTCGATGACATACTTCTGAAATTCGGTCGGGACGATTACGTCCGCGATTTGGACTTTGGCCATTGGATGAAAGAGTTAGGTGAGTTTGCCGGTGCTGTCGGAATGATCGCCGTCGCACACGAATTGTTTTCGTGGAGAGCAGCGCCTCGGGCACTGGCAAGCCTGACTCGGCCAGGTTCGCGCGGCATAGACTCACACCGCCGAAAGTTTCGCAAGTACAAAATACAGGGCATGGAGTCGCCCCCATGCCCTGGTGATTGTGTCGAGCGGATGCCCGTCAGGAGACGCCAGCTTCGGACTTGAGCCGCGTCGCGAGGGCCGGGTTCTCGCGCGTGATCTGCATCTGTTGCGTGAGATTGAACGTGTCCTTCTTCCACGGGTTCTTCCCGCCGGGCGCGCCGCTTCCACCGCTGCCGCCGCCTTCGGCCCCGGCGCCCTTCGACGGCTTGAAAAGATGTGTCGCCTTCTTCGCGAGGTCTTCGACGAAATCCCGGATGTTCAGCGGCTCGCCGTCCTTTGGCCGGTAGATTTCTTTCCCGTCAGGGCCGAACGCCGTAGCCTTCCCGTTGACCATCTTGAACGTCGTCTTCCCGCGAAGGAGAACGTCGTCCACGGCCGTTTCCAGAACCCCGAGTTCAGTCGCGGCCTTGCGAAGTTCACCGTCAATCAGGAATTCCGCGACGCGGGCCTCGGCGGCCTCCGCGCGCTTGTTCAGTTCACCGACCACCTTGTCGTGTTCGGTCTTCATGGCCGTCGTCCGCGCGGTAATCTTTTCTTCGATCTTGTCGGCGGCGACGAGCTTCCCGTCGTCGAACAATTCCGCCCGGCTTTTCAGCTTCTTGAACTCCGCGGGATCAACGTCGGCAAAGTCGGCTTTGAACTTGTCGTTCTCCGCTTTGAGTGTCCGGTTGTTCTCCCGGAATTCGTTCAGTTTCGTTGTTGGAACGGCCCCTTCAACGTCAAGCTGCCAGGTGTCGTCTGACTGCTTTTTGTAGAAGGCTTTGGCGTTCGCGGGGATTTCGGCTTCGGTTGAGTATGAGAATTTGAGCATGTCGGCGAGTGTCCCCGTCGCGTCTCATTTGTCAAGGCATCGAAGCAACAGGCGGCGCAGCGCAGCATCGGCAGCGGCCCGCGTGGAATACAGAGCCCTGACTGACTTCGTGAACACCTGTCCGCCTTCGTCTATGACGCGCCATTTTCCTTCCGCTTCGGCTTCCACAGTGCCGCTTCGGACAAAGGGAATGTCGTCGGCGATGCCAGCCCAAAACACGCGCGAGCCGACTTGAATCGAGTCCATCATCGTCTTGTGAATCGAATCCTCTGCCGGGATGCGTTTCGCGCCTCGCCGCGAGTTGCACGCGACGCACGCGGGGCGAAGGTTGCGGATGCAGTCAGGCCCGCCGCGCTTCCGCGGGATGACGTGTTCCACCGTGAACTGCGCGAAGGTCAACCATTGTCGGCAGTGAAAGCACATCACGGCCTGGCCCATCACGGTGTCGAACTTGTAGAGCTTCCACACCCACTTACGCCTTTTCTTCCCGAGAGGATAGTCGGCGGGGTGCGGAAATTCTGCCCATGCTTCCGGCTTTGGTTCCGGGTAAGGCGGACGGTTCATTGCGGTTCCTCCGGCCAGTAATCGCGGCACTCGAACCGGTGATAACCGGCTTCGGGATCATGCGGATCGTCGCCGGGCATCCTGAAATCCATCGGCCATCCCTTGCGGCATTTCCCGCGCTTGAACCATCGGCATTCGTCGCAGTGAGTCGTCGGCTTGAGCATTTGCGGATTGAGCACGGCAAACTGAACACCGCAATAATCACACCGCCAGTTCGGAGATTCGACGGCGTTAGTCCGTGTGAGGGATTCGCTTTCGCAGTCCGGGCAAATCATCGCGGTTCCTCATTCTTGATAGTAAGCCACGCCGGCTTCGGTTCCGGCTTCTTTCCGGTGCCTTTGCACTCATGGCAGGCATACGTCGCCGCGATACGCGGGTCGCGCGCCGACGGGAAATACTGGTATCCCTTCCCGTCGCACTTTGGGCAGGGTTCGGGTTCCTGATTCATGCGGCGGCCCTTTCTGCTTTGCTGCAAATTCGTTCGATCCATTCCTGCCAGTTCGCTATTCCCTCGCGCTCGAAGTCCGCGGCCGTGAAGTGATGCGTCGGCGTGATTTCGGCGAGGGCGTCAATCAGTCGAGACGGCAGCAGGCCGCGCTCGCGAATGTATTCCGTCATACTCCCCGGCTTCGGCGTCGCCCCGCGAAATCCCTTCACGCGCTTGCGCCAGAGTCCTTCTGTCATGGGAACACCGACGCCGTTCGGCCATCCCTTCGACTCTGCATAATCAAGATGCCGCTGCCGCGTTCTGGCCTCAAGAATGACGATGCGTTTCAGCTTGTCGGGCGTAAGGTCGTCCACTTCGGCCGGTTTCATGGCGGTGCAAAAGTAGCAGGACGATTTCGCGGGAACGTCGAGCCCGCCGGCGGTGATTTCGGCAACGCATCGCTCGCGGTTCCAGCCCCATTCCTGGAGCGGGAAAACCGTCCGGTATCGTCCCGCGTCGAGGTCCTGAACGGCAAACGTCGCGCATCGCTTCGCGCGCTTGTGTTCGTGCGGTGAATCCTCAAATCCGACGGCCCGGAGAACCGGAACACCCGCGGCCCATGAATCGAGGGCGGGCTTCCACGCGCGGAGGAACGCCTCCTGCGCGCTGATCTTCCACTTCGAGGAACAGGTATGCCCGCCGTAGGCTATCGCTGGCAAGCTGACGTTCGTCAGAATGTTTTCTTCGATGGTGTGATACGCTGGCCAGTGCTTGAAGTCGCGCGCGCGGTATCGAACCACCGTCACTTCCGGGAACCCGACGGCCCGGAGCCATGCGTTGAACTTCGGAAGGAACGCGTACGTCGCTTCGCGTTCAGCCCCTACGTCTGAGAACAGGATCAAGTCGGGCCGGATCCCGCGTTGCCAGTATCCGACGATCATTGCCGTTGAGTCCACGCCGGCGCCGTAGGCAATGACAAGCGGCGCGCGAGGGCCGTCGAAGTCTAGTGTCGGCTGGATCATTGCGCCTTTTCGTCAGGATGCCCAGGGCATCCAGTTTGCGGTGAGAAGTTCGGGCATCCCTTCGGATCGCCGACAAGCATGAACCGCTCGCCGCGGGCGAGTTTGAGCCTGAGCATGTCGCGGGCAACGGCCGGGCGGATCGCATGCCCGTTTGCATCCGTGAACCCCTTGAAGTTCCCGTTTCGGATCGTCCCGGCGATGTCGAGTTGCAGGTGGATTGTCGTCATAGCGTGAAAAGGTCAACGTCCACGGGTTCGCCATCGGCCGCGCGCTGTGCCGTTCTCGCGGCGAGCGCGCGGCGTTCGACGACGCCGTTCTGGTGTTCGTGCATGACGTGCCAGACTTCATGCAGGGAGTGCATGACGCTCCCCATGAGCGGCCGGCGGCCACACTCCGCTTTGAAGTTCGAGTAATCCACGGCGTCGGCAAGCGCCGTCACTGTCGCCGTGAACCGTTCGGCCGTGATGCTGACTTTCCAGCGGTAATCCGCCTGGGGCGTTTCGCGGAGTTCGGGCTTCTTGCCCCGCTTCCCTTTCCATGCGAGAGCGATAAACGCCTCGCCGTGTGAGGGATTGCGGAACCTGACAAGCATGTTGCCCGGCTTCTGGCGGTCAATCACTGCGGAGAAAAATCCGACGGATGGGTGAAACGTCCACATGGTTTATTGTCGGCGATGGTTCCACGCGGTAGCTACTTCTTTCTCTGATAAACGGCCCGGCATAATCAGCCCGCATCCCTCGCATTCAATCGCGTAAAGTTCTGGCCCTCCTGACTTTGGCGCGGGGTTTCGCTCAAGCAGAAGGTTGTCGCAACCGCAGCATGGGCACGGCAGCAGCGCCGGCGAGGGCGGTTCCATGTGCGAAAGAAGGAATTCGCATCCGTCCGGTTTTCGCACGGCGAAAGCGTAGAGGACGGCTTGTTCGGCGGCCTTCGCGTCGCCGGTGGTTTTGACTTCGAGAGTGAAACGATGGGTGTTCATTGTGAGACGATAGGGTTGATGACTTTCAGGACAACGGGGCGCGTTTCAGGCCACGCGGCCGCGCGGAGAATGTCGAAGAACTCCTCCTTCAGCCCGCCGTCAACGTCGGCCAGAAGGTCGGAGATTTCGCGGACGTAGCGCGCCAGTTTGAAGCACGCGGCTTCCCCTGTGCTTGCGCTGCGGTGTGCCCCTGTGCGGGCGCATTCGATAAAGCGTTCCATGATGTGAGGCGGCCCGCCCGGCTGTTCACCGGGCGGGCCTTGTGAGGGTTTCAGGCTTTCGGTTCGATGACGGCGTCCGCGTCCTTTTCGTCAATCTGCGGGTAAAGGTCGAGCCAGTCCTGGACGTGTCCCGCCGTCGGCAGTTCGAGAACGTGAAGCCCGCCGCGGATCGTCGTCAGGTAGTTTGCACCGACGGGGAACTCCGTGCCTGTCTTGAGGGACACGAACCCGCGCTGCTGCATTTCCAGCGGCTTGTCGGCGGGCGGCGTGATGTGGCTTGCATAGACATTCCAGCCCTTGCTGCCAGGCTGGACGTTGACGACGCGCGCGCCCTTCGGCATGTTGACGACGGTAAGCCCGAGGGGCGCGATTTGGTATCTGTGGATGACTGCGGTTTTCATGTTTCGTGTGTTCGTGTGTTCGTGTTCTGCCGCCGGTAATTCGGCGACGCGGAATCAATAGCACGGATTCCGCCGCCGTCAAATTATTTGACGCGCTTTTTTCAGGGCGGTGCATCACTGGCGGCCCGCGGCTTCGTCCATGTCATGTGTTCCGGCCCGGCAGATGCGGCGCCCGCGATGTTCTGCCGGTACCATTCCCCGCCCCACGGTGTCGCCGTTTCATCGAAGCCGGCGGCCCGCTCGCGTTCAGCTTCCGCCGGGTTCACTTCTTCGCACAGGGTTTCATCCATGAGAGTAAACGCGGGAAGCCCGTTGCCGTCTTCCCATGTCACGCCACCGGAGAACTGGCGCTCGGTGAGGTTCGCCGTCGGAAGGACGTGGAACCCATCGCCGCAGAGTAACCAGTGAGCGCCGTTCTTTTCGACGCCTCCGCGCGCCGTGACGATCCCGGTCGTCGCCGGGTAAACATAGAGCACGCCGCGGCGCGCGAGTTCTGAGAAGGGTTCCGGTTTCATTTTACGATGGATTCGACTTTCCGGCCATCCGGCAACACTTGCACGCCGGCGGCCTTGAATTCCTTGAGCACGTCGGCGCGCTCCTTCGCGCTCCCCGTGATGATTTCTTCGATTTCGTCGAGGAACGACAAGCCCCCCTTGAGCAGGGCGTTGTCGAAGTAGCCGACGCGGTTCATTTGCTTGTAGTCGGCGACGCTGGAGACGCGGTTCGGGTATTCGTCATAGTCGCCGAATTCGTCGCCCATGAACGATGCCACGTCGAGCCGGGCGAGATTCCGAATCTTGAACCGGAACCCGGCTCGCGTCGGATGCGTGGCACTCTTGATGACGTTCGTGTAAAAGTGGACAGCCCCGCCGCTTGTCATGTCAGTCATGGACGATGCACCGCCGACAAGTTCCACGCCTGAGCGGAACCTGTCGAACGTTGAGGTAACGCGGCCCGCCTGGAGCCATCCCTTCACCACGTCGGACATTTTCGCGCCGGTGAAGTGGTGAAGCTGCCAGCCCGGCAGTTCCTTTTCGAGCTTCGCGGGCGGCAAGTCCCATCGGGTGAACGTGCGGTATCCGGTGCCGTCGGACGGCAGTTCGCCGGCGGGGTTGTAGTTCGGCCCCCAGGCCGACTTGTCGCGCGGGAGCTTTACCCCGAACTCCTTCTCGGCCATGTCCTTCAACCGGTTCACTTTCTCCGCGTCGGTGAGGCTCGCGTCGTTCCACACGGCGACGTATTGCGGGGAACGCGAACGGCCGGTGATGTAAAACCCTTTGTGAAGGTAAAGCAGTTCGCGCCAGTCGTCGGTCGTCGGTGTGTTGCGGATCCCGAGTTCGTCGAGGACGGCGAGCGCCTGAGAGATAGCGGCCGGGCCGTGCTGTCCTTCCACCTTGATGTCGAGAACCCCGAGTTTTGAGCGGTGCGTCATGCCATCGCGGGACATGTCGCGGCGCGGTGCAAAGTTCACCGTGACGGCCCCCTTCTGGAGCTCATAGCCCTGGCCGACAACGATGTTCGGGTTCTTCCCGCCGTCATGCACGATGACGCCTTCCGCGTCCGGTGTGCCCGTAGGCGATTCCCAGGAGTCGGCGCGCTTGATCGTCCAGCCCTGCAGCGCGGCGGCGGGCGGCGGGGCGGCGGGCTTCATGGCTGCCACCGCGGCCGGCGCGGGCTCATACTGGTTCCAGAACTGAGTCGGCTTCGATTGCGTCGCGATGGCCTTCGTCAAGTCGGCCAGAACGTCGAGGTAATACTCGGCCATTTTCTTCACTTCACCGACGTTCCCGGCGGCGAGGGCCTGGAGTTGAGGAACGGCCGTGGCGATGATCGCGATTTTCGACGGGTTGTATTGCCCGGTTCCGGCATGGTGTGCGATGTTCCCGGCCGCAGCCTTGATGTCGTTCCAGAACGTATCCTGCGGAAGCGGGTTCTTCGCGACTCCCTGGGGCGGCGTTGCCGTCGGGGCCTTCGCACCTGTCATGTCGGCCCCGGCCGCTTTCAGCTTGTCCATGATGGCGCGGCTTCCGTCGGGCGTCACCTTGAGTTGCGCCCGCGTGATGTCCTTCGCGCCGGCCCGCTCGCGCCAGAAAAGCACGTTATTGTCTTCGATGTCGGGGCCGTCCACGTCGAGCTGCACGCCCGCGCGTTTGGCAACGCGCAGGCGGCGTTCGATGTCCGGCGGTATGATGTCCGCGACGGCAGCGGCCGGCGGCTCTGTGGCCTGCATCCCGGCGGGTAGCTGTTTCGCCAGCCATTCGATGCGGGCTTCGAGCAAGTCCCGAACCTTCGGGTTGCTGGCGGCCGCGGCGAGAATCCGGTCCCGTCGGTTCAGTAAGTCGAGAATCTGCCGGTTGATTTCGTCCTGTGTGATCCCGCGGTAAACGTCGGACGCATCCCGCGCGATGTTCGGGTTCAGAAGCGTCTTGAGCTCCTGAACTTCTGGCGTCAACCATTTCGCATCCTTCGGCGCTCCCATCGCGCGGAAAAGCAGTGCCCCGCCGTTGTCTATCCGCCAGACTTCCCCGCCGACGACAAGGAGGTTATTCTTCCCGGTGCCGACGGCATCCCAATTCCCCAGGAGAGCATCGAGAACGAAATGCTCGCGGGCCTTCGGGTAGTATGACGGCTCGGCCGTGTTGATTTCACTGCCCCCTTGTAGGAACTCCGCGGCCTTCACCTTCTGGCCTCCGAACGTCGTCACTGTCGAGAACGGCACGCGCGCGCCGGCGGCGCGGTAAATCGCATCGGCAAGGGCTTCGTTTTCGACGTGTTCGAGACTGGTTCCGCTGGCCTTCTTGAGAACCCATTCCTTCCCGGTCGTTTCGTCGCGATACAATCCCGGCGTCGTCGAGCCCGGAAGCGATTTTAGGAACGTCAGGTTCGACGTGTCCGGCCCATCGAGGGCGAGGTTCGCCACGGTGAGGTCCGGGCCTGTCGCTACGGCGGCCGCTGCCTTCGCCGCGGCGCTTGTCGCGATGGCGTTCGCCTTCGCCGCGAGGTCGTTCTTCCCGGCTTCGTCGAGGGCGTCCACGGCGGCCTGCTGGCCAGGGGATAGCTTCTTTCCGGCGGCGAGATTCTTCGCTGCCCCGGCCAGGAGCGCCCCGTTCGTGGCCTGAGCAATCGCGGCGGATGCTTCGGCCTGTACCTGCAGCCAGTCGTCATATCCAGCGTCCGGCTTTGCTTTGAGCATGGCCTTTGCCTTCGTCTTGAGAACGATGTGCGCCTTTGTCGTTCCGTCGGCGACGTTTTGAAGGCTCGCGTTCCCGTTCAGGTCCAGAATGGCCTGCACGTCGGCAAGGATCGTCGCCGATGTTCCGGCCGGGTTGAGTTTCTTCGCTTCGGCGACGGCGGCGGCATGGTCCGGGCCCTTCGCTTCAAACTTCACAAGCGCGGC
>JACCDR011280262.1_pt1 | contig 12614 bp, 9 predicted proteins | sample 7446431 | NCBI WGS metagenome assembly JACCDR01 (sample SAMN15323443, study PRJNA562643) | freshwater metagenome | isolation source: river surface water | place: USA:Blue River Watershed | collected 2017-08-17
AAAGGCTTTTTGATACCTTTTTCATAAATTAACAAAGTATCGGTATTACTCAAATCACTTGAAATTACTTCAACTCTTTCAAAACCTGGAATAAATAATTCAAGCCATTCTGATATTTCTTCCTTTTTAAATTCATCAAGTAAAATTCGTTTCAGAACTTTTTCGAGATTATTACCAGAGAATGAAAGTATGAAATCGTCTGAAAAATTAATTTTTTGTTTTTCAGTGTTTTTAATAAATAAGCGTCTAAATGAATAAAGAAACTTATTGATTTCTATTCTCTCCTCTTCAAACGAATCGTCCCAAAGTTCTTGAAATGTACGTTGTTTTGATAATTTGAAAGAGTCTGAATAGAAAGCCGTTGATGCACTGAAAGAGAATAATTCGTCAGTTACTTCTATTTGACATTCTACGTTTGGTAAATCTCTTTTACCGATTGCCTCTTTTCCACCAAATAAACGAGTTTTATCGTCCATTGGTAGGGGATTAATAAAGAACTCCAAAGCCTCAAAAATATTACTTTTCCCAGACCCATTTGGCCCAACAAAGACCGTGAATGGATTGGGTTCAACGATTTCTAAATCTGCAATAGATTTAAAATTTTTGATATGTAATTTCTTGATTTTCAAATGAATACTTTGTTTAAGTCGATACTCAATTCAGGGAAAGTGTATGAGTTCATGATTTCATCTTCGACATAAGGACGCTGCCCGATGTATTTGCCTGCTTCGTTGAGGGTATAAATCAACACGTTTTTATCAAGCGTATTGACAAGCCAATACTCTTTTACGCCTGCTTCTTCATACACCTCAAATTTTTCTCGCATTTCTTTCTTACTGTTTCCGGGCGATAAAATTTCTACGATTAAGTCTGGAGCACCAATACAGCCTCTTTTATCCAATTTCGATTCATCACAAATGACACAAATGTCTGGCTGAACCACCGTGAGGACTTCCTTTTCAGTTTTTTTATCAAACCGTGGCAAACGCACATCAAAAGGAGCAGCGTACCATTCGCATTTACGTACATAAAAGTAGGCATCTATTTGTCGTCCTAAATTTCGAGAGATAGCTTGATGCTCTCTCGATGGAGCAGACATTTGCCGAATGTACCCTTTTATCAATTCCAAACGTTCAACTATTTGCCATTTTAAATAATCGGCATAAGTATATTGTTTGGTCAAGTCGAGTTGGTCTATGCTGGTAATCATGGCATTAGATATTATGTATGATGTATAATATATGATTTATTTAATGCGTTTGTGTTTACGAATATTGAAAATATTTTCAAGTATCTAACTTCTACTATTTTTCTTTTTTGTTAAAATAATACTTTTGATAATTTTCAAGAGTTGTGTACATTCATTATGAATAGATTGAAACTCTGCATCGTTTAAGTAATCAGTTGAAAATAACAGTTCTATCCAATAATTTGTCTCAGCACATTCTTTTTGAGCAATTCCAAATTTATGAATAAAATCAGCATCTGATTCTGCATTATAAGCTTCTCTGATATTTGCTCCAATGGCAGTTCCAGAACGCAACAGTTGCTTTGATAAAACAAATTCTTTTTTATTTTCTCTCAAATATTTATAAAGCTTTATTATTCTTACCGCAAAATCAAAACTTTTTTGTGAGGTTAAGTTTAACTGCTTCATTTTGTTTGATAATAAGAAAGAAATTAATTCAACTTTTCAAATACATCATATCTCATACATCCTACATAATACCTACCTAATAGTCTCCCAAAGTTTCAGGCAATTGAGCCAAGGCTGCTGCCAATTGCTCGTTGTTTGGAGCAACGCCGTGCCATTTGTGCGAGCCCATCATAAAGTCCACACCAGCACCCATTTCGGTAGTCATCAAAATCATAATTGGCTGACCGTTGCCCGAAAGTTCACGTGCTTGTTTCAATACAGCTACTACATCTGCCATGTCGTTACCATTCATTTTGATAACTTTCCAGCCAAATGCTTCATATTTAGCACCTAAATCACGGTTGTTCATTACTTTGTCAGTTGGCCCGTCGATTTGCTGACCATTGTAGTCGATTACAGCAACAAGGTTATCAACTTTGTGGTGTGGAGCGTACATGGCTGCTTCCCAAACTTGTCCTTCGTTTTGCTCGCCATCGCCCATCAAGACAAATACTAAAGAGTTATCTTTGTTCAATTTTTTTGCTTGAGCCGCACCGATAGCTACCGACATCCCTTGTCCCAATGACCCCGACGCAATGCGTACACCTTCTAAGTGTTCGTGCGTAGTTGGGTGTCCTTGCAAACGAGAATTTAATTTACGAAAAGTTGCCAATTCAGCCGCTGGAAAATACCCAGCACGTGCTAATACTGAATAAAATACGGGTGAAATGTGTCCGTTCGATAAGAAGAAAAGGTCTTCACCGATACCATTCATATCGAAAATTTTGTTACCAGATTCATCCGACTTGAGCGTCATTTGGTCAAAATAAAGTGCAACGAGCAAATCTGTACAGCCCAAAGAGCCACCAGGGTGTCCAGATTGGCAAGCGTGTACTTGTCGGACGATGTCTCGTCTCACTTGTGATGCAATTTCCTGTAATGCTGAAATTTCCATTAAATGATTAGTTATTAAGTTAATGCTAATATGAATTGATTTGGCGTCTGATACACGTTAAAGCGTTGATAAAATTTGTTCGGCATGATTTTTTGTATCGACTTTCGATATAATACGCTGAATAATGCCTTGCTCGTCTATCAAAAAGGTTGTACGGGCTGTTCCCATGTAGCTGCGTCCATACATTTGTTTTTCTACCCACACGTTATAAGCTTCTACGATTTGATGGTCTTCGTCGGCTAATAAGTCAAATTGTAAGCCAAATTTACTGATAAATTTCTGATGCGATTTTTCGCCATCAACGCTTACGCCAATGACTTTGTAGCCTGCTTGCTGAAGTGTAGGCAGGTTGTCGTTGAGATTACAGGCTTGGGCTGTGCAACCGGGCGTATTATCTTTGGGATAAAAATAAAGTGCAATCTTCTGCCCTTTAAAATCTGATAAGCGAACGATTGCGCCATGTTGGTTTTTTTGAGCAAAATCGGGCGCAATTGAACCTACTTCTAATGCCATAATGATATATAGTTATGTTCGATGCCGTGCTACAATACTTCTTGCTAAATTTTATTACAAATGTAAAAAAAGTCTTTCAATTAGCACAGTATAGAACAGTTTATTTCTTTCTTTTAGATTTTACGATTTTTTTGGGTGTTTTAACAACCTTGGGTTTGGTACTGCTACTATCTATTTTGGTGGTATAAACAAGTGCATTTCCTTGATTATCTGTAAGTTCTAATAATAATTCACCTATAAATTGCTGGTTGTCAGTACGCTTGACCGACCAAAGTAAAGCTCTCTTGTAATCGTAATCACATAAGATATATTCGTCATTGAGCATAACTTTAAACCTTTTGATACCCGATAGATTATCGGCAATTTTGAAGGCAAAATAGTCTTTACTTTTACTCACCAACACGGCTCTCGGCGGAATCGTATCTGTTAAGAGTTGATATTTTCCTAAAACATCGGTTTTAAAGCTAATTTTATTGCCTTGCCATTTACCACCTAAAAATTTTCGTTCTTGGGTGTAAACGGCAGTTTTGTCAGGAATGGCTACGCTCGAATCAACGGTATAGCTCAGTTGGGCTGGGGTGCGTAAAGGGATGAGGTTGTTTCCCAACTGAAATTGAAATCCTTGTGCGGCCGTTTGTACATACAAAGTATCGTACAACGTTTGGCTATCGAAGGTAGCTTGTAACTTGCCTATGTCGATAGTTGTGGGGTTTTGTGGTACAACTACTTTTTGAATCATCGTTTCGGCAAAAATCGAATCAACGCTAATTCTTTGTGGAATGCCTTTTCTTAAATCCCAAAGATAATACGCTTGGTTGTTTTTACTGTAGGCAATGGGCACAGAAAGAATGCTAGAGCCAACATATAAATTACAAAAAGAAGTAGCGGTTTTTAAGTTTTTTGCACTAATAATCAAGGTGTTGTCTTCTATGGTATGTTTGATTTGCGTTGGCGATTTATTGGGTTCAACACTTGCTGTAGGAGCTTGCGTTGGTTTTTGCACCATAAATTTTAAGGTACTAAGATTGCTGTACGCATCCCAAATCTTGATGGTTATTTCGTGTGCATTATCGTCTTGAATACTAATTTTCCCCTTCGATGCACTGGCATGATACACGGGTAAAAAGTCATTGCCATCGGCTATATAAAGCTTCTGTATGCGTTCGCCAGTTTGTTTGTATAAAGGATAATCAATATGAACATTGATGTCGTGCGAATACTCTTCGCTATAGCGTTCAAGGTGATAGAAATATACTTCTTTGCCATCTACAAGTAATTCAACACAACTCAGGCCGTTAGAATTGGCCGTTTCGTTCATCTTATCTACAGCGAGGAGGGCTATGCCCAACTGTCCTGATGCCGAAATAGTTCCTTCGCCAATGGTATAAGTACCGTCGGATTTGCGTGTCGGAGTAAAGCTTTTGCTTGTAAATTCGCCAGCAATGCGGGCTTCGAGGTCGAGTGGTTTTAAGATAATTTTTTGAAAAATAGGAGGGAGGTCGTCAACAATTTCCTTAAACCCAAAATACAAGGGGTTTAAAACATTATTGCGTATGTCTCTGATTTCAAAGTGCAAATGTGGCCCACCCGAGCCACCCGTATTGCCCGAATAGCCAATGATTTGCCCTTTGGTAATTTTAAATTGCTCAGGACTAGGCGTTAAGCTGATTTCAAATGTTTTATTCTTGAATCGTTCTTCTCGAACATACGCCGCAAAAGGCTCGGCAAATGTACGCAAATGCCCGTACACCGTAGTGTAGCCGTTGGGATGTTTGATAAAAATTACATTGCCATAGCCTCCTGTTTGTACCCTTATCTCAGCAATATAGCCATCGGCAGAAGCATACACCGGTAAACCTTCTCTGCCTTGGGTTTTGATGTCGATGCCTGCATGGAAATGGTTTGAGCGTAAATCTCCCATGCCACCTGCTAAGTAGTTGCGTTGCTGTGGATTAATTGGAAACAAAAAGTAATCTTTGGGATAGTCGAGCGTAGGTTTTTGGGCAAAACTGTGCCATCCATATCCTAGCATACTTAGGACGAAAAAGAGGATATTTTTTTGAAAAAAAGTATTCACGTATGATGGATAAGCCTCTAAGCGAAGCGTTGACTTTGTACTAACAAGTGCTTTCAAAACGAAAATATAAGGTTTATTAACTTCTCAGGTAAGTTTGATGCGATAGCGTTTCGACGTATCGAAGACATTTCAAAACGCTATCTTTTAGCGGGTAATTATTTTATTTCAAATTCAAGAAATTTTTCTTGTTCAATATAAGCCGAAAGTACATCTCCAATTTTTACTTCACCTACACCAGCAGGCGTGCCCGTAAAAATCAAGTCACCTGTTTTTAGTGTAAAATATTTTGACACTTCGGCGATGATTTCATCAAAATTCCAAAGCATCATCGACGTATTGCCTTGTTGTTTGGTTTCGCCATTGATGGCTAAATGAAAACTAAGGTTTTGTAAATCTTGAAACGTTGATTTAGGAACAAACCCAGAAATAGGAGCGGAGCCATTGAAAGCTTTGGCTTTTTCCCAAGGTAAACCTTTCGTTTTGAGTTTATTTTGTACATCTCTTGCCGTAAAATCAATGCCAATGCCGATTTCGTCGTAATATTTATGTGCAAATTTTGCCTCAATATTTTTACCCATCTTGTTGATTTTCAGTACTAATTCTACCTCATGGTGAATTTCTTGTGAAAATTCAGGATAATAAAATGGCTCATTTTCTCGTAATAAAGCCGTATCGGGCTTCATAAAAAGCACAGGTTCTGACGGACGTTCGTTTTGTAATTCGGCAATATGCTCGGCATAATTACGCCCAATACATAAAATTTTCATGCTTTTGCGTTTGTGATTTTAGTATAATAGGAAAGGTTTTTTCCTGAGAAAAAAGCTTAATTTTAGCTCTAAAAAGAATTTCTTTACAAAACTAAGGCTAATTCATAGAAATTGAGAAGCTTTTTGTAACTTTTGCGTGTATTATTCATAATTACCCTTAAATTTTATATAAAATGAAAAGACTTTTTCTCTACGGGGCACTTTTTTTGTCGGCAGCTTGGGCTTGTACGAGTGTACCCATTACGGGCAGAAATCAACTTTTATTGGTGTCTGATTCAGAAATGAATGCGATGGCCTTGACAAGCTACAAACAGTTTTTAGATACAAATAAAGTGATTTCGCCTACAACCTCGCAGGCGGCGATGGTCAAAAAAGTAGGCGACCGCATTGCCAAGGCTGCCCAAAAGTATTTTGAGCAAACGGGTCAGCCTAATTATTTGAGTGGCTACCAATGGCAAACAGAATTGGTACAAAGCAGCGAAGTGAACGCTTGGTGTATGCCTGGAGGCAAAATGGTCGTTTACACGGGTATTTTACCAATTACTTTAAACGAAACTGGTTTGGCGGTTGTGATGGGTCACGAAGTGTCGCACGCTATAGCCAAGCATGGTGCCGAGCGTATGAGCCAACAAATGGTAGCACAAGGACTTTTGCAGGCTGGGCAAATTGGTTTGCAAATTGCTATGCAAAACAAGCCACAAGCAACCCAAGGATTATGGAACTCTGTATTTGGTGTAGCGGCTCCGGCAGGTGCACAACTTACTTTGTTGGCCAATGGTCGTGGACAAGAATCAGAAGCTGACCATTTGGGATTGATTTTTATGGCAATGGCAGGCTATAACCCCGACGAAGCCGTTGCTTTCTGGGGACGTATGGCATCGTTGAGTAAAGGCAGCAAACCGCCAGTATTCCTTTCGACGCACCCTTCCGACGAGCAACGTATTGCTGATATTCAGAGCTTATTACCAGAAGCAAGAAAATATTATACCACCAGTGCCATTTCGACCTCAACGACTACCAACAAGAAATAAGGCATTAGAACCAACAAAAAAAGCTATCCCTCACAGGATAGCTTTTTTTATGCTAGGCATTTCAATTAGATTGTTCCAGCCAAAACTTTCTCTACTTTTTCAGCAGCTTCTTTCAACACTACCGCAGAGTAAACTTTAAGACCAGACTCATCAATGATTTTTGCACCTTCGGCAGCGTTTGTACCTTGCAAACGAACAATGATAGGAACAGGAATGTCACCGATAGCTTTGTAAGCTTCTACAACACCCGTAGCAACACGGTCGCAACGCACGATACCACCAAAAATATTAATCAAGATAGCCTTTACGTTCGGGTCTTTCAAGATAATACGGAAACCAGCTTCAACCGTTTTAGCGTTAGCACCTCCCCCTACGTCGAGGAAGTTGGCAGGCTCACCACCCGAAAGCTTGATGATGTCCATGGTTGCCATCGCCAAACCAGCACCATTTACCATACAACCCACGTTACCATCCAATTTCACGTAGTTAAGGTCGTTGGCAGAAGCTTCCACTTCCAATGGGTCTTCTTCGCTAGTGTCACGCAACGCAATAAAATCAGGATGACGGAACAGCGCGTTATCATCTAAATTTACTTTTGCATCAACAGCCAAGATTTTGTTGTCTGAAGTTTTCAACACAGGGTTGATTTCAAACATAGAAGAGTCGGTATTAACGTAAGCTTTGTAAAGGGCGTTGATAAATTTCACCATTTCTTTGAAAGCTTCGCCAGACAAACCAAGGGCAAAAGCTACCTTGCGGGCTTGGAATTGTTGAAGACCAACACGAGGGTCGATCCATTCTTTGATGATTTTTTCGGGCGAATGTTCTGCCACCTCTTCGATGTCCATACCACCTTCGGTAGAAGCCATGATTACGTTGCAGCCCTTGGCGCGGTCTAACAAAATAGAAAGGTAATATTCTTTAATTTCTGATGGACCAGGGTAATAAACATCCTCCGAAATCAAAACTTTGTGAACTTTTTTACCTTCAGGGCCAGTTTGGTGCGTTATCAACTGCATACCCAAGATTTGTTCAGATTTTTCACGAACTTCTTCTAGGTTTTTAGCCAATTTTACACCGCCTCCTTTACCACGGCCACCAGCGTGGATTTGGGCCTTTACTACATGCCACTGCGTGCCAGTTTTGGCTGTTAGTTCACGGGCAGCCTCAACTGCCAATGCTGGTGTATCAACAACGATGCCTTCTTGGATGCGTACACCGTAGCCTTTTAAAATGTCTTTAGCTTGATACTCGTGAATGTTCATTTGATATACAATTATTTTTAAATTATAATGTACAAAACAGAAAAAACGGATTCTTTCTTACTAAATAATTGCCCAAGCAAGTTTTTTCGATACGTTGAGAAAACTTGATTAAGAAATCGGTCGCTAAATTACTGACAAACTTCTAAAATAGGCGTTTTTATTTGCTAAATATTTATAGCCCGTCAATTATTCACAAGAAAGTACCGAGTATTGGCGTAGTTTATCACGACAAAAACGAGGAATAATGGAGTTGTCCAATAGGACAATTGAAGCATATTTGCCTTATTGGATTTTTATATTTGCAAAAGCCATGTTTTATTTTCAGAGAGACTTAAATGCGTCAATAAACCTTCATGTTTTTTGTGTTTGAAGAACAAAGAGGCATAATAATTATTGAAGTGTAAGGTGCATATTATAGCGGTTTATACTCAAATTTATTAAATTTTTATGATGAAACTGTTTATTTTTAGTACAAACGGTTCTATTATTGTAATAAATTACATTTTTGGTGTTCACTGAAATGTATATCATCTTTATTTTCAAACTAAAAATTACACTTCATGAAGAAGCTTTTACTCATGAGTTTCCTCCTTACAGTTGTGATTTTGTTTCAAGCAAAAGCACAAGAACGTAAAGTGACAGGAAAAGTTACATCTTCTGTAGATGGTTCAGGACTTCCCAGCGTGACAGTCCAGCTAGTAGGTGCAAACAAAGGTACACAAACCGATGCTAACGGTAACTACAGCATAACAGTACCCAGCAGTAAGTCGGTTTTGGTTTTCAGGTTTGTAGGGTTTGCTTCCAAAGAAGTGACCGTAGGTTCGCAAACGATGATTAACGTAGCGTTGAAAGAAGACGCAAAATCGCTTGAAGAGGTAGTGGTAGTGGGGTATGGGACACAAACGAAAGCCAACCTCACGGGTAATGTGGCTCAGATTAGTTCAAAGGCTATAGAAGGGCTACCCGTTATCTCAACCGAACAGGCAATACAAGGACGTGCTGCTGGTGTTTTCATTGAGTCGGGAAATGGAAAAGTTGGACAGGGAGTTAAAATTAGAATCAGAGGTTCTTCTTCCGTATCGGCTGGAAATAACCCCTTGTATGTGGTTGATGGAATACCTATAACATCAACAGATCAATCTTCTGTAGGAGGTCCTACCAATCCGATTGCGGACATCAACTTTAATGACATTGAGTCAATAGAGATTCTTAAAGATGCGTCAGCAGCAGCAATTTACGGTTCTCGTGCTTCAAACGGGGTGGTGCTACTCACGACTAAGAAGGGGAAATCGGGTAAAACAACTGTGAATATTGGTTATTTTACAGGTTCAAGCGAGGCCACTGGTCATAGAGAGTTTTTAAATACTGCTCAGTATGTTGAATTATTTACAGAAGCTCGTGTCAATAATGGATATTCTATTTCTGGTGGGCAGGCTCGTTTCGATAGATATGCTTTAGGCGAGCGAGAACGCTGGCAGAACCCCGATTCTCCGTTATACACAGATACGAATTGGGAAAAGCAAGTACTGAGAACGGGCAAAGTAAATCAATTTGACATTAATATTACGGGTGGTTCTGACAAAACGAAATTTTACGCATCGGGTTCTTACAGTAAACAAGACGGGATAATTGTTAAAAATAGTTTTGAACGCATATCTTCTCGTTTGAATGTGGAACATAAAGCATCAGAAAAAGTATCATTAGGTATTAATTTTAGCATGGCTCGAACATTCAATACTCGTTTATCTAACGACAATGCTTTTTCAACGCCCATGCAAATTATTGCTTTAGCCCCCCTTTCGCCAGTAATTGACCCACGTACAGGAGATTATACTGATAGCTATAATGGAGCAGTAGTTACGCAATATTACAATCCTTTGCTTTCTATTAAATACACCGATAACAATACAGAGGTTTATAGAAGTATTGGTAATGTATATGGTCAATGGAATATCTTACCTTCATTATCATTCCGTACAGAGTATGGATACGATATGTTGTTTCAAAACGAAGAGCAATATTATGGCAAAGAAACGGCACGAAATACAACAACGGCTGTAAATGGAGAAGCGTATAAAGCGAACGCTTTATTATTTAACTATTCGACCAATAACTTTTTCAGTTTCAATAAGAATATCAAGGAAAAACATGATTTGCAAGCTGTAGTTGGGATGTCTTATCAACAATCTAAAAGAAACTATTTAGATGCAACTGTGAGGAGTTTCCCAAGTAATTCATATAAACAATTATCTTCTGGTGCAACCAAAGCAGATGCTAGTTCGACAGAGAATTTCTATTCATTTTTATCTTATTTTGCTCGTGCAAATTATAAGTTTGATAACAAATATTTGCTTGGGTTTACGGGTAGAGTTGACGCATCTTCACGTTTTGGTACAAATAATCGCTATGGATTTTTCCCTTCTGCGTCTGTAGGCTGGATATTGTCAGAAGAAGATTTTATTAAGAATATCCGTCAAATAAGTCACTTGAAGTTAAGAGCAAGCTATGGTTTTACTGGTAATGCAGAAATTAATAATTACGGTGCTTATGGGTTGTATTCTGCTGCATTTGGATATGTCGGTGTACCAGGTCAAAGACCTACACAATTGGCAAACCCTGATTTAAGATGGGAAAAAACAGCTCAAACAGATATTGGTTTGGAGGTAGGATTTTTTAATAATCGAGTATCTGCTGAGATAGATTATTATACGAAAAAAACAACAGACCTGTTGTTAAATGTAAATGTGCCAGGAACAAGTGGTTTTGCAACATTGCTGAAAAACGTTGGTGAACTAGAAAATAAAGGTTGGGAGTTTGTGCTAAGAACAGATAATACATTTGGTGCTTTGAAGTGGAAGACATCAATCAATGCAGCGACAAACCAAAACAAGATTTTGAATCTGCAAGGTCAAGTAATTACAGGAGGATTCTTAAACCGTGCCATAGAAGGGGAGGCACTTGGGGTATTTGTTGGTCCAGAATATGCAGGTGTTGACCCTGCTAATGGAGATGCCTTATACTACAAAAATACTAAAAATACGGATGGTTCTGTAGATAGAAGTACTACTAATGATGTAAACGAAGCTACTTATGTTGTGATAGGAAATCCTAATCCCAAATGGATTGGTGGATTTACAAACGAATTGTCTTACAAAGGAATAGATTTTACCTTTACTTTCCAGGGTGTATATGGCAACGATGTTTATAATGGTGCTGGTAAGTTTATGTCAGCTAATGGCGATTTTTATGATAATCAAACTATCGACCAAATGAATCGTTGGAAAAAGCCAGGTGATATTACTAATGTGCCACAGGCAAGGTATTTGGGTGGTAATGGTACAGCAGAATCTTCTCGTTATTTGCAAGATGCTAGTTACACACGATTGAAGACCGTTACACTAGGTTATACTTTCCCGAGTTCAATTGTGAATAAGTTGAAATTAAGCAAATTAAGAGTGTATGCTACAGCCAACAATCTACTGACATTTACCAAATATACTGGTTGGGACCCAGAAGTAAACACTGATTATTTGACTGGAGTTGCGGCTGGTAATGATTTCTATTCAGCCCCTCAACCCAAAACTATTACTGTTGGATTGAATATTGGGTTCTAGTATGATAATAGAAAGATAGTAACTCTTTTAAATTGAAAGAACAATGAAACTAAAATATAAAGTAATTTATGCAATCGCTCTCGGCTTATTTTTATCTAGCTGTGCCGATAAATTAGACGTAAAACCAGTTACAAGTATCGACGCTTCTGCGGCCGTGCAAACTTCCGCAGATGTAGAGGCGATCTTAATTGGGGCTTATGACTCTATGGGAGATGCCGATGTACTCGGAGGTAATCCCCAACGTGATGCAGAACTCATTGGTGACAATGGTGATATTGAATGGCAGGGAACTTTTGTTGCTCCAGCACAAATTTTTAATAAAAATTTGCTGAGAGATAATGGACAGGCTTCTACTACTTGGCTAGATACTTACCGTACTATCAATGTTGCCAATATCGTGCTTGCAAACCTAGGGGTTGTTACTGCTACCAAGAAAAACCGTGTAGAAGGTGAAGCCAAGGCAATTAGAGCTTGGATGCTCTTTAATCTGGTTCGCTTTTATGCAAAAGCGTATGTTGATGGAACTCCGAGTACAAACTTGGGTGTGCCTATTATTACAGCTCCAACGCTAGAAATTACTTCTGCTAGTTTTGTCACTCGCAATACTGTGGAGCAAGTATATCAACAGGTTATTGCAGATTTGACCTCAGCAGAGTCTCTTTTACCAGCAAGTAATGGTTTTTATATTAGTAAAAATACAGTGGCTGCCCTACTTGCTCGTGTATATTTATCCCAAGGAAATTTCGATGCTGCTCG
>JACCDR010898494.1_pt1 | contig 12608 bp, 22 predicted proteins | sample 7446431 | NCBI WGS metagenome assembly JACCDR01 (sample SAMN15323443, study PRJNA562643) | freshwater metagenome | isolation source: river surface water | place: USA:Blue River Watershed | collected 2017-08-17
CCTTTCATAGATGGGACCGCGTGAAGCCCAACTGGTCCGACCAGCGCGGAACAATCATCGACTACGTCACCGTGCTGCGGGATAAGCGGGAAATTGTCATCTGTCTCGTGGTCGAATGGAACAACGGGCACAAGGAAACCTTGCACTGGAGCTCTCTTCGCCCTGAAATAGAAAAATCATGATCCCCTACACCCCCTACAGCCGCCAGCTGAATTGCTCCGAAGATGAGCTCGCCGAACGAGTAGAACGCCTGTTCGATCGCTCATTCAGGGTAGGCGACCGCGTGCGCAGCAAGCTAAGTCCACGCACAGGTACCGTCGTCGAGCTCGTCAAAGGCAGGCAATCGCTGCGCATACTCTGGGACGGTTACCACGTACCCAGCGGTTACTTCACACACCAGGTCGAACGCTTGTCCACGTTTAAAGGCGCCAGCCCAGAGCCCAGCCCAGAGCCCAGCACGTGGGCGCTCCTCCCTTTCAACCAAATCCAGGGCGCAAAATCCAATGAGTAACTACACCCCCGAAGAGATTCAAACCGCCGTCGAGAAGATCGTGCGGTCAACTGTGCGTAATCCCACCGGTATTCTCGGCGAAAGGAAGATTGAAACAGCCTTCAGCGATATCCAAGAGGCTGCCTCGGGTGTCTACATCTTGTACTTCAATGCCCCGTTCTACACCCTGTACTTGGGCGCCAAGCGTCTGCAGGACCAGGTCGAGCTCGAGGCCAAAACCATCGCCAGTCTCATCGAGGCCATCTACGACCTAAACCGCTTGGTTTCCCCTGTGAAAGACCTGACGCCCCTGGCTAATGCGCAGGCTGCATTGAATGAGCTCGAGCAGGCGGTGGTGAGCCGAGACAAGAGCTTCGAGGATATCGAGAAGGTGCCCGCGTTCAGGAGGTACGTTCAGAACCTGGAGGGCTTCTTGGAGGGCAACCGGAATAGCGTCGTGGGGAGTTCATCGGACCCGTCTGCGTCCAGCTCCTCCTCAGGCTCGTCTGGTTCGAGCTCCCTTTCCATCCAAGACACCCCCCGGGCGGCCCGTCTCAAGATTCCTGCACTCATCCGGGACCTGAAGGCCCAGCATGAGGAGACCATCAGGCGGGCGAAGCTCCTTGCACGAGGCATGGAAGACTTCTCGGGCTTGAAGTTGCCTCAAGTAACGGCTCAAGGGGTGATTTCCCGAGCTCGGAACGTTCTCGAGGCCATCTACGGCAGGCTCGTGGCATTGCCCGATGAACAGCGGACCGAGCTTCTCCGCGAAGTAGTGCTCGACCTGCTCACCCAAAAGCCCATCGTGAAGGCGTACGGGGCAGCCACGGGGCCAAGCGAGTACATCCGTACGACGGGCATGGCTGCTGCATGGAGTGATGCGACCCACCTGGCCAAGCCGGCGGCGCTTCAAGCCAACCTCTACGGGCCCTACCCAATCACGGAGGCCAACCAGATGGTGCGCTTCACCATGGACGGGGGCGCGCCCTTCGACTTCCCGCTGCCGCTCGGCTTCGTGGCTACGCTCAGTGGGGTCGCCACCGAGCCGTTCATCATCACGAACGACAACAACCAGTTCCAAGTCGACTTCGGCGCGGTGGACAGCTTCTCGACCTATGGCGTGGCCCTCACGGTGGGCAGTAGAACGTCCCAACAGATCGTGGACGAGGTCATGGGCCAGCTTGGGGGCAACGGGCTCGTGCTCGAGCGCTACTTCTTGCCCGTGAAGCTCGACTCGCTCATGACCATTACCCCCTTGGGCGGGTCCAACACCGTCTTCGGCATGCTCGCCGGGACCTTCACCGAGTTCGGGTTCAAGGTGGGAGATCAGATCGACGTCCTGGACGGGCCAAACGCCGGCACCACCTGGACCATCGACAACTTGGGCAGCACCGGAACCTCCCTCCTCGCCTCCGGCACGACCATAGCGGTCGCCTCCGGACCCGCCGGCGCCCGCGTGCGGGTAGGCCCCGCCGCAAGGGCCCTCCGCTGGCGGGACGAGGTCCCGGTAGCCAGCCTGGCGCTGCGCCGCCTTATCCGCCTCCCACAGGCCGGGGGAGAGGCAGACCTGGCTGCCGCCGTCCTGGGCTTCTTCCCGGGCGCACAGGCCCGCTCCCGGCCCGTGACGGCCAAAGACCTCGCCACCTACTTCCAGACCTCCACGAGCCGCCTCACCGCCTCCGTAGGCTTCGCCCCGCTCCACTACGCCGGCACCGCCCGGTCCGAGCCCTCCAACGCCGCCAAAGTGGTCCTGTCGGTCTTCCAAGGGGCGGGGACCATCACCGCGGGGACCACGGTCACCTTCACCGCCACCTCTGGCCTGGGCGAGGACGAGCTCTTCGACGAGATCGTGGCCGAGGGCGACAAGCTTGTGCTGAGGAGCTCGAGCAACCCAGCTGACGCTGGCAAGGAGGGCTCCATCACCGTCCTCGACCCCACCACGCTCACCGTGGCCTTCCCCACCCCAATCTCAGCCGGGGACGTGGTCGTTGAAGTAGGCCCCGATGTGACCTTCTCGTTCGGAGCCATCCTGAACATCACGAGCGGCCCGAACAAAGGGCGCTACATGGTCAGTGAAGACCAGGGCTTTGGCGGGGATGTCTCGTTTGAAGTGCGTGTCGAGACCCCGCTGCCCGTTCCCAAGAGTGGGACCGAGCCCCTGGAGTTCATCGTGGAGTTCGGGCTCGAGCGCATCGCCTTCGAGAGCCGTCAAGAGCAAGTGACGAGCGCCGTCACCGTGGACAATACCCCCAGCTCGTTCGGAGCTCAGTACTTCTTCCCCGGTTCCCAGCTACCTGCGAGCGCGCGTGGTACCACGCCGTACCTGCTGTTCGAAGATGACCTGCCACGCACAGTGGCGGTCGGGGACTTGGTGCTCTTGTTCGAGGGGGCCTACAGCGAAGCCAGCCGCGAGTTCTCCATCGTGGGGCTAGAAAGCGGACCGAGCGTTGTGGAGCTTGCCCCGCCTATCGAAAGCACGGCCTCCTTCTCGTTCGACTTCGATGTGCCCACGCCGTTTGGACGCATTCGCGTGGCGCAGGTGGCGAACTACGGGGATTTCGAAGCCCGCCTCGATGATTGGCTCAAGGACGCTTTCCAACAGCCTGCCTTCTTCGCCGAGCTCACCCGCTATGTAAGCCCCATTCTCGTGAACCAGAACCCTGGGTTGGCAGCGGTGAACGACGCCGCGATCTTGCTCAAGGAGCTCCTGTCCCAGCTGACGATCGAAGGCGCCAACATCTACGGCTCGCCGGGCGAAGAGGCCAACACGCTCGAGTACGCCCTCGCCAATTACGTAGCCCCACCCTGCGAGCCCGTAGACACGTTGCTCGGTACGTTGCGCCAGAAAGGGGCAGACAGGGCGATCGACCTCTTGGTGGAAGGGCAGTTCAGCGTGTTCTTCGGGTTGAACAGCGATGGAGTGAGCTACTCGGGCGAGCTCCTGCGCAGCCTGCGTGAGCTCGCGCGTGAGGACTTGCCGGTGAGGAAGTACGACAGGCCCGAGGCCTTCGGCGAGAAGCTAATCGGAGTCGTTTCAGGAGATAAGGACTATGAGTACGACGTCAGCGATGCCGATTCTCCGAATGTACCGGAGGCTCCAGCAGCGCCTGACGTCCCAACACCTGGAGAAAACTATTGAGCACAGAAGCTAAGAGCTCCCTGACGGTCCCACTCACCACCGTCACCGCCATAGAAGTTTTCGTACGGCTACGTTTGATGCGCACGTTGCTGAAGGAGACCACGGAGCTGCTGACGAAGGTCCCGGGCGCGGAAGTCGAGGTCAGGTCCCTCGGTGGCGTACAGGCAAGGCTAAAGCTCATCGCACACTCGCTCGAAGAAGTCGGGCAATTCAAGATCACGGAAGGATGAACAAGTGGCTGAAGCACACTGGAAACGGCCCTCTGAAGTATTGCCCGATGACTTGATGAGCAATACTTCATGGTCTAAAGACGAGTTCATCGTATGGCTGAAACGCACCATCATGCACGGCAGCTGGATACAGCGACCGGCATTCGTTGAGATGGCGGAACAGCACGCCACCGTTCTGAGGGAGCACAGCCCCGAGCTAGCTGCGCGGTTTGAAGCGTATATCAAAGCAGAGCGGGAGCTATGTGACTACGCTCAGGTGTTTCTGGGCCAACAGACGAAGAGGAAAGATGCTGACACGTGAACAGATTCTAGAAGCAGTAAAAGAAGGAAAGAAGGAGTCGGAGGCCATCGACAGTCGCGATTTCGGGCGTCTTGCAGGCTTCTTCCCATTGGAGAACCTCGAAGGTTTTGGGTTCAAGCTCAAGGAAGGCACCGTCTGGGAATACAAAGAGTTGACCGAAGAGAACGTGCTGGCCCAGCTCAAGGAGGATCTCGAGTTTGCGTTCGAGAAGGCGTTGCACAAGCGCGGGCTCTCTGCTGGGGCGATGTACAGCGTCGTCAAGCTGTGGATGTGGGTTCTCGAGGACAAAGAGCTCGAGGGCACGGAAGCCGACGACTACGCGCAGTATGGGCTGCCCTTCTTGAAGAAGGTGGCGATCAAGTACAGCCTACCGAACCCAATCGGTGAAGACATCGGCGACGAAGAGAAATATGCGACGTGACCAATGACTGACAAAACCTACTATGTGGTGCTGACTTGGGGTCCAGGGCAAGGCGAGGTCATCCTAACGGAGCAGACCCTACCGGCACAGGGGCGCGTGATCTTGTACCTGAACCCTTCCTACGCCATTGTCGGTCTGCTCACCAACGAGGAAGGTCCAACGGTCGTCTTTCAGGGGCGCACTCTGCCTCTTGTGTACAAGCATGGGCAGTGGCTCGCTGTGGCGTCTGAAAGCACGGCAAACGACGGGTACCTCTTTGGCGCACCTTTTGGTGGAGCAGCTCATTTAAGCCTGCGCCGTGAGAAGAAGCCGCTACCTTCGAGATGGGTGGCTGACCCAGCAGAGTCCGAGGCGCTAGAACTTCTCGAAGAGGCTAATCAGGCTAAGCCGGACACGCCAGACGGATACGTTTGCGAGTACAGCGGGTTCATCGAATGGGCGCCTACGCCTGAGGAGGCGATGTACAAGCTGATCATCGGGATGATGAAGCGGGTCATCGTCGACAAACGCCACGATGCCTGGATCGAGAAGGAGTTCCAACGGCTCGGCGGCGTTTTCCTGAACGCCCCTCCGCAGGCTACGCGTGGTTCAGCCGAGGAGCGGGCCATTGCGGAGAAGGACTTGCTTCTCAGTGAGGCCACTTCTCTCGAACGCATGCTCGAGCAGGTTTCTGGGGAAGAGTGCCCAATCGACCACGCGAGCCTTCTGGCCCGCTTGGCCGCCGTGAAAGACAGGCTCGCAAACCTTCCGGAGAAAGAAGAAGGCTGATGGCCCTCTCGTTGTTCTTGAAGAAGCTCGTCAACAGGTACTGGAACATCGCGGGCTATCTGGTTCAGCTACGCATCGAGCCACCCGCGTTTCGCGCAGCAGAGCGCAAGGTCTCTGAGTTGATCGACGACGAACGTGCTGAGGAAGCACTCGCCCTGATACAAAGCCTCCCGCCCGACTGGCAAAACGACCCGAACTTTATCAGTTTGGCGTTGTTCGCCCAGTTCGGGCGGGAGGATTGAGTGGTTCTAGGCTACAGCGAACAGGTGTTGACGGTGCGGGTCGGGCAGGCCGTCTTCGGGTTTGTACCTCGCGACAGTTTCCAGCCCAGCACAGTGCGGTCTAGTGCGCCGTAGTTGTCGCGAACCAGCAGCTTCGCATGCCGATTGGACGCGCCTCCCTCGAGACGCATCGGCGAGTTGCCCTTGGACAGGAAGCACTCCGGCGTCGCCGGTGGGTACATGAGCTCGATCCGATAGCAGTCTGTCCTATCGTCTTTGACCGCGATGTCGCGGCCGCCCATGTCATCCGATCCATCGTCGGGCGTGTTGTGATCCCAGGAGCAGAGCCAAGGGAAAGTCTGCCCAGCATCCGTGATGCATCGCCAGAGTCCAAAAGTTTCCTGCCCAACGGTTTCCGAGTCTACCGTCTCGCCGGTTTCCGCGGCACAGCCGATGACCAGAACAGTCAGGGTCAGAATCAGTAGCTTTTTCATGCGACGAGTGTATCCCCCGTGCATGTGGCAACGGAATCGCATGAAAAAGCTACCTCTTAAGGTTCAAAGAAATCCGCTACCTAGGAGGCCTGACACGTGGATGAAGCAAAAGTACGGGAACGCTGGGCTGCTGCATGCGCAAATTTCCCATGGGAGGACGCGGTCAGGATTTACAGGACCCGCGGCTGGAGGCTCGCCCCCAATCCTGCCGGCAGCAACAAGACCGTGCTCCCCGACATGAAACTTCTTCAAGAGGTAGCCACTCGTCTATTCGAGAGTTGTCTGCGCAGCATCCTGGAGGCCCCCAACAAGACCAAGGGGCGTGCTGCGTGGTCTTCGGGTAGGTTCATCGTCCGTGTCGTGGACGAGGAGCCCGCACTTACCTGTGAAGCGTTCGACACAAGAGACATTCGACGGAGATTCCTTCGCTATGAAAAGTAACTCGCCTGCCAGCAAGAAGAAGACCAAGAAGAAGACCAAGAAAAAGAACGAACAGCGCACCATCATGCTCACGCCATTCGGTGGGCGCATGAGTATGCTTCACTCGGTGGAGGCAGCACGTAAACGAGCTCACGCACTCGTCGGGGCCCATCCCAAGAAAGACCCTGACGGCTACGCAGTTTCCAGAAGAACGGGCGACTGTCTGTTCTTCTCGGGTACTTCCTTCGAAGAGCTGTTCCCGAGCGAAGCTTCAGAAGAAGTCCCTGCTGCGCCAGTACCGAAGGCCCCGGCAAATGTGCCCAAGCCCGCCATCACGATGCTGCAGGTTCTTGCGTATGAGGCCGATCAGTTACGCGGGCGTCTCGAGCGTCAAGCCAATCAGCTGTCCATCGACATACAGGACTACGTAGCCGCGCTGACGCGGAGCTCCAGCTTGCCGACAGATCCACCAAGCACCTATCCCCTGATGTATGTCCACCAAACGCATGCCGAGCTGCGACGAGTCCTCGACCTCTTAGAGACGTGCAATGGAAAGGTGGCACGCTGACGAATGACCGACGTCAGCGTGTGCAACAAGCCTCTGCAAGAGGTCACGTTCGACGGTAAGCATCCCGATGGGTACAGGCGCTGGTCTTCTGAGCGGTACCCGTTCTACTGGATCGTCGATTCCAAGGACCCTCGACATGCTGGAAAGCTTGAAGAAGTGCAAAGAAGGGTAAAACGACGAGGCTGGGAAGCTGGCGAGGCCCTCCGCTTCATCACCAAGCTCTCCGTCTTCCTCGCCCCGCACAAGATAGGCGTCGGCCTGACCGGTTCTGTGCTGACCCAAGGCAGGTCTAGCCACGACCTGGACATCATCCTATTCCCGCACGACGCCTCACAGTACGACCGGTCCTGCGAGGTGGCTTTACTGAAGGAATTCGGCATGAAGCTCCTCGTGAAAGAGGCCACTGTCAAGGCGGTCTGGCGGAAGAAGGGGAGCTCGGATACCAAGCACGTGGAAGTCTGGCTCTACCGAGGCTGTCGTGTTGATGTATTTTCCATGAAGTGAGGCCTGCATGACGTGGCCTTCGCTCTACCAAAGGACTTTCGCAAAGCAGGTGAACAATGTGGGACTACATCAAGATGCTCTTCAAGAAATGGAGCTGCCAACATTCTTGGGAGCGATTGGTCACGACCTACGAACGCCGACAGTATTCCGAAACCACGTGCGTCGTGTGCACCTGCTCTCACTGCGGGAAGCTAAGGCGCTTGAACTTGGAAGGCAAGGAAGTGGAGACCCGCTTCACGGGACCCTCATTTGGTTCCAAGCCGGTGGAGAAGTGGAAGAACTGAGCCCGCATGGCATCTCCGACTAAAATGCCCGCGGACGTTCGGGCAAAAGTGCTTCGGCTACGAACGCTAGCCAAGTCAGGGCAGCAGCAGCAGCAGCAGCAGCAGCAGCAGCAGCAGCCTTCTTCAGAGGAGCTGCGCTTTCTGACGAGGTGCCTGCGCAAGTGGCCCGAGGAGTACAAGCAGATTGGGGAAGCAGCGCACGACGCCGTTCGCCCCGATCGAGGATTTAGGTGATGGAACACCCGAAAGACGAATGCGTGACCGTACTTGGGAAGCCCTTGAGGGAGGTAATCCATGGGGACAAGCATCCCGAAGGCTATCGACGTTGGGATGCTCGTAGGTTTCCGTTCTACTGCATCATCGATTCGCGCGACGAAACCCCTGGTCAATTCCATTGGACGTTATACCCGCCGGAGATTGGGCGAATCGACGGCGTGGCCACCAGCCGTTGGGAAGCTGCCTTCGCCATTGATGCAGCGGTCGATGCGCTGATAGAGGACTTTCTGCCGCTCATCGAGCGGGTACAAGCTAAGCTTGCGCTTTTGAAACCCCCGAATGGAGGCCTTAACGAATGAGCCACTCCATCGACGAGTACTACGCTGCGTACCGCGAGACGATGCGGGTAGCGGCCAAGCCCCACTACTGCAGCGCTTGTACCGAGGGCATCCCCAAGGGACAACGTTACTACGACATCACCATTGTCAGCGACAACACCGCGCATAGCTTGAAACGCTGCGAACGTTGTCAACAGATACACAAACATCTGCGCAAACTCGGGGACGGGGAGATGTGGCCCGATGAGAGACTCAACTGCGGCGAGGAGTACAAGGAGCATTGGGGCAAGGAACCTCCCCCAGAGATCGCCGCCCTGGCCTTCGCCCTACCAAAGGACTTTCAATGAGTACTGAGCCCGTTCTGTCACCCAAACAGGCGGAAGTGGAGCGCGCGATCCGTGCCTGGGTCGCCGAGCTCCCCTCCATGGATCCTGGAGACAAAAACACCAGCCAGAGCCTGCTGGGCCTGCTGGCCCGCCTCGGGTTACCCGAGCCCGCTCCGCCCAAGTACATCCGCGCATCTGACATCCTGCCGATGATGGAGAAGCTGAGGGACTGGCCAAGCATGGCGGCCTGCTCTGGCTACAAGCTCCATCGGTACGCCAATGAGCTGAAGAAGCTCTACGAGACCGCGGAAGCTGCCGTCACGCAACGCCCGCGCGTCCCGGGCTATGACCCTGGCGATGATGAGGACCGCTTCTTCCCTGGTGACGAGGCCTTCCAGCTCGTTCGCCACGTAGAGCGATGCTTACGCAACGACTCCTTTGACCGAGTCGTGCAAGAGATTCGAGGTTGGCTGGCCTTGGTGGACCGCAGAAAAGAACCTGCTGATGCAAACCGGTATAAGAACATTATGGACAAGGTTGCGCGAGTGCTTCATCCGCATTGGGCGGTGGATCAACGCGGATCCTATAACCCCGAAGAGCTTCCCTCCCGTGTCGAAACCCTCCGAGAAGAACTGCAACGAACCAAGCAACGTCTCGCCCGCTACGAAACCAATGCCGACCAAAATGATTGATTCAAGTAACGTCGCAGTGGGCGTAGACCTCGTTTGGGACGAGAAAGGCGGCGCAATCAGGGTTACGGTAAGCACCGATCTGCGCGCGTTTATGTTGACCCTTGGAACGAGGCAAGCCCGTTTGCTCGCCAAGCAGGTCCTCATGTGCTGCGAGGAGCTGGAAAGCCCCGCCCAGCCGCAAGACTCAGTTCCAGGCAGTGCTGTCCAGAAATTGCTCAAGGAGGTGCAAGAAATCACGCGCGACGAGCTCGCGAACGCGGACGACTTCTTCAAGTTCCTGAATGCCCACGAGAAGAAGCTCACGCAGTTGCTCGAGCAGTTACGCCTGAAGCCGCCGGCGAAGGGGCCTCCACATGAATGAGCTTCTGTTCTGCTACATCGCCACCCCGGCCATGCTGTTCTGGATCAGCGTCTTTCGCTTTGGGTGGCCGAAGATCTACAGCTACTCCGAGCTCTGCTCCATCGTGGGCTCCCTCGTGCTGTGGCCCGTCACTCTCACCCGGGAAATTCATGCATGGAACCAGCAACGTCGCTGGGAACGTGCTTCACGCGAAATGGACGACGATGCCTGATTTCAACGCAAAGGCGCGCGCAGAGCACTGCGTGGCCGACCTGGACGGCGAGCTCAACACGCGCACGAACGACGATGACGAGGACTGCGTCAACGTGACCGTGTTCGACACGATCGAACGATACATCCAAAATGCCTACACCGCTGGCAGTGCTTCGCGGAATGAAGATGCCGCATATTTCGCCAAGCAGCTCGAGGCGGTACAGATGGCGCTCTGCGATAGCCATGTCGAAGGTGGCGGATACGACGCGACTCGACTCGCCCCAGCGGTGCGGCATCTCCGCGCCCAGCTCGCCGAGAAAGAGGCGGAGTGCGAGAGGTTGCGGGCTCGTCTCAAGGGTGGTTGCCGAAAGTACAGCGGCGGGTTTTGCACATGTTCGCTATGCTGGGAAGAACGCGCTACGGAGATGAAAGGAGAAGGCGATGGCTGAGCTATACATCCCCAAACGGGGCGAGCTAGTGAGGATCGTCGAGGTCGCTGACTTTGACCATGACCCAGAGCATAAGGTCGGTGACGAAGTGGATGTATGGTGTGCACGAGTCTCGGAACAGTTCCCGGATTGGATTGTTCTCGATGCGGGGACATTCTGCAGAGTCGAGCCAATCGAGCGAGGCCCCAATGCCGACTGACGCGGAGTTGAGGACGATTGTGAGGCTCGATGTCGAAGTACCGACCCTGCGTGACTGTGCGGACGAACTCGGGGCGCAAGCACCAGGTAGCGCAGCGAAGCGGGCCGCCTTGGCGGAGTTTTTACGCGGGTTAGCCCATGACCTCGAATCCCTCCTCCGCCCGCAAGAGCCGGAGCGAACGCAACTCGCGTGCACTTGCTACGATGACGGCGTAATGCCTGTGTTAGGCGACGGTTGTCCCGCGCACGACCACCGTGTCAACCGGCGCAATACAGAGCCGGAGCAGGCGGCAACGGAGAAGCTCGACGGACTGCTAGCCCGCGTGCGCGCTCTCGGGTGGGCCGTCGCCGTCCATAACGACTACCGGCTGAACGGCGTTTCACACACCTTCTGGCTCTTCACCAAAGGAGAGAGCGCGCTGAAAGGCGAAGGCCTGACGGACGCAGACGCTGTGTCTGCGGTCCTCGACGCAGCCGAAAGGAGCCGGACGTGACGTGTCCCAATTGCGGGCGTCTCGACGCAAAAGCGGGCGCCACATGGGGATGCCGCACATGTCTTGCGTATCTACTCGCCGGCCTTCGCTGGTGGGATTTCCCCAAAGAAGTGAAGAACGGGCATGACTCGGCTGTACACTGCTCAGCGCAAGTGTCGTCAGTGCCCGAAAGAAGAAAGGAAATGCACATGAAGAAATCACAGACAGCTGATCAGACAAAAGACCAAGACCTGAGCCCGACCGACCCAAAGGCGGTCGCGCTGCTGAAAATACTGGCCGCCTTAGAGTCAATTGCTCCTCCAATCGTGGATGAGCAACATGACGGAGACACCATCCTCGCTGTGCTCAAGTCCGCGGCTGCCTACTACGGCAGGCATTTGTAGTCGCTCCCGCGTGGGAAAAGTAAAACTAGGATGAGACGAATACACGAAGGGCTCGGGATCCTATTGAGCTATGCGACCGAAGAAACGGATGCGACATGCAGCGCCGAGCACGACGAGCTGCACGCCTGGGGTCCTAAGCCTGATACGCTATCCGCAGAGCACCGCGCGCGACTCGATGAACTTGGGTGGCGCTGGAACGAGGATTACGCCTGCTGGAGTCACTTCACATGACTGAAGATAGAGAGAAAGCGCTTGAGCGGTGTGCTGATGTTGTGTTCGCTAAACGCCTTGATCACTCCAGTACATCACATGAGGGTGCCCGTGCTGTACTTGAAGCCGCCGGCTTTTTTGAATTACAAGAGCGCTGCGGCGCGGCGGAACTTCTGGCCCAAGAAGAAAGGGCGCGTGCCTTAAAGGTCGAAGGGGAGCTGAGTGCATTACGTTATGCTCTCGCAGCAATCGCAAAGAATATCGGAATCGATGACGTTGTGTATACAGAGCTGCCCGCAATCATCGAGCGGATACGGAACAAGGCAGAACTCACGAGCCGTGCCGAGAAAGTGGTGCGGGAACTACGCCCCGACGAGCCGATTGGCTCGGGCACATACGTGCCCGAGCAACAGAAGCCCTTGAACGAACCGCCTGAGGAGACCGAAGCGCGGAATGCTTTCGTTGCCGCAGCCAAGCGCCCGGCGGAGAGCTCCAAGGCGTTCCGGGACAGGACGAATGCACGCGATGAAAAGTGCGACGACGTGGTGGAGCGATGTGCGAGGGCTATGCGCGCAGCCAGGTTCCCGGATGTGCCGGTTCCGTGGGAAGGGATGGTGGCTGCCGATCGGGAGCACTACCGCGATTGCGCCAAGGCCGTCCTTGATGCCGCCGGGTACGAGCGGTTACGGGAGGACAGCGACGACCTGAAGGCCACGTGGATGGCGCTAGGGTACCCCGAGGACCCGTATCTGGCAGATGGCGTGGCGCCCATCGCAGCAAAGATGCGGAAGCGCGCCGAGCAGGCCGAGACCGCGCTGACGGCAGCGAGGCACCATAGCCGCATGCTCACGCAAGACATCGAGGGGTGGAAGCGACAGGCGGAGATACTGCGCGGGAAGGTGAGCGAAG
>JACCDR012491680.1_pt1 | contig 12608 bp, 11 predicted proteins | sample 7446431 | NCBI WGS metagenome assembly JACCDR01 (sample SAMN15323443, study PRJNA562643) | freshwater metagenome | isolation source: river surface water | place: USA:Blue River Watershed | collected 2017-08-17
AAGATTAATGATAAGGGGAAACTTGAAAAAGGAAAAGAAAAAACACTAAAAGTTAACAACAATACCAATAATGTGATATCAGCCATGATACCTACCCGTGATGGGGTGCTGTTGGGCGGACGAACCTTTGATAAAAAGGACAACAAATTTAAGTTTGGTATTGTTAACATAAATACAGACCAGCTAGGAGATACGATTTGGACAAAAACATTTGGAGATAATACAAAAGACGCAATACTCCTTTCTATGGCATCTATAGACGATAAGAATAAGGTACTATTAGGGGGCTATACGATAGATGCACAAAACCAGACCAGTTACTGGACTCAAATTACTCCTCTTTGCAAAGCTGCTGAAAATATTTTTGAAGCAGTCGGCTGTCCTGGAGACACAGTAAAATGGTATCGAGATGGTATCACAAGTAACAATACAAAAAATTTACGAGTAGATTTCCAAGGTAAAAACAAAGGCGATACACTAATTTTTAAGGTTGCTTGTGAATATCAGGGATGTGAAAAGCAAAATGAAAATCCCGTAACAGTTCAAAATATCTCCCCCATAATTGTCAAGCCCACCGCCATCACGGCGGCAACTGATACCACCAAGGGGCAAACGGCTGTTAGCACAAGAATCGATGTAAACCTTAGTTTGTTACAGGAATCCACTTATCTGGTGTTTCCAAACCCTGCCAATGAGGTGCTGCGTGTCATGACTACTTTGCAAGGCCCAACCCACTTTATCCTATTCGATGTGCTGGGGAATAAGGTATTGGAAGAAACCTTTGAGAGCCAATTGCAAATACCGATCAAACACCTCGATAAAGGTAACTATTTTTACCAAATCACCAACCAAGAAAAGGCTTCGACGGGCAGGGTGCAGATTCTCCATTAGGGTTGTCGTTGCTCGTTTGAATAAATACAAAACCCCGAAAAATTGCCAATAGGGTAGTTTTTCGGGGTTTTTTGTATGCGTTATTTTGCCAAAAATGAATCTTCCGAACCTTCTGGAGGATTAATGGCGTGGTCGATACTGGCGTTGATTTCAAAGCCTAAAATTAACACCAACGCTATCAAATAAAGCCAGACCATCAACGCAATAAAAGTACCAATAGTGCCGTACAAACGGTTGTAGGATGCAAAGTTGGATAGATAAAAAGAAAAGCCATTGGTAATCACAATCGTCAAAATAGAAGCCGTAATAGAACCTACATTGACAAATTTCCATTTTTTATGAATAGTTGGTCCCCAATAATAGACAATAGAAATTACTACGAAAAACAAAGAAAAAATCACGAGATAGGTGAGCGTTTGGAGTAGATAAAACGTAAGGTTAGGGTTGAGCATACCGCCTTCAAACAACATATCCACAATCAAACGACCAACAATGAGTACGACAATAGATACAATCAAGACCAACGTAAGCAAAAAGTTCATCATCACCGCAATCAAGCGTGCTTGGATAAATCCCCGTTTTTCTTTGGCAGTATAGGTCAAATTAAAAGCCCGCATCAAGGCCATTGTGCCACTGGTAGAAGCATACAACGCAAAAAAGAAACCTAACGATAGCACTCCTCCACGGGGTTTACTCACAATTTCTTTGATGGTACTTTGGGCTTCGGCATAAATCCCCTGGGGCATTACTTGTGCCAGCAGGTTCATGATGCGCTCGTCGAGGTTATCGACAGGAATATAAGGAATCAAAGAAAACAAAAAAATGAGGGTAGGAAACACCGCCAGCGTAAAATTATAAGCCACGGCAGCCGCACGCACATCTATGTCGAATTGAAGTAGTTTGTTCATCAAAATCTTCAAGACCTGATAGATGGTAGCTGTTGTATTTTGCAAATGGGTTGTTTGCAAAAAATACAAGGTGTATTTATAAAGGGTTGTATTTTTGAGTTTACGAATCATCAATTTAGAGAAAAGGTTAGGGAAGTTGAACCAGTAGTAAAAGCTTATAGATTCGTTCGTGAAGTCTTTCGTCAGTACTTGACTGGCGGTATTATACCGAAACAATAAGAAAATTATTACTTAGATTACTACTTAAACGAATCGTTGAGCCTATTTTATAACGAAGCTTTTCCCCAAAGATAAACAAGGAACGGCCGTTTTACCAATAAACTTTCACCTAAATTGCGTAGTTTAGCCAATAAAATAGGCTTGTAGCTGTGACAAAAGAGCTGCTGGGGCTTTGGTGAGGCGGTTGTTGTGTCGGTTCACAAACACCAAGGTTGTTTCGCCTGTATGAATTAATGTACCCTGCTGGTTTAAAATCTCATAAATAAACACGGCTCTTGTAGATGGCAGGGTGTGCAAACTCGTGCGAATGGTAAGTTCTTCGTCGTAGAGTGCTGGGGCAATGTACTTCGATTTGTTCTCATACACGGGCATCATTACGCCCGACTCTTCCATTTCTTTATAACTGTAGCCAACAGAACGAAGTGCTTCCACTCGTCCAATTTCATACAAACGAGCATAGTTACCATAATACATATAGCCCATCTGGTCGGTGTCGGCGTATCTTACTCGGTAGGTAAATTCGTGCTGATACATGGGGGAGAATGGTGAGTGAGTGAGTTGTGAGTGAGTAAATATTGTCATTACACATAAATAAACTATTCATTATCAGATACTTGATGTATTTATATCAATAATCACTAATTCACAACTCACTCAATTATTTATGTATATTTAATTTATTTAAAGCTTCTTGGTAAATACGAGCATTGCTGAGATGTGTGTCGTAGTCTTCTGCAAAATTATGATAGCCTGAAAAATCTTCTTTGGCACAAAAATACATATACTTGTGATGCTCATAATTCAAAACGGCATCAATCGACTTTAAATCTGGCAAGTTGATAGGGCCTGGAGGCAAACCAATGACTTTATAGGTATTATAGGGCGAATTGATTTTGGTAAGCGTACTCGTAACTCTTTTGATGGTAAAATCTTGGTGAGCAAATACCACCGTTGGGTCGGCTTGCAAAGGCATTTGGGCATTGAGGCGGTTCATATAAACCCCTGCTACCCGTGGTTTTTCGTCGGCTTTTTTGGTTTCGCCTTCTACTATCGAAGCCATAATTTGCACTTTGATGGGGTCTAATCCTATGGCTTCGGCTTTTTGTTTGCGTTCTTCTGTCCAGAATTTTTTGTACCACATATTCATTTTATCGAAAAACTCCTCTGGCGTGACTGTCCAATAAATTTCGTAAGTATTGGGCAAAAACATACACATGATAGTTTCTGTGGTGAAGCCATATTTACTAGCCACAGCAGGGTCGTTGAGCATTTTTGCTAAGGTTGTAGAGTCGAATGAAAAACGGTTGCCAATTTTATGAACTAAATCTTTTTTCAAACGAATGTTGTTGAATGTCAGTTTGATAGCGTCTTGCTTGCCACTTTTTAACTTTTTAATTAATTCGTAATTACCCATTTCTGCCGTAATAACATAACGTCCTTCTTTAACGTTTTCACGGTATTTGAGCAATTTCGATAAGAATTTAAACGACTGCTCGTCCACTACCACTTTATGTGCTTGTAGCGAATCCCAAACCGTTTGGAAGGTAGCTCCTTTCGGAATCAACAAGGCAAAGCCTTTTTTCTCATCCACTTTATAATTAGGTGTTTTGAAAATTTGCCATACGTAAAAAGAAAACATAGAGGCAAATAGGGCTACTACCAGTACCAAATAGCGTAGCAGGGTGTTATTTTTTTGCATGATTGTAGGGAAAATGCGTGTCTGAAATGCTTAAATAAATGCAATAGAAAAGCGTGTTGCCAAGGCTTTCAAATCGTTTACAACAGGCTCTAGCAGGTCGATGCCATTGGCTTTGCGTTCGGCTTCTAGCTGACGCTCAGGGTCGCCCGGAATCAGCACTTGTTTGCCTTCGATGGCAGGTGCGGCTTTAAATCGGTTAATCCATTTGTCCATATCGGCCTTAAAATCATCGGCAGGACGGAAGCCATCAATACGCATTGCCCCCAAGAAATGCCCTGTACCTTTGCCCACTTGCTCGCCAGCCGCCATAAAGCCAGCCGTGGCAAAAGGAGGTACCCAAGGCCCAAAATTCGCTCCTGACAATACCCCCGAAAAAATATCGACAATAGCCCCCAAGCCATAGCCTTTGTGCGAGCCATGTTCTCGGTCGCCTCCCAAGGGCAATAACGCTCCTCCGTTTTTTACGGCATTGGCATCGTCGGTAGGGTTGCCTTCTTTGTCTTGTACCCAACCCAACGGTGCAGGTGAGCCTTTGCGTTGCAGAATTTCCATTTTACCATAAGCCACGGCTGTTGTGGCAAAATCGGCAACAAAAGGAGGATTTTGTGCCGCAGGCACAGCCACAGCAATGGGGTTTGTGCCTAAGAGTTTTTCTTTAGAAAAAGTTGGCGTTACCAAAGGTGCTGCGTTGGTCATCGCCCAGCCAATCATGTCGTTGTGGAGGGCCAACATGGCATGGTATCCAGCAATCCCAAAATGATTCGAGTTTTGTACCGAAATCCAGCCAGAACCTACATTGTTGGCTTTTTCCATCGCTATTTTCATCGCTTTGGGAGCAACCACCAAGCCTAGTCCTTTATCTCCATCAATCACGGCCGTGGAGGGCGTTTCATGAACAACCTTGATTTGCGGATTGGGGTTCAAACGACCGTGGTCGTAGAGGCGTACATAGCCACTCAAACGAGCAATACCGTGAGAGTCAACGCCTCTTAAATCGGCAGAAATCAATACTTCGGAAGCCAACTGGGCATCTTCGGCAGGACAGCCTATGGCAAGAAAAACTTGTTTGATGAATTCTTGCAGTTGTGTATATTGAAAAATCATTCTGAAAAAATTATTACATGATTGGCTTGTAAACTAATGCTAACGCTTGTTATTTTACAGCCTTTACGTATGCTCAATGTTTTGTACCTTTACAAAGGTGACTAAAAACTACCAATCTCAAATAATTGGGCAAAATTACAAAGAAATATTTGATGAAAGTGCCTAAACTTTCAAAATAACAATCCTTACAAACATGACCAATCTTACACAAATGTTAGGAATGCTTGGAATGCTCCTGTGCTGGGGCTATTCTTCTATAGGGTATTATCCTGCCTCCAAGCCAGGTTTGATAGATACACTAGCTGTTGACATCACGACCAATACCAAGCTCAAAATCCAACGAAAAGTAACCCAACGGGAACAACACATCCAAGGAAACGCTGTGACAGAGCAACGTTCTATAACGATAAAAGTGCAAAATATTTTATCGAAAAAAGTTATGGTTCGAGTCGAAGAATTGCTACCCGATGTACATCAACCTAGTGTTGAGTTGGAGTTGCTACAACATTCCAACGCTACTTTCGACATAGAGCATAATCGCTTGGTTTGGAGCTTGAACCTAAAACCGAGACAAATCATCAACCTTGCTGTAAAATACAAAGTGGTCTATCAAAAAGGTACGCCTAAAATGTATTTATAATGCTGGTCGATGCTTTTGACTAAACTCATAAGGCATTGCTTGCTCAACAAAAACAGATAAAAAAAAGCCATTTTTATAACAATCGTTTTATACAAATAGTAGTAACGTTGTTGAAGACGATATGAAATAGGTTCTGTAGTAAGCTACGGAGTCTCATTTTGGTGTGTTAGTGATGCAATATTGGCGAGCATTGGTAATGCTCGCCAAATTTTTTAGCCTTAAATGCTTCTTTCAGTCCTTCCCATACGAATAGTTTTACACAAATACAGTAGTGATTTTCATAATTAGAAATAACTTTGTATTCTCAAATTGTTTAGCCGTTTTTTATCAAAAGATAGCTAAACCCAAAAGTTTTGTGTAATAGCCGAATTATTGCACAAAAGCTGGTATTATTTTCGGAAGTAACCGCTTTTTCGTATTGCTAAAATGAAACATTTTTTATCGGTTAAAGATGCTGTTGATGTGCAGGCTCTTGTGAAAGAGGCCTTGTTGTATAAAAAAACGCCTTATGCTGACAAGCATATCGGTAAAAACCGAACAATGGGCTTGTTGTTCTTCAATTCGAGTTTACGAACCCGCTTGAGTACACAAAGGGCTGCTCAAAATTTAGGTCTTGAACTGATAGTGATGAATGTAAGCCAAGATGGCTGGGGCTTAGAATTTGCCGAAGGGGCTATCATGAATGGCAACAAAGCCGAGCATATCAAAGAAGCAGCTCCTGTCATCGGGCAGTACTGCGACATTGTGGGTATTCGGAGCTTTCCATCGCTTACCGACCGTGAAGACGATTACAACGAAACCGTTATCAACCAGTTTGTGAAATATACAGGTCGCCCCATCGTGAGCTTAGAATCGGCAACACGCCACCCTTTGCAATCGCTGGCCGATTTGATTACCATAGAAGAACTCAAAACCAAACCTCGCCCCAAAGTTGTCTTAACTTGGGCACCACACGTAAAAGCTCTTCCGCAGGCTGTACCCAACTCCTTTGCCGAATGGATGAATGCCGCCGACGTTGATTTTGTGATTACGCACCCCAAGGGCTACGAGCTTGCTCCCGAATTTGTAGGCGATGCCAAAGTGACCTACAACCAAGAGGAGGCTTTTGCCGGAGCCGATTTTATCTATGCCAAAAACTGGTCGTCGTACCAAGAATATGGCAAAATCTTAAATCAAGACCCTGCTTGGATGGTGACAATGGATAAAATGAAGCTGACCAACAATGCCAAATTTATGCACTGCTTGCCTGTGCGTCGTAATGTGGTGGTAGAAGATGCCGTACTCGATTCGCCGCATTCGGTGGTAGTACAACAAGCGGGCAACCGCATTTGGGCGGCTCAGGTAGTGATAAAGCAATTGTTGCTCAAAATCATTCGGGAAGAAAGCCCTTATTTATTCTAATTGCATAGCTATAGCATACTAGCCTCTCGTTGCTATGCTATGGCTATATTCGTAATAAAGTAATCTTGTAAAACTTAGAATGCAAATGCTTGAAAAATAATGTTTTAGATTTATCATTCAGCATTCATACTTATATCGTATCCAATGAAACTAACCGTTGTTAAAATTGGGGGCAATGTGATTGATAATCCAACTTTGTGCAGCCAATTTTTAGCAGATTTTGCTCAAATACCTCAACCTAAAATATTGATACATGGCGGAGGAAAAATTGCTACGCAAATGGCCGAAAAGTTAGGCATCGAAACCGTGATGGTAGAAGGCCGCCGTATTACCGACAAAGCCATGCTCGATGTGGTGACAATGGTGTATGGGGGCTTGGTCAACAAATCGCTGGTAGCCCAATTGCAAGCATTACAAACCAACGCAATCGGACTCACCGGTGCCGATGGCGGTGTGATTCGTTCTAAAAAAAGACCTGTCAAAGAAATTGATTATGGCTTTGTAGGCGATATCGAAAAGGTAGATGCCCCACAAATTGCTGGAATGCTGGCACAGGGCTTAACGCCTGTTTTTGCTCCGTTGACTTTCGACCTCGAAGGTAATATGCTCAATACCAATGCCGATACGCAGGCACAATCGGTGGCAACGGCTTTGGCAACTGATTTTACCGTAAACTTGGTGTATTGTTTCGAGAAAAAGGGCGTTTTGGCTAATCCAGACGATGACGATTCGGTCATAGCCGAGCTAAAACCTGATTTATATGCCAGCTACAAAGCTTCAGGGGCAATCAACAAAGGAATGATTCCAAAACTAGATAATGCCTTTAAAGCCCTGCAAGAAGGCGTAGCCCAAGTGACCATCTGTCATGCCAAAGAAGTATTGGCTGCCGTGAAAGATGGCACGGCTGGTACTACATTGCTTTTGTAATGCTTATGAATGCTATGAAAACACAAGGTTTTATATTTGGCATTGCCCTAGGCGATGCAATGGGGGTTCCCGTCGAGTTTATGAGTCGTAAGCATCTAAAGACTAGCCCTGTAGTTGATATGCGTGCCTTCGGAACGCACCACCAACCACAAGGCACTTGGTCTGACGACACCTCTTTGGCCTTTTGTTTAGTAGAAGAATTGATAGAAGGCTTTGATTTACTAAGGTTAGGCAACCGTTTTTGTCGCTGGTACAACGATGCTTATTGGAGTACCCACGGCTATATTTTTGACGTTGGTGTTTCTACACGCAATGCTATCGACCGCCTACAAAAAGGCGTTTCGCCCCTACATTCGGGCGAAAGCGATGAGTATTCTAATGGCAATGGCTCATTGATGCGTATTTTGCCTTTGGCTTATTACGTAAAAAACAGGTCGATTGCCGATAGGTTTGCCTTGGTCAAACAAGTATCGGGTATTACACATGCCCACATTCGCTCGGTGATTGGGTGCTTTTTTGCGATAGAATATTTGATTGCTTTGATGAAAGGCAAAGAAAAATACGAAGCCTATCTTGATACGCAAAATATGGTGCGTGACTACCTCGCTAGTTTGCAAGTAAAAACCAGTGAATTGGAGTTGTACAACCGTATTCTTTTCGACGATATTACGCATACGCCCGAAGAAGAAATCTTTTCGTCGGGTTATATTGTCCATACCTTAGAAGCGTGCCTTTGGTCTTTTCTTACCACAACGTCTTTTGCCGATGCTGTATTGAAAGGCATCAATCTAGGCGACGATACCGATACCATTGGCAGTGTAACAGCCGCTTGGGCAGGCTATTATTATGGCTTTGAGGCAATTCCGCAAGCATGGGTAGATGGAATGCAACGCAAAGATGATATTATTGATTTAAGTCAACGCTTTGCCCAGAAGTTTTTTTAGCAAAGCTCACCATTCAAAACTCGGCATTTGTCATTGATATGACTTTACAAGAACAACTTACCCAAGATGCAATCGAACTCTTGAAACGTTTGATTGCAACGCCTTCATTTAGTCGGGAAGAAAACCTCACTGGAGATATTTTAGAAGAGTTTTTTAGAGAAAGAAATATTCCTTTCCGACGAAAAATCAATAATGTTTGGGCTAGAAATCAGTATTTTAATCCCGAATTACCTACTGTTTTACTCAATTCGCACCATGATACCGTAAAACCGAATCCCAAATGGACGCTCGACCCTTTTACGCCAATCGTACAAGAAGGCAAGCTTTTTGGCTTGGGTAGCAACGACGCAGGTGGCTGTTTGGTGAGTTTATTGGCTACGTTTTGCTATTATTATTACCGTAGTGACTTGAAATACAATGTGCTTTTTGTGGCTTCGGCAGAAGAAGAAATTTCGGGGGTCAATGGTTTAGAATTATTGCTAGAAGAAAATGATTTGCCTGCAATAGACTTCGCCATTGTGGGCGAGCCAACGCAAATGCACTTGGCTATTGCCGAAAAAGGCTTGATGGTGGTCGATTGTGTGGCACATGGCAAGGCTGGCCATGCGGCAAGAGAAGAAGGCGACAACGCAATTTATAAGGCAATTAAAGATATTAATTGGATTCAAAACTTTCAATTTCCGAAAGTGTCGCCTGTCTTAGGCCCTGTAAAAATGTCGGTGACAGTAATCAATGCCGGAAAACAACACAATGTCGTACCCGATTCTTGTAGTTTTACGATTGATTGTCGGGTGACAGAGCAATATACTTTAGAAGAAGTTTTAGCAACCATCCGCACGCATATTGCTTCCGAAGCCAATCCTCGTTCGGTGCGTTTAAGGCCTTCGTCAATTCCCGAAAACCATCCGATTGTACAGGCTGGTTTGGCATTGGGGCGTACTACTTACGGTTCGCCTACAACTTCCGACCAAGCTGTACTAACTTGCCAGTCGTTGAAGTTGGGCCCTGGGCATTCCGAACGCTCGCATACCGCCGATGAGTTTATTTATCTGCAAGAAATAGAAGAAGGCATTGATTTATATATCAAAATGTTGAATAAAACCATTGTATAAGATATTAGAAAAGTACAAATCTAATTACATTTTTAAGTGAAATTTGATAGTATTCCGAAAAATACAAGAATGTAAATAACTGATATTCATGGTTTTGTAAGATTTAAAGAAGTTGTCGTAAAGTCTATAAAAACATAACTCATAATTGATAATTCATAATTTAGCACAACGCTAACGATTATTTAACCCACTGTATCATGAGTAAGCTTTGGCAAAAAGATAATACTTCTGTTAATGCAAAAATAGAAAAATTTACGGTAGGTCGTGACCCCGAATTTGACCTACTATTGGCCGAGTTCGATGTGCTGGGCTCGCTGGCACACACGCGCATGTTGGCAAGCATCGGGTTGTTGGAAGAAACAGAATTGACTGCCGTACAAGCCGAATTGAAAAACATTTACCAGACCATTCAAGAGGGGGCATTTGTGATTGAAGAAGGCATCGAAGATGTGCATTCGCAAGTAGAATTGCTCTTGACTCGCCAATTGGGTGAAGCAGGAAAAAAAATTCACTCTGGGCGTTCTCGCAACGACCAAGTGCTTGTCGATTTAAAGCTTTTTACCAGAGATAGGCTACAAACTTTGGCAAAGGCAACGCATCAGCTTTTTGAATTATTGATTCAGTTGAGCGATAAATTCAAAGACGTACTGCTGCCTGGCTATACACACCTTCAAATTGCCATGCCATCGTCTTTTGGCTTATGGCTTGGGGCCTATGCCGAAGGCTTGGTTGACGACATGGAAATGCTACAAACGGCTTATCGTTTGGCGAATAAAAATCCCTTGGGGTCGGGTGCTGGCTATGGTTCATCGTTTCCTTTAAACAGAACCATGACAACCGAATTGTTAGGTTTCGACAAGCTACATTACAACGTTGTGTATGCCCAAATGTCGAGAGGAAAAACCGAGCTTTTTGCCGTAACAGCCATTGCCCAAATTGCCGCTACTTTGTCGAGATTGGCAATGGATATATGTTTGTATAATTCTCAAAACTTTGGCTTTATCAAACTTCCCGACGAAATGACGACGGGTAGCTCGATTATGCCTCATAAGAAAAACCCAGACGTAGCCGAATTGCTTCGTGGTAAAACCAATAGATTAAAAGGTTTGCCCAACGAAATTATGTTGGTAATGACCAATTTACCTTCGGGCTATCACCGTGAAATGCAGGTGTTGAAAGAGGTACTGATGCCTGCTTTCGACGAAATTTTAGACTGCCTTGACATGACGCATTTTATGCTTTCGGGCATAGAAGTGAAAACAGGCATTTTAGATGACCCTAAATACGATTTGCTGTTTTCGGTAGAAAGAGTCAACGAATTGGTATTGCAAGGCGTGCCGTTCCGTGAGGCTTATCGCATTATCGGCAACGAAATTAACAACGGTGAATACCAACCCAACCGAAATTTACAACATACGCACGAAGGAAGTATTGGCAACCTTTGCAATGCCCAAATTACGGAAATGATGCAGGAAGTTGTGGCGAGATTTGGCTTTGAAAAAGTAGAACAAGCCATCGAAAATTTATTGAAATAAGCCTTTCAGCAGGAAGGATTGGGCAAGGATAAGACTATGAATACAAGTTTTATCCTTGCTTTTTTATTTGTAAACTTTTGTTTATCATGGTTTTACGGTAATCGTTGGGCGTAATTCCATATTTTTTTCTGAAAAGTTTATTGAAATAAGGTATATCATTAAAGCCTGCATCAAAGGCAATTTGCTGGATAGATAAATCAGATTTTTGGAGTAATTGACAAACATGGTGTAGGCGAAATTCGTGCAGCATTTCGATGAATGTTTTTTGGGTAATGGCCTTAAAATAGCGACAAAAGGATGTAGGAGATAAATTAGCTATTTGAGCAACGGCTTCGAGCGATAGGTCTTCTTTGAAATGTTCTATCATAAATGAAAAAACTTTTTGAAAACGGATGATGTCGCTTTGGTTGGATGGCTGCGTAGGAAAGGTGTAATCAATGCTATGAAGCTCGTGGCTGTTGCTTAATTCATGTAAAATAGTCAATAAGCCCAAAAGCTTTTCGGTGGGCGAAGCCTCTAAAAGACTTAACATGCGTTGGCTAACAAGTGTCTGCGTTGCTCCTGTCGCCTGAAAACCTGCATTAGCTTGTTGAAGTAGCCTGCGTATTGCTTGCATTTCAGGCAGTGAGCTGAAATTTTCGCCCCAAAAATCTGCCTTAAACTGAATGACAATCGCCTTAACCAAGGTGTTTTCTTCATACGGATTCATCCAACAATGTGGAAGGTTTTCGCCCAGTAAAACCAAATCACCTGCCTGAAAATCATCTATTTGACTTCCCACATACCGTTGTCCTTCGCCACTGATAATCCACGTGAGTTCGTATTCTGGATGAAAATGAAAGGGTGCATCAAATACGGGTACTGCAATACTCCGAATGGTAAACGAACTGCTTTGTTCGGGGGCTATTTTCTCGAATACGGCTCTCATGGCTTGTTATAATATTACATAAATATCAAATGAATATTTGTTTTTATGATAAAATAAGACAAGTATAAGGAAATTTTTTCAAAGTAAAAATCTCTTTGTTTTTTCAATTTTGTTATAACAAAACCTTTTGAAACAACATGATGGATTTACTCAATCAGCCTTATCCGCTCACACAATCAGCCATTGATTTTTACCAAAAAAATCGTTACATTAAACTCAAAAATGTATTGGATGCCCCCACGTTGGCATATTACGAAGCAGCCATTTCTAGGCAAGTTGCTCGCCTCAATCAGCAAGCCT